>WNFL01402358.1_pt1 | contig 39998 bp, 39 predicted proteins | sample 5400361 | NCBI WGS metagenome assembly WNFL01 (sample SAMN13153351, study PRJNA577476) | soil metagenome | isolation source: 40 cm soil on Douglas fir-dominated hillslope | place: USA:California | collected 2013-09-17
TTGATGAACCTGCCGGGATTCGGCGCGGATCGGTATCGCAAGATTGCACCTTTTGTGACTGCGTTGCCGACCGCGATGGCGACCATCAATGTCTGCACGGCATCCGCGCAGGTACTCGAGAGCCTGGCTCCCAATTTGGGGGAATACACCCCGGAAGTACTGGCCAGCGGCCGTAAATCCGGTTGTTTTCCTGAGTTGGGCATCTTCAAGACGGTTGTCGGCGCCCAGGTGGCCGCCGAGATAATCACTAAAATCGACTCCAAGAGCCAATATTTCCGCCTGACCACGCGCGTCACCCTTGGCACTACGGAGTTCACCTTGTACAGTCTTTTGAAACGCGGGGGGGATGGCGGCGCCAAGGTGACGCCACTGCTTCGCTCATTCGGAACACCCTAGCGACATGCCACAAACACTGCTGCTGCGCCTCCCCTCGCCCGGCCAAGAAGAGACCGAGTGGCTGACCATCGATGACACGGGCGACTCCGAGACGATCAGACAGCGCGGATCTCTCACCCTGGCTGCGGCGGTCTCGCGTACCGGCAAGGTGGTCGCGCTCGCCTCGGCAACTCAAATTCTGCTGGCCGAGCCGGATTTGCCTCCCGGCAGCGGCGTCAAGCTCGCCCGGGCGGTGCCCTTCGCCCTCGAAGAACATCTGACGGAAGACATCGATCAATTGAGCTTTGCCGTCGGCCGGCGCCGCCCCCGCGGCGGCACGCCGGTGGCCGCCGTATCGCGCGCCGTCCTGCAGGGCTGGCTGTCGGACCTGAACGCCGCGGGTCTCGAGCCGCTGGCCATCTACCCGGATATCTTGCTGATGCCGGAAAACCCCGGTCAAACGGTGCTGTGGCTGGAGCAGGAACGGCTCGCCGTACGGCGTCCCGGGAAGCTGCCGTTCGCGGTGGAGCTCTCGCCGGTGAGCGAAGCCTTGGTGGTCGCCGGGGTCATTGCCGATCCGCTCGACACGGAGTCGGAACCCAAAGTGCCGGAAAACGCCATTCTCTACGTCACGCGCGACGATTGGGCTCGCGTACATAACGAGTTCGAGCAGCTGACCGAGAAATTCGAATCGCTGAAGGTGCAGCTTCTGCCCGACGGGCCGCTGCCGTGGCTCGCGCGCAGTCTTGCGGCCACGGACGCGGTCAACCTCCTGCAGGGCGAGTTTGCCCGCACCACCGACTTCGGCGCGCGCTGGCGCCAATGGCGCACGCCGGCCGCGCTGGCGGCGGCCTTGCTCGCCGTCCATGTTGGCGCTCAGGCACTGCAGATCCGGCAGGCCAAGCACGAAGCCGCGGCCCTGGACGGGCAAATAGCGAGTGTCTTCTCCTCCGCCATGCCTGCCGAAGCCATGCAGGAGGACCCGCGCCGCCAGATGCAATCGCGGCTCGACCGCATCCACAAGTCGGGGGCGAGTCCGGAGTACTTTCTGCGCACCCTGAAGGTCTTGGGGGACGCCATGGCCACCACTCCGAAAACCAACATCGACGCGTTGAGCTATCGGGAGGATTCCCTGGATATGAAGGTGAGCGCCCCGAGCCTTGCAGCGCTCTCGCAGCTGTCGCAGCTCATCGGCAAGCAAGGAATGACGGCGGAGATTCAGTCCTCCACACCGGTTGCCAATGGAGTGGAAGCGCATCTGCAACTGCGCAGCTCGGCGTCGCGGGCGCACCGATGAACAAACTTCTGAACAAACTTCGCGCCTGGTATGCCGGTTTGCAGCAACGCGAGCAGCGTATGGTGACCATCGGCGGCGTTGCAGTCCGCCGTATCGAGCGCCGTCGAGCGCAATGAAACGAGGCGCGCGGATCTCAAGTGGATGCAGGCGAATGCCCCTGAGATCCGTGCGTTGGGCGGTCAGCTGGCTGCGGACACGGGCGAAGCGCCGGTGGTTCTGGTCGACAGAGTCGCCCGTGAGGCCGGTCTTGCCAGCGCTCTGCGCGGTACTCAGCCCAACGGCACCGGCGTCCGCGTGCAGCTGGAAGCCGCGCCTTTCGATACGTTGGTAACTTGGCTCGCCACGCTCGACGAACGGTATGGGCTCGCGATCGAATCGATCACCGTGGATCGCGCCGCCCGACCGGGAGTGGTGAATGCCAGCATCACGTTCACCCAGCCGCGACGCTGAGCCCGCCCCGCGATCTCGCTCGTATTGGCCGATTGTTCTCATCGGCCTTGCCGCAGCGCTCGCCGTGATCATTTCCGCATTGCCGGCGTCGATCGTCACCCGTTTCTTGCCGCCGGAGGTACACGCCGAAGATTTCTCGGGGAGCATTTGGCATGGCTCCGCAGGCAAGATCAGCGTCAATGCACGTGACGCCGGAGCACTCGAGTGGCACCTGCATCCCGCGGCTCTGCTCGGTATGCAGGTGTCCGCGGACGTGCGTTGGGTCAAGGTGGGATTCGTGGTCGATGCTGCCGTCAACATCGATCGACAAGGCGCGAGCGCGCACGCCGTCAAGGGCGGTGGACCCATCGAAGACCTGCGCGATTTCGGTGTCGCAACGGGATGGCGCGGCACGGCGGACATCGATTTCAGCGAATTGAAGAGTGATTTGGTCAAGCCGCTGGGTGCCGTCGGCGACATCAAAGTCTCGAATCTCACATCGGCGCAAATTGCGCAGGGCACAGATTTGGGAGGCTACGATCTGCGGTTGGCCGCAGGCGCCGTCGCTGCCGACGGCAGTATGACCGCCCAACTCACGGACACGGGCGGCCCCTTGGAGGTGAAGGCCGTCATTAGCCTGTCCTCCAAAGAGCGAACCGGCATCCTGACCGGAACCTTACGCGAGCGTGCCGAAGCGCCCGCGGCGCTCCGGAGCGACCTGGAGGGCATCGTGCAATTGCGCGGACGCGATCGGCAGGGCCGAATTCCCGTGGATCTGGAGTTTACTTGGTAGCCGGTTACGCGGCGCGGGTTCCGTAAGAGCCATGGGCCGGCGTCCGTTCGCCCTTCTGGAGCCAACGACGTTTCCGCGGGAACGTCCGCATGACCGCGCAGTGAACGCCCCATGCTTGGCTTGCTGTTTATATCCAGGCCAATTGCAGGTCCGCCCCTAGGCCGCCCACTCGCGCCAGGCGCGCATCAGCGGGAAATACAGGCCCAGGCGGACCGGCTCGGGGCCGAGTCTCCTGGCCAGGAGGGCATATCGCTGCAGCTGGGATCGATAGCGCTCGACCTCGCGCTCGAGGAACTCCTCGATGCCGCCGCCGACGTGCTGGCTGGTTTTATAGTCGATGACCCAGCGCACGCCCTGGTCGTCGACAAAACTCCGATCAAAGACCACTCGTGCCATTTCGCCGGGCCGACCGTCCGCGCCCGGCAAATGACCCGACAGAGCGTATTCGCGGACATCCTCATCACGCCGCTGCTGCAATATCCAGCGGCCTCGAGGGTCCCGATGCACGGCGACCAATGCGTCTACGACGCGCGATGAGGCCTCTGGCAGACGCTCGGCCGGTACGCCATGCAAGGCCAGCCAACGCCGAAAATGCGGATCACGGGCGCGAATGGCTTGTTCGTCGCTGCTCGCCGCGTCCATTGCCTGAAGCTCGGCGTGCACCAGCGTGCCCACGCGGCGTGCCGTTTCGCCGGCCCAGTCGAAGACCGGGGTCTCTCCTCGCGGCGTCGGCGGCGGGGACATCGATTGCGCGGTCAGCGGCCCGAGGTCGATCTTTGGGTTCCAATCCTTCGGCACGCGCCATAACGGCCCACCGCGCGGCGCGCCCACCTCTGGTCCTTGCGGCGAGGCGCGCTCCTTCACGGAGAATTCCGCGCCCACGACGGGCCAAAGCACCGCAAGCAAACTGCCCGCCCGGGGCGCCCAGCGGACGCGCCCCTCAGCCCCGTCGGCCCCGCCGGCCGGTTCCGCCGACTCCTCTGTCTTGACCACCGTGGCGGTCAACAGCAGCTGCCATTTGGCGCGGGTGCACGCCACGTAGAGAAGGCGCTCCGCCTCGAGACCGGCTGCATCGCGCAGCTGATGGCGCAGGAACTCGAACAGCCGATCGCCGTCGGTGCCGATGGGCGGGCGGGCGGCCATCACCATGCCGTCGCGGCCGGTGCGGGCGAATTGATGCGACACGAGCAATTGATCGCGGCTGCGCGGAATGTAGCGGTCGAGCGCAGGCAGGACGACCATGTCGAACTCAAGACCCTTGGCCTTGTGGATGGTCATGATCTCCACGGCGCCTGCCGCGCCATGATCGGCATAGAGATCCGCAAAACGGCTGGGCAGGTCCGCTGCGTCCGGCAGGCCGCGTTGCTCCAGATCCTTGAGACGCGCGAACGCGGCGGCGGCGAGTTCGAGATCCTGCGGCGAAGAGGCGCAACTCGCCCCGCCCAGCCCAAGCCATGTCCGCTCGACCCAGCGCGCCACCGACGTGTCGTTGCGCACTCGAAAGGCGGCTTCCAACGTGGAGTGCACTCGACGGCAACGCGCCCGGCCGTCATCGCTCAGTTGCCGCAACACAGCTTCATCCGCCATTGCGTCCCAAATCAGCGGCGCGCCGCGCGAAATCTGCAGTAGATCGCCCAAGCATATTCCCGCCCACGGCGCACGCAGCACCGCGAGCCACGCCGTGCGATCGCCGAGATGCAGCAGCGCGCACGCAAGCATGATGATGTCGCGGACGATGGCGCGGTCCTGCAGCGGCTCGATGTCCACGGCCCGAAAGCCAATGCCTTTCGCGCGCAGGCCGGCGGCGATTTCACGCGCATGCGCTCTCGCCCGCACCAGCACCGCGATGCGCCAGTCGGGGTGCCGCTCGGCCTGCTCCGCGATCATGTCGGCAACGGCCGCCGATTCCTCGGCCCGGGTGGCAAAGCCGCGCAGCGCAACACCGGGAACCGCTGCCGCCGATTCGGGCGATTCGGCCACGGCGGCTGCGCTCGGGCGAAACGCGATGGCGCCGCGATCCCGATCGTCGGTCCGCGGGAGAATGCGTGAAAAGCAGGCGTTGATCCAATTCACCACGGGCGCAGCGGAGCGAAAATTGTCGCGCAATCGCTGCACGTCGAAACGCAGATCGCCGATTCCGTCCTCGGCAAGCTCCAGGAATGCCCGGACCTCCGCCTGGCGAAAGCCGTAAATGGATTGCATGGGATCGCCGACGCAAAAAACGCTGCGTCCATCTTCCCGCACCCATCCCGCCGTCAGCAGCCTCACGAGTTCGAGCTGTGCGCTCGAGGTATCCTGGAATTCATCGACCAAAATATGCTGCAGCCGGTAGTCGAGCCGCAGACCCAGATCGGTGGGTGCGTCCGCCGATCCCAGCGCGCGCAGCGCCGCCAGCGACACCGCAGTAAAATCCGCCGCGCCCTGCTCCCGAAACACTTGATCCAATTCCGCCGCGGCCAGCACCAGCACCTGCGCCACCTCGCGAACCCGCCCCCACTCAGCATCACTGTAGGCCGGCGCCGGGAGCCTGCGAATTTCCACCAGGATCTTGCGCGAGCGCGGGTCGCGATCGAGTTCCTGCAAGAGATCCAGCATCGGCGACTTGTCGGCACTCTGCGGCGGAAACCCTTCGTTTTTGGTGAGCCGCTTGCGAAGCTCACCGGCTTCAGTCAGCAGGAGCCGGGCGGCGCCGCACCATCGCGCGAGATCCGCGGTATCGGCTCGCAGGGGCGAGCCGTCCTCCGCCCAATCGGACAAATCCGGCCGCTCCGCGGCCCCGCGCCGCGCAGCGCCGTGCCCCAGCCGAGACAGCACGGCGATCCTCTCCGCGCCAAGCACATCACGCGCGCGGATCAGCACCCGCGCCACCAACAGCTGCAAATCCTCATCGAGGTGCCGGCGCACGCGCCCGAGCTGCACTTCGTCCAATGCGCTCGCTGCCTGCAATCGGCCCGCGAGCAGCGGCAGCCAGAGGTCGCGGCTCGGCAACATGTCGGCGATGAGCGCGAGGAGCCGGCGCCAGCGCTGGTCGTCGATGGCGAGCACCCGATCGACGGCGGCGCCGAACTCATCGTCCTCCTCGTGCGCCAAGGCGCGCCGCGCCGCTTCCTCGTAGCAGGGTGCCGCATCGGCGAGCACTTGAAGGGCAGATCCCGCGCCGGCGGAAATGGGCAGCTGACTCGCAAGCCATGCGTTGAACGCGTCGATGGTCTCGATCCGGAGCCGCGATGGCTGACGTTCGACATCAAGATTCAAGGCATCCAAATGCCGGCGCGCAACCGCCGCCAGACTCCAAGTCTCGCGGTTCATGCCCGAAGGACAGTGTTCGAGCCGCGCGGCGCCCAGCGCCAGCAGGACGCGCTCACGCATTTCGTCCGCCGCGCGGCGCGTGAACGTGAGCGCCAAGATGCGCTCGGGTGCATCGGCCAGAGCCAGCAGCCGCAGGTAGCGCTGTACCAGCAACGTGGTCTTGCCTGAGCCCGCGGGCGCCTGCACCAGTACCGAGCCGTCCGCCTCGATGGCTCGCCGGCGCGCCGCCCGGTCGGATGGCGCGGGTCGACCGTCAGTCATGAGAGTCCACCCCCTCCTCGAGCGCCGCCGGCACACGGCACAATCCGTGGAGCCGGCAGCTCTTGCAGGCGTGCAGGGTGGGTGCAACGGCCGCCCGGCCGGCCGCGAAATCCGCGGCAATATTCTCGATACGCTGCGACCATACATCGATCAGCGCTGCAAGGGTCGGCATGCCCTCGAGCGGCGATTTTCTTCCGCCCGGCTTGAAAATGGCGAGGCGTTCCGTTTCGGCGATGAAGCTGCACTCGCCGGCATTCACGCGGCCATAGGCGACGGCGACCAGCGCTTGGGAGCGCAGCAGCGCATAAATGGGCAGCTGGGGGTTGTCGGGCCGCGCGCCGCGCCAATCGGGGGCGACGACTCCCGTCTTGTAGTCGATCAAGACGCGCGCGCCGTCGGCGAGCCGATCCACGCGGTCGATTCTGACCGAGAATTCGAGACCCGCATGGCGCGCCGCCTGCCTGCCTAACTCCAGCTGTTCCACTTCGAAAGGCTCGCGCTGCCGTTCGATGTCCAGCCATTTGCGCAGCACGCCCGCCATGCGCTCGCGCTCCCGCTGCCGCCAGCGCGGACCCGGATCACGGATACGGCATACTTTTGCGAGCGCGCGCCCTGCCCCATCATCCAGCAGCCGCGCCTGTGCGTCCGCTCCGAGGGACAGCAAATTATTCGAGTCGCGCAGCACCGACCAAACATGCTCGAGCGCGTGGTGTATCAATTCACCGCGCTCGCGATCGTTGAACCCCGGAACCGGCCGCTCGAGGCGCTCGCACCGTAGGCGCGTCTCCGCGAAGCCGCGAAATGCGCAGCGCGACTGAGCCCTCAAGGTCGCCACGCCGCGGGTGCGTTCGCCCGTCCCGAACGCCGGCGCGAGCTCGTCGGTCAATCGCTCGAGATCGGGTTGGGCTTGCAGAAGGGCGCGCCAGTGCGGTCTCGGCAGCGCCGCCGAAGAGGCCGCCGCGGCGTCCGGCAGCAAGGGACTGGGTGCGGCCGATCGGCCATCGCCCGAATCCGCATAGCTGAACACGCATTGAACGGCGCGAGCGGCCCAACGACGCTGCAAGTCGAGCGCGAACTGCATTTGCGATTCGGGCGCTGCGGCGATCACGCCGAATTCGCGCTGCAATCTCACCGGTATCAACGGGATGGGCATGACCGGCGGCGGCCATCTCTGGTCGCCGCAACCGCCGACCCACAGGCCATCGTAATTCAGCCATGGATCGATGAGCTGTCCGCTCACCCAGATCGGCGGAACGCCGGTTTGCGCTTGAAACGCCGTGTCATGCGCCGCGCGCCGCAGGATGCTCTGCGCCGACCGGCGCGAATGCGTGCCGAAGAACGCATCGGCGGTCGCGAGCTGGCCCAGAAGCTCGCGAAATCGCTCCGCCGCTTGATACTCCACGCTCGACCATCGATGCCGCAGCGCCCACGGACCCAACTCGAGCGCCATGATCCACGCCGCAACCCAGCGGCTGATGGGATGATTGCCGCGCAAATCCTCGAGCGCCCGAAGCGCGCCCTGCAGCCGCTGCAGGGCGGGCGCGCCGATGGCCTGCGCAGCCGCCATGCGCTCCCCGAGCGCCAGCCACGTCGCGAGATCAGCCTCGCTGGGTCCTTGCTTTCGCAATTGCAAATCCACGAGAGCGGCGGCGGCGGCTTCAGCCGCCGACGATTGCAGCTCAGGCGCTCGCAACAAGGCACTGAATCGTTCGAAAGGGACCGGTCCCACGCTCGCGGCCAAGGTCTCCAGGGCCGCACGCACCGGGGCGAACTCGGCGAGCGGCGTTCCGCCCGCCACCGCATAGGGCGCCTCCCCCAGGCTTTCGGACAGCGTAAAGCGCTGCGGCGCCAACGCCGCGTCCATCGCATCCACCACGTCCGCGCGGCGCAGGTTCAAATCCGGGATGCAAATCCACGCGCGGAACCGCTCCGAGGAACGCAAATTCTCGAGCGCCCAGTCGGCGATGGCCGCCAATTCCGCCGCGGGCGAGGCCGCATTCAGCCGGCCGGCGGTCCGCGGAACTCTGCCGTGCGCTGCCAACATTGGGCCGTGACGCTGCAGCCACCGGCGCGCCACCGGCCGCCACACAGGGCTCTCGATCCACGCGATGGTTTCCGCGGAAGCCGGCGTTTGCGCCAGCAATTCGTCGGAGCTGATGCAATCCAATTGCCGGCAGCGCTCGCTGAATTGCCGGTTCCAATCGTAGAATACGCGCGACTCCTCGGACGCCGAGGCGTGATCTGCGATGGCCTGCAGCGGAATGCCGTACTCGTGAATGGCTCGGCGGGCGCGCCGNNNCCCGCCTCGCTCGAGTCGATCACCGTCCGCCACAGCTCGCGCTCGTCGATGTCGCTCAAGACGCGCGGCAGGGTGGCGTCCGTCAATTGCCGCTGGACGTGCTTCTCCCTCAGCCAACCGCCGAAGTCGCGTACCCGCGGAGTGGGCCAGACATCGCGGCCCGCGTCTCGGTAAGCTCGTTCGACCGCATCGAACAGCGCCGCCGCAAGCTCGGTGTTCGGCGCCAGAACGGTATGGCCGGCCACGACGGCCGCCAACAGGTCTGTCACGCCGGATTCCGCGCGTCGTCGGGCGCTCAGTGTTGCTGAACCTTTGCCGTGGATCCGATCAGCTGCAGCTCCGGCCGCCCAGCGGCCTGCGCGTCCAGCAATTCTTCGATGCGCGCGAACACCGTCGCGAGAACCTGGGGCTCCGGTAAATTGGTGATGCGGAAGCAATTTCGATACGGGACGTTGAAGCTCACGCCGGGCGCAATCAAGACGTGCTTGTTCTCGAGCAGGTCGAGCGCAAAGCTCTGATCGTCGAAGTCCGGCAGTACATCGCCGCGTACCTCGACGAAGGAATAGAGCGCACCCATGGGACGCGACAGCCGCAGATACTTGCTGCGCGCCACGCCGTCGAGAATGGTCCGCCGCGATTCATACAGGCGGCCGCCGGGGCGCGTCAATTCGCGAATGCTTTGATAGCCGCCGAGCGCCGTTTGCACCGCCCACTGACCCGGCACATTGCTGCAGAGGCGCAAGGAGGACAACAATTCGAGACCGCTGAGATATTCGCCCGCGCTTTCGATATCGCCGGAAAATGCGGCCCAGCCGACCCGATAACCGCAGGCTCGATACACCTTGGACAAACCGCTCATCGTGCAGCACAGCGTGTTGTGCACCAGAGTGGCCATGGGCACGAACTCCGCGTCGTCGTACAGGATCTGGTCGTAGATTTCGTCGGATAACACCACCAAACGATGTTTCTCCGCCATGTTGGCGATCGCCGCCAGGGTCTCGCGCGGGTACACGGCACCGGTGGGATTATTGGGATTGACGATGACGATGGCACGCGTGCGCTTGGTCACCAGCGCTTCGATGTCCTGCGGATCGGGAATGAAGGAACGAGCCGCATGACACGGATAGTGCACGGCACGGCCGGTATTGAGATTCACCGCCGCGCTCCACAGCGGATAATCGGGGCTCGGCACCAGCACCTCGTCGCCGGGATTCAGCAACGCACGCAAGGTGAGGTCGATCAGCTCGCTCACCCCATTGCCGATGAACACTTCTTCGGCCGTGACCCCGCGCACTCCGCGCTCCTGCTGCTGCATCACCACGGCTTCGCGCGCCGGGAAAATGCCCTTCTGGTGCACGTATCCCTCGCTGTGGCGCAGGTTCTCGATCATCGCCAAGCGCATGGTTTCCGGGGCTCTGAACCCAAAGGCGTACGGGTTGCCGATATTGAGCGACACGATGTCGTAGCCCAATCGCTCCAGCGCCAGCGCGCGCCGGGCGAGCTTGCCGCGAATTTCGTAGCGAACATTGGCCAGGCCGTCGCTGGCACGGACGGGTTTGCGCTGTGTCATGACCGGAAGAATAGCGGAATGTGTTCTTTTAGGACACGAACTCGGCTTGAGCCATTCAGCCTGAGATGCTAATCTAGTCAGTATGACTAGAAATTCTCGATCTTCGAATGCAACGAAACTACCGGCTCGCAAGTCGCGGCCGGGTCACTGGCCGCTGCAGGACGCGAAGGCGCGCTTCAGTGAACTCGTACGGAAAGTGCGCAGTGAGGGACCGCAGCACGTCACCGTCCATGGGCGCGACGAGGTCGTGGTCATCGCGGCTGAAGAATTCCGGCGCCTTCAGGGCGATGCGACGGGCCGAGCTCTAATCGAAGCTATTCAAGATTCTCCTCATCGTGAGATCGATATTGTCCCGGATCGTTCCGTCATGCCCGTGCGTGGCGTCGCGTTGTGACAAATTGGCTGCTCGATACCAACATCCTATCGGAGCTGCGTCGTCGCAAGCCGGAGCGTAAGGTCATCGCCTTTGTGGCAGGTCAGCCCCTGGACCGACTGTTCGTGAGTACCGTGACGTTCGCGGAGATCCGATTCGGTATCGAACTTCTGCCTGACGCGAACCTGCGCGCCGAACTCAAGCACTGGCTCGTGCACAAGGTTCGGCCGATGTTCGAGGAGCGTGTCCTTCAGATTTCGGAGGACATCATGTTCAAATGGCGTCTATTGGTCGAAGACGGAAGAAAATCAGGGCACACATTCTCGCAGCCGGACCTGATCATCGCTGCGACGGCGTTGCACCATGGATTCACCGTGGTCTCTCGCGATGTCGACGATTATACGAAGGCGCGTGTGCCCGTATTCAATCCTTGGGCGGACGCGGCGAAGCCGTGAATTCCTTCGAGCGGTGGCAGGCAACCCAATGTCCTGCCGCAACTTCCTCGAGCCGAACCGTCGTTCCGCAAATTCCCACTGCATAGGCGCAGCGATCGCGAAACGCACAGCCGACATCAGCCCTCGGCGGCGACGCGGCAGGTTCGATGCGCAGCGGTGCGTGGGCGATCGGCGGACCGGCAACCGACGGCGTGCCGAAGGGCTCGGCAGCACCATGCTGCGGCGGCATCGCCGCCACGGCCGCCAATAGTGCTCTGGTGTAAGGATGGACGGGCGTGGCGAACAATGCATCGCGCGGAGCGATCTCCACCAGCCTGCCCGAATACATCACCAGGATTCGATGACTCACGTGTCTCACGACGGCGAGGTTGTGGCTGATGAACAGCATCGCGGTGCCGACGTCGCGCTGCAGTTCGAGCAACAGGTTGACGATCTGTCCCTGGATGGAGACGTCCAGCGAACTGACGGGCTCATCGCAGATCAGGAGCTCGGGGCCGAGGATCATGGCGCGTGCAATGCCGATCCGCTGGCACTGGCCGCCGCTGAATTCGTGGGGATAACGGCCCATCATGTCGGCAGCCAGGCCAACCCGCTCCAGCATCTCTCCGACCCGGCCTCTGCGCGCCCGTGCGTTCAGGCCGGGTTCGAAAATACGCAGCGGCTCGGCGATGGCCTCCCCCACCGTCATGCGCGGATTCAAGCTTGCGAGCGGATCCTGAAAGACGATTTGCAGGTCGCGGCGCAGTGGGCGCAGCGCCGCCGGCTCGCACGCCAGCAGGTCCTGGCCGCGCCACATGATGGAACCCTTGCTCGAGCGAATCAGCCGCAGGACGGCACGTGCCAGCGTCGACTTGCCGGATCCTGATTCGCCTACCAGACCCAGTGTCTCGCCGGCATAGAGATCGAAGGTCACGTCGCGGAGCACTTTGTGCGCGCCAAATTCCACGCACAGATCCGCGACGCGGAGCAAAACGTCGTTGATAGAAACGCTGCGATTCATGGCTGCATCGGCATTCACGGCAACACTGGTATTCATGGCGACAACGGGAAGTGGCATGCCACTCGGCGCGCGCCGCCGTTCTCGATCGCGCTACTGCGGTTCTCAATCGCATTACCGCCGTTGTCGGTCCCATCGGGGCCGCCGTCGATCGCATCGCCGGCATCCCGAAGAAGCGGCCGCTCTACCCGGCAGCGTTCAGCCGCGCGCGGACAGCGCGGCGCAAATGCGCACCCATCGAGAAGGTCACTCGGCTGCGGCGGCTGCCCCGGGAGAGTCGGCAATCGTTCCAGACGCGGGCCCGACAGGCTCGGGATGCATTTGAGCAACGCGGCGGTATAGGGATGCCGCGGATCCCGGAACAACTCCGCCGAATCGGCGCTCTCCACGATCCGGCCCGCGTACATCACGAGTATCCGGTCGGCGAGACCCGCCACCACTCCCAGGTCATGACTGATCAGCACCAGCGCCATGCCGACTTCCTCGCGCATGGCGCGCAACAGATCGATGATCTGCGCCTGCACGGTCACATCGAGCGCCGTGGTGGGCTCATCGGCTATCACGAGCAGGGGCTCGCACAGCAGGCTCATGCCGATCGTCACCCGCTGACGCAATCCGCCCGACAGCTCGTGTGGATATTGATTCAGGCGGCGCCCAGGGTCCGGGACCCGGACGCGCTCCAGCATCCTCCGGGCGTCGATGCGCGCCTCACTCCACGATTTGCCCGCATGGCACACCAATACTTCGGCGAGCTGAATGCCGATTTTCAAATGCGGGGTCAAGGAAGTCATCGGATCTTGGAATACCATGGTGAGCTTGGAGCCGCGGATGCGGTTCAACCGCGGCGCCGGCGCTCCCAGGGTCTCGCTGCCCTCGAAGCGCACGCTGCCTTGGGCCGCGGCATTGCCTGCGAGCAGGCCCATGGCAGCCATGAAGATCTGCGTCTTGCCGGACCCCGACTCGCCCACGATGGCGACACACTCGCGGGCGGCCACCGCCAGCGACACCTGCCGAACGGCAAAGATGCTCCGGTCCGGCTGCGAGAAGCTGACGGTCAAGTCTTCGATGCTCAATACGGGCGCCATATCAGCGCTCCTTCACGTCGAGGGCGTCGCGCAATCCGTCGCCGAAGATATTCAGGGCAAGCAGCAGCACCGCCAGAAATCCGCCGGGCACCAGCAATATCCAGGGCGCCGCCTCCATTTCTCCCGCGCCTTCGGCAATCAAAGTCCCCAAGCTTGCGTGGGGTTCCTGGATCCCCAATCCGAGAAAACTCAGGAAGCTTTCGAACATGATGATTTGCGGCACGGTGAGCGTCGCGTAGACGACGACGGGTCCGATGACATTGGGGATCACGTGTTTGACGATGATGCGCGCGGTGCCCGCCCCCGACGCCACCGCGGCCTCGATGAATTCGCGACGGCGAATGCTCAGGGTTTGACCGCGCACGATGCGGGCCATGGTGAGCCAACCCACCGCGCCGATCGACAAGAACAACAAATATTCGCTGCGCCCGAAGATGACGGTCAGAAATATCACGAAGAAGATCAGCGGCAGTCCGCTCAAGATCTCGATGACTCTCATCATGACATGGTCGGTGCGGCCGCCGACGTAGCCGGCGACGGCGCCGTAGGCGATGCCGACAGCCAAGCTGACGGCGCTCGCCACCGCGCCGACGGCCAGCGAGACGCGCGTGCCCTCGAGCGTGCGCGCGAATAGATCGCGTCCGAGCCGATCCGTGCCGAACCAGTGCGCGCTCTGCAACGCGGGTTGCGAAGCGACGTGCAGCCAATCCAAGGTCTCACTGCCGTTGGGATTGAACCACGGCCCGAACAGCGCCAGTGCGACCAGCCCCGCAACGACGAACATCGCGCACATGGCGCCGGGATTCGATCGCAGACGGCGCGCGGCATCGTCGAGGAGACCGCTCATCGCTCGAGTTTCACGCGCGGGTCGAGCCACGCATACAAGAGATCCACGGCGAGACCCATGAGGATGAGCAAGGTCGAGTAGATGATCACCATCCCCAAGACCAGGGTGTAATCACGATTGAGCGCGCCTTGGACCATGTATCGGCCGATGCCGGGCAAGCCTGCGATCGATTCGACGACCAGCGAACCGGTCATGATCGAGGCGACCGCCGGGGCCAGGTAGCTCGCCACCGGCAACAAGGCGGGCCGCATCGCATGGCGCAAGATCACCGTATGCAACGGCAGCCCTTTGGCCACCGCGGTGCGGATGAACTGGCTGTGCAACACCTCCAACATGTTGGCACGCGTCAGGCGGGCGATCACGCTGAGCGGAGGCAGCGCCAACGCCGCGACCGGCAGCACCAGATGCCGTATGGAACCCGGTTCCCAGCCGGCCACCGGCAGCCAGTGCCAATAGATGCCGAACAACAAGCCGAGGAACGGCAGTACCACGAAGGTGGGAATCGCGATGCCGACCACGGCGAGCGACATCGTGGCGTAATCGGCGGCGGAGTTGTGATGAAGCGCGGCGAAGGTGCCGATGGGAATCCCTAAGATCAATGCCAGCGCCATGGCGATCGACCCGAGTTCGAGCGTCACGGGAAATCCCTGGCCGATCAGTTCCGTCACCGAGAAATCCTTGTACTTGAAGGAGGGGCCGAAATCCCCATGTGCCAACGCGCCGAGGTAGCGCCCGTACTGGGCCCAGATCGGTTGATCCAGGCCGTACGCCCGCTGCAGGTTCGCCATGATTTCGGGCGGCAGCGTCTGCTCTTGGTCGAAAGGGCCGCCCGGGGCTGCGCGGATGAGGAAAAAGGCTATGGTGACGATGATGAACAGGGTAGGAATCGCGCCGGCCAGGCGGGTCAAGAAGTAGCGCAGCATTCAGGTTGAGTCTATCGATTGACCGCGAGGTGGACAAGCGAACCGGTGATCCCTAAACTAGCGCGCCGAACTTGTGCCGGCACCACCGGCGCAAGCGGATCGCTCATCCGTTTGAGGTTTCATGGAATCAACACGCCCAATCCGCGCACTGATGCGCGGCCTCGATGCGCTGACTTTTCTGAATTTACGCGACGGCGCCACGGTGTCGGAAGTAGCCCAAGAAATTCGCCTGCCGCGCACCACCGTCTATCGAATCTTGGAGACCCTGTGCAACGCCGGATTCGTGTTTCGCGATGCCGCGGATGACCGCTACCGGTTGACCATTCTGGTTCGCGGCTTGAGCGACGGCTTCGACGACGAGGCATGGGTGACCCAGATTGCGAAGCCCATCATCTATGATCTCTGCCGCGAAATCGTCTGGCCGGTCTCCATCGCCACCCTGTCCGGAACGACGATGCTGGTGCGCGAGTCCACCGATCACTCGAGCCCGCTGGCGATCGAACGTTATTCCGCCGGATTCCGCGCGCCGCTGCTGACGACGGCAACCGGCCGTGCCTACCTGGCGAATTCCCCCGCGCCGCAGCGCGAAACGCTGATCGAAGTCTTGGCTCGCTCCAACAAGGAGGAAGACAAGCCGGCGCGGTCGCGCCCCGAACTACAGCGCATGCTCGCAGAGATCAAGGTATCCGGATACGCGACGACCACGCGCACCCGCCGCCTGGCGGAGGAAGTCAGCCTGAGCGTGCCCGTCCTGCTGCAAGACCGAGTATTGGCCAGCCTCACGGTACGCTTTACCGCCGCGGCCGTGCCGCTGAAGAACGGGGTCGAACGCTTTTTCCCCAAACTGCGCCAGTGCGCCGCTAAAATAAGCGGTCTGTTTTCGGAGCAACAGGCCGAAGCCCGCGCCAAAGGCGCCCCCGAGACCGCCGCATGAGCCTGCAATCTTGTCATAAAGTTATCGGACGGGGTCGCCTCGACCCCGTTAATTTCGGCGCGTAGCGCCTGGAGAGGAAAGATATCAATGCAAAAAATCAGCGTAGCAATCAAGCGCGTCGTCGACTACAACGTGCGCATCCGAGTCAAGCCCGACGGCAGCGGCGTGATGCTCGACGGCGTGAAAATGAGCGTGAATCCGTTCGATGAAATCGCGCTCGAGGAAGCCTTGCGCATCAAGGAGCGCGGCACGAACATCGAGGTCGTCGCGGTGAGCATCGGCGTGGCCGACACCCAGCAGCAGCTGCGCACCGCCCTGGCGCCTGGTACAGACCGATGTTCCCGTCGAGCCGCTCACCGCCGCGCAAACCTTTCTGGCCGTGGCCAAGAAGGAAAATCCCGATCTGATCTTCCTGGGCAAGCAAGCCATCGACGACGATGCGAATCAGACCGGTCAAATGCTGGCTGCGATCTGGGAACGGCCGCAGGCGACCTACGCCTCGAAGGTCGAGATCTCGGGAGGCAAGGCCTTGGTCACTCGCGAGGTCGATGCAGGATTGGAAACCATCGAGGTGGACCTGCCGGCGGTGGTGACCGTGGATCTGCGCTTGAATGAACCGCGGTATGTGAAATTGCCCGACATCATGAAGGCCAAGAAGAAGCCATTGGATGTGACCTCGCTCGATGCGCTGGGAGTGAGCGCAGGAGCGCGGCTCGTGACCGTGAAGACCGAGCCGCCGGCGCAGCGCCAGAAAGGCGTGATGGTCAAGGACGTCGCGGAATTGGTTGACGTACTCAAGAAGAAGGGCTTGATCTAATGCACAAAGTACTCATTGTCGGTGAACACGACGGAAAGACGCTGAACCCCGCCACGGCGAAGTGCGTCACCTGCGCGAGCGGCATTCCGGACCGTGAAATCACGATTGTCCTTTTGGGCGCGGATACCGCGGCCGTCGCCGCCCAAGCCGCGGCCATCGCCGGGGTGAAAACGGCGCTGCGCGTGGATCGGCCCGAGAACGAACACCCGCTCGCCGCGATCTTCGCTCCGCAGCTCGCGGCACTCGCCGCGGACTACTCGCACATCTTCGGACCGTCGACGAGCTTCGGCAAGGATCTCATGCCGCGCGTTGCGGCCTTGCTCGGCGTACCGCAGGTCAGCGACTTGATGGCGGTCGAGGGACCCTATCGTTTCAAACGGCCGACTTACGCCGGGAATGCCATTGTGACGGTGGAGGCCGACCCCGCCCGCAAGCTCATGGCGACCGTGCGTGTCGCGTCCTTCGAAGCCGCACCGACGGGCGGTAACGGCGCAGTAGAATCCAAGACGGTTACGGTCGCCCTGCCCTCGCATACGCGGTACGTCGGTGCCAAGAGCGGCTCGACCGATCGTCCCGACCTGCAGACGGCCAAGCGCGTCGTGTCCGGCGGACGCGCGCTCGGCAGCGCGGAGAACTTCAAGATGCTGTTCAGTTTGGCCGACAAAATCGGCGCGGCCGTCGGCGCGTCGCGCGCCGCCGTCGATGCCGGGTATGCACCGAACGAAATGCAGGTGGGCCAGACGGGGAAAATCATCTCCCCCGAAATCTACATCGCCATCGGCATTTCCGGCGCGATCCAGCACCTGACGGGCATCAAGGACGCGCGCACCATCGTGGCGATCAACAAGGACGGCGAAGCGCCGATCTTCGAAGTGGCCGATATCGGCTTGGTCGGTGATCTGTTCCAGATCGTGCCGGAACTCGAGCGCCTGGTGGGGGGCTAGCCGCCCGTCAGACTAATGGGCGCCTAGGCAAAGCCACGGTCGACCGCCGTGGCCGCTGCGATCGAAGCCGCGTGCTAGAGCTGTTTGAGAACGTATTCGGCAGCCGAGACCTTGAACTCACCCGGCGCTTCGACGTTCACGTGAGTGGCAACCCCGTTCTTGACGATGACGGCAAACCGCTGGCCGCGGGTACCCATGCCGAACTTCGATCCGTCCAGCTCGAGTCCCAACGCCTTGGCATACGTGCCGTTTCCGTCGGCCAGCATCAATATCTTGTCGCCGACGCCGCCATGCTTACCCCACGCGTTCATCACGAACACATCATTCACCGCGGTGCAGGCAACGGTATCCACGCCCTTGGCCTTGATTTGATCCGCTAGTTCAACAAAACCCGGTAAGTGCTTGGCGTCACAGGTGGGTGTGAACGCGCCCGGAACTGAGAACAGCACCACGGTCTTACCGGCAAACAATTGCTCCGTGGTGATTTTTTGGGGACCGTCCCCGGTCATGCGCGTAAATGCACCTTCTGGCATTTTCTCACCGGCTTTGATGGTCATGGCAATTCTCCTCTGCGATCGGGTTATCGACCGACCGTCTCAGCGTACAGCGACCACAGCTTCAGTATCCGCGGGCTGATGTTTGGAACGATTCTCAAATTCGCAAAAGTTCTCTTGGCCTCCGCGAAATTCTTGAGCTGGACCTCAGCAAGACCGAGATAGACGGACGCCTCGTCAAGATGCTTGATCTGCCCCTTTTGGAGACCCGCGCTGATGCAATCCACGCTCTTTTGATAATCGCCGAAGCCGTAGTACACCTCGCCGAGCTTGACGCTGAGCTCACCTGCCGGATTCTTGGCCGCCTCGGCATCGAACGACGCCAGACCCTTCCTATCGGTGTCCGCGCGCGCTTTCAATGAGTTCAAGAGGCGTGTGGTGCGCTCCTTATGCTCGTCCTTGATCACACCGGAGGACAAAGCCTTTTCCAGAACTGACTGCGCCTCACCCGGCAGTGCGGCATCCCCCAACAGCTGAGCCATTTCGATATAGTCGGTATCGGCATTCATCGAGTTCGTGTTGTACATGATGCGGTAGATCATCAACGTGTTGCGATCGTCCCGCTCATCCTGCCGCTCGATGCGCAACAAGGTGTTCCAATAGTTGGTCTTGTTGGTGAGACGAATGAGATCCATCGATACCGCGGACATGGCCCCCGTGTCACCCGCATCGGAAGCACACTGCAGCTTGAACTGATAGAGGTTTTCCTTGGGGGTCTCTCCCGCCTTGCGAGCGGCGGCGATAGCCTTATCGGCCCATTGACCCGAACTCTTACAATCCTTTTGCAGATAATAGATCTGGCTCAAGATTCCCAGATCGTCGGCAGTGGCCGAACCGGATTCCGCCACCTGCTTGCCATATTCGGCCGCCTTTGCATATTGCTGATTGCCCGCGCTCAGTCGAAACAGCATGCGTGTGGTCTTCGCCGCATCTTCCGGCGTGTATGCGCCCGTTGAAAGCGCAACCTCATAGGCCTGTTCAGCGGCCTTCAAGTTATTCAGCTTGACGTAGGCGAAGCCCTTGAAGTCGTAGATGGTTTTCTTGTCGAACGCATTGATGCCGGATTTGGTTTCCGCCGCCTCCAGATTCTTGATCGCCTCCGCCCACTGTTGGGCTTGAAGGGCCTTCTGTGCTGCCGTCATTTCCTTCGCGATGACCCGGCTGATTTGCTGGCCCTCCTTTTTTTCGGCCGACAAGGCCGCCTGCGGACTCAACCAGAGGGAAACCAGCGTAAGCATCGCAGCCACGCTCAAATAGCCAGCCCAGGATTTCGCCGGCCGGCAGCCGATATCGCGGATCGAATGAGTCATTACCAAACCTCGCTGCGTACAAGTCTTAGAATTTATTCTGCGTAGCTTTGGCGCGTCAACCTCAACTCGAGGATTGACGCGCCGTAATACCACCCAAGGGATACCCAATCAGAAATAGTCGTTGTTGACGAACCCTATCTTCTTCAAGCCGCGGTGCTGCAAATCGGCCAAGGTCTGCGCCACAATTTCGTACTTGGCGAACTTATCGACCGAGATGTGCACTTCCGGCTGAGGCGACTTCACCGCTTCCTGGCTGATATAGCTCTGCAAGGTCGCGCGATCCACCGGCGTTTTGTTCCACAGCAGCGTGCCGTCGAAATCGATGGTCAAATCGATCACTTCGGGAGGCGGCGGCGGCACAAAATTCGGCGGCGGCGGCAGCGGATTATCGATCTTCACCGCATGCGTCATGCTCGGGATCGTAATGATGAAAATGATCAGGAGCACCAGCATGACGTCGATCAACGGTGTCATGTTGATGTCGGAGTAAGACTGGCCTTCGCCTCCGCCTACTGCCATAGCCATGCGTGTTCTCCTACGTTCCGGGACCGAAATGATCGGGGGTGGTTATGAAAGCCACTTTGCGTATGCCGATCTGCTGCGTGGCCACGAGCACCTGGCCCACGAACTGGTACCGAACATTTGAATCACCGCGAATGTGCACTTCCGGTTGCGGCTCCTCACGTGCAATTCCCCGCAGTTTATTCTTCAACTCGTCCTGGCCCGACAATTGCTTCATGTTCCAATAAAGTTCGCCCTGTTTGTCAATGGCAATCGTGATGTTTTCCGGCTTGGTCTGCGTCGGCAGATTGGTCGCCTTCGGCAGGTCCAACTGCACCTGCTGGATGATGACCCGAATCGTTATGATGAAAATGATCAGGAGCACCAACATCACATCCACGAGGGGAGTGACGTTGATGTCCGACATCGCCTCGCCTTCATCACCACTGGTAGTTATCGCCATGGACGTCGCTCCCTAACGAGCGGCCGCAGGCGCGGGCTTGCCGACCGGTGAAGGCCCCTTGTCCATGCCCAAACCCATCTTCGCCCCCGAGATCAAGTAGGCGTGCAGTTCATGGGTGAAGTGGCTGACTCGCTCCTGAACGCCCTTATTGCGACGCAACAGAATGTTGTAGCCCAACACTGCGGGAACCGCGACAGCGAGGCCGATGGCGGTCATGATCAAGGCTTCACCGACGGGTCCTGCCACCTTGTCGATCGAAGCCTGTCCGGCCACGCCGATGGCGATCAACGCGTGGTAGATGCCGATGACCGTACCGAGCAATCCGACGAAGGGCGCCGTGGCCCCGACGGATGCGAGCACCGGTAAGCCCGACTGCATGCTGCTGGCAACGGTGTCCGCAGTGCGTTGCAGCGACTCGGTGATCCACTCGCTGGTGCCGATGGCGCCCGATAACCGACCCTTGTTGATCTCATGGTACTCGAAGGCTTGCTTGCCGGTTTCGGCGAGCGCGCGAAACGGATTCGAGCCCCCCTTCAACCTGCTGATGGCGTCGGTCAGGTTCGGGGCGTCCCAAAATTCCTTTTCTGCCGCGATTGCCTGAAGCTTCTGGCGGCGCTGATCGAAGAACTTCGTGATCATGATGAACCACGTCAGCAGCGACATGATCAGCAAGATGAGGAGGATTGACCTGGCAATGATATCGCCATTAGCGATCAGGGCCCCGAGGCCATATGGGTTTTCAATAGCTGACTCTTGCATTGACCGATTCCCTCTGCTTATAAAGTGTAATAGTTAGAAAAACTGACCTTTCATTCGGCGATGGCTACTTGCCGGTGAGCTTCCAGACGATCGGAATCGATACTGTCTTCTCGACCGGCTTGCCTTCTTCCGTTGCCGGCAGCATGCGTTGGCCATGCACGCCCTTCAAACAGGCTTCATCCAAGCGAGGAAAGCCCGAACTCGTCTGAATGGATTCGTTCGTGATCTTTCCGTCCGCGGAGACCGTCATGAGCACGATACACCGGCCTTCTTCGTTGGCGCGTTTGGAGGCATCGGGATAATACTCTTCGCCGATCTTCAGCGGATGCTTCGGATCCATCTTGATCGATGTGCCCGGCTTGGGCGGCGCTGCCACGACGACCGGTGGCGGCGGTCTGTTGACCTGAGTCGTCTGAGTGATCGCCGTGGTCTCTACCAAAGGCGCCTGGACGTCGACGAATTCCGGCGGCGGCACATAGGGTTTGATTTCTTCGAGCTTGGGTGGCGGGGGCGGTGGTTTGTCGACGTCCTTGGGCTTGTCGATCTGTGCAATCTCCACCGGCGGAATGATCGTCTGGACGAGCTTGCCGGCCAGCCCCGTATAAAATGCCCACACGATGCCGATGTGGAGAATGATGACGGCGACGAGGGCTGCGCCCCTCCTGCCCGAAAACAATGATGGCTCTTCGTATTTATACATAAGTCTAAGCGACCCTACCCCTGAATCAACCCAGCTAGATGCGCCGTGCGCGCCTCGCGATGCGCGACCCTTACACGACTGGAAGGCACGCAACATATTCGTCGCGTCCCTTCATTCCCTTCGGCGAGTAAAGAGACTGACACATAACGCGCCCGAACTGCAAGCGCGACTTTGCGCCGGCGAATGGCCTCATGATGCGGCATTACAGTCTCTTTGCTCGACGCAACGTGACTTCCTCCAGATCGGTAACCGCGCCCAGAGATGCGCTGCTCACCTGCTTCGCATACTTTGCTAACGCACCGCGACGCGCATAGGGTTTGGGCGGAACCCAAGATTTGCGCCGGCGCTTGAGCTCGGCCGCGCTCACGTGCAAGGTGATTTCACGACGCTCCGCATCAATAGTGATTCGATCGCCGTTTTTCACCAACGCGAGGGTGCCGCCGAGCGCCGCCTCCGGCGACAGATGCCCGACCACGAAGCCATGGCTGCCGCCGGAGAACCGTCCGTCGGTGATCAGCGCGACTTCCTGGCCCAGCCCCTTGCCCATGCACGCATGCCGGGCCCGCCTTTCGGACCCTCGTAGCGTATGACCACCACATCGCCGGACTTGACCTTCCCCCCTAGAATTCCCTTCAGGGAGTCTTCCTCGGAATCGAACACGCGCGCCTTTCCTTCGAAGCGCAGCCCCTCTTTCCCGGTAATTTTTGCAACGGCGCCTTCCGGGGCGAGATTTCCGTACAGGACCACCAAGTGGCTGTCCTTTTTGATGGGGTCGCGGAGCGGGCGCACGATGGATTGACCCTCCGCGTAGGGCGCGACGTCGCGCAGGTTCTCCGCCAAGGTGGCGCCGGTGACGGTCCGGCAATCGCCGTGCAGCAAATCCGCATCCAGCAAAGTCTTCATCAGCGGTTGAATGCCGCCGATGGCGACCAGCTCGGACATCGAATAGCGCCCGCTCGGGCGCAAGTCCGCCAACACCGGAACGCGCCTGCCGATGCGGGTGAAATCGTCCAGCGCAAGCTTGACGTTGGCGGACGAGGCGATCGCCATCAAGTGCAGCACAGCATTGGTCGAACCGCCGAGCGCAATGACCACGGTGATGGCGTTTTCGAAAGACCGCCGGGTCAGCATCTGCCGCGGGGTCAGCCCCAGGTGGATCAAATTGACCGCGGCGGCGCCCGCGCGCGCGCAGTCATCCCGCTTCTGCCCGGAAACCGCCTCCTGGGCCGAGCTGTTGGGCAGGCTCATGCCGAGCGCTTCGATGGCGGACGCCATGGTGTTGGCCGTATACATCCCGGAACAGGACCCGGGCCCCGGAATCGCCGTGCGCTCCACGAATTTGAGCTGCTGTTCGGACACCGTCCCCTGCGCAAATCCACCCACCGCTTCAAATACCGACACGATATCCCGCCTATCAGTTCCTGGCCGGATGGTGCCGCCGTAAACGAACACTGCGGGACGGTCGAGGCGCGCCAGCGCCATCATGCAGCCGGGCATGTTCTTGTCGCAGCCGCCGATCGCCACCACGCCGTCGAAGCCCTGGGCGCCCACCACCGTTTCTATGGAATCGGCGATGACTTCGCGCGATACCAGCGAATAACGCATGCCGGGCGTACCCATGGAAATGGCGTCGGATACGGTAATGGTATTGAAGGTAATCGCCCTGGCTCCCGCGGCCTCCACACCGCCGGCGGCAAAACGCGCGAGCTCATCGATGTGCATATTGCAGGGCGTCAAGTTGCTCCAGGTGGAGGCGATGCCCACCTGCGGCTTGTCGAAATCGGCGTCGGCGAAGCCGACGGCGCGCAACATCGCTCGGCTGGGTGTCTGTTTCACGCCTTCCACCACCACGCGCGAGTAACGCCGAGGGTCGGCAGGGTCGACGGAATTGGATTTTTTCGGCATGGGCTCGGGCTTCAAATGTGAAGGGGATTGATCCTGCGGGCGGTCCGCAGCATAAACATCCGCGTTGCCACCGCGCAACGCCTATTCATGAGCGTTGTCAGTGCCGTAGCGCGCCACCAAGTATCGATAGACCGCGCGCAGCGCCTGAGCCTCGGCGCCGATACACCGGCCGGGACGATCCTTCGAATTCCAGCCGTACAAATCAATGTGCACCCACGGGGTCGACTCGCCCACGAAGCGCTTCAGGAACAGTGCGCCGAATATCGCTCCCGCAAGGGCGGACGAGGCCACATTGTTCAAATCCGCAACTTTGCTGGCGAGTTCATCCTCGTAGCCCGCCCAAAGCGGCATGGGCCACAGGGGGTCGTGCTCGACGGCAGAGATTCGCGCGAGTTCCTGAACGATGCCGTCGTCGTTTCCGAACAAGGCCGGCAATTCCGGGCCCAGCGCGACCCGCGCCGCCCCCGTCAGCGTCGCGAAGTCGATGATCAAATCCGGATGCTCGGCATCCGCAAGAGCCAGCGCGTCGCAAAGCACCAGCCTGCCCTCCGCGTCGGTGTTGCCGACTTCGACCGTCAAGCCCTTGCGCGTGGTCAGCACATCGCCCGGCCGGTACGCATTGCCGCTGATGGCGTTTTCCACCGCGGGCACCAACACACGGAGCTCGGCGCGAATCCTCATGCTCATGAGCAGGTGCGCAAGCGCCAGCGCCACGGCGGCACCGCCCATGTCCTTTTTCATGAGGGCCATGCCGGATCCGGTTTTGATGTCCAGGCCCCCGCTGTCGAAGCAGACGCCTTTGCCCACCAAGGTCAAGCGCGGGAGGGATTCACCGGCGCGCGGTGTCCAGCGCAGCTCGACCAGCCGGGGCGCCTCGCTGCTGGCGCGTCCGACCGCGTGAATGGCGGGCAAGTTGGCGGCGAGCAAGCCCTCGCCCACCCACTCGTGGTAGGCGGCTTGGTGACGCTCGGCAAGACGGCGCGCCGCAGCGCCAAGTTCCGCGGGTCCTAGGTCGGACGCCGGGGTATTGATCCAGTCGCGCGCCATGCGCAACGACTCGGTCGCCAGAGCGACGTACCGCACGTCGGCATTCGGCGGCGCCTCGACGCTCGCGGCATCGTTCCTCGCTGCACGGTAGCGGTCGAAGCGATAGCCGCCATAGGCGAACCCAAGGCAGAGCTGCGTGGCCTCTGCGGCGCTGAACTCCTGGACCAGACGGAATCGGCGGCTCGGCAGCCGTTCGACGATGCCCCCCGCATGCCACAGCGACAATTCTCCCAGCCGTTTACCCAAGCCGCCCACCGCGGCCGCGATCCCGCCGGCGGAATCCGGCAGCAGCACCACGCGATGTTTTTCCCCTTTGAAATTTTGCTCGGCGAGCCAGCGCGCAACCAGCGGTGTTTGCTCCGCGCGCCACGCGTCGATTTCGTTCTCGTACAGCAACCACAACGGAACCGAATCATTACTACCGAGGTTCATCAGATATTCGCCACAAAAACCAGGGCTTCGAGGCCGAGGAGGAAGTGCCGCTCCTTACATTGAATTACCACCGCATTGCTCCTATAGTAACTAGTTGCCGGGGTTCGCGATCACGCGCCGGCACAATTTAAACCAGCGCGAAGTGACGGACCCCGCTCAGGCGAAAGTCTCCAAAGCGGGGTCTTGCATTTTACAGGTACGGATTTTGGTTACAGGAGAATTACATGCGTTTGTATTCGCAAAAAGACGTCGACAAGAAAGCGCTGCGCGGAGCGCGCATCGCCGTCCTGGGTTACGGCAGCCAGGGCCGCGCGCACGCGCTCAATTTGCACGACAGCGGATATGACGTGGTGGTCGGCGTCCGGAAGGGCGACAGCTGGAACAAGGCCAAGAAGGACGGCCTGAAAGTGATGGAACCCGCGGCAGCCGTCAAAGGCGCGCAGCTGGCGGCGATGCTGGTCCCTGATCTCACCCAAAAGTCCCTGTACACGGAGCTGAAGGACGTCTTCGAAAAAGGCGCGACGCTGCTGTTCGCCCACGGCTTCAATATTCACTTCAAGCAAATCAAGCCGCGCAAGGATCTGGACGTGGTGTTGATCGCGCCGAAAGGCCCGGGAGATTTGGTGCGGCGTCAGTACCAGCAGGGACGCGGCGTGCCCTGCCTGATCGCCGTCGCTCAGAACCCTTCCAAGCGGGCCAAGGCCAAGGCGCTGGCCTACGCGGACGGCATCGGCGGAACGCGCGGCGGCGTGCTGGAAACCACCTTCGGCGAGGAGACCGAGACCGACTTGTTCGGCGAGCAGGCGGTGCTGTGCGGCGGCGCGACCGAGCTCGTGGTCAAGGGGTACGAGACCTTGGTCGAGGCCGGCTACCAGCCCGCGGTCGCCTATTACGAATGTCTGCACGAGCTCAAGCTGATCGTCGACTTGCTGCATGAGGGAGGCATCACGAAAATGCACCGCTTCATCAGCGAGACGGCGAAGTACGGCGATCTGACGCGCGGTCCGCGCATCGTCAACAAGGCCACCAAGAAGGAAATGCGCAAGATTCTGTCCGAGATCCAGCAAGGCAAATTTGCACGCCAATGGATTTCGGAGAACAAGAACGGCCGCCGCAAGTACTCCAAGCTGCTGAAGGCCGATCTCACGCACTCGATCGAAAAGGTCGGAGCGCAACTGCGCGCCCGCATGCCTTGGCTGGAATCCGCGAAGGCCTGACGTTTCAGATTCATGCGCACACTGTTCGACAAGGTATGGACGGCACACGAGGTCGTCGCTGAAACGCCGGACACGCCGGCGGTGCTGTACATCGATTTGCATCTCATTCACGAGGTCACCTCGCCGCAGGCATTCAGCGTGCTGAAGAGCCTGGGGCTGCCGGTGCGCCGTCCCGATCGCACTCTCGCGACCATGGACCATTCGACGCCGACCAGCACCGACCAGGTGTTCGGCAAGGTGCCGATCAAGGTCGATGCCGCGGCGAAACAGGTGCGCCAACTCGAGCAGAACGCCGCCGAATTCGGGGTCGAGCTGTTCGGAATGCGCGACGCGCGGCGCGGCATCGTGCACGTCATCAGTCCGGAAATCGGGGCGACGCAACCCGGCATGACCATCGTCTGCGGCGACAGCCACACCAGCACGCACGGGGCGTTCGGTGCGCTGGCCTTCGGAATCGGCACCACGGAAGTCGGACATGTTTTCGCGACCCAGTCGCTGCTGCAGCGCAAGCCCAAAACGTTCGCAGTGAACGTCGAGGGTCGACTGCGTCCCGGCGTGACTGCGAAGGATCTGATCCTCGCCGTCATCGGAAAAATCGGCGTCTCCGGCGGCACCGGCCATGTGTTCGAATATCGGGGGCCGGCCATCCGCGCCCTGTCCATGGATGAACGGATGACCGTGTGCAATATGTCCATCGAAGCCGGCGCGCGCGCCGGGATGATCGCGCCCGACGACACCACCTTCGCCTACCTCGAGAGCAAGCCGCGCGCGCCCAAAGGTTCCGATTGGGACGCGGCGCTCGCCCGATGGCGAACCTTCGTCACCGATCCCGGTGCCGTCTTCGATGCGTCGGTGGACATCGACGCCGTGGGCGTAGAGCCGATGATCACCTACGGCACGAACCCCGGCATGGTGATTCCCATCGGCGCGTCCATCCCCGACAGGGCCGGGGACCCGGTTTTCGACAAGGCGCTGCGTTACATGGGGTTTCACGGCGGCGACGCCATGCTGGGCAAGCCGGTCGACGTGGTATTCATCGGCAGCTGCACCAACGGGCGACTCGCCGATTTGCAGGCGGCCGCGCACATACTCAAAGGCCGCAAAGTCGCACCCGGGGTGCGCCTGCTCATCGTGCCGGGTTCGCAAGAGGTCAAGCGCGAAGCCGAAGCCGCGGGCTACGCCGACATTTTCAAGGCGGCCGGGGCGGATTGGCGCGAGTCCGGATGCTCGATGTGCCTGGGGATGAACGGCGACACCGTCGCCGCCGGCCAGTATTCGATCAGCACCAGCAATCGCAACTTCGAGGGCCGCCAGGGTGTGGGGGCGCGAACTCTGTTGGTCAGTCCTTTCACCGCGGCCGCGAGCGCCGTGAAGGGCAGAATTACCGACCCCCGGGAGATGCTGTAGTGGAACGCGGAAAGTTTCCGCGGAAACGTCGGACCCATCATCGCATTGACCATCGCATTGCCTGTCCCACGGAGAAGCTGTCTTGGAACCCTTGAAACGCGTTCGGTCCAGAACGCTGGTCATCGCGTCGAGCAATATCGACACCGATCAAATCATTCCGGCGCGCTTTTTGACGACGACCACCAAGGACGGCCTGGGCCGGCAGCTGTTTGCCGATTGGCGCTATCGAGCCGACGGCTCGCCGAATCCGGATTTCATCCTGAACCGCCCTGAAGCGCGCGGCGCCCAGGTGCTGGTCGCCGGCCGAAATTTTGGTTGCGGCTCCTCGCGCGAACATGCGCCCTGGGCGCTGCTCGATTTTGGGATTCGCGCGGTCATCAGCACGGAAATCGCCGACATCTTTCGCGGCAATTCCCTGAAGAATGGACTGCTGCCCGTAACGGTGGACGACGCCACCTCAGGATGGCTGCTCGACAATCCAGGCGCCGAAGTCGACATCGACCTCGAGCGTACCCGTTTGACGCTGCCGACCGGCGCATCGGTCTCCTTCCCCCTCGAGGCATTTGCGAGGCACTGTCTATTGAACGGTATCGATGAACTCGGCTATCTGCGCAGCCGATTGAGCGATATCGAACGCTACGAAGCGGCACTCGGGTGAAGGCGCTGATCGCAGTTCTCGCCGGCGATGGCATCGGCGGCGAGGTCACCGACGAGGCCGTGCGCGTGCTCACCGCGGTGGCGGTGCGTTTCGGACATGCCTTCGAATTCCAGCCGGCATTGCTGGGCGGCGCCGCCATCGACGCGACGGGCCAGCCGCTGCCTGCGGCGACGCTGGCCCTGGCACGGCGGGCGGATGCGATTTTGTTGGGCGCCGTCGGCGGTCCGAAGTGGTCGGCTCCCGACGCCTTGGTTCGGCCTGAGCAGGGCTTGCTGCAGCTTCGGCAGGCGCTCGGCCTCTTCGCCAATTTGCGGCCCGTGGTGCCGCACCCCGCGGTGCTTCATGCCTCGCCGATCAAGGCCGACTTGCTGACCGGCGTGGACATCATGGTGGTGCGCGAACTGACCGGCGGCATCTACTTCGGCGACAAGTCGCGCACGGCGACCGAAGCGGTCGACGTATGCCGCTACACGGTGGAAGAAATCGAGCGCGTCGTTCGCCTGGCGGCACGGCTCGCCCTGACCCGCCGCCGCAAGTTGACGTCGATCGATAAGGCCAATGTGCTCGAAACCTCGCGGCTGTGGCGCTCGGTCGTCGAGCGGATCATGCCCCAGGAATTTCCCGGGGTGAGCTTCGAGCATATGCTGGTGGATGCGGCCGCCATGCATCTCCTGAAGCGGCCGCGCGACTTCGATGTGATCGTGACCGAGAATATGTTCGGCGATATTCTCACCGACGAGGCCTCCATGCTGGCGGGTTCCCTCGGCTTGTTGCCGTCGGCGTCGCTTGGGCTAAGCGCACGCGGCGGGCTGTTCGAACCCATCCACGGATCCGCCCCCGACATCGCCGGGCGCGGCATCGCCAATCCTTACGCGGCCATTTTGAGCGCCGCCCTGTTGCTGCGGTATTCGCTGCAACTGCAACCTGAGGCACGCGCCGTCGAAGCGGCCGTCTCGCGCGCCGTCGAATCCGGCGCGCTGCCGGCGGACCTCGCCGCCGGGGGCAAGAGCGTTACGACGCGTGCCGCCGCAGATGCGGTGCTGGCCGGACTTTAGCAGCCCGTTCCAGGCCTGCCGCAAGGTCGGCCACCAGATCCGCGGAATCTTCGATTCCGACGGAAACCCGCAATAGCCCCGCTCCGATTCCCGCGCGCAATCGCGCGGATTCTTCCATGCCGGCATGCGTCATGCTCGCAGGATGCGAGATGAGGCTCTCTACTCCGCCCAGCGACTCGGCGAGGGTGAAGCATTCGAGTCCGGAGAGAAAGGCTTCGACCGCCGCCTCGCCGCCATGCAACTCGAAACTCAACATCGCGCCGAAGCCGCTCTGCTGGCGCCGCGCGATGTCATGGCCGGGATGGTCGGGCAGACCCGGGTAGTACACCCGCTCGACGCCGGGATGCCGGGCCAGACAATCCACGACCGCCGCCGTGTTCTCGGCGTGAACGCGCATGCGCGCATGCAGCGAGCGCACGCCGCGCAGGGTCATGAAGCTGTCGAACGGCGCGCCGGTGACGCCGATGGCGTTCGCCCACCAGGCAAGATTGTCGTGCAGTTCCTTCGTTGCGGCGATGACGGCGCCGCCCACCACGTCGCTGTGCCCGTTCAGATACTTGGTGGTCGAGTGCATGACCATGTCGGCGCCCAGCTTGAGCGGCTGCTGCCAGATCGGCGAGAGGAACGTATTGTCGACCACCGCCAGCGCATCGGCCGCATGCGCAGCCTCGGTGATCGCACGGATATCGACCACGCGGAGGAGCGGGTTGCTCGGCGTCTCGATCCAAACCAAGCGGGCCCCCTTGTCGAGGGCGGCGCGCAACGCCGTCGGATCGCCCTGATCGACGAATTCAACCACGAGATTGCCCTGCGCATGCAGCGCCGCGAGCAATCGATACGTGCCGCCGTAACAATCGTAGGGCGCAATGACCCGCGCGCCGCTGGGGAGGGTCGCCAGGATCAAGGTAATGGCCGACAGCCCGGTGCACGTGACCACCGCGCCGGCCCCGTCCTCGAGATCCGCCAGGGCGTCGCCCAACTGATCGCGGGTCGGATTGCCGGACCGTGTGTAGTCGTACTTGCGCGGCGTGCGGTATTTCTCGAAAGCAAAATTCGTCGACAGGTAGATCGGCGGCACCACGGAGCCGTGCTGCGCATCCGACTCGAGACCGGCGCGAACCGACCTCGTGGCGATGCTCTTCTTGGGTGTCTTGCCTTTGCTCATGTCCGCTGCTCCGCGAGTGCGAGTTTGATGATGGGGGTCAGGGCGGCACCTTCCTTCAGGAAGGCGTCATGCCCGAAAATAGAATTGATTTCGATGAGCTGCCGCGGGCCGTTCAGGCGCGCGGACAGGGCCTGCATGTCGTTGAACGGAACCAGTTGGTCTTCGCGCACCGCGATCAGGGTCGCCGGCGTATGCACCTGCGTCGCATCCATCTGGTGCAGGTCGATCGATTCGCTCAGCACGAGGAACGATTCGGCACGATATTTCTGCACGTAGTCGTCGCCGCGGGCGAACAGGTAGTCCTCGATCGGGAATCGAAAACGATCTTCGTTGCGCGTGGGCGGCGCGCCGAAGCGCAGCTGAAATTCCACGGCGCTGCGGTAAGTGGCCATGGCCAGCGCACGCGCCAGCTTGAGTCCCGACGCGCCGTCGCCCCGGGCGATCGCCTCGCGCACGATCTGGCGCTGTACGCTGCGCCAGGCGGTCGAGAGCACTTGAGACTTGTCGGCGGCGCTCAACACCACGATGTGATTCACCAATTCCGCATATCGCTCCGCGAAACACAGCGCCACCATGCCTCCGTACGAGGCGCCGACGATGGCGTGCAGCGGCTTCAAGCGCAGATGCCGGACGATGGCGCACAAGACATCGGCTTGATCGTAGGAACTGAGCGGCGGGAATTTGCCGCCCTTCTCCGGCGTGGAGCTGTCGCCGCGGCCGCCCAGATAGTCCATGCCCAGAACCCGGTAGCTCCTCGTATCCACGCCGAGACCGGGACCGACGAGTTCCGGCCACCATCCTTCGCCCGCCGAGCCCGCGACGATGCGGTGCGCGGAAATGCCGCCGAGCACGGCAATCACGGGAGCGTCCTCGGGACCGGCCAGCCGGAAGGCCACCTTGGCATCCGGCAATCGATCGCCGTAATGCAGGGTAAAAGGCTCCGTCAGCCGTAAGGTCTGGTCGATTTGGGTCGGAGATTTTTCGGCCACGTTCCGCTCGCTCCTATAGAGGTTTACATAACCCCTGTAGCGCCGGCGCTCGTAGCCCATTGCACGGCCGTGTGAAACCGCGCAATCGACCGCCCATCTACCGGATTCGAGCATTGGCCCGGCTCCGCAGGAGTTGGCACCGTTCCAGAAGGTTCCATGAACCCCCGTGGTGGTTGCCCCGGCTTCTAAGGGCCTTTCCCTCAGCCGGTCTAGATGAGCTGCGCAAATTCTAGGCATTGCCCAAGTTTGCGTCAAGGCATTTTACGCTCGAGTCCGCTTGCGCCTCCTCGAGTAATGTATTAATGTACTAGCGCGTTAATACATTGACCGATCGAGAATTGCGGCCCCATGAAAACCAATCGTCCCGTCACTCTGCGGCAGGAACAGCAGCACGAACGCGCGCTGTGCACGGCCATACTGGCCCTGCGCAGCGTCGAGGAGTGCCGGAGCTTTTTCCGCGATCTATGCACGCCGGCGGAATTGCAGGCGATGGCGGATCGATGGGCCGTGGTCGAACTCCTGGAGCGCGGCCTGCCCTACCGCGAAATCCACAGGCAAACCGGGGTCAGCGTCACCACCATCGGCCGCGTCGCCCGCTATCTCACCTCCGGCAACGGCGGCTACCGGGCGGTCACCGAACGGCTGCGGCTCAATGGCTAGCACATTGAATTCCCCGGACCCCGTGCGCCTGAAAATAGCCGTGCAGAAGAGCGGCCGGCTCACCGAAAGCTCGCTCGATCTCCTGTCCCGCTGCGGCCTCAAGTACAGCCGCGGCAAGGACCAGTTGATGTGCTACGGCGAGAACATGCCGCTCGACGTGCTGTTCGTGCGCGACGACGACATCCCGGATCTGGTGCAGGAGGACGTGTGCGACCTGGGATTGGTGGGATTGAATGTCGTGCAGGAAAAGCGCCTGGCGTTCGCCGCGCGCGCCATCGCACCGCTGTTCGAAACGGTGCAGCTGCTCGATTTCGGGCGCTGTAAATTGTGTATCGCGGTGCCGGACGGATTCGACTATCGAGGCGCGCAATCGCTTCAGGGCAAACGCATTGCAACGACCTATCCCCATATCCTGGAGCGTTTTCTGGCGGACCGCGGCATTGCCGCGGAGGTCGTGGTTCTCTCCGGCTCCGTGGAAATTGCGCCGCGGCTTGGGCGAGCGGATTTGATTTGCGATCTCGTGTCGACGGGGTCGACGCTGGCGGCGAATCATCTGCGCCAGGCAGAGACGGTGCTCGAAAGCCAGGCCGTGCTGATCCGCACACCGGTGCCGATCGCTCCGGAAAAGCAGGAGTGGACCCGGCGCCTGTTGATGCGCATCGACGGCGTCGAGCAGGTCAAGGGCAGCAAGTACATCATGCTGCATGCGCCCCGCTCCGCGCTGCCGGCCATCGCGAAACTCCTGCCGGGCAGCGAGGCGCCGACCGTCATTCCGCTCGAGGGCCGCGGAGACCGCGTGGCGGTGCACGCGGTGTGCCGCGAAAACGTGTTCTGGGAAACTCTCGAAGAGCTCAAGGGCGCGGGGGCCACGTCGGTGCTGGTGCTCCCCGTCGAGAAGATGCTGGCATGAAGGAAAAATTTTCTCGTGCTCGGAGGCCGGCTTGCCGTGAATCCATTGCGCTACGCAGTCCCTGCTGCGCGCAAGCCCGGGGTGGCCATCCATGGCCACCCGCGCGACGCATGCGTCGCGCCCATGGAGGCTGCGGGAAAAACGTCCTGTTTTTCACGCTCCGGGAAATGCCCACCCAATCCAGCCTCCTATAGGCTTTGACTTTCATCGTCGTGCGTATTCTCGACTGGAAATCACTTACTGCATCGGAGCGACGCGACGCCTTACGGCGACCGGCGCAGCGTGATGCCGCGGATGTCGCGGCGGCCGCGCAAGGCATCATCGACACGGTAAGACGCGAAGGCGATGCTGCCGTATTGGCGCTGACCGAGAAGTTCGACGAGGTTCGGCTGGATTCCATGCGCGTGACGCCGCGGGAGTTCAGCGACGCCGAGAGCGCCTTGAGCGCGAGCCAAATCGGCGCGATCGAGCGCGCCATATCGAATGTGCGGCGATTTCATGCCGCGCAAGGAGCGCCGCCGCTGCGCGTGGAGACGGCGCCGGGAGTGGTCTGCGAGCGAATCAGCGTGCCGATCCGCGCGGTCGGCCTGTACGTTCCCGCCGGATCCGCCCCGCTGCCGTCGACCGCCATCATGCTCGCCGTTCCGGCCGCCATCGCCGGCTGTCCGGTGCGCGTGATGTGCACGCCTCCGGCCCGCCACGGCGGCGCGGATCCCGCGGTGCTGGTCGCCGCACGCATGTCGGGGGTCGAACAGGTTTTCAAGGCGGGCGGCGCGCAAGCCATCGCCGCCATGGCGTACGGGACGGCGGCCGTACCCAAGTGCGACAAGGTGTTCGGGCCCGGCAATGCCTGGGTCACGGCCGCGAAGCTCCTGGTCGCGCAAGACCCTGCGGGTGCGGCGGCGGACCTGCCGGCCGGCGTCACCGAGGTCATGGTGATCGCGGACGACACCGCGCGCGCCGACTTCGTCGCCGCCGATCTGCTCGCCCAGGCGGAGCATGGTCCCGAAGCGCAGTCGCTGCTGGTCACGACCTCCGTCACCCTCTCCCAGGAAGTCGCGCGGCAGGTGCAGCGCCAGAGCGCACCCTTGTCGCGGGCGGGAATACTGGCGAAGTCCATCGACCACATGCGGCTGTTGATCGTGGACACTCTCGATGCCGCCCTCGAGATCGCCAATGAGTATGCGCCCGAGCACCTGCTGCTCGAGGTGCGCGACCCGCGCCGCTGGCTGACCCGGGTGAGCGCCGCCGGAGCCGTGTTCCTGGGACACTGGTCGCCGGAATCCATGGGCGACTATTGCAGCGGGCCCAACCATACCTTGCCGACCTATGGCTACGCCAAGGCCCACAGCGGCTTATCGGTGGAGGATTTTCAAAAGCGCATCACGGTGCAGGAGCTGACGCCCGCGGGTCTCGGCGGTTTGGGGCCGACGGCAGAGATTCTGGCGGGTCTCGAGGGCCTGGACGCGCACGCCGCGGCGGTGACCATTCGTCTCGCGGCGCTGGACGGTGCCGGATGAACGCCGCCGTGTCTCTGGCGCGTCCCGAGATCGCCACGCTCAAACCCTATGCGCACGCCGCATGGCGTCCGTTGCTGACCCGTCTGCATGCCAACGAGGCGCCTTGGCGTCCCGCGGGCGACACCACGACGGCAGGCCTCAATCGTTATCCGGAACCCCAGCCTCGGGCCCTCATCGAGCGCCTGGGCGAGCTCTACGGCGTACCTGCCTCGAGCGTGCTCGCGACGCACGGCAGCGATGAAGGCATCGATCTCTTGTCGCGCATCTATTTGCGTGCCGGCGCCGATGCGATTCTGCAATGCACGCCCACCTTCGGCATGTACCAAGTCGCGGCGCGGATCCAGGGCGCCGGGGTCGTCGAGATTCCACTCGACCCGGCGCGAGGCTGGGCCGTCGATCCCGAGCGCCTTCTGGCCGCCTGGTTGCCGCACGTCAAGCTCGTGTATCTATGTTCCCCGAATAATCCGACGTCGAACCTGCTCGACGCGGCGGCCCTGGAGGAGATCTGCAAAGCGCTGGATGGGAAAGCCATCGTCGTGATCGACGAGGCCTATATCGAGTGGTCGCGTTCCCTGAGCCTTACCCGCTGGCTGAATCGCTTCTCGACGCTGGCGATTTTGCGCACCCTGTCCAAGGCACACGCCCTGGCGGGCGCCCGGGTCGGCGCACTGTTGGCCAACCCTGAGCTCATCGAATTGGCGAAGCGGGTCATTCCGCCCTACTCCCTGGCGGCGCCTTCGGTGGAGGCTGCCTTGCGCGCGTTGGACCCGTCGGAACTCGCCGCCGCGCACGCGCGGCTCGAAGGGCTATTGGCGGAGCGCGACTACTTGGCTCGGAGACTCGCGGCTTCGCCGCTGGTGGACAGAGTCTGGCCGAGCGACGCCAATTTCCTGCTCATCGATTGCCGCGACGCCGGCCACTTCATCAAGAATACCTTGGCCGGCGGTCTCATCGTCCGCGACCTGCGCGCTCATCCTGCATTGCCCACCTCGCTGCGCGTCTCGGTGGGCACCCGCGAGCAGAACGATGCGCTGCTTCACTGCGTGGGATCGACATGAACGCGGGCGGGGTCGACATGAACGCCGGTGAGATCGGCATGAACGGGCGGCGAATATTGTTCCTGGATCGCGACGGCACGTTGAACGAAGAGACACCGGACGAGCAAATAGACAGCCTGGAGAAAATTCGGCTCATGCCGGGAGTGGTGCCGGCCTTGCTCGAGCTCAAAGCCGCGGGCTTCGCCCTCGTCATGGTGACCAATCAGGACGGAATCGGGACCCCGAGTTTTCCGCAGGAGAAATTCGACCTCGCTCATCGATTCATCCTGGAGCTGTTCAGTTCGCAGGGAATCGAGTTCGAAGCGGTGTGTATTTGCCCGCATTTCAAGCGCGAGGACTGTGCCTGCCGCAAACCCAAGATCGGCATGGTGCGCGAATTCCTCGCGGCCCATACCATCGACAAGGCGCGCAGCTACATGATCGGCGATCGCGACACGGACATGGAGTTCGCCGTGAATCTGGGCATTCAGGGCTTGCGGATACGCCTGGACGGCGATGCGCGCGAGACCTGGCCGGCCATCGCGCGGAGCATCATCGGGCAGGCGCGGCGCGCGCAAGTGCATCGCAAAACGAAGGAAACCGACATCCGCATCGATCTCGATTTGTCGCGCGACGGCCCGAGCACCATCGCCACCGGCTTGGGATTCTTCGATCACATGCTGGAACAGATCGCGAAGCATGGCGGCTTCGCACTCGACCTGCGATGCGCCGGCGATCTGCACATCGACGAGCATCATACGATCGAGGATTGCGCCCTGGCTCTGGGCGCCGCCCTGCGCGAGGCGCTCGGCGACAAGAGCGGCATCGCCCGCTACGGGTTTTTGCTGGCCATGGATGAGGCCGAGGCTCAGGTCGCTCTCGACCTCTCGGGCCGGCCGTTCTTCGTCTGGGAGGGTCGCTTCAATCGCGAACGGGTGGGAGAATTGCCGACCGAGCTGGTGCCGCATTTTTTTCGCTCGCTCGCGGAGACTCTGGGAGCCGCGCTGCACATCAGCGTGCGCGGCGAGAATACTCACCACATGATCGAGTCCTGCTTCAAGGGTGTGGGCAGGAGTCTCCGTCAAGCCATTCGGCTCGAAGGCGGCGGCTTGCCGAGCACCAAGGGCACTCTGTGAGCGAGCGGCAAATCGTGATCGTGGCCAGCGGCGGCGCGAACATCGCGTCGCTGCAATTCGCGTTGCAGCGGCTCGAGGTCGATTCGGTCGTGTCCGCGGACGCGGCAGAGATCCGCGCGGCAAGCCACGTCATACTCCCCGGGGTCGGAGCCGCTGCGGACGCCATGTCGCGGCTGCGGCAAAACCGCCTGGATACCCTGATTCCCACCCTCGAGCAGCCGGTGCTCGGTATCTGTCTGGGGATGCAGCTATTGTACGAGGCGTCGCAGGAGGGCGATGCCCGCTGTCTCGGAATCATTCCCGGCAGCGCCTCGCGCCTCACCGAGGCTCCTGATCGACCGGTGCCGCACATGGGCTGGAACACCCTCGAGATACGGCGCCCCTGCCCGCTGCTGGCGGGTCTCGCCGACGGTGACCATGCGTATTTCGTGCATAGTTATGCGCTCGGCTTGAGCACCGCCACCATCGCGAGCACCGGCTACGGAGCGCCCTTCAGCGCCTGTGTGCAGTGGCGCAATTTCTACGGCGCGCAATTCCACCCCGAGCGCTCCGCCGCCGTGGGCGCCCGCCTGCTCGAGAATTTTCTGGCCATCAATTGACCATGCGTCGCCGGCCGCGCCATGACATGCATCGCCGACGTGCGTAACAACGTCCGTCTCATTCCCGCCATCGATCTCAAAGCCGGACACTGCGTGCGGCTGCTGCACGGCGATTTCGCCGCGGAGACGCGCTACGGCACGGACCCCGAGGCGCTGCTCGAAAAATACCGCGACATGGGCGCGGACTGGCTGCACGTCGTGGATCTCGACGGCGCCAAGGAGGGCAGCCTCGGCAATCGCGAGAGCATCGAGCGGCTTGCCGCGCACAAGACCGTCAAGCTGCAAGTGGGCGGCGGATTGCGCAATACCGCCGCGGTGAGCCGGATGCTGGATCTGGGCGCCGCACGCGTCGTGATCGGCAGCGCGGCAGTGACTCAGGTAGAAAACGCACGGACCTGGCTCGAACACTTCGGTCCGGACCGCGTGACGCTGGCATTCGACGTGCGGCTGGACGATGACGGCACTCCGCGGGTCCAAACCCATGGATGGCAGCGCCAGTCCGGGCTGTCTCTGTGGAGCGCCGTCGCGAATTTCACCGGCTCGCAGCTCAAGCATGTGCTGTGCACGGATGTAGGGCGCGATGGCGCCTTGACCGGCCCGAATGTCGCTCTGTACCGCGAGGCCGCACGGCGCCATCCGCAGATCCAATGGCAGGCCTCCGGCGGCGTCCGCGACGCGCGCGATCTGCACGCGCTCTCCGACGCCGGAGCGGCCGCGGCGATCAGCGGCAAGGCATTGCTCGAAGAACTCATTCCCATCGAGGACTTGCAGCCATTCTTGCCAAACGCATAATCCCCTGCCTGGATGTTCGCGACGGACAGGTGGTCAAGGGCGTGCGTTTTCGCGACCATCGCGTGGTCGGCGACATTCTGGATCTGGCGGCACGTTATCGCGATGAGGGTGCCGATGAGCTCGTGTTCTACGATATTTCCGCAAGTCCCGAAGGCCGTTCGGTGGATCGCTCCTGGGTCACCCGCGTGGCGCGCACGCTCGATATACCGTTTTGCGTGGCCGGGGGAATTCGCTCCGTGACGCAGGCGGAGGAAGTGCTGGCATCCGGGGCCGAAAAAATCTCCGTCAATTCGCCTGCGCTGGCCGACCCGGACTTGATCGACGCCCTGAGCCAGCGCTTCGGCGCCCAATGCGTGGTGGTGGGAGTCGACAGCCAGACCGTAGGCCAAGGCTATCGGGTGCAGCAATTCACCGGCGACGCCGGGCGCAGCCGCGACACCTCGCGCAGCACCGTCGACTGGGTAGTCGAGGCACAGCGGCGCGGCGCGGGCGAGATCGTGCTCAATTGCATGTCGAGCGACGGCGTGCGCCGGGGCTTCGACATCGCCCAGCTGCGCGCGATACGCGACGTGTGCCGCGTGCCGCTGGTCGCCTCGGGCGGCGCCGGCGCAGTGGAGCATTTTGCCGAAGTTTTTCAAACCGCCCGCGTGGATGCGGCGCTCGCCGCCAGCGTATTTCATTCGGGCGAGATTGCGATTCCGAATCTGAAGCGCCGCCTGCACGACGCGGGCATCGAGGTACGGCTGTGAGCGCGGAAGGCACGAAGTCGAGTTCGGAAGGTATCGCTTTGACCGCGGATACCACGTCGAGTGCGGGAGGTACCGCTTTGAGGACGGTAATGGAGCTCGATTGGGACAAGGGCGGCGGCCTGCTGCCGGCGATCGTTCAGGATGCCGGCAGCGGCGCGGTGCTCATGCTGGGATATATGAATCGGGAGGCGCTCGCCGCGACGCAGGCGTCCGGCCGCGTCACCTTTTGGAGCCGCAGCAAGGGCCGCCTCTGGACCAAGGGCGAGACCTCGGGCCACTTTCTCGAGGTCAAAGAGATCGCTGCCGATTGCGACGGCGACACATTGTTGATAATGGCCGAACCCTCGGGTCCCGCCTGCCATAAGGGCACGCCCACCTGTTGGGGCGAGAGTCCGCCCCAATCGGGCGCGCAGCGCATCGCGTTCCTGGGCCGGCTCGAACAAGTCATCGCCGAGCGAATCGCCACGCGTCCGCCGGGCAGCTACACCGCCAAACTCGTCGCGGAAGGCACCCGGCGGATCGCGCAAAAAGTCGGCGAGGAAGGCTTGGAGCTCGCGCTGGCCGCCGTCGCACAGTCCGACCCGGAAATCATCGGCGAAGCCGCGGATCTCCTCTACCACATGCTGTTGTTGCTCAAAGTCAAAGGTCTGTCGCTGTCGGAGGTCATCGCTGAACTCGAAACACGTCACACCCAGCCCCGTGCCGGCGCCGCCTGAAATGAGCCA
>WNFL01312839.1_pt1 | contig 39926 bp, 35 predicted proteins | sample 5400361 | NCBI WGS metagenome assembly WNFL01 (sample SAMN13153351, study PRJNA577476) | soil metagenome | isolation source: 40 cm soil on Douglas fir-dominated hillslope | place: USA:California | collected 2013-09-17
GGATACGAGATCATGACCAACACAAACGCCACGGCTCGCTATCGTAGAATTTTGGTCAAATTATCCGGCGAGGCGCTGCTCGGGGGAGAGGATTACGGCATCGATCCGGTCATACTCAAGCGTATCGCCGGGGAAATCCACGACCTGACCCAGATGGGGGTGCAGGTCGCCGTCGTCCTGGGCGGCGGCAACATCTTCCGCGGCGCAGGGTTGGCCCGCGCCGGCATGGACCGCGTGACCGCCGACCACATGGGAATGCTCGCCACCGTGATCAATGCGCTGGCGTTGCAGGACGCCCTCGAGAGTCTGGGCGCGTATGCGCGGGTCATGTCGGCGCTGCGCATCAACGAAGTGTGCGAGGACTACATCCGGCGGCGCGCCGTGCGGCATCTCGAGAAAGGCCGCGTGGTGATATTCGGCGCCGGAACCGGCAATCCATTTTTCACCACGGACACGGCGGCGAGCCTGCGGGCCATCGAGATCAACGCCGATATTCTGTTGAAGGCGACCAAGGTCAACGGCATCTACGACTCCGATCCGGTCACGAATCCGAATGCCAAGCGTTATGCCCGCCTGACCTTCGATCAGGTGCTGAACGATCGCCTCAACGTGATGGACGCGACCGCCATCGTCATGTGCCGCGAAAACAATTTACCGCTGCAGGTCTTCAATCTGTTCAACGCCGGCGATTTGATGCGTATCGTGCAGGGCGAAGACGTCGGCACCGTCGTAACCGCGGCAGGCTAAGGGGGACCCCATGCTCGAGGACTTGAAGAAAGACGCAACCCAACGCATGCAGAAATGCGTGTCGGCGTTCAAGGATCAGCTGAAGAAGATGCGCACCGGCCGTGCGCACACCAGCCTGATCGAGCACATCAAGGTCGACTACTATGGCTCGGAAATGCCCTTGAACCAGGTGGCCAACATAGCAACCGAGGACGCGCGCACGTTGACGGTGAGTCCCTGGGAAAAGGCCATGGTGCCGGTGATCGAAAAGGCGATCTATAAATCCGATCTTGGCCTCACCCCCAACACCGCCGGACAGCTCATTCGCATCAACATGCCGGCGCTCACCGAAGAGCGCCGCCGCGACATCATCAAAGTCGTGAAGGCCGAGGCGGAAAACGCCCGCGTGGCCGTGCGCGGCGTGCGCCGCGAAGTCATGAATGAGCTGAAGGAAATGCTCAAGGAAAAGTTGATTGCGCAAGACGATGACCGTCGGGCCCAGGACGACGTTCAGAAGCTGACCGACAAGCACGTGGCGGAAATCGATCAGGCCATGGCCGACAAGGAAAAGGAGCTGATGCAGGTGTGAAGATGGCCGATTCGCCCCAGCATGTCGCAATCATCATGGACGGCAACGGCCGGTGGGCCCGATCGCGAGGCATGCCGCGCCCTGCCGGGCATCGCGCCAGCGTCAAGGTGGTGCGCAAAGTCGTGGAGGAATGCGCCAGGCGCAAGGTCCGCCATCTGACGCTGTTCGCCTTCAGCAGCGAAAATTGGCGCCGACCGCCCGACGAGGTCGGCATGCTCATGAACCTGTTTCTCGACGCCCTGGAGCGCGAAGTCGCCGATTTGCACCGGAACCACGTGCGCCTGGCGTTCATCGGCGACCGCGGCCTGCTGGGCGCCGAACTCGCGCGGCGAATGCAGAGCGCCGAGCAACTGACCGCGGCCAACACGGGGCTCCGGCTGATCGTGGCCATGGCCTATGGGGGGCGCTGGGATATCACCCAGGCTTGCCGCTCGCTCGCTGCGGATGCGGCGGCCGGCACTCTGGCCGCGTCCGACATCCAGGAAGCGCAAGTCGCGGAACGTCTCGCGCTGGCCGGCATCCCCGACCCCGACCTCTTGATCCGCACGGGCGGCGAGCAGCGGATCAGCAATTTCTTGCTGTGGAATCTTGCCTACACGGAGCTGTATTTTTGCGATGAGCTATGGCCGGCGTTTTCAGCGGCGCATCTCGACGCGGCGTTCGAATGCTTTGCGCAACGCGAGCGCCGCTTCGGCAAGACGTCGGGGCAACTCGTGGCGAAAGCCGATGCTTGAGACGGCAGATGCTTAGGACAAGAATACTCACCGCGGCCGTTCTTGCCTGCATCCTGCTGGCGGGCCTGTTTCGGCGCGGCCTTCACCATCGGTGCCTGGGAGTGGGCCGGCTTCGGCGCGCTGCGCGGGACGGGGGCGCGCACCGCTTACGCGGCCGGCGTCGCAGTGCTGCTGGTCCTCGCCTGGCGGTGGACCGCCTACCCCAAGCATTTGCTGCTGCTGCTGAGCGTCGCGTGCGCCTGGTGGGCGATCGCCCTGCTGTGGCTGTCGTGGGGGCCTCCCCGGCATCATCCGACGCTGGCGCTCGCCTGCGGGCTGCCGGTATTGGTGCCGGCATTCATTGCCCTCGCGAGGCTGCAGGTCGCAACCCAAGGCTTCGCGGGCGGTCCGCAGATGGTGCTCTGGCTGGTGTTGCTGGTGATCGCCGCCGATGTGGGCGCGTACTTTGCGGGACGCAGCTTGGGCCGGCGGAAATTGGCGCCGCGCGTGAGTCCGGGCAAGACGTGGGAGGGTGCCATGGGCGGTCTCTTGATGGTGGCGCTGGTCGCCTGGGCGGGCGCCGCGCATTTCGGCTTACCGCCGCTGGCTGTGGTGGTTTTCGGCTGTGCGGTCGGGGTTTTTTCGATCATCGGCGATCTTACCGAGAGCATGTTCAAGCGTGCCGCAGGCCTCAAGGACAGCGGCGCGCTGCTGCCCGGACACGGCGGCCTGTTGGATCGCATCGACAGCGTGACGGCGGCGGCGCCCCTGTATGCGCTCGGTTTGTTCAGCCACGGTGTGATCGCATGAGCGCGCCCCGGGGCCTCGCCATCCTGGGATCCACCGGCAGCATCGGACGCAGCACGCTTGCCGTAGTGGCCTTGCATCCGGAGCAATATCGGGTCGCGGTGCTGGGCGCCCACAGCAGCTGGCAAGCCATCGTCGAGCAAGCACGGCAGTTTCGGCCGGAGACCGTGGTGCTCGTCGACCCCAAGGCCGCGGCCCTGGCGCGCGCCAGCTTACGCGACTGTGGTTCGACGTCGCGCGTGGAAAGCGGGCCCGAGGCGCTTGCCGCCGCCGTCGCCGCCGACAATGTCGACGTCGTGATGGCGGCGATCGTGGGTGCTGCCGGGTTGCCGTCGACCTTGGCCGCCGTGCGGGCGGCCAAGCGCGTGCTGCTGGCCAACAAAGAGGCCCTGGTCATGGCCGGCCAGATCCTGATGGATGAAGTGCGCCGCGCCGGCGCCGAACTCATCCCGATCGACAGTGAACACAATGCGATTTTTCAATGCATGCCGGCGGGCTATCTTCCCGGCGAGATTGCGCGCGGCGTGGTCCGCGTGATTCTGACCGCCTCGGGCGGGCCGTTTCGCACCGCCGACATCGCAACCTTGCCCCATGTCACGCCGGACGAAGCCTGTGCCCACCCGAAGTGGAAGATGGGCCGCAAGATTTCCGTCGACTCCGCGACGCTGATGAACAAGGGGCTCGAAGTCATCGAGGCGACCTTGCTGTTCGGATTGCCGGAACGGGACGTGGATGTCATCGTTCATCCGCAGAGCGTCGTTCACTCGCTGGTCGAATATGCGGACGGTTCGATGCTTGCACAGCTCGGCGCTCCCGATATGCGCACGCCCATCGCTCAGGCGCTCGCGTGGCCGGAGAGGTTTGCTTCCGGTGTACAATCGCTCAATCTAGCCGAGATCGGACAGCTTGCCTTCGAGCCTCCCGATCATGCGCGCTTTCCCAGCCTCGGATTGGCGCGGGCGGCGGCGCGGGCCGGCGGCACCGCGCCCGCGGTGCTGAATGCGGCCAACGAGGTCGCAGTACAGGCGTTTCTTGACCGGCGCTTGAACTTTACCGGGATTGCCGCGGTCATTGACAAAGTGTTGCATCAGCTCGATTCGTCCCCCGTCAAGGCTCTGGGAGATGTTTTGGACGCCGACGCGGCGGCGCGACGCTTGGCTAATGCCTTGATCGAGCCTGGCTCTGGAGCCTTCGCATGAAAATGTTGTTTTTTCTCGCCGCCTTCTTGGTTGCGATCGGGATCTTGGTGGCAGTCCACGAATTCGGGCATTACTGGGTCGCGAAGAAACTCGGCTTCAAAGTTCTGCGCTTCAGCATCGGCTTCGGCAAACCTTTGGTGATGCGGGTCGGTAAGGACGCCGATCGCACCGAGTACTGCATTGCCGCCATACCCTTGGGCGGCTACGTCAAATTGCTGGACGAGCGCGAGGGCGAGGTGAGCCCGGCCGAGCTGCACCGATCGTTCACGCGGCGGCCGGTGCTGCACCGGATCGCGGTGCTGTTGGCGGGACCCGCGATGAACCTGCTGTTCGCCTCGGTCCTCTATGCCATTCTGGCGATGGTCGGAACGGAAATCGTCAAACCCGTGGTCGGACAGGTGCGGCTCGACAGTCCCGCGGCGGTGGCCGGACTACGGCGCGGCGACCAGATCGTGCGCGTTGGCGAACGCAGCGTCGGCGACACCGAAGAGCTGCAGATCGCGCTGATCCGGCAATTCAGCGATGACGGCGTGATACCCCTGCGGGTGCGGCGCGACGGCAGCGAGCGCTCGCTGATGCTGCGGGTCGGCGATGATCGGCGCGCCATGACCGAGCCCGGCAAGTTGTTGCCCGGACTTGGCTTCGATCTCTCGACATGGAACGCCGACACGCTGGTTCACGAGGCGCCCCCGGGCAGCGCAGGCGCGCGGGCGGGCTTGCGCGCGGGCGATCGCTTGCTGGCCCTCGACGGCCAGCCCGTCGCCAACAGCGCGGAGTTCGTGTCCATGGTGAACGCCGCGCCGGGGCGGGACATTTCGATCGAAGTCGAGCGCGGCGGCGAACGATTGCGGATCGTGGCGCCGGTGCCGCGCGTGATGGAGGCGGGCAGGACGATCGGCCGGCTGGGCATTACATTGCAAGAAGGGCCGCGAGCCTGGCCGCCGGGGCTGGTGGAAATCCATCGCTCAGGTCCCATCGACGCGGCTTTGAGCGGCGTGGCGAAGACCTGGGAGATGTCCTCGCTCACCGTGCAGATGCTGTGGCGGATAGTGACGGGCCAAGTGTCCGCAAAGAACATCAGCGGTCCGATCAGCATCGCGGAATTCGCCGGTATAAGCGCGTACCTGGGATTGACCGCGTTCTTGGCTTTTTTGGCGATCATCAGCGTGAGCTTGGGCGTGCTGAATCTGATGCCGGTACCGTTGCTGGACGGCGGCCAGGTGGTCTACCAGGTGGTGGAAGCGGTGAAGGGGACACCGCTGTCCGAGCGTGCCCAGCTGTTCGGTCAGCAGCTCGGAATTGCGCTCCTTGTCGTGTTGATGAGCCTCGCCTTCTATAACGATATATCAAGACATTTGAATTAACGGGAAATCATGATCAATCGAAACAGCAATCGGTCGTTGTCGCGTGCGGCTTGAATTGCGTTTGGCGTGCCTGGTGGCCCTTGCCATCCAGCCTTTGGGATCGGCTGTGCGCGCGCAAATCGCGCAGGAGCCGTTCACCGTCGGCGACATTCGCATCGAAGGTCTGCAGCGAATCTCCGAAGGCACGGTATTCAACTATCTGCCCGTGAACATCGGCGATCACCTCGACGGCCAGCGCATCGGCGAGGCCATGCGGGCGCTGTACGCGACGGGGTTCTTTCGCGACGTGGAACTGCGCCGCGACGGCAACACCCTGCTGGTCGTGGTCGTCGAGCGGCCGTCCATCGCCAAGTTCGAGCTCAAGGGCAACAAGGACATCAAGACCGAGGACTTGCAAAAGAGCTTGCGCAACGTGGGCCTTGCGACCGGCAAGACCTTCGACCGCTCGGTGCTCGATGAAGTGAAGCAATACCTCACCGACCAATACTTCAGCCGCGGCAAATACGCCGTGCGCGTCGATACCAAGATCACGGAGCTGCCGGGCAACAAGGTCGACATCATCGTCGACATCAAGGAGGGCAAGCGCGCCAAGATCGAACAGATCAACCTGGTCGGCAACACCCGGTTCAAAGAGAAGGACGTGCTCGGCACCCTGGAGTTGAAAACCCCGAACTGGCTGTCTTGGTACAAGCAGGACGACCGGTACTCGCGCGAATCGCTGCAGGGCGATTTGGAGAAACTGCGCTCCTACTACATGGACCGCGGCTATGCCAATTTCCAGATCGAGTCGACGCAAGTCGCCATCGCGCCGGAAAAAGACGACATGTACATCACCGTGAACGTCAGCGAGGGCGATGTTTTCAAGGTATCGGACATCAAGCTCGCCGGCACGATGGTGGTGCCCGAGGAGCAGCTGCAAAAACTGCTGCAGATTCACCCCGGCGATATTTTTTCCCGCAAGGCCGTCACCAGCTCGCAGACACTGATGAGCTACCGGCTGGGCGCCGACGGCTATGCATTCGCCAAGATCGATCCGGTGCCCACCCCGGACAACGAGAAGAAAACCGTCTCGCTCACGTTCTTCATCGAGCCGGGCAATCGCGTATACGTGCGGCACATCAATTTCAACAACGTCACGGCGATCAACGACGAAACGCTGCGCCGCGAGATGCGCCAGCTCGAGGGTGGATGGCTGTCGAACTCGGCGGTCGAACGGTCCAAGGAACGGCTGCAGCGCCTGCCGTACGTGGAGAAAGTGGAGTTCGAGACCAAGCCGGTGGCGGGCAGCGCGGACCTCGGATTACCCGGGCAATTCGGCGGCGGCATCGGCTATTCCCAATCGCAGGGCATCAGCCTGAACGGCAACTTCGTTCACAGCAACTTCATGGGAACGGGCGATCGCATCGCGTTGGAAATCAACGCCGGCAAATACAGCAAGAGCTACGCGTTCTCGCATACGGATCCCTACACCACCATCGACGGTGTGGCCCGCACCAGTTCGATCACCTACCGGGATATCACGCAATTCGTCGCCGCGTCGTCGGCGTTCTCGACCAAGCAGATCACGGGCGCGCTGCAGTGGTCCTACCCCATCAGCGAGTACCAATACCTGCAGGCCGGCGTATCCGCCAACAAGAACACCCTGGTGGTCTCGCAAGGGTACAGCGCCCAGCAGGCCGTGGATTGGGTCAAGCAGAACGGCAATACCTTCACCCGCGATCTCACGGACACCAACGGCGACGGCGTGGTCAATTCCCTGGACAATCCGTACACGGTCTACGGCACCAACTTCTATACCTATGAGCTCACGGCCGGATGGAATTACGATGCGCGCAACCGGGCTCTGTTCGCCGACCGCGGCCTGCACTTGAGCGTTTCGGGGCGCTACACCATACCCCCGAGCGACGTGCGCTACTACGCCACCAATTTCCAATATCTTCAGTACGTCCCCATTTGGCGAAAATGGCTGTTGTCCTTCAACGCCCAGGTGGACTATGCCTCGGCGCTGGGTCGTACCACCGCGCTGCCTCCCTATCTGAACTACTTCGCCGGCGGGCCGGACAGCATCCGCGGCTATCGCGAGAGCCGCTTGGGGCCCCGAGACAATATCGGCCTGGGCAACCCGTACGGCGGAAACTTTCGCGTGGTCAACCGCTTGGAATTGATCTTCCCGGTGCCCGAAAAGTGGAAAAGCGCCGCCCGGGTGAGCTGGTTTTATGATATGGGCAACGTATTTCAGACGGGCAATAAGGTCAAATTCTTGGGGTTCGACGACACGACGCCGGTCAACTATCACTTCGATTATGCTAACCTGAAAAGATCGACCGGGATCGCGGTGCAGTGGCTTGCACCCTTGGGTCTGTTCCGTTTCTCATACGGCGTCCCTTTGAATGCGTTCTCCGGCAACACGGTAAGATTCAACGACGAAACAGAGCGCTTTCAATTTTCTATCGGTCAAGCATTTTGACCGCTCACTATTTGAGGTCTTAAATATAAATATGTCGACTTTCAATCGCAGCATTCCCTTATTGGCCTTTTGCGTGTGCGGGCTCGTGATGTCCGGCCCGGCGAGCGCCGAGATCAAAATGGGCGTGGTCAATTTCCAGAAGCTTCTGGAGGATGCGCCCCAGACCAAGACAGCGATGCAAGCCCTTGAAAATGAATTTGCGCCCCGCCGCCGCGAACTCTTGACGTTGCAGAACGACCTGAAGGCGCGCGACGAGAAATTGCAGAAAGAAGGCGCGGTGATGTCCGAGGCCGACCGCGCCAAGGCGGAGAAGACGTTGCGCGACCAACAGCGTGAATTCTCGCGCAAGGCCGGCGAATTCCAGGACGACGCATCAACGCGCCGTAACGAGGAAATCGGCAAGGTGCAGCGCTACCTCGTCACGGAGATTCAAGGGTACGCCAATGCCCAGGGCTTCGATCTGGTGCTGGGCGACGGTGTGTTCTTTGCCAAGGGTCCGCTCGATATCACGGCCCAGGTATTGGCGGTGCTTGCGACCAAGCCGGCGACCTTGCCGGCCCCTGCACCCGCACCCAAGACTCCCGCGACTTCGACTACCCCGGCCAAGCCCCCTGGCGGTAAATAGGGGCGCTCAAGGTGGTGCGCCGGTGCAGGGAGAATACAGCCTAGGGGACTTAAGCGTGCGATTCGGCCTCGGGCTGCGCGGCGAGCCCAGCCTGCGAATCTCGCGCGTCGCGACCTTGTCGCACGCGGAGGCCGGCGCGTTGAGCTTCCTGGCGAATCCGCGGTACCGCAAACAGATGGAATCCACGCGCGCGACCGCGGTCTTGGTGGGACCGGAACATGCGGCAGGGTGCCCCGTCGCCGCGCTGATCGATCCCAACCCCTATCTTGCCTATGCGCGGATCGCGGAATTGCTGCATCCTCAGGTGCATCCGGCGCCGGGAACTCACCCGACGGCGGTGGTGTCGGTGAGCGCGCGCATAGCGGCTTCGGCGAACGTGGGGCCGCTGGCCGTCATCGAGGATGACGTGGTCATCGGCGAGCGCGTGGTCGTGGGTCCTGGATGCATCGTGCAGAAAGGAGCGCAGATCGGCGCCGACTCGCGCTTGGTGTCGCGAGTCAATCTATATGCCGGAGTGCGCATCGGCCGGCGCTGTATTCTTCACTCCGGAGCGGTGGTCGGCGCCGACGGCTTCGGTTTCGCGCCCGATGCGGGGACGTGGGTGAAGGTGCCCCAGGTGGGCAGCGTCACCATCGGCGACGACGTGGAGATCGGTGCGAACACCACCATCGATCGGGGCGCCATCGACGACACGGTGGTGGAGCATGGGGTCAAGCTGGACAATCAGATACAAGTGGGCCACAACGTGACCATAGGGGCTCATACCGCCATCGCGGGTTGCGTAGGCATTTCGGGCAGCACGACGATCGGTCAACGATGCATGATCGGCGGCGGTGTCGGGATCGCCGGTCATTTGACGATTGCCGACGACGTGGTGGTCACGGGCGTCAGCCTGGTGAGCGCCTCGATCAAGCACGCCGGCAGCTACTCGAGCGGGATGCCGGCCGTGGAGACCCGGATGTGGCGGCGCATGGTGGCGCGTTTACGGCGGTTGGACGCAAAGGAGCGATGATGGCTGAAGCCGAGAAGATGGATATCGAAGCGATCATGCGGCAACTGCCGCATCGGTATCCCTTCTTGATGGTGGATCGCGTTCTGGAATGCGTGCCCGGAGAGCGGGTTCTCGCACTGAAGAACGTGACGTTCAACGAGCCGTTCTTCCCGGGACATTTCCCGCATCGACCGGTGATGCCGGGAGTGATGATCATCGAGGCGCTGGCCCAGGCCGCGGGCGTCCTGGCATTCAAGACTGCGAAGGTGGTCCCGGACGCCAATACGCGGTTCTATTTCGTGGCCATCGACAGCGCGCGATTCCGCAAGCCCGTGGAGCCGGGCGATCAGCTCGTGCTCAAGGTCACGTTCAAACGTGCCTTCAAGGGAATCTGGAAGTTTCACGGGTTGGCCGAAGTCGACGGCGTTGAGGTGGCGTCGGCGGAAATCATGGTGGCTCCGGAGACCACGGGCTCGAACGCGAAGGGAGACGCGGGATGATCGATTCGCGCGCGGTGGTATCGCCGCAAGCGCAGCTGGCGGCGGACGTTGAGGTCGGTCCGTTCACGGTCATCGGTCCGGATGTGGTCATCGGCTCCGGCACCTGGATCGGCCCGCACGCGGTGATCAACGGACCGACGCGCATCGGCACCGGCAACAAGATTTTTCAGTTCGCGTCCTTGGGCGACGCGCCGCAGGACAAGAAATACAAGGGCGAGCCCACGCTGCTCGAAATCGGCGACCGCAACGTATTTCGCGAATCCGTCACGGTGAATCGCGGCACCACCCACGACAGAGGGGTGACGCTCATCGGCAACGACGATCTGTTGATGGCGTATTCGCACGTGGCTCATGACTGCCGTCTCGGCGACCAGATCGTGATGGCGAATTGCGCCACGCTCGGCGGGCACGTGGAAATCGGCGATTGGGCGACCTTGGGCGGCCTGTCGGCCGTGCATCAATACACCAAGGTCGGCGCGCACTGTTTCATTGCGCACAACGCCATGGTGACTCGCGACGTTCCGCCCTATGTGCTGGCGGTGGGACGCCCCGCGGTGCCGCACAGCGTCAACGCGATAGGCTTGCAGCGGCGGGGTTTCACCCCCGAGCAGATCCTGAACATACGCCGCGCGTACCGATTGCTGTACCGCTCGGGGCTGAAACTGAAGATGGCTCTCGAGGAACTCGAGAAAGCGGCCGAGACCCAGATGGAGATCCGGCCCTTCGTCGAATTCATCAAGCGCAGCGAACGCAGCATCGTCCGGTAGCATGAACAACGAGCTTTCCGTTGTTCATTCCGGCTAGCAATGTCTGCTCCACTGCGGGTGGGCTTGGTGGCTGGAGAAGCGTCAGGCGATACGCTGGGCGCCGATCTGATCCACGCGCTGCGCCGTCTTTCGCCGGACACCGAGTTCTTCGGAGTCGCCGGTCCAAAAATGCAGGCGGCAGGGTGTGCAGTCTGGGAGCCGGCCGAGTCGCTGGCCGTGATGGGCTTGTTCGAGATCGTGCGCGATCTGCCGCGCCTGCTGCGCCTGCGCGCCCGCATCCGTGCCTCGTTTCTGGCGGCCAAACCCGATGTATTCGTGGGAATCGATGCACCGGAATTCAATCTGCGCCTGGCGCGCGACCTGCGCTCCGCCGGAATCAAGACGGTCCAGTACGTGAGTCCCCAGGTCTGGGCTTGGCGGCAGAGCCGGGCACGCAGCATCCACGAGTCCGTGGACCTGGTGCTCTGCGTGCTGCCGTTCGAAAAGCGCTTCTACGATGAACACGGCATGCGCGCCGAGTTCGTCGGACATCCGCTCGCCGACGCCATCCCGATGACGGTCGACCGCTCGAGCGCGCGCCGTGTCCTCAATATGGACGCAAACGCCCGGGTCGTGGCCTTGCTGCCGGGGAGCCGGCGCGGCGAAGTCGCGCGGCTGGCAGGGGATTTTGCCGCAACGGCGCGTTGGCTCGCCGCACAGCGCCCGCGGCTCAAATTCATCGCGCCGATGGCGAGCGCGGCGACACGGGAGATTTTTGCCGAGGCGCTCGCGCGCCATGCGCCCGGCCTCGATGTGCAGCTCATCGACCGTCAATCCCAGACGGCGCTGATCGCGGCCGATGTGGTCCTGGTGGCCTCCGGGACGGCGAGTCTGGAAGCGGCCCTGTGCAAGCGGCCCATGGTGGTCGTGTACCGTTTCGGGGCGATGACCGCCTGGATCCTGCGCCGGCTGAATCTGGTCAAAGTCAAATTTTTTGCGCAACCAAATCTACTTGCGGATCGGCGCGTCGTCGGCGAGTATTTTCAGGAGGAGATTGTCCCGGAGTCGATCGGAGCGGAGCTCTTGATGTGGCTGGAGGATGGCGAACGCCGCAGCGGCCTCGAACGCGAGTTTTCGCGAATTCACGCCGAGTTGCGCCGCGACGCGGGGACTCGCGCGGCGCAGGCTATCGTGGCTTTGCTCATATGACGCGGCGAGTGGCCGGGATCGATGAGGCGGGTCGCGGACCTCTGGCGGGGCCCGTGGTCGCCGCAGCCGTGATATTGCGTCCCGGCCGTCGCATCGATGGCATCGCGGATTCCAAGGTGCTGAGCCCGGATGAGCGCTCCGCCCTGGATTTGGTGATCCGGCGCGAGGCTCTGTGTTTCGGTATCGGCTGGGCGGACCGGGCCGAGATCGATGCCCTGAACATACTGCAGGCCACTTTTCTGGCCATGCGCCGCGCGCTGCTGGCGATGGTCTTGACGCCTGATCATGTGTTGGTGGACGGTGATAAATTGCCGTACCTGGGCGGCTTGGGCAAGACCCTCACTGCGCGCGCCATCGTGGATGGCGATGCGACGGTACCCGCCATCAGCGCCGCTTCTATCCTGGCGAAGACGGCCAGAGATAGCTATATGAATCACATGGATACACTATATCCCGCATATTCTTTCGCAACTCACAAGGGTTACTGCACGCCCGATCACCAGCGGCGTCTCGAGCTGCACGGGCCCTGCCCCCTGCACCGGCGCTCATTCGCTCCGGTGCGGCTGGCACTGAGGGTGGAGCTTTGAGGCAATTCGTCCATCTGCGATTGCACACCGAATATTCCCTGGTCGACGGGATCGTGCGGGTGCCGGAGCTGATGGCCGCCGTGTCCTCGGCGGGGAGGTGAAGTTCTACAAGGAGGCGTTGGCCGCCGGCGTCAAGCCTTTGATCGGAGTGGACGCGTGGATTCGCGAAGTGGGTGAGCGCGCCCCTCCGTCGCGCGCGGTCTTTCTCTGCCAGAATCTTGCGGGCTATCGGCATCTGACGCAGCTCGTGACCCGTTCCTTTCTGGAAGGTCAGCATCGCGGTGCGCCCATGCTGGAACGCAGCTGGCTGCAGAGCGACGTCCTGCAGGGGCTGATTGTCTTGTCGGGCGGCGCAGAGGGCGACATCGGACAGGCGATAGCCCGCGGCCGCGACGATGAGGCTGCACGGTGCCTGACTCGTTGGCAGGAGCTGTGCGGCGATCGGTTTTACCTGGAGGTCCAGCGCACGGGCCGCGCAGGTGAGGATGCCTATGCCGACGCCGTCATCGATTTGAGCTTGGAGCGAGGTGTCGCGGCGCTCGCGACCAACGATGTGCGCTTTCTGACGCGCGCGGAATTCGAGGCGCACGAAGCGCGGGTATGCATCCACGACGGTGCCTTGCTTGCCGATCCGAGCCGCGTACGGCGCTATTCCGAAGAGCAGTACTTGAAATCGCCGGCGGAGATGGCCGAGCTTTTTAAGGATGCGCCAGAACTGCTTGATAACACGGTGGAAGTTGCCAAGCGATGCTCCCTGGAAATCCGCTTGGGCGCTTCCATGCTGCCGGCCTATCCGGTGCCTGCCGGCAGCAGTACCGAAGACTTCCTGCGCGAGGAGGCGGCGCGCGGCCTGCGGGCGCGGTTCATGGCGTCGCGGAGCGCCACCCTGGTGGCATCTCGGGGCGCCGAGCCTGAGGCGCCTGCGGCGGCTGAAGCCGCGCGCTCCGGCTACGAGGCCCGCCTGGATCTGGAGCTCGGCGTCATCTGCTCCATGGGATTCGCCGGATACTTTTTGATCGTGGCCGATTTCATCCGGTGGGCGCGCGACAACGGCGTGCCGGTGGGACCCGGCCGGGGCTCCGGCGCGGGTTCGCTGGTCGCTTATGTGCTCGGCATCACCGATCTCGATCCGATCGAGCACGATCTGCTGTTCGAGCGATTCTTGAATCCCGAACGCGTGTCCATGCCGGATTTCGACGTCGACTTCTGCATGGAAGGCCGCGACCGAGTCATCGAATACGTCGCCAACAAGTACGGCCGCGAGCGGGTGTCGCAGATCATCACCTACGGCACCTTGGCGGCGAAAGCCGTCGTGCGCGACGTGGGCCGGGTGCTCGGACACAACTACGGCTATGTGGACAAGATCGCCAAGCTGATTCCGTTCGAGATCGGCATCACGCTCGACAAGGCGCTCGAGCAAGAAGAGGAGCTCAGACGCCTGTACGAGGGCGACTCCGAGGTCCGGGAACTCATCGACCTGGCGCGAATCCTCGAGGGCCTGGCGCGCAACGCGGGCACCCATGCGGGCGGTGTGGTCATCGCGCCGTCGGTATTGACCGATTTCACGCCGCTGTACTGCGAAGAGGGCAGCACGACGCCGGTGACGCAGTTCGACAAGGACGATGTCGAGGCCGCCGGGCTGGTGAAATTCGATTTCCTGGGACTGCGCACGCTGACCATCATCGACTGGGCGGTGCGCGACATCAATGCCAAGCGCTCGAGTATGGGCGAGGCGCCGCTGGTGATGAGCGCTCTGCCCATGGACGATTCCGCCACCTACCAGCTGCTCAAGAGCTGCCGGACCACGGCGGTGTTCCAGCTCGAATCGCGCGGCATGAAGGATTTGATCCGCCGCCTGCAGCCCGACCGGTTCGGCGACATCGTGGCGTTGGTGGCCTTGTTCCGCCCCGGGCCGCTGCAATCCGGCATGGTCGACGATTTCATTGCGCGCAAGCATGACACCACCGGCGCCACCATCGATTACCTGCATCCGGAGCTGAAGCCGGTGCTCGAGGCAACCTACGGCGTGATCCTGTATCAGGAACAGGTCATGCAGATCGCGCAGATCTTGGCGGGCTACACCTTGGGCGGAGCGGATCTTCTGCGGCGCGCCATGGGCAAGAAGAAGGCCGAGGAAATGGCCAAGCAGCGCTCGGTATTCGTCAGCGGTGCGGTGGCGCGCGGTGTGCGCGACGCGCAGGCCACGCATATTTTCGATTTGATGGAGAAATTCGCCGGCTACGGCTTCAACAAGTCGCACTCGGCGGCCTACGCTCTCCTGTCCTACCAGACGGCCTGGCTCAAGGCACACTATCCGGCCGCCTTCATGGCGGCGGTTCTGTCCTCGGACATGGACAAGACCGACAAGGTGGTCACGCTGATCGACGAATGCGCCAGCATGGGCCTCGCCGTCCAGCCGCCCGACGTGAATGAATCGGTGTATGCCTTCCACGTCTCGGGTGCCATGAGTATCCGTTTTGGGCTGGGAGCCATCAAAGGCGTCGGCGCCTCTGCCGTGGAAGCCATCATCGAGGAGCGCACCGCGAACGGACCGTATACGAGCCTCCCGGACCTCTGCCGGCGCATCGATCTGCAGCGGGTGAACCGGCGCGTGTTCGACGCGTTGATTCGTTCGGGCAGCTTGGATCGGATCGGGCCGAATCGCGCCACGCTGACCGCTGAGCTCGATCGCGCGATGCATCTGGGCGAGCAGAATTCTCGTGCCATGAGCGTGGGTCAAGTGGACCTGTTCGGCTTGAGCGCCGCCCCGGACAGCGTGGTGACGGATTGGAGCGAGGCGCAGCGGCTGGCGGGCGAGCGCGAGACTTTGGGTCTCTTCCTGAGCGGACACCCGATCACCCCCTATGAGCCGGATTTGAAGCTCTTGGGATGCGCGCGCCTGGCGGACGTCGTCAGCGGTCCCAAGCCCGCGGCGGCCGCCGACGGCACGCGAAGCTGGTCGGCCGGCAAGGCCGTCACCGTTGCCGGCCTGGTGCTCGAGATTCGCCGCCGGCCGAATCGGGTGACACTGATCTTGGACGACCGCAGTGCCCGGCTCGAGGTCAGCTTGTACGAGGAGATCTTTCAGCAGCATCGCGACATCATCGTCAAGGACGCGATCCTGATCGTGGACGGCACCCTGCGCTTCGACGATTTCATAGAAGGCTGGCGACTGCAGGCAAAGTCGCTGATGGATATCGACCGGGCGCGAGAGCGTTTCGCGCGCCGTCTCTGGTTGCGGTGGCCGGAAGAATTCGACGGGCCGCAGGGCCTGAATCGGTTTGAACAGATGCTCCGGCCATACCTCCGCGGTCCCTGCGGCGTGAGCGTGGCGGTCAACCGATCCGATTACTTAGGAAGGCTCAATTTGGCGGACACTTGGTCGGTGCGTGCGTCGCGCGAATTACTCGATAAGCTTACCGCCCTGGTGGGCCGCGACGGCTGGTACTTAACGTATGGTCCACGTAATGATGTTCGTGGCGAGGAAACGTCTTCATGGCGATGAATTTTCTAGAATTTGAACAGCCGATTGCGGAGCTCGAGGCGAAGATCGAGGAGCTGAAATTCTTAGGGAAGGACCAGAGCGTCAATATCTCGGACGAGATCAAACGGCTGCAATCGAAGAGCCGGGCGCTGACCAGCAGCATTTTTGCAAACCTGACACCGTGGCAAATAACGCAGTTGGCGCGCCATCCTCAGCGTCCCTATACGCTCGACTATGTATCCATGATTTTCACCGACTGGCATGAATTGCACGGCGATCGCATGTACAGCGACGATCTTGCCATCGTCGGCGGATTGGCGCGGCTCGAGGGGACGCCGGTGATGTTGATCGGACATCAGAAGGGCCGCGATACCAAGGAGCGGGTGCGGCGCAACTATGGCATGCCCAAGCCCGAGGGCTATCGCAAGGCGCTGCGCCTGATGATGATGGCCGAGCGGTTCCGCATTCCGGTCGTCACGCTGATCGACACGCCGGGAGCCTATCCCGGCATAGGTTCCGAAGAGCGCGGTCAGAGCGAAGCCATTGCGCGCAACTTGTTCGAGATGTCGAATTTGGCGGCGCCCGTGCTCAGCGTGGTCATCGGTGAGGGCGGATCGGGCGGGGCGCTCGCCATCGGCGTTTGCGATCGGCTGATCATGCTGCAGTTCAGTGTGTATTCGGTCATCTCCCCCGAAAGCTGTGCCTCCATCTTGTGGAAGAGCACGGAAAAGAAGGAAATCGCGGCCGACGCCATGGGCGGCACGGCCGAGCGGCTCAAGAAGCTCGGCCTGGTCGATGAAGTGCTGAAAGAGCCGCACGGCGGCGCGCATCGCGACCCGCAGGCCATGGCGGAGACCGTCAAGCAGAGCATGATCAAGAATCTGGCCGAGCTCCGCAATCAACCGGTGACGCAATTGCTCGACGCGCGGCAAGCGCGCCTGCGCGGCTTCGGTGCGTTCCGGGACGCATAGCGCAACCCAATTTATGAGCTTTTCCGCGGCCTCTCTGCGCGCGGTCCTCGACGCCCATGCTCCCGCCGGCGCCACGGGGCTGGCGGTCGCGTTGAGCGGCGGCGCCGACTCGGCCAGCTTGTTGGCCGCCGCTTCGGCCGCGGCCTTCCGCGGGTTGCCGGTGCGCGCCGTGCATGTCGATCATGGCCTGCAGACCGCGGCTGCCGCCTTCCGCGAGTCCTGCGCGACGTGGTGTGCGAGCCTCGACATTCCCTTGACCGTGATCCGGGTCACGGTATATGCGCCGCCCGGCGCGTCGATCGAGGCGGCGGCGCGCGACGCGCGCTATGCCGCGCTCGAGAAGGAACTCGAGCCCGGTGAATGTCTTTTGACCGCCCATCACCGCGAGGACCAGGCGCAAACGCTGCTGTTGCAGGCCTTGCGCGGAGCGGGCCTCAAGGGCATGTCGGCGATGCCCATGTGCCGGCCGTTGGGAGGCGGCTGGCATTTGCGGCCGCTGCTCGATGTACCGCAGAGCGAACTGCTTGCCTTCGGCGCGTCCATCGAGGGCGCCTCTGCAAGCGGCGCCTCTGCGAGCGCCTCGATCATCGACCCCATGAACGAGGATTTGCGCTTTGACCGCAGCTATTTGCGCCGCCGGGTCTGGCCTCCGATCGAGTCGCGCTGGCCCGGCGCCGCGGCGACCCTCGCGCGCACTGCCCGGCATGCCGCCGATGCGCTGGAGCAGTTGGACCGCGCGGCCGCCGCCGCCGTGGGGCGGCTGCGCGACGGCGATGCGCTGTCGGTGCCGGGACTGCGCGCGATGAGCCGGCAGGAAGCGATCAATGCGCTGCGTTTCTGGCTGTTCGACGCCCATGTCGAGCCGCCGTCCACGGCGCGCTTGAACGAGGCGCTGAGGCAGCTCTTCGAGGCGCGAGTCGACCACTTGCCGGCGATCGTTTGGAGCGATTACGCACTGCGCCGCTATCGGCAGAGAGTGTTCCTGACGGACGCGGAGCCGCCGCGCCTCGAAGGGACTCTGGCTTGGCGCGTAGCGCCCGGCTCGCACCTCGATCTGGGGCCGAATTCCGGCACCTTGCGTTGGGCGGCGCAAACCGGCGGCCTCGACGCGCAGCGCCTGCCCGAGTCGGTGATCGTCCGGCGGCGCGCCGGAGGCGAGGGGTTGAAGCCCGGCGCGAAGGCCAGGACCCGCAGCGTGCAGCACCTATGTCAGTCGCAGGGCGTGCTGCCGTGGATGCGCGACGCGCTGCCCCTGGTGTTCGCGGACGACGCCTTGATCGCCGTCGGCGACCTGTGGTTGGACGCGCGCTGGTGCGTGGCCGCAGGCGAGCAGGGTTTCGGCGTCGTCTGGGACGGGGGTCCGAATATCGTCTAAGTGGATTGTCGCAGGCCTCATGTTCTGCTAACCTGAACTCCCGTCGAATTCCCACCTCTTATCGGCGGTGACTACATGACTCGATTCGTATTCGTCACCGGCGGGGTCGTTTCCTCGCTGGGCAAAGGCATTGCATCCGCTTCCCTGGGGGCCATCCTCGAGGCGCGCGGGCTCAAAATCAGCATGGTCAAGTTGGATCCCTACATCAATGTGGATCCGGGCACCATGAGCCCGTTCCAACACGGCGAGGTTTTCGTCACCGCCGACGGTACCGAGGCCGACCTGGATCTCGGGCATTACGAGCGCTTCGTGCGCACGACCGCCGGGCGCAACAGCAACTTCACCACGGGCCGCATTTACGAGCGCGTCATTGCCAAAGAGCGCCGCGGCGATTATCTCGGCGCGACGGTGCAGGTGATTCCGCACATCACCGACGAGATCAAGTACCGAATCCGCATGGGCGCCGGCGACGCCGACGTGTGCATGGTGGAGATCGGCGGCACGGTCGGCGACATCGAATCATTGCCGTTTCTCGAGGCGATTCGCCAGATGGGCGTGGAGCTCGGGCGCAATCACGTGCTGTACATGCATCTGACGCTGGTGCCCATCGTCGGAGGATCAGGCGAGATCAAGACCAAGCCCACTCAGCATTCGGTCAAGGAATTGCGCGGCATCGGCATTCAACCGGACATTCTGCTGTGCCGCTGCGCGCAGGCGCTGCCGGACGAGCAGCGCCGCAAGATCGCCCTGTTCACCAATGTCGAGGAGCGCGCCGTGATTTCCGGGGTCGACGCCGACGACATCTACAAGATTCCGATGCTGCTGCATGAGGAAGGTCTGGACGACATCGTGGTCGACAAACTGCGCCTGGACGCGCCGCCCACGGATCTTCCCGAATGGCGGGCGGTCGTCGCCGCCAAGCAGAATCCCGAAGCCGTGGTGGACATCGGCATGGTCGGCAAGTACGTGCAAATCCGCGACTCGTATATTTCGCTGAACGAGGCGCTGATGCACGGCGGCATCAAGACGCGCACCCGCGTCAACATTCATTACTTCGAGTCGCAGGACATCGAGCGCATGGGTCCCGCGGCGCTGCAAAACATGGACGCCATTTTGGTTCCGGGCGGCTTCGGCGACCGCGGCATCGAGGGCAAGATTCAAGCGATTCGCTTTGCGCGCGAGAACCGCATTCCCTACCTGGGTATCTGCCTGGGAATGCAGCTGGCGATCATCGAATACGCGCGCAATGTGCTGGCGCTGAAGGGAGCGAACAGCACGGAGTTCGATCGCGCCACCAATCACCCGGTGATCGCGTTGATCACCGAGTGGCAGGACCTGGAGCGCGGCCAGCAGGTGCGCGATGAGAAATCCGACTTGGGCGGCAGCATGCGCCTCGGCGCGCAGGAAGCGAGGCTGGTGCCCGGCTCCCTGGCGTACTCCTTGTACGGCAAGGGATCGATATTCGAGCGCCACCGCCATCGCTACGAATTCAACAATCACTATCTCGAGGAGTTGACCGCGGCGGGCCTGAGCTTTTCGGGATTCTCGGCCGACGGCTTGGTGGAGTTCATTGAACTGCGCTCGCATCCCTGGTTCACGGCGAGCCAATTTCACCCGGAATTCACCTCGACCCCCCGCGATGGGCATCCCCTGTTCACGGGATTCGTTCGAGCGGCGCGCCAGTACCGCGCCGCACTGCAGCCCGGGCGCGCCACGGCATGAAATTGGCCTCTTTCGAGGTCGGACCCGAGCGCCCGTTTTTCCTGATTGCCGGTCCCTGCGTCATCGAAAGCGAAGGGTTGGTGCTCGACGTCGCGGGACGCTTGAAGGAAATCACCGCCAAGCTCGGCATCCCGTTCATATTCAAGGCCTCGTTCGACAAGGCAAATCGTTCCTCCCGCGCCAGCTTTCGCGGACCCGGCATCGATGCCGGCCTGAAAGCGTTGTCGCGCGTGCGTGCCGAGATCGGTGTTCCGGTTTTGACGGACGTGCATGAGGATACGCCGCTCGCCGACGTGGCGGCCGTCGTGGATGTTCTGCAGACGCCGGCATTCTTATGCCGGCAGACCAACTTCATCGTCGGCGTGTGTTCTATGGCTAAGCCCGTGAACATCAAGAAAGGGCAGTTCCTATCGCCCTGGGAAATGCAGAACGTGGTCGACAAGGCGCGTTCCACCGGCAACACCGGCATCATGGTGTGCGAGCGCGGCTTCTCCTTCGGCTACAACAATCTCGTGTCGGACATGCGCTCCCTCGCCATCATGCGCGGCACCGGATGTCCCGTGGTGTTCGACGCCACACATTCGGTGCAGCTGCCCGGCGGCAAAGGCGACGTGTCCGGCGGGCAGCGCGAATTCGTGCCGGTATTGGCGCGTGCCGCGGTCGCCGCGGGCATCGCGGGATTGTTCATGGAGACCCATCCCGATCCGGCGAAGGCCCTGTCCGATGGCCCGAACGCGTGGCCCCTGGATCGCATGGCCCCGCTGCTGGCCACGCTCGCGGAATTGGACCGGACGGTCAAAAAGCAACCCTTCGAGGAATCCTTGTTATGAGTCGTATCATCGATATCCGCGGCCGCGAAATCATCGATTCGCGCGGCAATCCCACCGTCGAGGCGGACGTGATGCTGCATTCCGGCGTGGTCGGCCGGGCGGCGGTTCCTTCGGGCGCTTCCACCGGTTCGCGCGAGGCCGTTGAACTCCGCGACGGCGACGCCAAACGCTATGGCGGCAAGGGCGTGCTCAAAGCGGCCGCGCACATCAACGGAGCGCTGCGCGATCTCCTGACCGGCTACGACGCCCAGGATCAAGCCGGGCTCGATGCCAAGATGATCAAGGCGGACGGCACGGAATTCAAATCCAACTTGGGGGCGAATGCCATTTTGGCCGTGTCTTTGGCGGCGGCGCACGCGGCTGCGCGCGACAAGGGCCTGCCGCTGTATCGGCACTTGAGCGGGCCTGGGGAGCTCACGCTGCCGTTGCCGATGATGAACATCATCAACGGCGGCGCTCACGCCGACAACAGCGTGGACATTCAAGAGTTCATGATTCTGCCCATCGGTGCGCCGTCATTTTCGGAAGCGGTGCGCTACGGCGCCGAAGTTTTTCACTCGCTCAAGAAAGTGCTGCACGCTGAGGGGCTCAACACCGCGGTCGGCGATGAAGGCGGCTTCGCGCCCGATCTGCCGTCGAATGAAGCTGCCCTCGCGACGATATTGGAAGCCATCGACCGGGCAGGGTATCGGGCCGGCAAGGACATTTATCTGGGCCTCGACGTCGCGAGCACGGAGTTCTTCAAGGACGGCATGTACACGCTCGAATCCGAAGGGCGGCATTTCACCTCCTCCGAGTTCGCCGATTATCTCGCGAATCTTGCGGCCAAGTATCCGATCGTGACCATCGAGGATGGGATGAGCGAAGGCGACTGGGACGGCTGGGCGATTCTGACCCGCAAGCTCGGATCCAAAGTGCAGCTGGTGGGCGACGATTTGTTCGTCACCAATACCAAGATTTTTGCCGAGGGCATCGCCAAGAAAATCGCCAATGCGATTCTGGTCAAACCGAATCAAATCGGCACGCTGACCGAAACGCTGGCTGCCATCGACATGGCGGAGGAGGCGAAGTATGCCGCCGTCGTGTCGCATCGCTCGGGTGAAACCGAGGACTCCACCATCGCCGATATCGCGGCCGCGACCACCGCCACGCAAATCAAGACCGGTTCGATGTCGCGCTCGGATCGCACTGCCAAATACAACCAGCTGCTGCGGATCGAAGCCGAGCTCAAGGGGAGGGCCGGCTTTGCCGGCGCGCGCGCATTATCGGTACCAATCTCTTAAGAGTTCGTGCTAAGCTCCTGTCCCCATGAGGATTTTCGCTGTCATCCTTGGGCTCGCATTGGTACTGCTGCAATATCGGTTATGGCTGTCGGACCAGGGATTGCGCGAAGTATCGCGCCTGCAGGCCTCCGTGGACGCACAAGCCGTGGCCAATCGAGAGCAGAGTGAACGCAACGGGCAATTGGTTGCAGAGGTGACCGATCTCAAAGTCGGTCTGACCGCGCTCGAGGAGCGGGCCCGCAGCGAACTCGGCATGGTCGGCAACAGCGAAACCTTCTACCAAGTCGTGACCGCGGCTACCGGAGCCCCCGCCGCGCCCGCAGCCGCCGTCACCGCCCGCGCGCAGTGATGCCCGTCCCCGCGGCGCGGCGCGTCTGGGCGATCGTTCCTGCGGCGGGCCGCGGCTCACGCTTTACCGCCTCGGCGCCACAGTCGGCCCCGAAACAATATGCACCGCTGCTCGGAGCCACCGTGCTGGAATGGTCGTTGCGCGCGCTCCTGGCCGAGCCGCGGGTGCACGCGGTGGTGGTCGCGCTCGCGGCGGATGATGCGGAGTGGCCCAGCGTCGCGGCGAAGCTGCGAAGCCCCAAGCTCCGCACCACCGTAGGCGGTCTCAATCGGCAGGATACGGTGGCGAACGGCCTGGATGCATTGGCGTCGCAAGCCGCCGCGGATGACTGGGTTCTGGTGCACGACGCGGCGCGGCCCTGTTTGAACGCGGCCGACCTCGGCGCCTTGTTGGATGCGGTCGGCTCCGGCGGCGCGGGCGCCGTGCTCGCGGCCCCCATCGTCGACACCGTCAAGCGCGAATTGGGCGATCACGTTGCGACCGTGGATCGCCAGGGACTGTGGCGCGCGCTGACGCCGCAGGTGTTTGCATTTGCGCAATTGCGCCACGCGCTGAAGGAAGCAACGCTCGCCGGCATCGCGGTGACCGATGAGGCCCAGGCCGTCGAGCGAATGGGTTTGCGGCCGATCCTGGTGCAAGGCTCGCCGTTCAACGTCAAGGTTACGCGCCTGGCGGATCTCGCGGTTGCGTCGAACATATTGAAAATGACGGAGGATACGCCGATGCGAGTCGGGCAAGGCTTCGATGTACATGCGTTCGGCGAGGGCGACCACGTCGTTCTCGGCGGCGTGCGAATCGCCCATCCGCAGGGTGTGGTGGCGCATTCCGACGGCGACGTCGTCATTCACGCCCTGTGCGACGCCGTCCTCGGGGCGATGGGCGACGGCGACATCGGCCGGCATTTTCCCGATAGCGACCCGCAATACCGCGGCGCGGACAGCCGCGTGTTCCTGCGGGTGGTGGCGGCGCGCATGCAGGCCGCCGGCCTCAGATTGATCAACGCGGACGTGACGGTGCTCGCCGAAGCGCCGCGCATCGCCGCGCATCGCGCCGCCATGGCCGCGAATCTGTCCGCCGATCTCGGCGTTCCGGCGCAGTTGATCAATATCAAAGCCACGACCACGGAGCGCTTGGGGTTCATCGGCCGCGGCGAGGGATTGGCCGCGCTCGCATCGGTCCTGCTCGGGCCATGAATGCGTGGACGCGGGCCGCGCTGCACCCGCCGAGAGCGCATGGTGCGCCGTTGCCGCCGGCGGAGCTCAAGGCCACCCCCGAAGACTTTCACGTCGAGGAACAGCTGTCCTTCGAGCCGTCGGGGACGGGACCTCACTGGTTGCTGCGCGTGGAGAAGCGCACCGCCAACACCCGCTGGGTGGCGGCCGAGATTGCCCGGCTGGCCGGAGTGCCGGCCGGCGACGTCGGCTACGCGGGCCTCAAGGATCGCCATGCCGTTGCCGTGCAGTGGTTCAGCGTGCCCAGTCTCGGCCGGTCCGCCGAATCCTGGATCGACGTGCGTACGGCTGAATTCAAGGTACTCGAGGTACGCGCCAATTCGCGCAAGCTGCGGCGCGGCGCGCTGTCGGGGAACCGATTCCGCATCCGCTTGCGCAATGCGACGTGGTCGCGCGAGCAATTGGAGTTGAAACTCGATGCCTTGCGCGCGCATGGGGCGCCCAATTATTTCGGACCGCAGCGCTTCGGGCGCGACGCCTACAATCTCGATCGCGTCGCCGCATGGGTGCAGAGCGGAGTTGCGCCGCGCGGCCGCGCCGAGCGCAGCTTCGCACTGTCGGCTGCGCGATCCCTCATGTTCAATGCGCTGCTGGCGCGGCGCGTGGAGGCGGGCGATTGGTCGCAGCTCGCTCCCGGAGATCTCGCGAGTCTCGACGGCAGCGGCAGCCATTTCTCGGTTACCGCCGTCGATGATGAATTGCGCCTCCGCCTCGCCAAGTTCGATGTCCATCCTTCCGGGCCTCTCTGGGGGCGCGGTTCCCCGGAGAGCGGCGGCCAGGCGTTGCAGCATGAACTCGCAGTGTCGCGCGAATTGGCGGCGGTCGCCGAGTTGCTGGCCGCCGAAGGGTTGACGCAGGAGCGGCGCGCGCTGCGCTGCGTGATTCGAGATCTATCCGCCGAGCGCGATGCCAGTACTCTGACCTTGAGTTTTTCGCTCGGACGGGGCCAGTTCGCCACCGCGGTGTTGCGCGAAATATGCGAATTCGAAGGGGTCCCCGAACTCGACGCGGACGAGGACTAACTTCAGTAGATATCAAGCACCGCCTCGCGCCGACCCAGCCGGCCCCGCTGGTCAGCGATGAGCAGCAAGAGGTGGTGGCGGCCGCGCGGCAGTTGGGCGCCGGCTACGTGCAAGCCCTTATCCGTCACCGTGACGCGATCGGTGATCCGCTTCGTCAGGTCCATCGTGGTCAGCCCGACGTAGCAGACGCGAAAGGTCTCGGGACGGATGGGTGCGGCACTGCTGGTCGGCACGAACTGCACGTCGATGTCGAGCGGGGCGATCAAGGATCGTCCCAGCGGCGGCGCGAGAATCCGTATTTGCGGATTGTCCGCGTCATTATCGGGAGTGGAATGGCACGTCGGCGCCGAGTTGTCCTCACGCAAGTCGCGCGTGCTGAAATCCTTCGGCTCCTTTGGCTGAGCAGCGTTCCATGTCGCCGCCTCGCTCTCGGTCACTAGATCGAAAGTGTCGGCGGCCACTGACACGCTTGCCAAGATCGCGGCGACGATCATCCACGGCCAAAGTCTCATCGGATGCGGCACGGAAACCCGGGCCGTCAGGCCGCGGCGGAGGTGCCGCTCCTTGCGTTGAATTAACACTGTATTGTTCCTATATTGATGAAGGGGAAGATGTCAACGGAGCAACACGTACATCGCGCCGGTACCGCCGTCGATTGCGCGCGCGGAAACGAATGCCATGACGTCCAAGTGCAGGCGCAGCCAGAGGTTCACGGCTGTTTTGAGAACCGGGCCGCGCGTCCCTGAGCGATAGCCCTTGCCGTGGATGATTCTCACGCAGCGGCAGCCGCGGTCGCGGCTGCGCGCGACGAAATCAGCGAGCTCGTTGCGCGCCGCGGTTTGACCGAGCCCGTGCAGATCCAGTTCATCGTCGATCGGGTAGAGGCCGCGGCGCAGCCGGCGCATCACTTGGGTGCGCACGCCGCCGCGCTGAAAGGACAGTGCCTCGTCGCCGGTCACGATTTCCGCCATCGCAGCCGCTTCGTCCGCCGGCAGGCTGCCGGCCAGAGGCGCGGCGGTATTGTGCGCCCGCGCGCGCGGTTTGGGTTTGGCGAGGCCTTTTGCCGGCGGCGCTTGCGCCAAAGGCGTGACATCACGCACCGCCGCGCGAAATGCTTGCGCATCGGCCGGCGCGTCGTCGGCGGTGATGCGATTGGTGGACCGTTGCTTGACCATGAATAGTGGACTCGATCGGCTATCGGGGTTTCCGGCGTTACAGTATAGTCCGCACGGCGACACCCGCCAGCTTGGGGCAGGCTGTTAGATCTCGTGAAAATTCTTCTTTCGAATGATGACGGCTACCGTGCCGAGGGCCTGATCGCGCTTGCGGCGGCGATCAGACCGTTGGGCACCGTGACCATCGTGGCTCCGGACCGGAATCGCAGCGGCGCGAGCAACTCCCTCACTCTCGATGTGCCGGTGCGCGCCGCGCGTTATGACACCGACGCTTACTATGTCAATGGAACGCCGACCGATTGCGTACATCTGGCGATTTCCGGCCTGTTCGACTTTGAGCACGACATCGTGGTGTCGGGGGTGAATGACGGCGCCAATCTGGGCGACGATACCCTGTACTCGGGCACGGTGGCCGCCGCCGTCGAAGGCCGCTTCCTCGGCCTTCCCGCCATTGCGGTGTCGCTCTGCGTCGAGCCGGGAAGTCCGCGCAACTTCGCCGCTGCCGCGCACGTGGCGGCGCAGCTCGTGCAGAAGATGTCGCAAGACCGATTGCCGGGTCCGGATGCGGGACCCATCATCCTCAACGTCAATGTGCCGGATCTCCCCGATGGCCAGTTGCGGGGCATCAAGGTGACGCGGCTCGGCAGCCGCCACCGCAGCAAGCCGATCGTGAAGGCGAAAGATCCGCGGGGCCGCAATGTCTACTGGGTGGGCAACGCCGGCACGGGCCAGGACGCCGGACCGGGCACGGATTTTCATGCCGTGGCCGAAGGTTTTGCGTCCATCACTCCGTTGCAGATCGATTTGACGCGTCATGCCGCTCTGCCGGAACTGCAGAAGTGGCTCAAGCTTGAGTAGCTTCATGGAAGGCCCGCGCCTCAGCGGTATCGGCATGACCTCGGCGCGCACCCGAGAGCGCCTCGTGCAGCGCTTGCAGGAGCAAGGCATTATCGATCGGCGGGTGCTCGATCGGATTCGCAATGTACCGCGGCATTTGTTCATGGACGAGGCGCTGGCCAGCCGGGCCTACGAGGACACGGCGCTCCCGATCGGGTTCGGGCAAACCATCTCCCAACCTTATGTCGTGGCTCGCATGACCGAGGCACTGCTCTCCGCCGGGGAGGTCCACAAGGTGCTGGAGATCGGCACGGGCTGTGGTTATCAGACGGCGGTGCTCTCGCCCCTCGTGGAGAAAATCTACACCATCGAGCGCATCGCGAGCCTGCTGGGGCGCGCGCGACGCACGCTGCGCGAGCTCAAGATCCGCAACGTCAATTTCCGGCACGACGACGGCAATGTCGGTTGGGCGGCGCGTGCGCCGTATGACGGAATTTTGTTGACGGCGGCGCCGCATGCCGTGCCGCCCGCGCTGTTCGAGCAGTTGGCCGTCGGCGGCCGACTGATCGCGCCGGTGGGGCCGGATGGCCGCCAAGAACTCTATCGTTACACCAAGGGTGAGACGCGGATCGAGCGTCAGTCGCTCGGCCCTGTGAGTTTCGTACCCTTGTTATCGGGTTTGCAGCGATAGAACCCTCCCCGGCGTTGCGCGTCTCGCGCTCGATTTGCACTGTTGGGCTGTGTTGCCTGTTGCTGGGCGGGTGTGCCGATACCGGGAGATACGGTCCGGAAAGTTATGTGGTGCGTCCCAACGACACGCTCTACAGCATCGCCTGGCGTCACGATCTCGACTTTCGTGATTTGGCGCGATGGAACAACATCGGCGCTGATTTTCGCATCTCGGTGGGGCAAGTCTTGGTGTTGGGCCCCGGATGGGAGCCGTCACCCGAGACCGGCGCGCCACGGGCCGCGGCCAGGCCCGCGCCTGCGGTGCCGTCCACGGGTCCGTCCACGAGGGCATCGACGGCGCCGCCTGCAACGCCGCCGCAGGTGAGCAAGCCGCGGCCGCTGCCTGAGCCGCGGCCGCTTGAGCCGTCGGCGGGAGGCGCAGCGAACGCGCGCGGCGCACCGTCGCCGCTCGGCGGCGCCCATGGCGCGTCAGCCAATGGTTCGTCAGCCAATGGTTCGTCGGCCAATGGTTCGTCGGTCAATGGTTCGTCGGTCAATGGCGCGTCGGCCAACGGTGGATCGAAATGGGTTTGGCCTACCGACCGTGCAGCGGCGCCGCGGGCAGTACCGGGCGGCGGGATTCTGCTGTCGGGGAGATTGGGACAGGACGTGCGCGCCGCGAGTGCCGGGCGCGTGGTGTACACCGGCAGCGGTCTGCGCGGTTACGGAAATTTAGTCATCATCAAACACGCCGACAGCTTGTTGTCCGCGTACGCCCACAATCGCGAGATGCTCGTGCACGATGGCCAGGACGTTGCCGCCGGCCAGGTGATCGCGCACATGGGCGAGGGCGAGGGCGTTCACCGGTCGCCGATCCTGTATTTCGAAATACGCCAAAACGGCAGACCGGTCGATCCGCTGGCGTTTCTTCCGAGGTAAGGTAATTTCTAAAATTAATGTGTAAACAATTGATTATCATAATATAAAAAACCAGTGCTGCACTGCTTGCGAGCGCTCATTTCGTGTGTTTAACTGTGCGCTGATCGGGAAAGTCCATTTGCGGGGCGCTGTAGGCTTACACGGGGTCAGAGGGATAAAAGAGTAAGAAGATCAAGAAGTACAATAATGATTCTCGATACCGTATCGATCGTGTATTCCGTAAGCGCCCTGCCATTTTGTTTCTCACACCATCAGCAACGCCACCACGCGGCGTTGCTCCGCAACCAGCACGTTGAACGTGCGGCAGGCTGCGCCCGTATCCATGATCTCGATACCGATGCCGGCACTTAGGAACTGAGCGCGCAAAGAGGCGGCCGGGAAAATCTGGCGCGGACCGGTTCCCAACAACACCAGTTCAGGTTCGAGCGCGAGGATGCGCGACGGATCGATGCGCGAGAGATCTTCAAGCTCGCGAATGTCGGGCGCGGCCTGGACTGCGGAGGCGCTGACGATGATGGCGCTGCGATATACCTCGTCGTTGACGCGCAGTTCGCCGTTCCCGTAGGCGCGGATGAGATTGGCGGCTGAAGTAGAGTCTTGGGTGAAGCGCATATGCGTAAGATACTGAAATTGGCGCCGGAGCGTTCGTGTCCACCCATTACTTTCGTTTTACCTGTTGCGGCGCAGTCAACCGGCAACGCCTCCCGTTGCTGGAACGGTTGCTGGCGCGCGCCGATGCGCCCACCGCAGTCACCGATTGGCGCGCCGATGGGTTTCGCCTCATTGCACCGCAGATGACTCCCATGCCGGGTGTGGGCGCCGCCGCCTTGTACGCCGAATTCGGCATCGTGGATGCCGGCTCGGTGTTCTTGGCGACTCCGGTGCACTATGTCGCCGACATGAGCAGCGTGCGGTTGCCCGCCGACGGTATCCTGTCCCTCAGCCAAGCGGAAGTTGAGGTGCTGGCCGTCGATTTCAATCGCGTTTGGCACGACGCCGGCATCCGCCTGCTCGCCGGCCGGCGCGCGCTCTATTGCGCCGTCGATCAGGCTCTTGACGCAACCACTCACGATCCCGAGGGAGTACTCGATCAACGAATCGACAATCATCTGCCGACCGGTGCCGATGCCCGGCGCCTGCGTCAACTCATGAGTGAAATCGAATTGTGGCTGTTCGAGCATGCCGTGAACCGGTCACGGATTTCGAACGCGGCGGCTGCGGTCAATGGTCTCTGGCTGTGGGGAGGCGGTCCGGCGCTCACGTCGTTGCCGCCGGTGGACGGCTGGACCGCGGGCGATGATCCCTTTTTCAGCGCGTTCCCTGAGCGGCCCGAATCGTCTTCGGGCGCGGCCTCGGGCGTCGTGGTGACCGCCGATCTGCAGTCGAGTCGGCTGGAGAGTTCGCTGGCTGATTTACGCTCCGGCCGGATCGAGCGGCTCGACTTGTCCGCGGATGGGCGCTGCTTCAGCGTCGGCGCACGCTGGAACTGGCGAGGATGGCGCCGGCGTCGGCCGTGGTGGGAGTACTTCGCTTGAGCTCACCCGAGATCCGGCGGCGGCCGGCGGCGGCGTGCGACTTCACCGCGGATGTCCATCCCATACTGCGGCGCGTGTATGCGGCGCGCGGCCTGCAGAACAATGCGGACTTGGACCTATCGCTGGATCGTCTTCTGCCGGTCGGTTCGCTCGAGGGAGTCGATGCGGCCGCGCAACTTCTGGCCGCGCATCGCGCAGCGGGACGGGTGCTGGTGATCGGTGATTTTGACGCGGACGGGGCCACCAGCACGGCGCTGGTGGTGCGCGGCTTGCGTGCCATGCATTTTGCGCACGTCGATTTCTTGGTGCCCAATCGATTCCGTTTCGGCTATGGGCTCACCCCTGAAATCGTGGCGCTGGCGGCAACCCGCCGGCCCTCTCTCATCGTGACCGTCGACAACGGCGTGTCGAGCGTAGCCGGAGTGGAGGCGGCGCGGGATTTGGGTGTGCCCGTATTGGTGACGGATCATCATCTGCCCGGCGCCGTGCTGCCGAGAGCGGAGGTCATCGTCAATCCGAACCTCGCCAACAGCCGATTCTCGAGTGCCGCCTTGGCCGGTGTGGGTGTCGCGTTCTACGTCGTCGCGGCGCTCGCAAGGACCCTGGTTCAAGATGATTTTCGCACCGCGGAACTGCTCGATTTGGTCGCTCTCGGCACGGTCGCGGACGTGGTGCCGCTGGACCGCAACAACCGGATCTTGGTGGCGCAGGGGCTGCGCCGTATTCGCGCCGGCCGGTGCGTACCCGGCATCCGGGCATTGCTCGAATCGGCGGGCCGGCGCGTCGAGCAGATCACCGCCGCTGATTTGGGTTTTGCCGCGGCACCGCGCTTGAACGCGGCGGGGCGGCTCACCGACATGAGCGTCGGCATCGCCTGCCTGCTTGCCGACGATCCGTCGGAAGCTGCGCGCCTGGCTGCGATGCTCGCGAAGCTCAACGAGGAGCGGCGCGAGATCGAACAACGCATGCAGTTGGAGGCGCTGGATATCGCCGCCGGCGTGCGCTTCGGCAACGATGGCGGCGAATCATTCGGACTGTGTCTGTTCGACGAGAGCTGGCACCAAGGCGTGGTGGGTTTGGTCGCCGGCAGGATCAAGGACCGGCTGCACCGCCCGGTCATTGCCTTCGCGCGCGCCGAAGACGGTTCTCTGCGCGGCTCGGGGCGCTCCATTGCCGGCGTCAATATTCGCGACGCGCTGGAAAGCATTGCGACGCATCACCCGGGCCTCATCGACAAATTCGGCGGCCACGCCATGGCCGCCGGTATGAGCCTGGCTGGAGGGAACCTGGCGGCGTTCAGAACGGCTTTCGCGGCCGAAATTGCCGCGCGCGCCGACCGAGAATCGCTCACCGGCGTGATTCACTCGGACGGCGTGCTCACGGCCGCCGAACTTTCTCTCGACACTGCCCGGGTATTGCGCGGCGCCGGACCTTGGGGTCAGGGTTTTCCCGAGCCCGTATTCGACGGAGATTTCCAAATCGTCGATGCGCGGATCGTGGGCGACAAGCACCTGAAGATGCAGCTCAAAACGGCGGATGCCGATCCGATCGAGGCGATCTCCTTCGGTTACATTGGCGGTGCCGCCGAGGATCCGTTGCTGCGCAGCGGCGCGCGGATCCAGCTCGCCTATCGGCTCGAGATCAACGACTACCGGGGCAGCGAACGCGTGCAATTGAATTGCCAACATTTCAGTCTCATATAGCGGTATGAGCCAAGCTCGGGATCCTTACACTCTGCAGCGATTTGTCGACGCTCAGCGCGGCGCCTACGCACAGGCGGAAGCGGAACTTCGCGCCGGCCGCAAGCAGAGCCACTGGATGTGGTACATCTTTCCGCAGATCGAGGGGCTGGGCCAAAGCGCCATGGCGCAGAAGTACGCCATTTCATCAGTGGCGGAAGCGGCGGAGTACTTGAATCATCCAGAGCTCGGAAAGAGGCTCCGAGAATGCACCCGGCTCGTCACCGCGATCAACGGCCGGTCCATCGAGGACATCTTCGGCTATCCGGATTACCTCAAATTCCATTCGTCGATGACCTTGTTTGCGCATGCAACCAAGGATAATGAGGTCTTCATGGAGGCCCTGAGAAAATACTATCGATCCGAATTCGATAAGGGGACTGTCGAGCGTTTGTGACGAACGTGAGTCCCGCTGTCGTGCTGCGCGGCGGCGTGACCTGGCGAGCGCGATGAACCAGACTCTCGTGCGAATCACACTGACTGGCTCTTTTCAGGGGAGAAAATTCATGAACAACAAAGTGATGGCGAGCAGTGTTGCTTGTGCAACGCTCGCCCTGTGTCTCGTTGCCAACGCGCAGGACAAAAAGGCGGCACCGAGCGATGCCGATCTGATCAAGAGTGCCATGAGTGCCGCGCCTGCAAGCGTCGGCAAGAGCGCGACCATCGTGGCGATGGAAGCCGAAGGCACGATGCGTACGCTGCGCAAAGGAAGCAATGGGTTTACCTGCATGCCGGACAATCCGGCCACACCGGGGCCCGATCCCATGTGTATGGACAAGAATGCCATGGACTGGGTGCATGCCTGGGTGAGCCACAAGCCGCCAACCGTGAGCAAGGTTGGCTTCATGTACATGCTCGAAGGGGGCACCGACGCGAGCAACACGGATCCCTACGCGGAGAAGCCGACCGCCGCGAACCACTGGGTCAAGACCGGGCCGCACGTGATGATCGTTGGTGCCGATGCGAGCTTTTACGACGCCTACCCGAAGAACGCCGAACCCGACACCTCCGTGCCGTACGTCATGTGGGCGGGCACGCCTTACCAGCACTTGATGGCGCCCGTGAAGTAGGGGCGCGAGCGATGGCGCTCGCGTACCCAACGCGGCACGGGATGAACGAGCCGAGTAACAGCTGCGAATGCTAATGGCGCATCGTCTAGATGCGCACTCAGCGTGATCGAAGCGGCCGGCACATGCGCCAGATGCTTGCGGCTTACCATAATCTGAGCGGCGTGCGCCTGCGGCCGGACCCGTACAGCAATAGATGACGGCGAGAGCTGCGTGGGCGGATCGATGGGAGTAGAGAGATCTATTGCGTGGCCTATCCGACTCGCGTATATCGGCTAACACAAATTCCAATCATTGGGGACGCTGTATGCAAACCACGAACTGCCTCTCGCGTTTACTCTCTTGTTCCCTGATCTTGACCGCGACACTGTCCGCGACACCAGTGCTTGCCGCCGCCTCGAGTTCCAGCACCACAGCCGCCGGCCCTCGCACCATATTGGTGGGGGGCGTACCGTCTTGGGCCACCAGGGAAAACTATGTCGCGGCCGCGGACGTGAACACCGATGTCGGATTCCGCGTCTACCTCGGCTGGACCAATCCTGCCGCGGCCGAATCCCTCGCGCGCGCCGTGTCGGATCCGCACAGCACAACGTATGGTAAATTCCTGACGCCCAATCAGTTTCGCAGTCAGTTCTCGCCGGCCGCCAGCGACGTGGCAAAGGTACAGACTTGGTTGCGCAGCCAGGGCTTCTCGGTTATCTACTCGCCGCAGAACAACCACTATGTGTCGGCGGAAGGCAGCGTGGCACAACTTGCCGCAGCCTTCGGCGCGCAGTTCGGACTCTACAACGTGCGGGGCCAAACGGTGCGCGCACCATCGGCCGATGTGTCGATACCCAGTTCCTTGGCGGGTGTCGTCAAGTCGGTGATCGGTCTCGACGAGAGTTATCAGTTCGTCCAGACGAATCACAAGGTCGATGCCCAGGCGCCGCCATCGGCGGGCTTCAGAAACGCTCCGCCGCTGTCGAGCTTCTGGGCCGAGCTGATTTCCCCGTATGCCCTGCCTGTGGGGTTCACCACGGTCGTGGGCACGACCGCGGGCACGACGCCGTGGTCGACCAAAGGCTACACGCCGGATCAGATCAAGAGCGCGTACGGGATCTCGGGCTTTGACGGCACAGGCCAGACCGTGGCCATCATCGATGCCTATGCCTCGCCGACGATTCTGCAGGACGTGAATCAGTGGTCGACCAATCGCGGACTGCCGACCATGACGCCGGCGCAGCTGGTACAGGTTGTGCCGCCCGGCAGCTATAAGCGGCCCCAGAATCCGAAGCAGGACCCGCAGGGTTGGTATGGCGAAGAGACACTGGATGTCGAAGCCGTACATGGCATGGCGCCGGGCGCCAAGATCGTCTACGTCGGCGCCCCGAACAACTACCAGGACCTCGACGCCGCCATGAACCACGTGGTCGACCAGCATCTGGCGCAGATCGTCACGAATTCCTACGGCTTCTCGACCACTGAGCTGTTGCCGCCGGGCTACGTCCTGCCCATGGAGGACACCCTGATTCAAGCGGCGATCGAAGGTATCGGCGTGTACTTCTCATCCGGAGATTCCGGCGATGAGACCGTGAACCACGGTTTCGCCACCACCGACTGGCCCGCCTCGAGCCCGTGGGTCACGGCCGTAGGCGGCACTAGCCTCGGCATCGGAGCCGCCGGGACGCGGGTGCTGGAGACCGGCTGGGGCACGAGCAACTACAACTGCGATTCTGCGTCGCTGGCCTGCGCGCGCACTGCCTGGCAGTACGGTGCGGGCGGCGGTGTCAGCGTGGTGTTCGCCGAGCCTGCCTACCAGGTATCGGCCGGCCTCACGCTCACCGGCCGCGGCGTGCCGGATGTTGCTGCGCTTGCCGACCCGCAGACCGGTCTATTAATTGGACAAACGCAGACCTTCCCGGATGGCGTGTCCTACGATGAATACCGGGTTGGCGGCACGAGTCTCGCGAGTCCGATCTTTGCCGGACTCATGGCGCTGGCCGACCAGAGGGCTGGCCATGCTCACGGCTTCGCCAATCCATTGCTCTATGAGAATCCGGCTGCCTTCTACGACGTCAAGTCGGTCAAGACGGCCGTGGCGCGGCGCAATTTCGTCAACGGCGTCGACTCGAGCGCGGGCACGGTGGATCGGCTGCGCACCTTCGACGACTACTCGGGCTCGCCGACGCAGCACACGGGACCGGGCTGGGATAACGTGACGGGCCTCGGTACCCCAGGCAGCGCGTTCCTCAGCTTGATCGGACATTGAGCGTCCGGAGCGAGCTCACGGGATGTCACCTTCGTGGCCGTTTTGGCCACGAAGGTGACTCACTGACTCAGGGGATATCGACCGTCGTGGTTTGCTTGGCCACGACGGTGACTCACGGAGTCAGGGGATATCGACCGTCGTGGTTTGCTTGGCGACGACGGTGACCGTCTTGAGCGGAGTGAGATTGAATTTCACGGTAGTGTCTGCCTGATCGGCATTGTCTATGGCGGCCTGGCAGGTAAAAGCTACCGTGTAAGTGCCGGGCGCTAGAAACGTAAACTGGTAGTAATACGGCGGCTGAGAGGGTGCGACCGGCGCCGCGGAAGCCAACGGCTGATTGGTATCGGTGGTCGGCGCCGCGCTGTTCATGTCTTCCGGCGCGGTGACCGTGCCGCCGTACAAATAGACGCCCGGCGTACAGCCGGCGGTGGCGGCCACCAGCGTGGCGCTGACTTGCCCCTGAATATTCCCGACCGTGGTGTTGTCGACCAAGCGCTCAACTGGCTTGAGAATGCAGGCGGGGGCCTGTCCGGGCGGACAGGTGATAGCTTTCCGCAGGTCGAAATCGATGGTGTAGTCCACGACGCCGCTGCTCGGGACAGTGAAGCCTGAAACGAGCTTCAGGCCGGTCTCTGATCCGCTTGGCACTTGCAATCCGTGCATCGTTCCATCCGTGAGTGTGATGTAGGAATTGCTCGGATTGCCGTCCGCCACCACCATCAAGCGAATCTGACCATAGTCGCCGGCGGGAATCGGTTGGGTGAATAGCACCGCTGATGCCATGCCGTTTTGATTCATTAGGTCGATGGTCTTGGGCGTGGTGAAAGTAATATCGACGGGATTGCCGCTGTTGCCGGTAAGTTCAACACCGGTAAACTTCACGACGACGGCTTGCGCACCGTCGACCGGAGCATCGCCGACCGCCAGGCTCATCTGACCCATCGGGCCGGAGCTGCCCCCGCCGCAGGCGGCAAGAGCGAGCATCATTGCCGTCAGCAATCCAAATCTCGGAAGACCAGTTCGCAGGTACATGTGAGTTCCCTAAATGTCGAGCATGCAGCGATTATCCAACGATCGGCAATTTGGTCACAGTGTCTTCGACGCGCGACAAGCCTTTATTTAACAATAATAAATGGCCGATTTCTCGACACCGCCGGAGGTGGCACCCGGCGGAGCGATCAGCGGCGAGCGCAGCGCCGCCGCACCCGTTGACGCAGAATGACCGCATGACCAAGGCATGTGGTTTCATCCTTCAAGCGAGCTATCGTGTGGTCTCCGGGCCGAATGGGCAGCGCAGACCAGTCGTACACATTCATGGTCGGTTGGAATGCGGTGACACCTTCCTGGTGCGCGACGATCGGCAGCGTCCACACTTCTACATCCGCGCGGCCGACGCCGAGCGGGCGCGCGCGCTTGGCGCGCCGGAACCCTGGCCCACCGACAAACGCAGTTTCGCGGGGGCGCCGGTCTGCCGGCTGGAGGCCGAGACACCGCAGGATATTCCCGGGCTACGCGACCGATTGCACGCGGCCGATATACAGACATTCGAAGCCGACGTGCGCTTCGCCGTGCGTTACTTGATCGATCGCGGCATCAAGGGCGGCTGCGAGATCGATGGCGAGTGGGTGCCGGGAAACGGTGTTGCACGCGAGTATTTCAACCCGACGCTGCGGCCGGCCGAAGCCGCCGTCGATCCGCGCGTGCTGTCGTTCGACATTGAAACGGACGGCAAGGGCGACGGTCTGCTCGCGATTTCCCTGTTCGCTCCGGGGATCGACGAAGTGTTGATCGTCGATGCGGGCGATCGCGCCATGCCGGAGCGAGCCACGCGCTGTGCGGATGAGCGCGCCGCGCTGGATGCGTTCTGCACCCGCGTGAAGGAATTCGACCCCGACGTGCTGATGGGCTGGAACGTAATCGATTTCGATTTGACGCTCCTGCAGCGGGTCGCTGCGCGCTTGAACCACCCGTTTTTCCTGGGGCGAGAGCCGGGTGCGATCCGGCTGCGCAAGGCGGAGGGCTATTTTGGCAGCGGCCAGGCTTCGATTCCCGGCCGTCTGGTACTGGATGGCATCGACCTGCTGCGTGGAGCTTTCGTGCGCATGGATGAGTATTCTCTCGATGCCGTTGCGCGCGAGGTACTCGGCGAGGGGAAGGCCGTCGCCGGCGACGTTCATGACCGGATCGCGGAAATCGTCCATAACTACCGGCACGACCTGGCAGCTTTCGCGCTCTACGCGCGTACCGACGCAAGGCTCGCCTTCCAAATCGTGGCACGGCTCAATCTCGTGCAGCTCGCGTGGGCGCGCAGCCGGCTGACCGGCATGACTCCCGATCGAGTCGCGGCGAGCATCGCATCCTTCGATTTTTTGTATTTGACTGAACTCGAACGTCAGGGGGTCGTTGCGCCGTCCGTTCGCGCCGACGATTCGCGCGTCCATGCGGCCCAGCAGGGCGGTCATGTGCTGGAGCCCGTAACGGGCCTGCACCGCAACGTCTGGGTGTTCGATTTCAAGAGCCTGTACCCGAGCATCATCCGTACCTTCAACATCGACCCGCTGTCATACGTGGAACGGCCGCCGCCGAGCGCGGACCTCATCAGGACCGCGGGCGGCGCGTTCGCTCGTTCGCCGGCAATCCTGCCGCGCATGCTCGACGAACTCTTTCCGCGGCGCGACGCCGCCAAGAAGGCCGGAGACGCCGTGGCATCGAACGCGATCAAGATTCTGATGAACTCCTTTTACGGCGTGCTGGGCACGCCGGCTTGCCGCTTCTTCAACCCGGCCCTCGCCAACGCCATCACGGGTACCGGTCGCGAACTCCTGCTCTGGTCGAAGGCGTGGTTCGAGGCCGCCGGGTTCAAGGTGCTCTATGGAGACACCGACAGCTTGTTCGTCGATTCGCGCGCCGACGATCCGGCTCGGGCGCGCTCTCGAGGCGCAGAACTCGCCGCGGCGCTGACCGGCGAGCTCGGACGCCATATCGGGGAGCGCTGGCGTGTTGCCAGCCGCCTGGAGCTCGAATTCGAAAAGCTGTACTTGAAATTGTTTCTCCCGCGTGCCCGGCACAGCACGCGCGGCGCGAGCAAGCGCTACGTCGGTTTGGTCGGCGGCAAGGATGCCGACGAAGTTGAATTCATCGGCATGGAAGTCGTGCGCCGCGACTGGACGGCGCTTGCAAAACAAGTGCAGCGCGAACTTTATCAACGCTTGTTCGCCGACCAATCCGTAGACGCGTATCTCGCGGACATCGTGCAGAAGGTGAGAAATGGCGGCCTGGACGAGTTGCTCGTGTACCGCAAGAACTTGCGCAAAGACGCGGGCGAGTACACTGCGACGACGCCGCCGCACGTGGTTGCGGCGCGCAAGTCCACCCAGCCTCCGGCGCGACTGATCAGCTACGTCATGACGACGGCCGGCGCCGAACCCCTCGACAACGTGCGGCACCCGCTTGACCGCGAGCACTATGTATTGAAGCAGGTGAAACCCGTTGCCGAACCCGTGTTGGTGACTCTCGGGCTCGACTTCGAGCGTGTGATCGGCGACAGCCGCCAAATCGAGCTCTACTGATGTGTTACGATTCGGGGCTATGGAACTCAATCAAATCAAACGATTCATCAAAGATCTCGAAGAGCGCACCGACTCTTTGAGGAGGTATCTTTGATTACGACAACAAACACGAGCGGCTGCAGGAAGTAGAGCGCGAGCTCGAGCAACCCGGCATTTGGGACAACCCGGATCGCGCTCAGGAGCTCGGGAAGGAACGCGCCAAGTTGGAGCAGGTCGTCGGCGGCCTGGATCGGCTCGAGCGCGCCTTGAACGATGCGTCGGAACTGCTGGAGCTGGCCGCCGGCGAGGCAGATGCCGGGACGGCCCAGGAAGTCGAGGCCGACGTCAATCGCCTGAGTCTGGAGGTCGAACGACTCGAATTCCAGCGCATGTTTCCGGGCAAAATGGACTCGCACAATGCGTTTCTCGACATTCAGGCCGGCGCCGGCGGGACCGAGGCACAGGACTGGGCGGCCATGTTGTTGCGCATGTATCTGAAATGGGCGGATGCGCACGGCATCAAAACCGAGATCATCGATCAGAGCGACGGTGAAGTGGCCGGAATCAAGGGTGCGACCGTGAACATGATCGGCGACTACGCCTACGGTTGGCTGCGCACCGAGACGGGCGTGCACCGTTTGGTGCGCAAATCGCCGTTCGATTCGGGCAATCGGCGGCACACCTCGTTCGCCTCGGTGTTCGTCTCGCCGGAAGTGGACGACGACATCGATATCGAGATCAATCCAGCCGACTTGCGCACGGATGTGTACCGCTCGAGCGGGGCCGGCGGACAGCATGTGAACAAGACCGAGTCCGCCGTGCGAATTACGCATATCCCGAGCGGCATCGTGGTGGCCTGCCAGGGAGAGCGCAGTCAGCACAAGAACCGCTCCACTGCGATGAAAATGCTGAAAGCCAAGCTCTACGAACTCGAGTTCAATAAGCGCAATGCGGCGGCGAAGGTGCTCGAGGATTCGAAATCCGACGTAAGCTGGGGCAATCAGATCCGCAGCTACGTGCTCGATCAGTCGCGCATCAAGGATCTGCGCACAGGGGTGGAAATCGGCAACACCACGGCCGTGCTCGACGGGGCACTCGACGAATTCATGCAGGCCAGCCTAAAACAGGGTCTATAGCTTAAGCGACTATGAGCGACAACGACGAGAACCATTTGATTGCGGAGCGGCGCGCGAAGCTCGCGAAATTGCGCGAGCGCGGAATTGCCTTTCCCAATGACTTCCGCCGCAATGCCTTGGCCGCAGATCTGGCGCAGGCATACGGCGGCAAAACTCCCGAGGCGCTCGAGGCCCAGGCGGTGCGCGTCAGCGTCGCCGGCCGCCTGCGCCGCAAGAATGTCATGGGCAAGGGCAGTTTC
>WNFL01049358.1_pt2 | contig 39886 bp, 27 predicted proteins | sample 5400361 | NCBI WGS metagenome assembly WNFL01 (sample SAMN13153351, study PRJNA577476) | soil metagenome | isolation source: 40 cm soil on Douglas fir-dominated hillslope | place: USA:California | collected 2013-09-17
CTCGCGGCGATGCGCAACCAGTTCGGCGGGCACGCGATTCGCAAGGAGTGAGCGGCTAGGGTCGCCTCATTCGAAGTGGGGGGTGAAGCTCGACCCGGCGCGATCGTTCCTGGAACGGCTACGGATGTAAAGGTGCCATCGGTGCGAACTCCTCTGTGTTGTGCGGCTTCTCACAGAATCCGCACCGTGCACCGCCTATTGTGGCGACTAACCGCGACCTAAGTCGTCGATAGATCGCGCGTGCCCTTCCGAACTCTTGGAGATCTTAATGAAGCAGCTATTCGCATTTTTCGCGCTCCTCGCCGTTGGAATACTTTCGCTTGAGGCCGGCGCCGCCGGCGATCAGGGCTCGCTGCAGGAGGCCGAAGCGATGGTGAAGAAAGCAATCGTGTACTACGACAAGCACGGCAAAGAGAAGTCCATGCCGGAATTCTCCCGGTCGCCGGGTCCTTTCGTCGATCGTGATCTCTACGTGACCGTATATACCCTGCAAGGGGTTCCCCTGGCGCACATCAACCCCCGGTTGATCGGCAAGGACTTGACGGAACTGCGCGACCCGGACGGGAAGTACATCGTCAGGGATCGTATGGAATTGGCGCAAAAGCAGGGTAAGGGCTGGCAGGACATCAAGTTCTTCAACCCCGTATCCAAGAAGATTGAGCCCAAGCGCGTGTACTTCGAAAAGCACGCCAATCTGGTGTTCGCGTGCGGAGCGTACTTGCCGGAGTAGCGGACCACGATCTGCATATGTGCGCTTGACGCTGAACCGTACAGAGTGTACGGTTGACAATATGTCCAAACCGCGACACAGGGGCGCTGAGCAGGCGCGCAACCAGCTCCCCTCTCTGCTCGAAGACGCCGCGAGGGGGCGGACGACGATCATCACGCGTCGTGGTCGCTCGGTTGCTGCGCTGGTTCCGATCGACGATCTTCTCGGGCGTCCACGGCAAAAGGGGCTGATCGACTTGATCGGCTCCGGAAAAGGGATGTGGGCGAGAAGCGACCGCTTACGGCGGCTGCGTGACGAGTGGAGCCGGTAGACAGCGCTGCGCTGCCCGGGGGCGCGTTGGTTTTAGTAGACAGCGCGCCAATCATCTACCTTCTCGAACATCACCCGAGATTCGCTGCACGATTCCGGCCGCTGTTTGATCGGCAAGCGGCCGGTGAGATCGTCTTTGCGGTGACGACGATTGCAATGGCGGAGGTTCTCGCTGGGCCGCTCGGCAAGGGGCAAGAGGCGCTTGCGCGTCGTTACCGCGATGTCATGGAGTCGTGGCAGGTTGTCGAACTCTCCGCCGATATTGCTGAAAGTGCCGCACGGATTCGAGGAAGTCTCAAGATGAGACTTGCGGATGCGGTTCAAGTTGCGAGCGCTCTCGCCGTAAGCGCCGACGCTCTCGTGACGCACGACCGAGACTTCTCGACGGTGACGGCATTACGAGTGATGGTCTAGCGGAACGATCGCGCCGGGTCGAGCTTCATCCCGAGCTCGATGGATGGCGTCGAGAACTAGCGCAGCAAGGCCAAGGCGCGAGCGCAGATGTTGTCGACGGTGAAGCCGTATTCGCGCAGCAGCACCTCCGCCGGCGCCGAAGCGCCGAACTTCTCGACGCTCAGCACGCTGCCGGCCGCGCCCACATAGCGCTCCCAGCCCTGCGACACGCCCGCCTCGACCGCGAGGCGCGCCCCCACCGAGGGCGGCAGGACCGCGTCACGCTCCTCCTTTGGCAGCGCCTCGAAGAGCTCCCAGCTCGGCATCGACACGCAACGCACCGCGATGCCCTGCGCCTGCAGTCGCTCGGCCGCGGCGACGATGAGGCCCAGCTCGGAGCCGCTCGCGATGAGGATCAACGCGGGCTTCGCGCCCGGAGCGTCGCTCAGCACGTAAGCGCCGCGGCGCAGCCCCTCGGCGGATGCGAAGCGCGTGCGATCGAGCGTCGGCACGTTCTGCCGGCTCAACACCAGCACCACCGGGCGATCGCGCGTTTCCAACGCGACGCGCCATGCGACCGCCGTCTCGTTGGCGTCGCCCGGGCGGATCACGGTGAGGTTGGGAATCGCGCGGAGCGCCGCGACCTGCTCCACGGGCTGGTGCGTGGGGCCGTCTTCCCCGAGCGCGATGCTGTCGTGCGTGAACACATGCACGACGTGCAGGCCCATCAGCGCGGCGAGGCGGATCGCCGGGCGCATGTAGTCGGAAAAGATGAGGAAGGTGGCGCCGTACGGAATGGTTCCGCCATGCGCGGCCATGCCGTTCGCGATCGCGCCCATCGCGTGCTCGCGCACGCCGAAATGCAGGTTCCTCCCCGCGTAGCTCCAGCCGCCGCCGGCGGATCCCTGCATGTCGAGCCCGTCCCCCGCGGGCGCTTCGAAATCGCCCAGGCCCTTCAACGCCGTGTAGGTGGACGGATCGAGATCGGCCGATCCCCCCGTCAGCGCGGGCACGCGCGGCGCGAGCGCGTTCATCACCTTGCCCGATGCGGCGCGCGTGGCCATGCCCTTGGCGTCGGCGGGAAACGGCGCGATGTCCGCGTCCCAGCCGGGTGCGAGCTCGCCGCGCACGGCGCGTTGCAGCTCCTCGGCTTCGGCGGGATAGGCGCGCGCGTAGGCGCTCATGCGATCGCTCCACGCCGCTTCGTCGCGCGCGCCGCGCGCGAGCGCCTCGCGGAAGTGCGCGAGCGCGGCGTCGGGAATCAGGAACTGCGAGTCCTCGGGCCAGCCGAGGCTTCGCTTGGTGAGGCGCACCTCGTCCGCGCCCAACGGGGAGCCGTGCGCCTCGAAGCTGTCGTGCTTGTTGGGGGAGCCGTAGCCGATGTGGGTGCGCACGAGGATGAGCGAGGGCCGCGTCGTCTCCGCACGCGCGGCGGCGAGCGCCGTGTCGATCGCCGCGAGGTCGTTGCCGTCGGCGACCGCGGCCGTGTGCCAGCCGTAAGCTTCGAAGCGCCGCGCGCGGTCCTCGGAAAACGTGATGTCGGTGCCGGCGGCGAGCGTCACGCGGTTGTCGTCGTAGAGGCAGGTGAGCTTGCCGAGCCGCAAGTGCCCCGCGAGCGAGGCCGCCTCGGAGGCCACACCCTCCATGAGATCGCCGTCGCTCGCGATCACGTAGGTCGCGTGGTCGATCACCGCGTGGTCCGCGCGGTTGTAGCGCGCCGCGAGCTGCGCCTCGGCGATCGCCATGCCCACGGCATTGGCGAAACCTTGCCCGAGGGGCCCCGTGGTGGTTTCCACTCCGGGCGTGTGCCCACGCTCGGGATGGCCCGGCGCCTTGCTGCCCCACTGGCGAAAGCGCTTGATCTCCTCCAGTGGCAGGTCGTAGCCGGTAAGGTGCAAGAGGCCATAGAGCAGCATCGAGCCGTGCCCCGCCGAGAGCACGAAGCGGTCGCGATCGAACCACGAGGGGTTGCGCGGGTTGTGCTTGAGCACGCGCATCCACAGCGCGTAGGCCATGGGTGCCGCGTCGAGCGGCAGGCCCGGGTGGCCGCTATTGGCCTTCTGCACCGCATCGACCGACAGGAAGCGCAGGGTATCGACGCAGAGCCGGTCGAGCTCCTCAGGCATGACCGAGCTCTTCCTCCTTCGTGGCGATGACCGCCATCAGGTCGCTCCACGATTTCGCGAAGGCGAGCGCCCCTTCGCGCTGCAGCGCGGTGGCGAGCGCGGCGTCGTCGATGCCCGCGCGCTTGAATTGCGCGAGCGTGAGCTCGGCATCGCCACCGTCGGGCGGCATCGGAGCGCCCACCTTTCCATGATCGGCGAAGGCGAGGAGGGTCTTTTCCGGAATCGTGTCGATGGTATCGGGCGCCGCGAGCGCCTCGACATAGAGCACGTCCGGCGCCGCCGGATCCTTGGTGCCGGTGCTCGCCCACAGCAGGCGCTGCGGGCGCGCGCCCGCCTGCGCCAGCTTGCGCCAGCGCGGCGCGGCGAGGAGCTCGCGATAGGCCTTGTAGGTGCGCCCGGCGATGGCGAGCCCGAGGCGATTGCGAAGCTCGCCCGGCACCTTGTCCTTCACCGCCACGTCCCAGCGGCTGACGAAGATCGACGCCACCGAGGCCACGTGCGGATCGCGGCCGGCGGCGACGCGCCGCTCGATGCCGCGCAGGTACGCTTCGGCCGCCGCGATGTATTGCTCGCGCGAGAAAAGCAGCGTCACGTTGATCGGAACGCCGGCGAAGATCGATTCCTCGATGGCGGGAATGCCCGCCGGCGTGCCCGGAATCTTGATGAAGAGATTGGGGCGCGCGCCGCGGGCATGCAGCTGCGCCGCGGTCCTGATGCTCCCGGCGGTGTCGTCGGCCAGCAAAGGCGACACCTCGAGCGAGACCCAGCCGTCGACCCCGCCCGTGGCGTCGTGGGCCGGCCGGAACAGGTCCGCGGCCTGCGCCAGGTCCTCGAGCGCCAGCTCGATGAACAGCGCCTCGCCCGACTTGCCCGCGCGGGATTTCCTGCGGATCGCCTCGTCGTAGGAATCGGCGCTCTTGATGGCCTGGTCGAAGATCGTGGGATTGGAGGTGAGCCCGGTCAGCGCGAATTCGTCGATGTAGCGCGCGAGCGTGCCGCTGGCGAGGAGCGCGCGCGTGATGTTGTCGAGCCAGAGGCTCTGGCCCAGGTCGTGAAGCTGTCGTGCCGCGTTCATGTGGCCTCCTGGAAGTCGTGATCGATGAGCTCGCCGATGCGTTCGACCGTCACGTCCGCCGCGGGCTGGCTCGAGACGATCTTCGGATCGAACGCGTAATGTCCCTGGCGCGGGAAAACCGTGGTGAGGCGCTCGCGCCAGAGCGCCTTCATCGCCGCGAGGATGTGCAGCTTGTCGTCCACCATCACGTAGCGCCGCGCCGGGTAGCGCCGCGCCACCTCGTCGAGCATCTGCTCCTTGTGGATGTAGATCAGCACCCGGCCCTCGACCGCCTTCCACAATCCCGAACGCTCGATCTTGCGGGGCTGGAAGACGACGTCGCCGTCGGACAGGATCACCGTGGGACCCCACCGGCGCAGGTGCGCGAGCACCTCGAGCGCGCGCGGGTAGAGGCGCTCGGCGAAGGGATAGTCCACCAGGTACGCGGACATCAGCAGCACGCGGGGGTCGCTCATCGCGCCCAACCGGTAGCGCTGCAGCGCGCCGAGGTAATCCGCATAGCCCAGTTCCTTGCGCAGCCCCTCGAAGATCTCCCAGTAGCGATCGCGATTCGCGGGCCCGAATTCGCTCGCCAGATGCTCGCGCAGATCGTCCTGCACGCGGTCGTTGTCGAGCAGCGTGTTGTCGCAATCGAGCAGGAACACCACTTCGACCGGATTGGACAGCGCCGGCGTCACGATGTTCGAGCCGCGGCGGCGGGCCGTTCGCCTTGCGCGCCGGCGCGTTCGGCCTCGCTCACGGGAATCGACAGCAGGCGGGCCGTGTTGATGAGCGCCATGTGCGTGAGCGCCTGCGGGAAATTGCCGAGCATGTGCCGCCCCTGCCCGTCGTACTCCTCGGAAAGGAGTCCCACGTCGTTCGCCAACGCGATGAGGCGCTCGAAGAGCGCCTCGCCCTCGTCGCGGCGACCGCACAGCGCGAAGCTGTCGGCGAGCCAGAAGGAGCACGGCAGGAACGTGCCCTCGCCCGCGGGAAGCCCGTCCACGCGGGTCGCCGTCGAATAGCGCTTCACCAGCCCGTCGACGACGAGGTTCGCCTCGATGGCGGCGAGCGTGCCGCGCACGCGTGGATCGTCGGCGGGCAGGAAGCCCACCTGCGGCATGAGGAGGAGGCTCGCATCCAGGTGGGCGGAGCCGTAGGACTGCACGAACGTGTTGCGCCGGGCGTCGAAGCCCTCGGTGCACACCTGCGCGTGGATCGCGTCGCGCAGCGCGCGCCAGCGCTCGACCGGACCCTCGAGGCCGAACGCCTCGACGTCCTTCACGGCGCGATCGAAAGCGACCCACGCCATCATCTTGGAGTGGGTGAATTGCAGGCGCGGCCCGCGGATTTCCCAGATGCCCTCGTCGGGCTCCTGCCAGTGCGACTCGAGGAACTTCAGCAGCGCGACCTGGATGCGCCATGCGAAGGGCTCCGGCTCCATGCCGGCGGCGCGCGCGAGATGCAGCGTATCCATGACCTCGCCGTAGACGTCGAGCTGGAATTGCCGCGTCGCGGCGTTTCCCACGCGCACCGGCGCCGCGCCGCGGTAGCCGGGGAGCCACCCCACTTCGTGCTCGTCGAGGCGCCGCTCGCCGGTGACGCTGTAGAGCGTCTGCAGATCCTGCGGAGATCCGGCGACGGCGCGCAGCAGCCACTCGCGCCAGGCGCCCGCCTCCTCGTGATAGCCGGCGAGCAGGAGCGCGTTCAACGTGAAGGTCGCGTCGCGCAGCCAGCAGTAGCGGTAGTCCCAGTTGCGCACGCCCCCCCACTGCTCCGGGAGCGACGTGGTGGGCGCGGCGATGATGCCTCCGGTGGGCCCGTAGGTGAGCGCCTTCAACGTGATGAGCGAGCGCACCATGGCCTCGCGCCAGCGCCCCCGATAGGCGCAGCGCTCGGTCCATGCGCGCCACTCACTCTCGGTATCGGCGAGCGCGCGCTCGGGATCGACGGCCTCCTGCGCCGCCTTGAACGAGGAGCGGTAGTTGAGCGAGAACGGGACGCGCTCGCCCGCCTTCACCTCGAACTCGGCCACGGTCTTCATGTTCTCGCCGCGCACGGCGACCGGGGTTCGCAGCTCCAGCGTCGCCGGCCCCGCGGTCGCCACCAGCGTGTCGTTCACCTGGCGCACCCACGGCACGATGGAGCCGTAGTCGAAGCGGATCACCAGCTCCATGCGCATCGCCACGCTGCCGTGGAGGCCCTCGACGATGCGCACCACGTCCCAGCGCTCGCTCGACAACGGCATGCAGTCGATGATGCGAATTGCGCCCGTGCCGGTCTCGATCTCGGTTTCCAGGATCAACGTGCCGTCGCGGTACTTGCGTGCGACGCGCAGCGGTTTGTCGGCCGGTGCGATCGACCAGCGCCCGTGCTCGGGCCCTCCCAGCAGCGCCGCGAAACACGCGCCGGAATCGAAGCGCGGCAGGCAGAGCCAATCGATGGAGCCGTCGCGGCCCACCAGCGCGGCGGTATGGCAATCGCCGATCAGCGCATAGTCCTCAATCGCGAGCGGCATGGTCGAGCCTGGGGTTGTGCCAGCATCCGTCGGGCGCGATGAGTACGTCGGCTTCCATCGGTCCCCAGCTGCCGCGCTTATAGGCAATGGCCTGGCGGTGCTTCACGAGGACGGGATCGACCACGGCCCATGCGGCTTCCACCGCGTCTTCGCGCGTGAAGAGCGCGCCATTGCCCGCCATCGCGTCGCCGAGCAGGCGCTCGTAGGGCGATTCCTCTCCCGGGCGCTCGTCGATGAGGTAGAGCTCGCGCTGGTCGCCGACGAATTCCTTGCCGGTGCGCTTCACGCGCGCGGCGAGCGCGACCGCGGAGTTGGGCGAGAGGCGGAAGCGGATGTAGTTGGCGTCGCAATTCTCCGCGACCGCGTCGGCGAAAAGGCCCTGCGGCGGCGCCTTCAGCTGCACGATCACCTCGGCCGCGGTCTCGGCGAGGCACTTGCCGGAACGCAGGTACCACGGCACGCCTTGCCAGCGCCACGTGTCGATGAACAGGCGCAGCGCGCAGAAGGTCTCGACGTCGGAATCCTTCGCGACACCGGCCTCCTTGCGATAGCCGGCGTACTGGCCGCGCACCAGGTCATCGGGACTCAACGCACGCATCCCCTGGAGGATGTCCGCGGTCTCGCCGTGTACCGCTTCGAAGCTGCGCGTCGTGGGCGGCTCCATGGCGAGGAGCGCCACGATCTGGAACAGGTGATTCTGGATCACGTCGCGCAGGCACCCGGCGGTCTCGTAGAAGGCGCCCCGGCCCTCGATTCCGAACGCTTCCGCCAGCGTGACTTGTACGCTCGCGACGTAATTGCGATTCCAGATCGGCTCCAGGAACGAGTTGGCGAAGCGGAAGTAGAGGATGTTCATGATCGCTTCCTTGGCGAGGAAGTGATCGATGCGGAAGATCGAGTCTTCCGGAAAAACCGAGCGCGCGATGCGATTCAGCTCGTGCGCCGAGGCGAGGTCGCGTCCGAACGGTTTTTCGACGATGACGCGCGCCTCGCGGGCGAGGCCGGCGGCGCCCAGGCCCCGGATGACGGTCGCGAAGAGCGCGGGAGGAATGGCGAGGTAGTGCGCCGGACGCTTTGCGTCGCCGAGCGCCTTTTTCAGGGCGACGAAGGTGCCGGGATCGTTGTAATCGCCGTGGACGTAGCGCAGCAGGGCGAGGAAGCGGCGCAGCGCCTTCGCGTCGTCGAGCTTTCCCGATTCGCGGATCGCGGCCTCGGCGCGCTTGCGCACCTCGGCGATGGGGATGTCCGAGGACGCCACCCCGATCACCGGGACCTCGAGGACCCCGCGCTTGACGAGCGCATAGAGCGCCGGGAAGACCTTCTTGCGCACCAGGTCGCCGGTGACGCCGAAGAGCACCAGCGCGTCGGATCGGACCCTGTCGCCGTGGACCGGATCCATCAGCCTTGCGGCGCCTTCGAGTGCGCGAGGGCCGGCGTCGTCGCTTCCTGCTCCGCGGCGATCCCCGCCTTAAGGAGCGCCAGCGCGGCCGGCGGATCGTCGGCGAAGCGGAACAGGGAAAGATCAGCGCGCTCGATCATGCCGTGGCGCACCAGAGCCTCGAAGTCGATGATCTCGTTCCAGTAGCTCGAGCCGTAGAGGATCACCGGGATGGGGCGCTCGATCTTGCGCGTCTGCATCAGCGTGAGGATCTCCCACAGCTCGTCCAACGTGCCGAATCCTCCCGGGAACACCACCAGCGCGCGCGCCGGCAGCGCGAACCAGAGCTTGCGCATGAAGAAGTAGTGGAACTCGAAGCTGAGCTCGCGCGAGATGTACGGATTGGGCCGCTGCTCGTGCGGCAGCCCGATGTTGAGGCCGATGGTCTTGCCGCCCGCTTCCGAGGCGCCGCGATTGGCCGCTTCCATGATGCCCCCGCCCCCGCCGGTGCAGACGACGTAGCGATGCGCGTGCGACGGGAGGTTCTTCGACCAGACGGTCACCAGGCGCGCCAGCTCGCGCGCCGCCTCGTAGTACGCACCGAGCGGACCTTCGCGCGCGAGCCGCGCCGAGCCGAAGAAGACGATCGTGTCGGAGATGTGCTCGCGCCGAAATGCGTGCATCGGCGCCAGGTATTCGGCGAGGATGCGCAGCGGCCGCGCGTCCTCGCTGTCGAGAAACTCCTCGTCCTTGTAGGCAAGCTCGATGCGCGCGGGATCGGGAATGCTCATGGCTTGCGCGGGAGCGCGGTAAAGTCGATGAAGCCGCGCGCGACGTCGGTGCGCGCCAGCACAACGCGCACGCGATCGCCGACGTTGAGGCCTTCGAAGCCGCGCACGATCCGGCCTTCGGCGGCGGGCCCGGTCACGCGCACCCAGGTTCCCTTGTCCGAGGCGCCGGTCACGATGCCGTCGAACTGCGCGCCGATGTGCGAGGCGAGGAGCAGCGCCGCGGCGGACTTGCGCACCTGGCGCTCCACTTTCGCGGCGTTGTCCTCCTGTTCGGTGCAGTGCGCCGCGAGCGCCGTGAGCTCACCCTGGGTGTACGGCGATGCCGTGCCCGCCAGCGCCGCCTTCAGCAGGCGTTGCGCGATGAGGTCGGGAAAGCGGCGATTGGGCGCCGTGGAATGTGTGTAATCCCTGACCGCCAACCCGAAATGCCCCGGCGACGGATGGCCGGGCACTTCCAGCGCGTACTCGCCCGAGCCCAGCAGCTTGATGACGGCGAGCGACAGGTCGGGGAAGCGCAACGGATCGGCCTCGCGGCGCCTCGCCAGGAACTCGTCGAGCGCCGCGGCGTCGGGCGCGGCGGGCAGCTTCTCGCCCGCCTGGGCGGCGAGCGCCACGATGCGATCCCAGCGCTCGGGCGTGCGCAGCACGCGGCGCAGCGACGGCAGGCCCTTCGAATCGAGGAACCTCGCGGTGACGCCGTTGGCGGCGATCATGAAGTCCTCGATTAGCTCCTTCGCGCGATTCTTCTCGTCCGGCACCAGGTCTGCGAGCGCGGCTCCGTCGAATACCGCGTGGACCTCGATCGTCTCCAGCTGCAACGCGCCGTGCGCGTGGCGCACCTGGCGCAGCGCCTGCGCGGCGCGGTCCTGGATGCGCAGCTGCTCTTCGAGCCCCGCCATGGCCGCGAGCTTCGGCGGAGCGGGGGCCGCGCCTTCGAGCCAAGCGGCGACCGAGTTGTAGGCGAGCTTGGCGCGATTCAGCACGCGCGCGCGGTAGATATCGGAAGAAGTCACCGCGCCCTCGGGGGTGATCGCCATCTCGATCACGATGGCGAGGCGCTCCTCGCTCTCGGCGAGCGAGGTGAGGTCGGTGGAAAGCTTCTCGGGCAGCATGGGAAAGATGCGCGCCGCGGTGTACACGGAAGTGGTGTTGGCATGCGCATGCGCGTCGATCGCGGAATCTTTCTTCACGAGCGCGTCGACGTCGGCGATCGCCACCAGGATCTTCACCGCGCCGCCCGCGAGGGGCTCCGAGACCGAGAGCTGGTCCAGGTCGCGCGAATCGTCGTTGTCGATCGACGCCCAGGCAAGCGCGCGCAGGTCGCGAATCGCGGGCCCCGATTCCTGCGCAGCCCGCGCGATCGCCCCGGTCTCGCGCAACGCCGCGGCGGAAAAGTCCGGCGCGAGCCCGCGCTGCAGCATCGCGTCATGGGCAATGCGCTGGAGTTGGTCTTTGCCGCTCTGCGGGTTTGCCATGGTCAGGGAGTGGGACCAGGGACGGCGCGCTTAGTGCCCGAGGCGACAAGGGAAATGAGCCTCGGATCGTATCCCGCGCGGGTTTTGGGATTCCTTGCATCTACCTTGCGGCGTTCGCATCAAAAGGAGATAGGATGGTCCCTGGGGAATGGCGGATTTTCCCGGGGAGCTTCCATGCGCTTACACGATGTTCGGACCGCGTTCACGGCGGCTTGCTTCGCCCTTTCCATGGTCATGGCGGGGAGCGCCCTCGCCCAGTCGAGCCCCTCGGCGATCGCCCCCTATTCCTCCAAGGCCGCGGTGCTGGAGACGCTGCGGCTCCCGGCGGGCGCGGTTCCGGCGACGATGCTGCGCCTCGATGCGGTGGATGCCGCCGAGATCGAGGGGATCAGGCGCGCCAACTCGTTCACCACGTTGAAGCGCCTGCAGATCGGCATCGGCCGTGGCGCCGAAGATCACCCCGAGGCGAACGGCGCGGTGTTGCGCTGGACCCCGGTCGGGGGCGGCCTCGCCGCGCACTGGCAGGTGACCTCGCCCGAAGCGCGCGCGTTGCGCGTGGGCCTGGTCGCCGCGCGCATGGCGCCAGGCACCGAGATCCGCTTCGCGGGCAGCGCGCGCATGGACACCGTCTACGGCCCGTTCTCCGCCGCCGACGTGAAGCCTATGGCCGGGATCTACTGGAGCCCGGTGCTCGAAGGCGACACCGCGACCATCGAGGTGTTCGTGGCACCCGGCGCATCGCCCGCGGAGCTCGCGCTCGCGATCGCGCAGGTCTCGCACCTCTTCGCGAGCCCGGCCGACGGCGACGTCGAGATGCAGGCGAAGGCCGCCGGCTTCTGCGAGGTCGACCTCATCTGCCGCTCGGCGAGCGACGCGGCGCTGGCGAGCGTCGGGCGCGCGGTGGCGCGCATGACCTTCTCCGACGGCGTGAGCGGCGGGCAGTTCCTGTGCACCGGCACGCTGTTGAATCCCGCGAGCGGGCCGCTCACGCCGTACTTCTACGGGGCCAACCACTGCATCAGCACGCAGGCCTCGGCGAGCACGCTCGTCACGCACTGGTTCTACGACGCGACCGGATGCGGCAGCGGCGTCGTGAGCTCGAGCTACGTGCAGGTGCCCGGAGGCGCCACGCTTCTCTACGCGAACGAGGCATCGGACGTGCTCCTGCTGCGCCTCAACAACTCGCCGCCCGGAGGCGCCATTTACGCGGGTTGGGACGCGACCACGCTCGCCAGCGGCACCGCGCTCACCGCGGTGCACCACCCGGCAGGCGACCTGAAGAAGGTGAGCCTCGGCACCATGGGCGGCTTCGGCTCCTACCCCGGACTCTCGGGAAGCTTCATCATCGCGCGCTGGAACGCCATCGCCACCGGCGTCACCGAAGGCGGCAGCAGCGGCTCGGGCATCTTCACCGGCAGCGCGTCGTCGGACTATCGGCTGCGCGGCGGCCTCCTCGGCGGGCCTTCGAGCTGCACCGCCGCCTCGGCCGACCTCTACGACAACTACTCGCGCCTCGACCAGGCGTATTCGTCGCTCGCGGGCTTCCTCAATCCGGGCGGCAGCGGCGGCACGTGCACCTATTCGCTCGCGCCCACCAACGCCTCGGTCGGATCCGGCGCCGCCTCGGGCAGCTTCACCGTGACGGCGGCGGCGGGCTGCACGTGGTCGGCCACGAGCAACGCGTCGTGGCTCACCTCCGCCGCGAGCGGCAACGGCAACGGCACCGCGAGCTATTCGGTGGCGGCCAACACCGGCTCGACTCCACGCACCGGGACCCTCACCGTCGGCGGGCAGTCGTTCGTGGTGACGCAGGCCGCGACCAACGCCAGCAGCAGCGGCAATCTCCTCGCCAATGCGGGATTCGAAAGCGGCGACACCGCGTGGACGCAGGTGCCCGCCGGCACGATCCTCACCAACAACGCCTCCATCGCGCACGCCGGCAGCTGGTACGCATGGCTGGGCGGCTACGACAACGGCACCGACACGCTCTTCCAGGACGTGACCATCCCCGCCTCGTCGAGCGCGGCGCGCGTGCAGTTCTGGTATCTCATCAACACGCTGGAGACCACTTCGACGACGGTGTACGACCAGATGACAGTGACGCTCGTCAATCCCTCGAGCGGCGCGCTGCTCGCCACGCTCGCCACTTTCTCCAACCTGAGCGCGACCTCGGGCTGGGTGCAGAGTCCCGCGTACGACGTGTCCGCCTTCCGCGGGCAAACGGTGCGACTCAAGTTCGTCGCGGTGACGGACTTCTCCAACATCACCTCGTTCCGCGTGGACGACGTGTCGCTCAGCGCGGATTCCGGCTCGGGGACGACGAACTACACCTCGATGTACTGGAATCCGCAGGAGTCCGGCTGGGGATTCAACGTGAACCACCAGGGCGACATCATCTTCGCGACGCTCTTCTCGTACGACGCATCGGGAAATCCGATGTGGCTGGTGCTCGCCAACGGCGCGCGGCAGGGCACCGGAACCACGTTCACCGGGGATCTTTACCGCACGACGGGCTCGCCGTTCAACGCCGTTCCGTTCGGGCCGGCGACGCCGGTGAAGGTCGGCACGATGACGGTCACCTTCTCGGGAGCGAGCGACGCGACGCTCACCTATAGCGTGAACGGCGCCACCGTGACCAAGGCGATCACGAAGCAGGTGTTCGGCACGCGGGCGGCCCTGTGCGTGGGCACCACCGACAGCCGCGCGGCCGCGACAAACTATACGGACATGTGGTGGAACAGCGCCGAATCCGGGTGGGGCATCAACGTGGCGCAACAGGGCGACATCATCTTCGCCACGCTCTTCACTTATGCGGCGAACGGCCAGGGCATGTGGTACGTACTCGCCAATGGCCCGAAGCAGGCCGACGGCTCGTATCTGGGCGACCTGTTCCGCACCACCGGGCCGGCCTTCAACGCGGTGCCCTTCTCGCCGCTCGCGGTGAACGCCGTTGCCGTGGGAACGATGCGGTTTCGCTTCTCCAGCGGCACCACGGGCACCCTCGACTACACGGTGAACGGAGTGTCGGTGTCGAAGTCGATCATCCGCCAGGTGTTCTCGAGCCCGCTGCCGCTCTGCTCATGAAGCCGCGCCGCGCTCGTGCTTGCGCGCGATCTCGACGAAGCGCGCGAGCGCGGGGTTGCCCGGGTCGAGCCGGTGCATGAGCGTGAGGGGCGCGCGCAGCTTTCCGGCGCCCGAGAGCGGCAGGTAGCGGACCAGCCTTTCCTGGATGCCGCGCATCGAGGCCGGCACCACCGAGACGCCCACCCCCGCGGCCACCAGCGCGATGTTGGTGAGCATGTTGCCGACCTCGGCGGCGACGCGCGGCTCGAAGCCCGCGGCACGGCACGCCACCACGAGATCGGCGTAGAGGCCCGGGGCCCCGGGGCGGCGCACCAGGATGAACCCCTCGCCCGCCAGCGCGCGCAACGCGATGGCCTTCTTCGCGCCGCGTTTCGCGAGTGCGTGCGAGGCGGGAATCGCGGCGAGCACCGGCTCCTGCGTGAGCTTCTCGTAGCGCAGCGACGGATCGCGGTCCACCGGCGCGCGCACCAGCGCCACGTCGATGCGCCGTTCGCGCACGGCCTCGGCGAGCGCCGCCGCGTTGCCTTCCAGGTACGAGAGGAGCACGCCCGGATGGCGCGCGCGGAAATCCGCGATCACGCGCGGCAGGATGTCGTGCGTGGCGGCGGAGCTCGCGAGCCCGACCGACAGCGAGCCGACGACGCCGTTCGCCACGCGGCGGGCGCGCTCGCTCGACGCCTCCACGTGGGCGAGTGCCGCGCGCGCATCCTCCAGGAACGTGGCGCCCGCGGCGGTGAGCTCGACGCCGCGCGGCAGGCGCTCGAAGAGCCGCACGCCGATCTCGCGTTCGAGGGCCTGCAGCTGCTGGCTCAACGGCGGCTGCTCCATGCCGAGCCGTGCCGCGGCGCGCGTGAAGCTTCCCGCCTCGGCGATGGCGACAAAGTACCGCAGGTGGCGCAGCTCCATGCGAGGCTCCCTTGGCATATGCCGCGCATATGGATAGCACACTTCCGACATATTGGAAATATCGACGGTCGGCTGCTACCTTGCCGACACCCCGTAAAGGCGAGGCCAGGACGATGAGACCGGTAAAGATTGCCGCGCTGCTATTCGGCGTGGGATTCGCCGCATGCGCATGGAGCCAGGGCAAGCGCGGCGCGCCGGCGCACGACAACTTCTACTGGCTCGGCGAATTCAACAAGGCCTCGACCGTGATGGTCGTGGAGCAGGGCATCGTGCCGCGCGAGCTCGGTGCGAAGATCGCCGCGGGTGTGGCGCGCGTGATCGACGACGGCGACCAGCCCGGCGCGCGGCGTCCCGGCGACTATCTCCAATACGAGCCTCTCCTCATCGCGTACGCGGGCCCCGACGCCACGCGCATGCACTCGGGGCGCAGCCGCCAGGACATCCTCTCGACGACGCGCCGCGTGATGCTGCGCGAGCGCACTCTCGAGCTCACGCAGGCGATCGCGGGCGCGCGCGAGAAGCTCCTCGCCACCGCGGGCAAGCACGTCGATACGATCGTTCCCGCGTACACCAACGGCGTGCAGGCGCAGCCCACCAGTCTCGCGCACTACCTGCTGGCCTTCGTCGCGGCGTTCGACCGCGACAGCGAACGGCTGCGGCAGGCCTACGCGCGCCTAAATTTGAGCCCGCTCGGCTCCGCCGCGCTCGGCACGTCGAGCTTCCCGGTGAGCCGCCCCCGCCTCGCGGAGCTCCTCGGCTTCGACGGCGTGGCGGAGAATTCCTACGACGCGAACCAGGTAGCGACCCTGGATGTGGCGGGTGAGCTCGCCAACATCGCGAGCCTCGCGGCGCTTACCATGGGCTCGCTGGTGCAGGACATCCACACGCAGTATCACCAGACGCAGCCATGGCTTCTCATCCAGACGGGCGAGCTCACGCACGCGAGCAGCATCATGCCGCAGAAGCGCAACCCCACCATCCTCAACACGCTGCGCCTGCAGGCGAGCACCGTGGTAGGCGACGCCGCAACGTACGCGCTCCAGTCGCACAACACCACGCCGGGCATGCCCGACTACAAGCGCGAGGAATCGCAGAAGGCCCTGGAAGACGCGGCCGAGATGTTTCGCCAGCTCGGCGCGCTGCTCGACAACCTCGTGGTGTTTCGCGAGCGCGCGCTGGCCGAGGTGAACGCCGAGTACTCGACCACCACCGAGCTCGCCGACGTGCTGCAGCGCGAGGCCGACGTGCCCTTTCGCGTGGGCCACCATTTCGCTTCCGAGCTGGTCGACTTCGGCCGCCAGAACCATCTGAAGCCCGCAGGGATCGCCTACGCCGATGCGGTGCGAATCTACGCCGAGGCCGGCAAGAAGTTCGCGCTGCAGGAAACGAAGCTGCCGCTCACCGAGGCGCGCTTCCGCTCTTCGCTCTCGCCCGAGGGCATGGTGAATTCCAGCCTGGGGCTGGGCGGCCCCCAGCCCGCGGAAGTCAGGCGCATGCTCGAGAGCGAGAGCAAGCGCCTCGCGGAAGATCGCGCGTGGACCGGCGAGCAGCAGGCGAAGCTGGTCCAGGCGCGCGCACGTCTCGACGCCGCGTTCCGGCACCTCTTCTGAGCGGCTCGGCGCCATCCATCGAGCTCGGGATGAAGCTCGACCCGGGGGACCTCGACCTTTCAAAGGGGACAGATCTCGCTACTACCCATGTCGCTCGAATTTCTTGCGCACCTTCTCTTCCTCGGCGAGCGGGGCACCCCCTCTCGAGCTTCATCCCGAGCTCGATGGATGGCTCTGCGCGCACATTCCAATCATCGCCCAGGACTTGAATGAACTCGCCCAGAAGAACGGCGATGCGCGACGCGTTTCCAATGTGCAGCCCGCGCAAGGGGGCTGCTGGTGATCTATTGGGCGGTGATGCGAGGAGCATCAAAGCGGACCACTTCTAGTAGCAGGGTCTGCGCGCTATTCCAAACGCTTCCGTCAGCCCCTGCCCACGAGAGCCTCATTCGAAGTGTAGGGATGGAGCTCGGGAGGCGCGCATCACTGCCGGTCGATGGAAAGAACGTGCCGGCAGTTGGAGCGTAATGGGTTGCAGCGACCTCCCTCCTGCATCCAGGGACGATCGCGCCGGGTCGAGCTTCACCCCCACTTCGAATGAGGCGATTCGCGCCTGACGCGGGAATGACGACGACTCGAGCCGTAGACGCTCAGGCGAACGCCATCAGCGCGAGCGCGAGGAGCGCGATCGCCAATCCGAGCGCGGCCATGCCGCCGTCGTCGCGCGAGGTGCTCACGATTGCCCGCCCCAGCCGCCTCCCAGCGCGCGAACCAGGCCGACGGTCGCTTCGTACTGCGCCGCACGCACCTGCAGCGCCTGGCGGCGGTTGCGAAGCTCGCTCCTGCGCGCGTCGAGAAGGTCGAGCTGGCTCACCAGCCCGTTGCGATAGCGCGCGTCGGAAAGCGCGGTGGTGCGCGTCGCCGAGGCGACGGCGTCGGCCTGCGCGCCGGACTGCTCGGAGAGAAGGCGCAGCGCCGAGAGCTGGTCCTCGACGTCGCGGAAGGCGACCAGCACCTGCTCGCGATAGTGCGCGACCGCTTCGTCCAATTGCGCGCCGGCATTCTGCACGCCGGCCGCGCGCCGCCCGCCGTCGAAGACCGGCAGCGAGAGGAGCGCACCCACGCCCCACGCGCGCGCCGACCATTTGAAGAGATCGCCCAGCTCGGTCGACGCGTATCCGCCGCTGCCGGTGAGCGAGACATCGGGAAACCACGCGGCCTTCGCCACGCCCACGCGCTGCTGCGCGGCGAGCATGCCGCTCTGCGCCGCGGAAACATCGGGACGGCGCGCGAGCACCGTGCTCGGCACGCCCGCCGGGATCACCGGCAGCGCGGTCTTCCATTCCTCGACCGGCAGCGCGAAATTGGACGACACCTCGCCCACCAGCACCGCGAGCGCATGCTCCAGCTCCGCGCGCCGCCGGTCGAGCGCGATCGCCTCGGATTCGGTGGCGGCGACCTCGGTCCTGGCGCGCGTGACATCGAGCTCGGCCACGTCGCCGGCGCGATAGCGCCGCTCGGTGAGGTCGAGCGTGCCGCGATAGGCGACCACCGTGCCGCGCACCAGCGCGCGCTCGACATCGAGAGCGCGCAACGCGAGATAGGTCTGCGCGACTTCGGCCTCGACCAGCAGCCGTGCGCTCTGCAGCAACCCCTCGCGCGCCTTCGCGTCCAGCCGCGCCGCGTCGCTCGAGCGCGCGAGCTTGCCGAAGAGGTCGAGCTCGTAGGAAAAATTGGCCGCGGCGCTGCCGTACGAGCGGGCGGGGCCGCCGGTGCCGTTCACCAGGCCGCCGACCCGCTGCACGCCCGCGTCGACGCCGACCTGCGGCGCGCGATCGGCATCGGTCGAGCGCGCGATGGCACGCGCCTGCGCGAGGCGCGCCGCCGCCTGCTGGATCGTCGCGTTGCCGCGGTCGGCGCGCGCGACGAGGTCGTCGAGCACCGGGTCGGAGAACGCCTTCCACCATTCGCCGCGCGCCTGCGCTTCCGCCGGCGCGGCCACCGTCCAGCGCCCGTCGCCTTCCTTGAACTGCACCGGCGCCGCGGGAATCCGTGCCGCATCGATCTCGGGAACCGTCGCGCATGCCGTAACCACCGCCAGCACGAGCGACGCCATCACGAACTTCGAAAACCTATCTGCGTTCATCGCTTTTCTATCTGCGTTCATCTGCGTTCCATTGCCTTAATCGGCGGAGCCGGCAAACGCCTCGACATGAGGCACTTCACCGTGTTGAGTGAGGGGACGGTTGCCGGTGACGCCGCGCAGCAGCACGTAGAACACCGGCGTGAGGAAGAGCCCGAAGGCGGTGACGCCGATCATTCCGGAGAAGACCGCGACACCCATCGCGCGGCGCATCTCGGAGCCGGCGCCGGTCGCGAAGGCGAGCGGCACCACGCCCATCACGAACGCGAGCGAGGTCATCAGGATCGGGCGCAGCCTGAGGCGCGTCGCCTCGATGGCGGCGGCGAGCGGCGTCTTGCCGGCGAACTCCAGCTCGCGCGCGAATTCCACGATGAGGATCGCGTTCTTCGCCGACAGCCCCACCAGCACCATGAGCCCGATCTGCGTGAAGATGTTGTTGTCGCCGTGGGTGAGCCACACGCCGGTCATGGCCGCCATCAGCGCCATCGGCACGATCATGATGATGGACAGCGGCAGCACCAGGCTCTCGTAGAGCGCGGCCAGCACCAGGAAGACCAGCAGGATCGACAGCGGGAACACCCATATCGCGGAATTGCCGGCGAGGATCTCCTGGTAGGTGAGCTCGGTCCACTCGAAGCTCACGCCCGGGGGCAGGCTGTCGGCGGCGATGCGCTCGACGGCGGCCTGCGCCTGGCCCGATGAATATCCGGGTGCCGCGCGGCCGTTGATGTCGGCGGCGAGGAAGCCGTTGTAGCGCATGGCGCGCTCGGGTCCGAAGCTCGGCCGCACGTTGAGGAGCGCCGAGAGCGGCACCATCTCGCCGGTGTTGGAGCGCACCTTGAGAAGGCCCACATCCTCGCTGCGCGCGCGGAACGGCGCATCGGCCTGCACACGAACGGAGTAGGTGCGGCCGAACTTGTTGAAGTCGTTCACGTACACGCTGCCGAGGTAGGTCTGCATCGTGTCGAACACCTCGGTCACCGGCACGCCCAGCTGGCGCGCCTTGGTGCGGTCGATGTCCGCGTAGAGCTGCGGCACGTTCACCTGGAAACCCGAGAACATCCCGGCGAGCTCCGGCGTCTTGTACGCCTTGCCGAGGAATTCCTTCACGGCGCCGTCGAGCGCCTCGTAGCCGAGCGACGCACGGTCCTCGATCTGCAGCTTGAAGCCGCCGGTCGTGCCCAGGCCCTGCACGGGTGGGGGCGGGAAGATCGCGATGAACGCATCCGGAATCGCGGCGAATTCCTTGTTGAGCTGCGCGGCGATCGCGCCGGCGCTCTGGTTCGCACCGCGGCGCTCGTCGAAGGACTTGAGCGGCGTGAAGACGATGCCGGCGTTGGGGCTGTTGGTGAAGCCATTGATCGACAGGCCCGGGAACGACACCGCGTCCTGGACGCCGGGGTTCTTGAGCGCGATCTCGCCCATCTTGCGGATCACTTCCTCGGTGCGGTCGAGCGTCGCGCCGTCGGGGAGCTGCGCGAAGCCGATCAGGTACTGCTTGTCCTGGTTCGGCACGAAGCCGCTCGGCACCGCCTTGAAGAGACCCGCCGTCACGACCACCAGCACGAGGTACATGCCCATCATCAGGGCCTTCCTCGACAGTACGCGCGCGACGCCGCTCGTATAGGACCCCGCGCCCTTCTTGAAGTAGCGGTTGAAGCCGCGGAAGAGCCCGCCGAAGGCGCGGTCCATGGCGCGCGTGAGCCCGTCCTTCGGGGCGTCGCGCCCGCGCAGCAGCAGCGCGGCCAGCGCCGGCGAGAGCGTGAGGGAATTCACCGCGGAGATCACCGTCGAGATCGCGATGGTCAACGCGAACTGCTTGTAGAACTGTCCGGAGAGCCCGCTGATGAACGCGAGCGGCACGAAGACGGCGACCAGCACCAGCGCGATCGCGATGATCGGCCCGGAGACTTCGCGCATGGCGCGATAGGTGGCGTCGCGCGGCGTCAGGCCCGCCTCGATGTTGCGCTCGACGTTCTCCACCACGACGATGGCGTCGTCCACGACGATGCCGATGGCGAGCACCAGCCCGAAGAGGCTCAACGCGTTGATCGAGAACCCGAAGAGGTGCAGCACGGCGAAGGTGCCGATGACCGACACCGGCACCGCGAGGAGCGGGATGATCGAGGCGCGCCACGTCTGCAGGAAGAGGATCACCACCAGCACGACGAGGAGGATCGCCTCCAGCAGCGTCTCGACGACCGCCTTGATGGAAGCGCGCACGAATTGGGTGGGGTCGTAGACGATCTGGTAGTCCACGCCCTGCGGCATGCTCTTCTTGATCTCGGCCATGGTGGCGCGCACGTTGTCCGAGATCTGGATCGCGTTGGAATTGGGCGCGGCGAAGATCGGCACCGCCACCGCCGGCTTGTTGTTGAGGAGCGAGCGCAGCGCGTATTCGCTGGCGCCCAGCTCCAGGCGCGCGACGTCGCGAAGGCGCGTGACCGCCCCGCCCGCCTCGGCCTTGACGATGATGTCGCCGAATTCCTCCACGGTGGCGAGGCGCCCCTGGGCGTTGATCGAAAGCTGCAGGTTCACGTCGGGTACGCTCGGGCTCGCGCCCACCACGCCGGCCGCGGCCTGCACGTTCTGCTCGCGGCGGGTCGAGCCAGACGCGCATCGAATAGTCGCCGGCGCCGAACAGCAGCACCTGGCCCACGCCCTCGACGCGCGCCAGGCGATCCTTCACGTTGAGGATCGCGTAGTTGCGCAGGTACGTCATGTCGTAGCGCTCGTTGGGCGACACCAGGTGCACGACCATGGTGAGGTCGGTGGCGCCCTTCACCGTGGTGAGCCCGAGGCGGCGCACTTCCTCCGGGAGCCGCGCCTCGGCCTGCGCCACGCGGTTCTGCACCAGCTGCTGCGCCTTGTCGGGATCGGTGCCGAGGCGGAAGGTGACGGTGAGCGCGAGGTTGCCGTCGGTGGTCGCCTGGCTGCCCATGTAGAGCATGCCCTCGATGCCGTTGATCGCCTCCTCGAGCGGCATCGCCACCGTCTCGGCGATCACCTTCGGGTTGGCGCCCGGGTATTGCGCGTGCACCACGATCGACGGCGGCACCACTTCCGGATATTCCGCGATCGGCAGCGCGCGCATGGCGATCAGGCCCGCCAGCAGGATGAGGACCGAGAGCACGCCCGCGAAGATCGGGCGGTCGATGAAGAATTTCGAGAGATTCATGGTCTTATGCCTTCGGAGTGACCCGGCTTCCCGCCATCGTCACCGGCTGGGGCGCCACCAGCGAGCCGGGGCGCACGCGCTGCAGCCCGTTCACGACGATGCGTTCGTCGGGCTTCAATCCCGACGTCACGATGCGCAGCCCGTCGGCGCTCGCGCCGAGGGAAACCTCGCGATACGCGGCCTTGTTGTCGGCGCCCACCACCATCACGAACTTCTTGTTCTGGTCGGTGCCCACCGCGCGCTCGCTGATGAGGAGCGCCGAAGACGTGGCGGCGCGTCCCAGGCGAAGCTGGGCGAACTGGCCGGGCATCAAGCTGCCGTCGTGGTTGTCGAACACCGCGCGCACGCGCACCGTGCCGCTCTTCGCGTTCACCTGGTTGTCGACCAGCTGCAGGTGGCCCTGGTGGGGCGTATCGCCGCTGCCCGAGGTCCCCATCAGTACCGGGATCGTCTGCAGCCTGGCGTGCGAAGCGGTGGGATCGGCGACTTCCTTCAGCGCGCGCGTGACCGATTGCTCGTCGGCGTCGAAGCTTGCGTAGATGGGATTCACCGAGACCAGTGTCGTCAGCACCGGCGCGCCGGGCCCGGCCGCGACCAGGTTCCCGACCGTGACTTCCAGGCGGCCGACGCGTCCCGACACCGGGGCGCGCACCTGCGTGTATTGGAGGTTCAGCCGCGCCGACTGCAGCGCCGCTTCGGCCGCACGCAGGTTGGCTTCGGCTTCCTGGCGCGCGTTGCCGCGCTCGTCCAGCTCGCGCCGCGCGATCGCGCTCTCGTCCCACAGGCGCTGCGCGCGCTCGTGCTCGCTCTTCACATAGGTGACGCGCGACTGCGCGGCGGCGACCTGCGCCTGGGCGCGATCGACTTCCGCCGCGTAGGGCGCGGGATCGATGCTCACCAGGAGCTCGCCCACCTTCACCAGGGAGCCCTCGCGGAAGTGCACCGATTGCACGGCGCCGGCGACGCGCGAGCGCACGTCCACGCGCTCGACCGCCTCGAGGCGCCCGGAGAAGTCGTCCCAGGTGGCGACGTCGGCCTGCACCACGGTGGCGACCATGACCGGCGTGGGCGGGGGCTCGGCCCCCGGGGAGGCCGCGTTCGAGCTGCGCAGCGCGAAGACGCCGGCGGTGAGCGCCGTGGCGGCGAAGAGGGCCGCGACCGCGGTGGCGAGCCGGCGCTTGCGGGGAAGGAAAGTGGCTGGCATTTTCGAGACTCCTGTTATTAACGTAGCGTTTACTACAGATTCCAAGGAACGCACTTTAAGCGTCGCGCCGGCCCGTGTCAAGCAATTTAATATCGATCGCTATATAATGAGTTTGGCGCCGGGTTGGGGCGTTCGCGGCCAAGGTCCGCTGGCATGGCGCCAGTCTGGATTCGCGCGCGCCCGTGGCGGTAGCCCGATCCGGGCGCCTTCTTGCCCGATCCTCCAAAACGCCGCGCGAACGCTGGCGCGCGCGCAAACGCCGGAGTAGCTTGCAAACCATGACGACACAAGACCTTAGGCTGGAAGCCGGGCTGGACGAAATGTCCGCGCTCATTACCCGATTCACCGCCGGCGAGGGCGCACACGAGACGGCGCTCGCCGGCGTGACGCTGCACCGCGCCTCGGCGCCGCGGCCGCGCGTGCATGGCGTGCAGAACCCGTGCATCTGCGTGATCGCGCAGGGCGCCAAGCGCGTGATGCTGGGCGAGGAGGTCTACATCTACGACCGCGCGCGTTACCTGGTGGCGTCTGTGGACCTGCCGGCCTCGGGCCAGGTGATCGAGGCTTCGGCCGAGAAGCCGTATCTCGCCATCAAGATCGACGTCGACCCGCACGAGATCGCCGCCCTCCTCCTCGAGGCCGCGCCGCCGCGCGCCGCCGAAGCCATTCCCGCGCGCGGGCTCTTCGTGAGCAAGACGAGCCCCGAGCTGGTCGATGCCTTCGTGCGCATGCTGCGCCTGCTCGAGGCGCCCGAGGACATCCCCGCCCTCGCCCCCGCGGCGCAGCGCGAGATCCTCTATCGCGTGCTGAAGGGCGAGGAAGGCTTTCGCCTGCGCCAGATCGCCAACGCCAGCAGCCACGCCAAGCGCATCGCCAAGACCATCGAATGGCTGCGCCGGCACTTCAACGAGCCGCTGCGCGTGGACGACCTCGCAAGCCAGGCGAGCATGAGCGCCTCCGCCTTCCACGAGCACTTCCGCGCGATGACGGCGATGAGCCCGCTGCAGTTCCAGAAGCAGCTGCGCCTGCAGGAGGCGCGCCAGCTGCTGCTGAGCGAGTCGCTCGACGCCGCCACCGCGGGCCATCGCGTAGGCTACGAGAGCCCGAGCCAGTTCAGCCGCGAGTACAGCCGGCTGTTCGGCGCGCCGCCGGCAACCGACATGCGGCGGCTTCGCGGGAGCATGGAAGCCGCGGTTTAGCCCCTGCGTTGGGCTATCGCCTCATTCGAAGTGGGGGTGAAGCTCGACCCGGCGCGATCGTTCCTGGAACCGTGAGAGAGCTCGTTGCAACCCATTACACTCGAACTGGCGGCGTCTTCTTTCTATCGACCGACAGTGACGCGCGCCTCCCGAGCTCCACCCCAACACTTCGAATGAGGCTCTCGTGGGCAGGGGCTGACGGAAGCGTTTGGAATAGCGCGCAGACCCTGCTACTAGAAGTGGTCCGCTCTGATGCTCCTCGCATCACCGCCCAATAGTTCACTGGCAGCCCCCCTGCGCGGGCGTGAACGCGTCGCGCATCGCCGTTCTTCTGGGCGAACACATTCAAAGTTTGGAGATGATCGGAATGTGCGCGGAGAGCCATCCATCGAACTCTTGGGATGAAGGCCGAGAGGGGTTGCCCCGGTGGCCGCTGAATCGGCGCCGCTGAAGGAATTCGAGCGCAATGGTAAGAAGCGAGATCCCTCCCCTTCGAAAGGACCCCGACGCCCCGGTTCGGCCTTCATCCCGAGTTCGATGGATGGCGCGGGAACCCCACTTGCGTTCCGCTGTCAAGTAATTTAATATCGATCACTATGAAAAGAGCCAGCGCCGCCGAGACCGCCGCCCCGCGCAAGCCGCGCGGACGCCCGCGTTCGTTCGACCGCGACGCGGCGCTCGATGCCGCCATGCAGGTCTTCTGGGAGAAGGGCTACGAGGCCACCTCCATCAGCGACCTGACCGAGGTGATGGGCATCAACCCGCCCAGCCTCTACGCCGCCTTCGGCGACAAGGAGCGCCTCTTCATGGAGGCGATCGAGCGCTACGCGCAGGCGCGCGGCAGCTCCTGCCCTTATTGCGAAGAGGCCACCGCGCGCGAGGCGATCGAGAAACTCCTCACCTACATGGCGACCGAGCTCACCGAATCGTCCCACCCGCGCGGCTGCCTCATGATGATGGCCGCCGTCACTTCGGGAAACACCTCGGCCCAGCTGCAGAAAGCCCTCGCCGACATGCGCACCGGATCGCGCGATCGCATGAAGGAGCGCATCAAGTGCGGCATGGCCGATGGCGACGTGCCCGCCGGCACCAATGCCGGCGCGCTCGCGGACTTCTATTCCACCATCATGACCGGCATGTCGATGAATGCGCGCGACGGCGCCACCCGGAAGGGCCTCATGGCCACCGTGGCGCAGGCGATGCAGGTCTTTCCGCCGGCGCCCAAGGGCGCGGCCAAGGCGCGCAAGCGCCGCGAGGCCGAAGCCGTCTAGAAGGCCATCAGCGCGAGCGGTATGACCACGCCCGCCGCGAGCGCGATCGCGAATGCCTTGCGGCGCCCCGGATAGTTGAACGCCACGTACAGGCCCAGGCACGTCGTCGCGATGAGCGCGACCCCCATGAGCGCCACGAACCACTTCATCGGCTTCGCGAGGTTGGACTCGGCGGGCGCCTTCGGCGCCGCGGCTTTCGCCGGCGCGGCGCGCGGCGGGATCCACGCCTGCTCCTTGTGGAATTGGCCGAACCACGCGATCCAGTCGCCCTGGCTTCGGGGCGTGTCGCGGTAGGCCTCGTGCAGCTTGAAGACCTGCAGCGTCCCGCTGAACGCGAAGAAGATGATGAGCGGCGCGAAGAAGACACCGAGGTAGAAGTGGACGAGCCGGATGTTCCTCATCGTTCGGGCAGGCCTTTCAGTTTCCAGCGGTTGAGGAAAACCTTCAGCGAATCCACATCCTGCCCCGGCGAGGCCCATGCCACATGGCCGTCGGGGCGCACGAGATAGGCCGCGTCGCGCTCGAGCCCGGCGGCGCGCGCGGGTTCGCTCCACGGAAAGGTGTTCACCGCGACGGCGCTCGCCAGCGCCGGGCGCGCGACTCCATAGACATGCGCTCGCCACTGGAGCCCGCGCAGCGACGCGAAATTTCCGCCCGGGCCCGTCGCCACCCACGGCAGCCGATCGCCGCCCGCCACCTCGCCCGCCTTGCCCTCGGAGATCGCGCTGCCACGATAGCTGATGCGGATCTGCGAGATGGTGCGGAACATGGCGCGGCGCACGGCACCGAGCCCGGTGAGGCGCGGCGCGAGGAGCGGGATCAACCCGGTGCGCAGCCACTTCGCGGCGAGGCCCGGGTCCACCATGCGCGAGAAAGCCCGGTCGGTGGTCTCGACCAGCTTTCGCGCGAAAGGCAGACGCTCGCTTTCGTAGGTATCGAGGATCGACTCGTCGGCGCGCTCGCGCAGCACGTGGGCGAGCTTCCACGAGAGGTTGACCGCGTCGCCCATGCCGGTATTCATGCCCTGCCCGCCCGCGGGGCTGTGGATGTGGCCCGCGTCGCCGGCGAGGAAGGCGCGGCCCGCGCGAAAACGCGAGGCCACGCGGTGATGGACGCGATACGTCGAAAACCAGTTCACCTGCTCGACCGCCACGCCGATGTACTTGCGCACGTGCCGCTCGATGTCGGCGAACACCAGGTCGTCGCGCTCGCGCATGTCGTCGGGAACCATGCCGATGAGGCGCGTGGTGCCGTTCCTGCGCACCGGCAGGCTCAGGTTGATTCCGCCCTCGCCCACGTTGGCCACCAGGTCGCCGTGCCCTTCTCCCGCGAGCTTCACGTCGGCCACGTAGAAAACGTGCGCGTAGGTCCCCCCGGGAAAATCGATGCCGAGGATTTCCCGCGTACGGCTGCGCGCGCCGTCGCAACCGGCGAGGTACTCGGCGTCGCACGTCTCTTCGGTCGAACCCTTGGAAAGCAGTGCGCGCACCTTGCCGCCCGCCTCGGAGAATTCCTTGAGCTCCGTGCTCCATTCGACCTGGCAGCCGAGCGCGGCGAGCTTTGCGATGAGCCAGCGCTCGTGGTCGTCCTGCGCGTAGCAAAGCGGAAATGGATAGGGGCTCAAGCCGCGGCCCAGGTCGCGGAAGTCGAGGGTCGCGACTTCCCTGCCGCTCACGCGAATGTGTCCCGCGTTCATCACGATGCCTTGCGCGACGACCTCGTCGCCAAGGCCCAGCTGGTCGTAGAGCTCGAGCGTGCGCGCCTGCACGACCATGGCGCGCGAGGCCTGCCCCGGGCCGCTATTCCGGTCGATGATGCGGAAGGGAACTTCGTGATGGGCGAGGCGCAGCGCGAGCACGAGGCCCGTGGGCCCGGCTCCGACGATGAGGACTGGCGTCGAGGGCGTCGTCACGGCGCCATGCTAGCAGGCCCCCCGCAATGGCACCGATGAATGAACCATTCGAGCCACAGCGATCAATAGGGAATGACAACGCGCGGGCTGCCGGTGGGGGCCGAGGTCCAGGCCTCGGGAGGCGTTCATTTCCGGGTCTGGGCGCCGCGCCGCGAGTCGGTGCACGTGGCGCTCGATCGCGGGGCGTCGAGCGAGCTCCCCGCGGAAGGTAACGGTTACTTCTCGGGGCTCGTCGCGGCGGCGCGCGCGGGCACGCTCTATCGCTTTCGCCTCGACGCCGCGGGCGAATATCCCGACCCCGCCTCGCGCTTCCAGCCCGAGGGACCCCATGGACCTTCGCGGGTCGTCGATCCGCATGCCTTTGCATGGACCGACGGCGCGTGGCGCGGCTGCTCCCTCGAGGGGCAGGTGATCTACGAGATGCACATCGGCACCTTCACGCGCGGGGGCACGTGGCGCTCGGCGATGGGCGAGCTGGGCGAGCTCGCCGCGTGCGGCGTCACCCTCCTCGAAGTGATGCCGGTGGCGGAATTTCCCGGCCGCTTTGGCTGGGGCTACGACGGCGTGGACCTTTACGCGCCGACGCGGCTCTACGGCGAACCGGACGACTTCCGCGCCTTCGTCGATCGCGCCCACGCCGCGGGCCTCGGCGTGATCCTCGACGTGGTCTACAACCACTTCGGGCCCGACGGCTGCTACCTGGGCGAGTTTGCCGGCGAGTATTTCACCGATCGCTACCAGAACGACTGGGGCAAGGCGATCAATTTCGACGGTCCCGACGCGGGCCCGGTGCGCGAGTTCTTCGTGGCGAACGCGGGCTACTGGATCGAGGAGTTCCACCTCGACGGGCTGCGCCTCGACGCGACGCAGCAGATCTTCGATGCGTCGCCGCTGAACCTGATGCAGGAGATCGCAGCGCGCGTGCGCCAGGCCGCGCAGGGACGCGCGAGCCTGGTCGTAGCCGAAAACGAGCCGCAGCTCGTGCTACTGGTGCGTCCGGTCGCCGACGGGGGCTTCGGCCTCGACGCGCTCTGGAACGACGACTTCCACCATAGCGCCCACGTCGCGCTCACCGCCCACAACGAGGCCTATTTCACCGATTACCGCGGCGCACCGCAGGAGCTCGTCTCCGCGGTGAAGCGCGGCTACCTCTACCAAGGCCAGCGCTACAACTGGCAGGACGAGCGGCGCGGCACGCCCTCGGTGGGCATCGCCGCGCGGGCGTTCGTCAATTTCATCCAGAACCACGACCAGATCGCCAACTCCGCGCACGGCGAGCGCGTGCACCGGATCGCAAGCCCCGGGCGTTACCGCGCGCTGGCGGCTCTCATGCTCCTCGCGCCGGGCACGCCGATGCTCTTCCAGGGGCAGGAGTTCGCGGCGTCGAGCCCGTTCCTCTACTTCGCGGACCACCAGGGCCAGCTCGCGACCGCGGTGCGCAAGGGCCGCGCCGAATTCCTCGCCCAGTTTCGCAGCATCGCGACGCGCGAAGCGCAGGAGCGCCTCGCCGATCCGGGCGACATGAAGACCTTCGAGCGCTGCAAGCTCGACCTGGCAGAGCGCGAGCGCCACGCGGAGGCCTACGCGCTGCATCGCGACCTCATGCGGCTGCGCCGCGAGGACGCGGTATTCGCGGCGCAGGGGGCCGTGGACGGCGCGGTGCTGGGCACCGAGGCGTTCGTGCTGCGCTTCTTCGGCCCCGCGGGCGACGATCGACTGCTTCTCGTGAACCTGGGCCGCGACCTGCATCTCGATGCCGCGCCCGAACCTCTGCTGGCGTCCGCGGCCGGCGCGCGCTGGCAGCTCCTCTGGTCGAGCGAGGATCCGCGCTACGGCGGCGGCGGCACCGCGGCAATCGAGACTCACGAAGGCTGGCGCCTCCCCGGTCACGCCGCAGTGGCGCTGCGCACCCATGGATGACATGACCCCCCGCGATCCTTCGTACCGCTGGTGGCAGCGCGGCACGATCTACCAGGTGTACCCGCGCTCCTTCATGGACCTGAACGGCGACGGCGTGGGCGACCTGCCGGGCATCGTCGCGCGCCTCGACCACCTGCGCTCGCTCGGCGTCGATGCGATGTGGATCTCGCCAATCTTTCCGTCGCCGATGAAGGATTTCGGCTACGACGTCGCCGACTACACCGGCATCCACCCGATGTTCGGCACGCTCGAGGACTTCGACCGCCTGCTGCGCGAAGCGCGCGCGCGCGGCCTCGAGGTGATCCTCGACTTCGTGCCCAACCACAGCTCGGACCAGCATGCGTGGTTCCTCGAGTCGCGCGCATCGCGCGACAATCCGAGGCGCGACTGGTACCTGTGGCGGGACCCATCTCCCGGCGGGGGCCCGCCGAACCAGCGCGTGGGAATTCGACCCGGCCTCCGGCCAGTACTACTACCACGCGTTCCTCCCCGAGCAGCCCGACCTCAACTGGCGCAATCCCGAGGTGGTCGAGGCGATGCTCGGCGTGCTGCGCTTCTGGCTCGAGCGCGGCGTGGGCGGCTTCCGCGTGGACGTCCTCTGGCACCTCATCAAGGACCGCGAGTTTCGCGACAACCCGCCCAATCCCGACTGGCGCCAGGGCATGGACCCCTACCAGGCGCTGATCCCGGTGCACACCACCGACCAGCCCGAGGTGCACGACATCATCACGCGCATGCGCCGGCTCTTCGACGAGTATCGCGACCGCGTGCTGATCGGCGAGATCTACCTGCCGGTCGAGAAGCTCATGCCCTACTACGGCAAGGACCTCGCGGGCGCGCACCTGCCCTTCAACTTCCAGCTCGTCATGTCGAAGTGGGACGCGCGCCACATCGCGCGCCTCATCCAGGATTACGAAGCCGCGCTGCCCGCGGGCGGTTGGCCCAACTGGGTGCTCGGCAACCACGACCAGCACCGCATCGCCACGCGCGTGGGCCCGGCGCAGGCGCGCGTCGCGGCGATGCTCCTGCTCACGCTGCGCGGCACGCCGACCCTCTACTACGGCGACGAGATCGGCATGCGCGACGTTCCCATCCCGCCGCACCGGGTGCAGGACCCCTTCGAGAAGAACGTTCCCGGGCGCGGATTGGGGCGCGACCCGGAACGCACGCCGATGCAATGGAGCGCCGCGGCGAACGCGGGCTTCACGACCGGCGCGCCGTGGCTGCCGGTCGCCGACGATTTCACGCGCGTCAACGTCGAGGCGCAGCGCGGCGATTCCGGTTCCATGCTGGCGCTCTACAACCGCCTCATCGCGTTGCGGCGCGGCGAGCCCGCGCTCGAGGTCGGGCGCTACGAGCCGGTCGAGGCCGAGGACGACGTGCTCGCCTACGTGCGGCGCGCACGCGAAAGCGAGTCCGCCTTCCTGGTCGCGCTCAACCTGGGCGCGCGCGCCAACGTGCTGCGACCCATCGGCGGGGGCGACATCGTGCTCTCGACCCATCTCGACCGCGACGGCGAGCACGTCGCGGGTGAGTTGAGGCTGCGCGCCGACGAGGGGGTCGTGGTGCGCCTGGCGCGCTGAGAGCCTGCGAAAAAAGCGGTATCCTCGCCTTCGCGCGCTGTCCCGAACGATAACAACGAGGAGGAGCTTGCCGTGAACCCATCCCGCCTTGGCTTGTCCGTTTTCGCAACCCTGCTGGCCGCATCCGGCGCCGCCTTCGCGCAGGTCGGATTTCCGCCCCCGCCCCCTAAGGTGAGCCCGGCCGCCGGCGTGATCGACATGCACGTGCACCCCGCGCCCGACGTCTTCGGGCGCGCGTTGACCGACGTCGAGCTCGCCACGGTCGCGCGCCGGAAGGGGATGCGCGGCATCGTCCTCAAGAACCACGTGGTCACCACGGCGGATCGCGCGGCGCTCGCCATGGACGCGGTGCCGGGCATCGAGATCTGGGGCGGCATCGTCCTCAACAATTCCGTGGGCGGGATCAATCCGCACGCGGTCGAATGGATGCACCGCATGTCGGGCGGGCGCGGCAAGATCGTGTGGCTGCCGACCTTCGATTCCGACAAGCACGTGAAGACGCTGGTGGACAAGAACAAGTCGGGCATCGTGGTGGCGCCCGGGGGCAAGGTCACGCCCGAGATGGACGAGATCCTGAAGATCATCGCGCGCGAGAACCTGGTGCTCGCCACCGGCCACGTGCACGCCGAGGAGGTGGTCGCCGTGACGCGCCGCGCGCGCGAGCTCGGGGTAAAGAACATCCTCGTCACGCACGGCTTCACCAACATCCCGGGGCTCACCATGGCGCAGGCGAAGGAAGTCGCCGCCATGGGCGCGATGATCGAGATCTGCTACCTGCAGTTCATGACCGGGCCGGACGCCCAGTACGCGTGGATGAAGCACTGGAACCAGGTGAACACCGCGCAGGTGCTGATGGCGTTGAACGAGGTCGGCGCCGATTCGCTGGTGCTCTCGACCGATCTCGGCCAGCAGGGAATGATGATGCCGCCCGACGGCATCGAGAACGCGGTGGGAGCGCTGCGCGGCGCCGGGGTCTCGCAGACCGACATCGACAAGATGATGAAGCGCAACCCCGCGAAGCTGCTGGGCCTCAACTGATCACCGTCTATCACCTCTCGACCTCGCGCTCCGAACGCATCGTCTGGCTCCTGGAGGAGCTGGGGCTCGACTACCGGCTCGAGTCGTTCCAGCGCGAGGCCAATGGCGCGGCGCCCGCGCCGATGAAGGCGCTGCACGCGCTCGGCAAGGCCCCGGTCATCCGCGACGGCGACACGCTCCTCGCCGAGTCGGGCGCGATCGTCGAGTACATCGTGCAGCGCCACGGCAAGGGGCGGCTCGCGATCGCGCCGCACGCGCCCGAGTACGCGCGCTACGCCTACTGGATGCACTTCGCCGAGGGCAGCCTCATGTCGCTGATGCTGATCGCGCTCGTGCTGTCGCGCGTGCCCGAGGCCGCTGAAAGTCCGGTGCGCTCGCGCATCCTCGAGCGCATGAAGCAGATGCTCGCGTACGTGGACGCGGAGCTCGCCGGCCGGGACTATTTCGTGGGAGACGAGTTCACCGCGGCCGACGTGATGATGGTGTTTGCCTTCACCACCATGCGCAAATTCCTCGACTACGACATCGCGCCCTACGCGAACATCGGCGCGTACATGAAGAGGATCGAGGCGCGCCCGGCGTACGCGAAGGCGATGGCGCTCGCCGGGAACTAGTCTCCCGGCTGCGCAACCCCCTCGGCCTGGGAGGCAGGCGGCTTATTCCCGAAAAGCTTCCTCATCACCCGATAGACGAATCGGATCAGGAGCAACGTAAGCACGGACTCGACCAGTGTCGCGACGAACGCGAAGAACGGATTCATGCGCGTGGCGCGGCGGCGGAACTTGGCCACCGCGCGGTCGCGCGCGATCTCGATGGAGTCGTAGAAGGTCGGGACGACCAGCAAGGTGAGGAGCGTGGAGGTGATGGTGCCGCCGATGATGGCGACCGCCATCGGGCGGTAGAACTCGCCGCCTTCGCCCAGGCCGATCGCCACCGGCATCATGCCCGCGATCAGCGCGAAGGTCGTCATCAGGATCGGGCGCAGGCGCACGCGGCCCGCGTGCATCAACGCATCCTCGCGCGACACGCCCTGCGCCTCTTCCTTGCGCGCGCAGTCCAGCAGCAGGATCGCGTTCTTGGCGACCAGGCCCATCAGCATGATGACGCCGATGAAGCTCATCAGGTTCAACGAGCCGCGCGTGACGAGAAGCGCTACCACCACGCCGATCAGCGACAGCGGCAGCGACAGCATCACCGGCAGCGGCGCCGTGAACGAGCCGAACTGCATCACCAGCACCAGGTACATGAGCGCGATGCCCATGATGAGCGCGGTGAACATCTCGCTGAAGACTTCCTTCTGGTCGCGCGAGGCCCCGCCCAGCGTGATGCCGTAGCCGTCGGGGAAGTCGATCTGCCTGGCGACCTTCATCGCGTCGGCGGTGACCTCGCCGGAGGCGCGCCCCTGCGTGTTGGCGGTGACCGCCACCATGCGCTTGCCGTCCATGTGCTGGATCTGCGCCGGGCCCTTGCCCATGGTGACGCTCGCGATCTGGTCGAGCGGCACCATCATGTTGCTGCCGGTGACCGCGATCGGAAGCCTTTCGATGTTGGAGGCGTCCACGCGGTCGTCGGGATGCAGGCGCACCGCGACGTCGCGCGACTCTCCGGTGGGGTCGACCCAGTCGCCCACCTCCACGCCCGCGAACGCCACGCGCAGCGCCTGGGCGGCGTCGTTCACCGCGATGCCGAGGGAATTGGCGAGGCCGCGGTCGAGCTCGATCTTGAGCTCGTCCTTGGGTTCCTGCTCGGAGAGCCCCACGTCCACCGCGCCGGGGATCTTCTTCATCTTCTCCATGAAGGCGCCGGTGATCGCCATCAGCTTGCGCGAATCGGGCCCCGAGAACTGGATCTGCACGGGTTTCCTCACGCCGTTGTTGAGGTCGTCCATCACGGTGTATTCCGCGCCGATCACCTGGGCGAGGAGCGTTCTCAGCTGCACCGAGATCTCGGTGGCGCCGCGCACGCGCTTGTTGCTCTTGCCGATGTCCACGTAGACGCGCCCGCCGCCCGCGCTCACCGTGCTGTTGGTGGCCACGGTCTCCTTGATGGTGCGCGCCAGCTCGGCGGCCTTCTCGACCTTGAGCTTGGCGTACTCGAGGCTCGCCGAGGACGGCGTGCGCACGTCGATGGCGATGGTGCCGACGTCCGACGCGGGAAGGAACGTCGACTGGCCGACGGTTATCTGCAGCACCAGCGCCAGCACCAGCGTCACCAACGCGATCGCCGCCATGTACTTGCGGTGGTGCAGCGCCCACGCGATCACGTTGCCGTAGCGGTCGGCCTGGTGGTCGAACCACAGGTTGAATTTCCTGAGCCACTTGCTCACGCCGCGCTTCTCCTGGTGCGAGTAGCCGACCGGGTCGCCCCAATACGCCGAGAGCATCGGGTCGAGCGTGAACGAGATGAAGAGGCTCACCAGCACGCTGGTGGCCACGGTGAGCGCGAAGGGACGGAACCACTCGCCCGCGCCGCCGCCCATGAAGGCCACCGGGATGAAGACCGCGATGATCGAGAAGGTGGTCGCCATCACCGCCAGGCCGATCTCGGCGGTGCCGTTGCGCGCCGCACTCACGCGATCCTCGCCGCGCTCCATGTGGCGCACGATGTTCTCGCGCACCACGATGGCGTCGTCGATGAGGACCCCGATGGCGAGCGAAAGCCCGAGGAGCGTCATGAAATTCAAGGTGAAGCCGCACGCCCACACCGCGATGAAGGCGGCGATGACCGAGGTGGGGAGCGAGAGCGCCGTGATGAGCGTCGAGCGCCACGAGTTGAGGAAGGCGTAGACCACGAAGATGGTGAGGAAGGCCCCGTACATGAGCGCCTCGATCACGTTGCGCAGGCTATTCTCCGCGTCCTTGCCGCCGTCCTGCGTCACCTCGAGCTTGGTCCCCTTGGGGAGCGTCTTGTTGATCTCGGCCACCATGGCGCGGATCTTCGCGGCGACGGTGACGGTGCTCGCGTCGCGCGAGCGCGTGACCGAGAGGCCGACGTTGGGGTGCGCATTGCGCAGGCTGAATCCGGAGAGCTCGGCGAACCCGTCGGCGATGGTCGCGACCTGGCCCAGGCGCACGATCTCGTCGCCGCGGCGCTTCAGCACGATGTTCTCGAACTCCCTGGGCGACTCGATGCGCCCCACCAGGCGGATGCTCTGCTCGTCGAGCGCGCCCTTCACGCGGCCCACCGGCGCCGTGGTGTTCTGTGCCCGGAGGGCATTCACCACGTCCGTCACCGACACGTTGTACTCGCGCAGCTTCTCGGCACGCAGCAGCACCGAGAGCTCGCGGCGCAGCGACCCGTTGACGTTCACCACCGCCACGCCGTCGATGGAGCGGAAGCGGTCGGCGAGGAAGTCCTCGGCGAGCCGCGAGATCTGCGCGTGGCCCTGCGCCTGCGACGAAAGTGCCAGCTGCATGATGGGCTGCGCCGCGGGATCGATGCGCGTGAGGATCGGCTCGCGCATCTCGATCGGCAGCTTGTAGCGCACCGTGGCGATCGCGTTCCTGATCTCGTCGGAGGCCTCGACCATGTTCTTCTTGAAGTTGAAGATGATGACGATCGTGGCCTGGCTCTCGGCCGCGGTCGAGCGGATCTGGTAGACCTGCGGGATGCTCTGCAGCGCCTTCTCGACGCGATTGACGATCTCGCGCTCCACCGTCTCGGGAGAGGCGCCCGGGTAGGGGATGCCGACCACCATCACCGGCTGCTCGACGTCGGGGATCTGGTTCACGCGCAGCTTATTCAGCGCGAGCATGCCCAGGCACATCAGCGCGATGATGATGACGACCGTGGAGACCGGCCGCTTGATGCTGAAATCGGACAGAAGCATCGCTAGTTCCTCGCGTCCACCTCGGCGCCGGTGGAGGCCATCGACGACTTCGCGTTGGCCTGCACCGCCTGGCCGTCCTTGAGCGTGGCGCTGGCGTGGCGAATCACCTGGTCGCCTTCCTGCAGCCCGCCGGTCACCACGTAGTCGCCGCTCCTCGAGTCGCGCTCGGCGAGGGCGAGGGTCACTTTCTGGAGCTTGTTGCCCTTCACGCGGAAGACCGACGTCTTGTCGCCGTCGCGCACCACCGCCGTGGCGGGCACCGTGAGGCTCGTCTTGCTGTCGGTCTCGAGGCGGCCCTCGGCGTAGAGGCCGGCCAGCTTCGGCTGCTTCGCGCCGGTGAAGTCCACCAGCACCTCGACCTGGCGCGTGGTGGCGTTGGCCGCCGGATTCACGCGCCGCACCCTGCCCGCGAATTCCTGGTTGCCGTAGCCGTTCACGCGGAAGTGGACGACCTGCCCGGGCTTGACGCTGCCCACGTCGTCGGCTGAGATCATCGCCTCGAAGCGCATGCTGCCCGGGTCGATCACCTTGAGGAGCTCCTTGCCGAGCTGCGCGGTGTCGCCCGGCGAGACCTTGCGCTCGGTGACGACGCCGTCGAAGGGCGCGCGCACCTCGGTGCGCTGCATCTGCTGGCGCGCGAGGACCACGCGCGCCTTGGCCGCCTCGAGGTCGCTTTGCGCGCTGTTGCGCCGGCCCTCGGCGTCGTCCAGCGCCTGCGCCGAGGTCATGCCCGAAGCGCGCAGCGTGGTCATGCGCTCGAACTGGCGTGCGGCCTGCTCCAGCGCGAGGCTGGCGGAACGGCTGGTGGCTTGCGCCGAGGCGAGGCCGTCGCGGATCGCGGTGTCGTCCAGGTGCACGAGGAGCTCGCCACGCCGCACGCTGTCGCCATTTTCCTTGAGGACCTTGAGGACGATGGCCTGCACTTCGGCGCGCAGGTCGGCGCGCCGCTCCGGCTGCACCGATCCTGTGATGGACGGCCCCGAGGCGAGAGCGCTGTTGCGGACCGTGTGGAGATCCTCGGCGGCGAGGAGGATGGGCGCGGCGGCCGCCAGGGGACCGGCCGCCTTGGCGGCGGCGTCGGGGCCCTGGCCGCATGCGGCCAGGACAAGGGCGAAGAGGACGGCGAGGCAGGTTCTGAGGGGCATCGTTGTTATAGTTCTTGCGGAGACAAGAGGTTACGGGTGTCCGGGATCGCCGGCCACTCGCAGGGGACGAAATGCAGATTCCCGGGTGCGAATTGTAGCTGCAACCGGGCGAACGGCCCCCCGATTCTCCGCCCCTCTCCCGGGCAGGGGAAGGATTGCCTACCGGTAGTCCTTCGGATCCCCCGAATCCGTGGGCTTCGCCACGATGCGCTTCCACTGCTCGGAAGCGGGGAAATTGAGGACGATGCGCCGCGGCGGGATGGGCTTGGCGAACCACTTGTCATAGAGCGCGTAGATCTCGCCGGAGGCGAACACGGCGGCGAGCGCCGCGTCGACCAGGCGCTTGAACTGCGGGTCATCGCGGCGAAGCATGAGCGCGTACGGGTCCGCGGCCATGCCGTCGATTCCCACCAGCGCGAACCCGTCGGGCGTCTTGGAATTGGCCGCGAGCCCGGCGAGCAGGATGTCGTCCTCGGCGAACGCCACGGCGCGCCCGGTCTCGACGAACATGAACGACTCGGGGTGGTCCTTGCCCTGCAGGATCGTCATGCCGAGGCCCTGCTGCGCGTTGATCGCGTTCACTTTCTGCAGGGTGTTGGTGCCCGCGGTCACCACGACGGTCTTGCCCTTGAGGTCCTGGATGCCGCGAATCGCGCTCGCCTTCTTGGCGATGAACTTGGTGTTCACGAGGAACGTGGTGAGGCTGAAGGCGACCAGCCTCTGGCGCTCGATGTTGTTCACCGTGGAGCCGCACTCCAGGTCGACCGTGCCGTTGGCGATGAGCGGGATGCGGTTGGCGGACGTGACCACCTGGGTGCGCACCTCGAGCGCGGCAAGCTTCAGCTCGCGCTTCACCGCCTCGGCCACGCGATTGCAAAGGTCGACGGAGTAGCCGACCGCGGCTTGGTTCTCGTCGAGGAAGGAAAACGGGATCGAGGCGTCGCGCACGCCCAGCACGATGGCGTTCTTCTCGCGGATCTTGCCGAGGGTGCCGGAATCCTCGGCGAAGGCGCCGGTGGCGGCGATGGCGATGCATGCGGCGAAACTCCAGAAGCGTTCCATGTGCGCGTCTCCGTTGCAACATTTGTTGCGGTCGGGTAATCTACTGCAACATCTGATGCTGCGCAACTCCCCGATGCCCCCGCCCCACCCGCCCCGCACCCTCGAGGCCTTGAGCGAGCTGGTGCGCGAGCGCTTCACGAGACTCAGCCCGGGGTTCCGCAAGGCCGCGCGCTTCCTCGCCGACCACCCCGAGGAAATCGCCGTCTCCTCGATGCGCGCGCTCGCCGCGCGCGCCGGCATCCAGCCGCCCACGCTGGTGCGCTTCGCGCAATCGCTGGGCTTCTCCGGCTGGCCGCAGATGCGCGAGATCTTCGTGGCGAGCGTGCGCGCGAGGAGCGTCCCCTACGCCTCGCGTGCGCGCGCGCTGGTGCGCCGCGGCGGCGCCGGCGGGCTCGTGGCCGAGGTGGCGAGCGCGCAGAAGCTCGACATCGACGCCACGCGAGCGCAGAGCGCCGCGGCCCTGCCGCGGGTCGCCGCGTTGCTGAAGAAGGCGCGCGCCGTGCACGTCGCGGGCTTCCGCTCGAGCTACGCGATCGCGTTCGGCTTCGCCTACCTGTATCGGCTTTTCCGCTCCAGCGTGATGCTGGTCGGCACGGAAGGGGCGACCCTCGAGATGCAGCTGCGCGCGATCGGCCCGCATGATGCGACCGTGGTGGTGAGCTTCGCTCCCTATTCGCGCGAGGCACGCGTCGCGGCCGAGGCGGCGAAGCGCGCGAAGGGCAAGGTGATCGCCATCACGGATAGCGCGCTCGCGCCGATCGCGCTCATCGCCGACGAGACGGTGGTGTTCTCGGTCACCAGCCCGTCGTTTTTCCCTTCGCTGGTCGGCGGGATCTCCGTGGCCGAGAGCCTCCTCGCGGTGATCGTCTCGCAGGAAGGCAAGGGCGTCGTGAAGCGCATCGAGTCGGCCGAGCGCCAGCTATTCGATTCAGGAGCCTACGAATGAGCAAGATCATCCATCGCACTTTGCACGGCACGCTGCCGGTGGCGATATCCGGACGCGGCGTGACCCTCACGGACCGGGATGCGAAGGAGTACATCGATGCGAGCGGTGGCGCGGCGGTATCGTGCCTCGGGCACGGGCATCCCGACGTGATCGCCGCGATGCACGCGCAAATCGACAAGCTCGCCTATGCGCACACCGGCTTCTTCACCACGGAAGTCGCCGAGGAGCTCGCGCGCACGCTGGTCGCCGACGCGCCGCAGGGCATCGGCTACGTGTACATGGTGTCGGGCGGCTCGGAGGCCGTTGAAGCGGCGCTGAAGCTCGCGCGCCAGTATTTCGTCGAGACCGGCGAGCCCAAGCGCTCGAAATTCATCGCGCGCCGGCAGAGCTATCACGGCAACACGCTGGGCGCGCTCGCGGTCGGCGGCAACGAGTGGCGCCGCCGCCAGTTCGCCCCGCTCCTCATCGACGTGGGCCGCGTATCGCCCTGCTACGAGTATCGCGACCGGCGCGCGAGCGAAAGCGCGGAGCAATACAGCGAGCGGCTCGCGCGTGAGCTCGAAGAGACGATCATGCAGGTCGGGCCGCGCAACGTGATCGGCTTCGTCGCCGAGCCCGTGGTCGGCGCCACCATGGGCGCGGTGCCGCCCACACCCGGCTATTTCAGGCGCGTGCGCGAGATCTGCGACCGCTACGGCATCCTCCTCATCCTCGACGAGGTGATGTGCGGCATGGGGCGCACCGGCACGCTGCATGCGTGCGAGCAGGAAGGCGTGGTACCGGACCTGATGACCATCGCCAAGGGTCTCGGCGGCGGCTACCAGCCGGTGGGCGCGGTGCTTGCGTCCACGAAGATCGTCGAAGCGATCCGCAAGGCGAGCGGCCTCTTCCAGCACGGCCACACGTACATCGGCCACGCGGTCGGCGCGGCCGCGGCGCTCGCGGTGCAACGCGTGATCAAGCGCGATGGCCTCCTCGACAAGGTGAAGGCGGACGGCGCGTACCTCGCGGATCGATTGCGCGCGGCCCTAGGCAACCACTCATGCGTGGGCGACATCCGCGGGCGTGGGCTCTTCATGGGCGTGGAGCTCGTCGCCGACAAGGCCTCGAAGAAGCCCTTCGATCCGGCGTTGAAGGTGTAC
>WNFL01088204.1_pt3 | contig 39807 bp, 41 predicted proteins | sample 5400361 | NCBI WGS metagenome assembly WNFL01 (sample SAMN13153351, study PRJNA577476) | soil metagenome | isolation source: 40 cm soil on Douglas fir-dominated hillslope | place: USA:California | collected 2013-09-17
CTGGCCGGTGTTGGGGGGGGTGTGCTTGAACGTCGGCTGCATCCCGTCAAAGGCACTGTTGCATGCGGCCAAGGTGATCGAAGACGCGGCGGACATGGCCAGCGCAGGCATCACATTCGCGCCGCCCCAGATCGACCGCGACCACCTGCGCACCTGGAAAAATCGCGTCGTCGCGAAATTGACCAACGGCCTCACGCTGCTGGCCAAGCAGCGCAAAGTAACCGTGATTCAGGGTGAGGCAAAATTTTCCGGGCCTTTTTCCTTGGACGTGCAGGGCGTGAACGGCCCGCGCCGGGTCGAATTCAAACAGTGCATCATCGCGGCCGGCTCCGAGTCCGCGCTTCTGCCCGGATTTCCGGATGACCCCCGGATAATCGATTCGACGGGCGCGCTGGAACTGCCGGTCGATTGCAAGCGGCTGCTGGTGATCGGCGGAGGCATCATCGGATTGGAAATGGCCTGCGTCTACGATGCCCTCGGTGTGCGCGTCACGGTGGTGGAATTGAGCGATGGCTTGATGCCCGGTACGGATCGGGATCTGGTGCGGCCGTTGCAGAAGCGAATCGAAAAGCGCTACGAGCGCATTTTGATCAACACCAAAGTCGGCAAACTCGAGGCTTTGGCTGAAGGTCTGCGCGCGACTTTCGAGGGCCCCGATGCGCCGGAGCCGCAGCTGTTCGACCGCGTACTGGTGGCGGTGGGGCGCACCGCCAACGGCAACGCGGCCAATGCGGCCGCCGCCGGAGTTGCGGTCAGCCCGCGCGGTATCATTGCCGTGAACAAGCAAATGCGAACCAACGTGCCGCACATTTTTGCGATCGGCGATGTGGTCGGCGCGCCGATGCTGGCGCACAAGGCGTCGCACGAGGGCAAGGTCGCGGCTGAAGTGGCCGCCGGACGGAAGTCGGCCTTCGACGCGCGCTGCATTCCCTCGGTCGCCTACACCGACCCGGAAATCGCTTGGGCGGGAATCACCGAAACCGACGCCAAGGCGCAGAACATCCAGTACGGCAAGGGCCTGTTTCCCTGGGCCGCCAGCGGCCGCGCCCTGGCGCTCAATCGCGATGATGGCTTTACCAAGCTACTGTTCGACAAGGAGACGCATAGAATCATCGGCGCCGGGATCGTCGGTACCAACGCCGGCGATTTGATTGCCGAGGTGGCGCTCGCGATCGAAATGGGCGCCGATGCCGCGGATATCGGCTTGACCATTCATGCTCACCCGACGCTGTCGGAAACCGTCGGATTCGCGGCCGAGGCCTTTGAAGGTACATTGACGGATCTCTACATCCCGAAGCGTTAGCGAGGGCCCGTGCAACCGAACCGTGGTAAGTCCTTCGCGATTCTTGTCGCGCTCGTCCTGGAAGGCGCCGCCCAGCCGGTGCTCGCCGGCGAGGCCTGCGTGGATTTCAAATGGGATGTAAGCAAGGAGCGCGCGCTGTTCGCCGAGGCCCCGGTTGCATTGACGGCGGGTAGGGACCCGATGTTCGCGCCTGTCGTCGTACCGAATCGCCTCTATCGGCTCAAACTCACGATCCACGACGGGGTGACATTCTCCGTGGCTCCGGCCAGGAAGACGGCGGGCGCACCCGCCTACGCGGGCCTCGCGACGTTGAAAGCTCCTCCGGCGGGCAGTTACCGGGTCGCGGTCGACCTGCCGCTTTGGATCGACGTGGTATCGAACGGCGTCCTGATGCAGCCCACGGATTTCCAAGGACAACACGCTTGCAGTGCGCCGCATAAGATCGTGGTGTTCGAACTAGCCGGCGCGCAGCCCTTCGTCCTTCAGTTCAGCGGCGCCGCGAAAGACGACATCCTGCTCACCGTCACTCCCGCGCCGCCACGGAAGCTTTGACGGGGAGGGAGGCATGGCAAGTACTCTCACCGTGCGGTTTCGCGTCGATTTCGGCAACCGGTGTTCCGTCGGAATCGGCAAGATCGAGCTTCTCGAGGGCATCGCGCGCACCGGCTCCTTGTCACAAGCCGCGCGCGAAATGCGGATGAGCTACCGGCGCGCGTGGCTGCTGCTCGAGGATATGAACTTGAGCTTCGACCACCCGGTGGCTCGTGCCAGCGTCGGCGGCCGCGGCGGCGGCGGCGTGGTCCTGACATCGTTCGGCTCAGGACTGGTGGCGGGATATCGCCGCTTGGAGTCGGGCCTGCGGCCCCTCGCGGACGCTTGCATGGAAGACGCCGGCCGGCACATCAAGCGCGGCCATCCGAAGCGAACCATCCGGTCCGCTTCGATTAAGCGAAAGCCCGCCGCGCGCTGACGCTGAACATCCTAAGGGTCTATGGCGGCGCGATGCAGTTTCTCAGGAACGCCGTCTTTTCGGCACCCACCAGCTTCTTGGCCTTGGCGTCCTTGAGACATGCAGTGCGTTTGGCATGCTTGGCAGCCGCGTCGCCCGAGGGCGGGGTAGCGGCCGGCGGACTGGTCGGGGTGGCGGCGGCGCCCGGGACGGCGGCGCCGGGTGTGGCGGCGGCTCCCGGGACATCCGCACGCAGCACCGGTGGGGCGGCTGACGCGCCTGCCACGGGCAGGCAAAAGCACACCGCGGCGGCCACGGTTCGAAAACAAAGGCTCATGGAATCCAGAATAGCGCTCACGCATAACCGGACCGATGAAGCGCGGATGAAGGTTGCTTAACGTTCGCCCGCGCGCTTCGCTCCACGAGAACTAGCGCCCGCCGGAAGCTTCCAGATGTCGGCGCGCCAGAGCCAAATAGTACTCCTCGTCAGGGGGCCTGCCGGCGCGTTGGGCCTGCCACAGCGCCTCGCCGAGCGCCTCCATGAGTGCGTGCTCGGCGCGGTGCAAGCCGCCGTATCGGGTCTGCAATAGGCGGTGCAGCTCACACACCCCCGGCGGCCGGTCGACCGACAGTTGTTCGCGCACCGCAAGATGCAGCCCCATGTGTAAAAACGGATTCTCGGCGCCCGTAGCGCTGCCGGGTTCAAACGCCATCGCCGCGTCCGCGTCGCTCACGATGGCCTGATATTCGGGATGCGCGCCGATGACATCGGTGATCATGGTCTCGAGGGGCGTGAGCGGGGCTCGCGCCAGATGCTTGCGCCATGCTTCCGCGTAAGTTTGGCGCAATTGCTCACGGCTATAGGAATCAAATACGGGCATGGGTTTTATGGCGATACTCGCAAAGGTCCTCGATGAGGCAGGTGGGGCACGCCGGATTGCGCGCCTTGCACACGTAGCGTCCATGCAAAATCAGCCAGTGATGCGCGTCTTGGAGATACTCGGGCGGCACGAATTTCAACAGCTTTTCCTCGACCGCCTGTACGGTCTTGCCGGGAGCCAAACCGGTGCGATTGGCGACCCGAAATATATGGGTGTCCACCGCGATGGTGGCTTCGCCGAACGCGGTGTTCAAAATGACGTTGGCGGTCTTTCTGCCGACCCCCGGCAGCTGCTCGAGTTCCTGACGCGACGCGGGGACCGCGCCCGAGTGCCGCTCGAGCAAAAGACGACACGCGGCAATGATGTTCTTGGCCTTGCCGTTGTACAGCCCGATCGACTTGATATACGGCGTCAGACCATCGACTCCCAATGCCAGCAGCGCCGCAGGCGTATTGGCGGCGCGAAACAAGGCCGCCGTGGCCTTGTTCACGCTTTGTCGGTGGCTTGGGCGGACAGCATCACCGCCACCAGGAGCTCAAATGGGGATTGGTAGTTCAATTCGGTGCGCGGCGCCGGATTGGCTGCGCGCAGGCGCGCAAATATCGCGCGCCGTTTGGCCTCGTTCACGGCCCGGCCGCGCGCCGCGGCGCGGCAGCTTTCTTGGCGTCGAGCTCCCGCTGCCGTTCGGCGGCCCGAGCCAGCAGGCGTGCGCGATGCGCTTCGAATCGCCTGCGATTGAGCGCCGGCTGATTCGCTGCGGGTTCCGGTCCCGGCCTCATTTCGATGCAATCGACCGGGCACGGCGGCAAGCACAGTTCACAGCCCGTGCAGCTCTCGATGAGAACGGTGTGCATGTATTTTGCGGCCCCGACGATGGCGTCCACCGGACAGGGCGCAAGGCAGCGCGCGCAGCCGATGCAGCGGGATTCGTCGATCCACGCGACCCGCGGCGGACTTTCCGCTCCGTGAACCGGGTTCAAGGCCTGCACGGGCCGGCGCGTGAGTTCGGCCAGGGCGACGATGGTTGCGTGGCCGCCCGGCGGGCACTGGTTGATCTCCGCCTCTCCGCTCACGATTGCCGCGGCATACGGCTTGCACCCGGCATAACCGCAACGCGTGCATTGAGTCTGCGGCAGCAATGCGTCGATGCGCGCCGCGATGTCAGGCGCCGTCTCGGTGGCCATGCTATTTGATGCGCATGCCGGGCGCGGCGCCCGAATCGGGGGACAGCACGAAGATCTCCTTGCCGCCGGGACCCGCCGCCAACATCATTCCCTCGGAAACCCCAAACCGCATTTTGCGGGGCTCCAAATTGGCGACCACCACGATCAGCCGGCCGACCAACGACTTGGGCTCGTACGCCGCGCGGATGCCGGCGAAAACGCTGCGGGTGCCGAGTTCGCCCACGTCGAGTGAGAGCTTCAGGAGCTTATCCGCGCCCGCGACGAGCTCGGCGTTCAGCACTTTCGCCGCGCGCAGGTCGACGCGCAAGAAATCGTCGATGGAAATCAAGTTGCCCTCGACGGCCGCCGCATTCGCATGCATCACAGCATCCGACGCGGCCGCCGGCGGTGAAGCGACACGCGCAGTTCCGGCGGCCGCCGCGGCCGGAGCGGCGACGGGCGCGGGTTCGTCCGTCTCGAACAGCGCCTCCAGCTGTTTCGGATCGACGCGAGTCATCAGGTGCTGAAATGGGTTGATTCGTTCGGGCAGCACGTCGGCGTCGCTCCACGCGAAAGGCCGATCAAGTCCGAACAACTCGCGCGCGACGCGCTCCGCGAGACCCGGCAGCACCGGCGCGATGAGGACGCTCAGGAGCCTGAACCCTTGCAGCGCCCGTGAGCAGACGTCTTGGAGCTCCGGGCGTTTCGCCGTATCCTTGGCGAGAACCCACGGCTGGTGCGCATCGAAATCGTGATTGATTCGATCCGCATGGGCCATGATCTCGCGCATCGCCTTGCCGAAATCGCGAGTTTCGTAGTGTTCGGCCACGCGAAACGCGATGTCTTGCGCTTCGCGCGCGATCAGCGCGGCATCGGTGCCGAACTCGAGTGCGCCGCCAAAATGCTTCGTGATGAAGCTGGCGGCCCGGCTCGCGATGTTGACGTACTTGCCGATCAGATCGCTGTTCACCCGGGCGACGAAGTCGTCTGGATTGAAGTCCAGATCCTCCACGTTCGAATTCAACTTGGCGCCGATGTAGTAGCGCAGCCACTCCGGATTCATTCCGATCTCGAGATATCGCAGCGGGCTGATGCCGGTCCCGCGCGACTTGGACATCTTCTCGCCGGACACCGTGATGAAGCCGTGCGCATAGACGTGGTCGGGCACCTTGTAGGGAACTCCCGCGAACTTCAGCATGGCGGGCCAGAACAGCGTGTGGAAGTAGATGATGTCCTTGCCGATGAAATGCAGCTGCTCGGTGTCGGGAGCCGCGAGAAATTGCGCGAAGGTTCGATGTTCGCCGCGGGCGCGCGCCTTGCCGGTATCGAAGTAGTTTTGCAGTGACGCGAGATAGCCGATCGGGGCGTCCAGCCACACGTAGAAATATTTGCCGGGCGCGTCGGGGATCGGAATGTCGTCGAGTGCTTCGTCGCCTTTGCCCACGAGCCACTCGCGCGCCTTGTTGACCACCTGCGGCTGCAGCCGTCCCGGCGTGTCGAGCCATCCGCGGAGGAATTCGACGCATTTGGGGTCCGACAGCCTGAAAAAATAGTGGTCGGACGTTTTCATGAGCGGCTTCGCGCCCGACAGCGTCGAGTAGGGATCGATCAGATCGTTGGGCGAATTGACGATGCTGCAGACTTCACATGCGTCGGCGTACTGGTCTTTCGCATGGCAGTTGGGGCATTCGCCCTTGATGTAGCGATCCGCCAGGAACATGCCCTTGACCGGATCGTAGAACTGCTCGACCGCCTTGACGTAGACCAGCCCCGCGGCTTTCAACCGGCGGTAGACGTCCTGGGACAGCGCCACGTTCTCCGGCGAATCCGTCGTATACCAATGATCGAAGCCGAGATGAAAACCTTGCAGGTAGCGGGGACGATCCGCAGTGATGCGCGCCACCAGCTCCTGGGGGGAGACGCCCTCGGCCTCGGCCTTGAGCATGATCGGCGCGCCGTGCGCGTCGTCCGCGCCGACGAAATGCACGACATTGCCGAGCATCCGCTGAAAGCGCACCCAGATGTCGGCCTGGATGTATTCCATGATGTGCCCGATGTGGAACGGGCCGTTGGCGTAGGGCAGCGCCGTGGTGACGAAGAGTTTGCGGGTCATTCCAACAGTTTACAGGGCGCGGCAGCTTTTCGCAGGCGCGATCAGGCCGGCGATCGCTGCGATCGCTGCAATCGCTGCAATCGCTGGGATCGCTGGGATCGCTGGGATCGCTGGGATCGCTGGGATCGCTGGGATTGCAGCGGGCGCCGGCTTCGCCGCGATGCCGCCGCGGCGCGCTACGACGCCTCGCGGAACTGCTCGAACCGGGATTTATTGATGGCCTTTTTGAAGGCTTCTTTGCCGGTAATTTGCCGTTGATCCATCAGCGCTTGAATGGCCGTATCCATCAGCCGCATGCCCACCGCGGAGCCGCTTTGCATCGCATTTTCCAGCTGATCCATCTTGCCCTGCCGTATCAGATTCGCGACTGCCGGCGTATTGATCAGGATTTCGAGGGCCGCGACGCGGCCCTGCTTGTCCACTCTGGGGATGAGTTGCTGGGAAACGACGCCGCGCAAGCTGGTCGAGAGCATGGTGCGGACGTGCGGTTGCTTGTCCGCGGGGAACGCGTTCACCAATCGATCGACCGTGGCCGCGGCGCCGTTGGTATGCAGCGTACCCATCACCAGAATGCCCATCTCCGCGGCGGTCACCGCGATGCTCATGGTCTCGAGGTCGCGAAGCTCGCCCACGAGAATGACGTCGGGATCTTCGCGCAACGCCGATAGCAGCGCGCTCGAAAACGAGGTCGCGTGCACCCCGATTTCACGCTGGCTGATCAAGCAATTCTTGCGCAAGTGAACGAACTCGATCGGATCCTCGATGGTGAGAATGTGGCCCTTCTCTCGGGTGTTGATATCGTCGATCATCGCCGCGAGCGTGGTCGACTTGCCCGAGCCGGTTTTGCCCGTGACCAATATCAGGCCGCTGTTGATCTGGCAGAGATTCATCACGGCTTCCGGCAACTTGAGCTCCGCCGCCGTGCGGGCCTTCGAGGGAATCGCGCGGAATACCCCGCCCATGCCGTTCAGCTGGCGCATCACATTGACCCGGAATCGGGCGACGCCCGGCATGCTGTAGGCGAAATCGGTGCCGTCCTTGGCTTCGAAGCGTTCGACCGATAATTTCGGCATGATTTCGTGCAACGTCGTCTTGACCATCTCGGCCTCGAGAGGCGCAGGATCCAATGCCTTCAGCTCGCCGAACTGCCGGACGCGCGGCGGGTCGCCCGCCAGAAAGTGCAGATCGGACCCATTGAGCTCCAATACTCGGGTCAGATATTTGTCGATGGCCGGCACGGGATTCTCTAGGTGCTCGCGGGCTCGGCTCGGACACGAAGCGCTGGAACTGGCGTTTGTCGGAAGCGTACGAGTAAGCGTGTTCCGGATCGACCTCCTTGGCATTGATGGCCGCCAGCAATGCCTGATCCATCAACTGCATGCCGTATTCCTTGCCCATTTGCAGCTGGCTCGGAATCTGGTGCGACTGATCGGTCATGATGAGCTTGCCGATGGCTTTGGTGAGGACCATGACTTCGCATACGGCGCGCCGTGCGCGCTGGTCGGGACTCTTGATCAGCACCTGGGTGATGACGGCGATCAGACTCTGCGAAAGGAAGCTCTTGGTTTGCTCGCGCTCTTCCGTGGGCAGCGCGTCGATGATGCGATCGATGGTCTTGGTGGCGCTGGTCGTGTGCAGGGTACCCAGCACCAGGTGGCCGGTCTCGGCCGCGGTCATCGCCATGGAAATGGTTTCGGCATCGCGCAACTCGCCGACCAGGATGACGTCCGGATCCTCGCGCATGGCCGCGCGTACGCCCTCGGCAAAGGACGGCAAGTGAGTGCCCAACTCGCGCTGAATGACTTGGCTGGTCTTACTGCGATGCACGAACTCGATCGGGTCCTCCAAGCTGATGATGTTGAGCGAGCGCGTTGAATTCAGGTAATCGATCATCGCGGCCAGGGTGGTGGACTTACCGGTGCCGGTGGAGCCGGTGACCAGGATCATTCCTTGGTGGTAGTCGCAGAGCTTGCGGACGATCGCCGGCAATCCGAGCTGTTCCATGGTCGGCATCTGCGTGGGAATGGCGCGGAAGGCGGCGCCGATGCCGGTCTCTTTGCGAAATACGTTGACTCGGAAGCGGCCGCCCTCGGTCGATACGTACGAGAAATCGATGTCGTTGCCTTCCCGCAGGTGCTTCTGTTGGTTTTGGGTCAGCACTTCGGTGATATAGCCCTCGAGTTCCGCCTCACCCAACTCGCGAAACTTGATGGGCATGAGATCCCCGTGCATACGCAGCATCGGGGGCACCCCCACGGCCAAATGCAGATCCGAGCAGCCCTGAGCCACGCCTAATTTGAGGAATGCGTCGATTCTTGCCATAACGCGTAAGGCTACCCGTAAGCAATTGGATTTTCGAGCGTTTGGGCCGGAAATGGCCCATAAACGTGAGGTCCGTCAACCCTTGAGTGCCCTGTCCCATCAATAACCAACCCGCTGCGCGGGCGGACCGAGTCAGTCATCCCGTCAGAACACTAGAGGAATTTTTCGAGCGACAGCCGCAGTTCGTCCATGCTCTGCGCACGCTTGGCCTTGTCCAGCGCCATGCATTTCATGACCAAGTTGTTCAATTCCACCGGCAATTCCTTGTTGATATCGATGGGCGGACGCGCCTTCCCCTGCACGTGCTGGTACATGACCGACATGTGATCGCCGCGCGAGTAGGGCGGTACGCCGGCCAGCATTTCGTACAGAATGACGCCCAAGCTGTAGATATCGGCCCGTTCGTCCACCTTCTTTCCCAGAATCTGCTCCGGCGCCATGTACTTCGGCGACCCGATGACGTAGCCGGTCTTGGTCAACTGAGTGTCGCCCTGGGTCTGCGCCGCCGCCACGCCGAAGTCCACGATCTTGAGCAGACCGTCGTTGTCGATCAGGATGTTCGCCGGCTTCAAATCCCGGTGCACGATCCCGGCCTGGTGCGCGACCGCCATGCCGGTCGCGATGTCGATGCCGAATTTGACCGCACGTTTGAGCAGGACCGGCTTCTCGTTGACGATCTCGCCGCCCAGAGTATGGGAGGGAAAATATTCCATGGAGATGGCGTAATTGCCGCGGATGTATAGGAAATCATAGATGCGGATGACGTTCTTGTGCGTGATCTTGCGGCTGTAGCGCAATTCATGCACGAAGCGCTTCATCATCTCCTCGTCCGCAGACACGTTCGGGTTCAGGAACTTGAGAATCAAGCGCTCTTCGACCACGGTGTCTTCCATGAGCAATACCGTGCCGAACGCGCCCTTGCCGATCTTTTCGATGTACTTGTAGCGGCCCTCGATGATGACGCCGGTCTTCAAGGTCGCGATATCCAGTTTGGCGGCCTGGACCTCGTGGTCCTGCACGACTTGGGCGAGATCCGCATTGTCGATGAGCAGCGTTTTGGCCGGCTCCTGCATGCGCTCGGCGCGCTGATTGGCGGCGATTTGCTGGGTCGAAAACCGGTTGTCCAGCTCGGTCATGGCGCGCGCCACGGCCTGACTGATGGTCGCGTCGGCGTTGGCCGAGACCGCCTGCAGCCGGACCCGGATCGTGTCGGCGCGCCGTTCGTCCGCGAGCTTGGCGAGCGCCGAGATGGCCTCCACTTTGATTTCGTTTTCCGGCCGCTGCAGCATGGGCAACAGGTGCTCGATGCACTTTTGATCGCCGACCTTGCCGATGGCGCGAATGACGGTCGGCATGGACTTAGGCTCCCCCGCCGACAGCATTTCGATGAAGCGCGGCAAGGATTTGGAGCTGCCGATTTCCGCGAGCGCGTCCACGGCCCGTTCGCTCACCCACCAATCCGGGTCCTTGGTGGCCTCGATCAATTGCGCGACCGCGCGTTCGTCCTTGGTCTGATTGAGAATTTCGATGGCGGCGCGGCGGATGTCCTGATTTTCGTCCTTGACGAGAGTGAGCACGGCATCGACCACCCGCGGACCGCCGATCTTGCCGAGCGCGTCGGCGGCCCGTGTGCGCACCCACCAATCGCTGTCGGCGATCACTTCCAGTAGATACTTGACCGATTTCGACGTTCCGACCACGTTCAACACTTCGACGGCGGCGCGTCGGGCGTATTCGTTCTCATCCTTGAGCACGTCGACCAGGTACTTGATCGTTTCCGGATGATTGGCATGCACGACGACGTCGACCGCTTTGTTCTGCACCTCGATTTCCGGATCCCGCAGCATGCCGCACAGCACCGCCATATCGAAGGGCCCGTCCATCCGCGACAGCGCGGACAGAGCGGCGGAGCGGATGAATTTGCTGTTGTCCTTGAGCTGCCTCTGCACCGCTTGCTGCACTTTGGGGACATTGAAGCGTGCCAGAACATTGATGATATGCAGCCGGGCGACCGGGTCCTTGCCCTCGATCCGGGCGATCAAATCGTCGATGGAAGATTCATCGGCGATTTCACCGATGATCTTGAACAATCCGGTGCGTTCGCTGGGTTCCTGGTTGTACGCGGCGTTCAAGAGTTCGCGCACGGTGAAGCGGGTCTTTTGCGCGGCAATGATGTCGAGAATGGCCTGCTTGGGCATGGACGGCTTGCTCAGGGCATCGAGCAGCGCGTTCGCCGGATAGTTTTTGCTCGATGACAGCGCCCATGCGATCCCGGACATCGCCCGGCCGTTGGCCTCCGCCATGATCTTGAACAATTGCGGCAGAGTTTTACCGTCGATCAGGCGCGTCAGCACCTCGACGTAAGCCACGGTCTCGCGCTTTTCCGACGTCGTGAGGGCGTCGACGATGGGTTCGATGGCGCTCGGTCCGAGCGCGACCAGTTTTTCCAAAGCCTTTTGCGCCAGGGGGCTGCCTGGATTGCCGCTCGATTTAACCTCGGCAATGAGCCGATCGGCACGATAGTTGGCGAATAAACTCATTCGGTGCCTTTTTTGCACATCCTTCGGCAGTCATCCATTCTCACCGTAAGCGTTGGGGTCCACCGCGGTCTTGACCCCCAGATTATGCCACACCGCACGGCCCTGTCCGCCTGCGGTACAATGCATAGCTTATATGAACCAACCTGCCGCCACCGACAACGCAATTCGCGAAAAACTAGGGACATATACGGATCCCTATCTGGGCCAGACTCTCGCGGCGGCGAAAGCTGTGGAGTCCGTCACAGTGCAGGGCGGAACGGTGACCGTGGATCTCGTTCTGGGCTTTCCATGCGCGGATTACGTCCCCGAACTCAAGGCCGCCTTGCAGGACCACCTGCAACCGCTGCTCGGGCAGTCCCGACTGGAACTCAGCTTACGGGCGCAGATCACGGCGCACGCGGTGCAGCGCACGCTCAAACCCTTGGCGAACGTGAAAAACATCGTGGCGGTGGCCTCGGGCAAGGGTGGGGTGGGTAAGTCCACGACCGCGGCAAATCTGGCGTTGGCCTGGACCGCTCAAGGCGCCAAGGTCGGCTTGCTGGACGCCGATATCTATGGCCCCAGCCAGCCCCTGATGATGGGATTGACCGGCGCCAAACCGGTCAGCGTCGACGGCAAACATTTGACCCCTTTGCGCGCGCACGGCGTCGAGGTGATGTCCATCGGTTTCATGATCGACCAAGAGCAACCCATGGCGTGGCGCGGGCCGATGGTGACCCAGGCGCTCACCCAGCTGTTGGGCGAGACGAATTGGGGCGAACTGGACTATCTGGTGGTTGACATGCCGCCGGGCACCGGCGACATACAGCTGACGCTGGCGCAACGGGTGCCCGTGAGCGGCGCCGTCATCGTCACCACCCCGCAGGATATCGCCCTGCTGGACGCGCGCAAGGGCCTCAAGATGTTCGAGAAAGTCGAAGTCCGTGTGCTCGGGGTGGTGGAGAACATGAGCGTGCATGTGTGCAGTCAGTGCGGTCACGTGGAGCACGTGTTCGGCAGCGGCGGCGGCGCGCGTATGGCGACCCAATACGGCGTGCAGCTGTTGGGCGAACTGCCCTTGGACATCAAAATTCGCGAGGATGCGGACGGCGGGGCTCCGACGGTGATCGCCGAGCCGGGCAGCGCCCGCGCGCGGGCCTATTTTCAGATGGCGCGCCGCACCGCGGCGCGGCTGGCGACCTTGAACAAGGATTACAGCCGGGCCTTCCCCAAGATCACCGTAGAAGCGACCTAGTGAGCATCAAGAGCGATCGTTGGATCAGGCGCATGGCCGCGGGCGCGGGAATGATCGATCCGTTCTCGCCCGAACAGGTGAGAGTCGCGGACGGCCACAAAATCGTTTCCTACGGCACCTCGAGCTATGGCTATGACGTGCGCTGCGCCGAAGAATTCAAGATTTTCACCAACATCAACTCGACCATCGTCGATCCGAAGAAATTCGACGAAAAGTCCTTCGTGGATTTCAAAGGACCGGTTTGCATCATTCCGCCGAATTCCTTTGCGCTCGCGAGCACCGTGGAATTCTTCCGCATTCCGCGCAGCGTATTAACCATTTGTCTCGGAAAATCGACGTACGCAAGGTGCGGGATCATAGTGAACGTGACGCCTTTGGAACCCGAGTGGGAAGGGCACGTTACGCTGGAATTCTCCAATACCACGCCGCTGCCCGCGAAGATCTACGCCAACGAAGGCGTGGCTCAGATGCTCTTCTTCGAATCGGACGAAGTCTGCGAAACCTCATACAAGGATCGCGGCGGCAAGTACCAAGGCCAGCGCGGCGTGACGCTGCCGAAGACCTGAGCGAGTTAACGCTTCAGCGTCTTGATCCGCATGGCGAACTCCAGTTTCCCGTCGCGGGTCCGCTCCGCCTGAACCGGCACGAATCCCAAGGACGGCGCGAACCACATCCGTAGAATGCGATTGTTTCCGGCCTGCTGGCTTGCGACGATGACGGTGTCGAGTTGCCCCAGGGCGGTTCTGATGTTGGCAGTCCCTTCCCGGGTGTAGATGAATTCCTTGGGTTTGTCTTTGTCGACGATCTGGAAGGTCTTCGGCAAATTTCCATTTTTCAGACCGAGCATCACTTCGACCTGGATGGACATCACGTCCTGGGTCCCCTCCTTGACCTTCAAGTCGACCGCCTTGTCTTCCGACGTGCCGCGCACGCGTCCGGCATCCCAGTCGAAGTCCAGGCTGACGCTGGATTTGCCGTCTTCGGCGCGGTACTTGTCCGGGCGAACGTGATCGGCATTGATGCTGAGCCAGCTCTTTTGAGTCACCTCGTCGCGGTACAGCCGGAAGATGCCGTGCGCCGTGATCGTCCATGTGTAGAGGTAATGGCCGGGCTCCCCGTCTTGCTTGAGTTCGAGGTCGCTGGTGCCCACGTTGATGCTCTTCCAGTCCGCTTGGTAGTGGGCGGAAAAGGGCGTGACGCCTGCATCGGCGGTAGATGGCGCCGCAGACGGCGTCTGTGCGCCGGCAGAGGGGCCGATGATGGCCAACGACAACGCAGCGAACCTTCGAACCGCAGTGAATCCTCCAACGCTCATGAGGCCTCTCATCGCTCGGCGCCGCTGAACTGCACAGGCTCGCGCAGCAGCCTGCCGTCCAGCCACGCACAACCTGCGTCGTAACGCAATCGACCCTCGCAGAACCAGCGCACGGCGACAGGGTAGATGCGGTGTTCCAGCGCCTGCACTCGCGCCGCCAAGCTCGCCTCGTCGTCGTTCGCAGCCACTGCAACGCGCGCCTGGATGATCCCCGGACCGCAGTCCAGTCGTTCGGTGACGAAATGCACCGTCGCGCCGTGCTCGGGCTCATGTGCCTCCAGAGCGCGCCGGTGCGTATGCAGGCCCGGAAATTTGGGCAGCAGCGAGGGATGGATGTTCAATATCTTTCCAGCAAAGTCCCTCACGAACTGCGCGGATAGGATGCGCATGAATCCGGCGAGTACGATCAACGACGGCGAGTAGATCTGGATCGCGGCGGCCAGGGCGCGATCATACGCGGCGCGATCCGTCGTTTTGGCGGCGGGCAGCGCTTGCGCCGGAACGCCGAGACCGCGCGCCAGATCGAGCCCGGCGGCATCGGACTTGTCCGAGAACACTCTGCACACCGTATAGGGCGCGCCGGGATCGCGACTGTGCTCGATGAGAGAACGCATGTTACTGCCGCGTCCCGATATGAGGATGACGACCTGCCGCTGCATCAGCGAACTCTTCACGCGATGACGACACCGCGCGTGCCGGCGCGTACTTCGCCGATGATGAGCGCCTCCTGGCCCGATTCGCGCAGAATGCCGATGGCGCGATCGGCATCGCCCGGCGCCAAGTGAATGGTCATGCCGATGCCGCAATTGAATACGCGGTACATTTCCGCGTCGGCAACCTGACCCTGGCGCTGCAGCCAGTCGAATACCGCTTCGCGGCGCCAGGCCTTGCGTTCCAAAACCACCTCCATGCCATCGGGCAGCACGCGCGGTATGTTCTCCACGAGGCCGCCGCCCGTGATGTGCGCAAGTCCGTGCACCGGGAGTTCCGCGATCAGCCGGAGCAGGGGCTTCACATAGATGCGCGTCGGCGCCATCAGCCGATCGACGAGGTTCACGCCGTCAACCGAGGTTTCGAGGCCGGCGCCGGTGACCTGGAGTATTTTTCGAATCAACGAAAATCCGTTGGAATGCGGTCCCGAGGACGGCAGTCCGAGAACCACGTCGCCGGCGCGCGTGGCCGATCCGTCGATGATGGCGTCTTTTTCCACGATGCCGACGCAGAACCCCGCCAGATCGTAATCCTCGCCGTGATACATGCCCGGCATCTCGGCCGTTTCACCGCCCACCAGCGCGCAGCCGGCTTGCACACAGCCGTCGACGATGCCGGCGATGAGGCGTTCGCCCACGCCGACGTCGAGCTTGCCCGTCGCAAAGTAGTCGAGGAAAAATAGCGGCTCGGCGCCTTGAACCACCACATCGTTCACGCACATGGCCACCAAATCGATGCCCACCGTGTCGTGGCGGCGGGTGTCGATGGCGAGGCGCAGCTTCGTGCCGACTCCATCGGTTCCCGACACGAGCACAGGCTTTCGATATCCAGCACCTCGCGGCGCATCGAGCGCTTGACGTGGGGCTTGATCCGTTCGACGAGTTCCTCGCCGGCGTCGATATCGACTCCAGCCTCGCGGTAGGTTACGGGAGATCGTTCAGTCATTCAAAACCCTCAATGGTGCGCCGACCCGGCGGTTCGGCGCCGGGGAGGCCGGCTGGCCCGACGCGGCAGGTCGGCCAGCTGTGGTATTTTACATCAGGGGACTCGAGGCTTTCGCGATAACACCATGGCACAGTATTTCAACATCTTTTGTCTGCGAAATTTGCGTGCGGCAGTGATTTTGTGCTTGAGCGCGGCGGCGTTGTGCTTCAGCGCCGCGAGTCTCGGGCTGACGCGTTCCGAGCTCTACCAAGCGGCGGCGCCCCTGGCCGACCGCTCGGAGGCGGCTCAGACCGAGGCCTTTCAAGCCGCCATGAAGATCGTGCTGGTCCGCGTCACCGGGCGCCGCACGGCCGAGGACGACCCGACGCTGGCGCCGTTGATCGGCAATGCGCGCCGCTACGTGCAGCAATATCGCGGCGCCCCGGACGGTCAGGTGTGGGTGTCCTTCGATGGGCCGGCCATCGAACGGTGGCTCACGCAGAATGGCCAGCCCCTTTGGGGTCGCGAACGGCCGACGACCTTCGTGTGGCTGACTGCCCAAACGGGTCCCCAATCCGGTACCGTCATCACCGCCGAAGATACCTCCGAATTGAAAACCGCCATCGATGCGGCGGCGACCCTGCGCGGCGTGCCTCTGCTCTGGCCGAGTTCAGCCGAGGTGCAGAAGAACCGACTGGACTACGCCGGCGTGACCAGCACCGCTCCGTCCACCCTGGCGGACATGGGTCGGCGCCTCGGCGGCGAGGGAATACTCATCGGCAGGGCCACAGGCACGAGCGCGACCGCCAATGTGCGTTGGACGCATTTGTTTCAGGATCGCAGCAGCGAATTTTCCGGCGCCTTGGAGGGCGTGAATCGCACGGCGGATTTGTATGCGGGGCTATTCGCCGCCAGCGGCAATCTCGCGCCGATCGACATCGAGGTGACCGGGGTCGCCGATCTGCGGGAATATGCGAATGTGCAGACCTATCTCGATTCGCTGACGTTCATTTCGCATGCGAGCGTGGTGGCCTTGACGGGCGATACCATTAGATTTCGTCTGGCGACGCGCGGCGGAGCCGAATCGCTGCAGCGCACGCTTTCCTTGAGTGGGCGTTTGCAGCCGATCGTCGCCGGCGACAATGGAATTCTGCGCTTCCAACTTCGACGTTAATCGCGTGTCCTGGTCTCCGCGCCACATCCCGAATGTCATCAGCTCGATCAGAATTTTGCTCGTCGCACCCATCGCCGTGGCGCTTGCACACCAGCACCTGGCGACAACCATCGTCCTATTCGGCGTGGCGGCGCTGTCGGATGCGGCCGACGGCTTCCTGGCCAAGCGCTACGGTTGGCAGAGCGACCTCGGCGCCGTGCTCGATCCCGCCGCGGATAAATTGTTGCTGGTCACCGTATTCATCACGCTCGCCTATTTGAAGCTCGTGCCCTTGTGGTTGATGGCGGCCGCGGTGGCACGGGACGTGATCATCGTGGTCGGCGCGCTGGTCTACCGGCTTTGGTTCGGGCCGCTCAACGTGCGTCCGTCGGTCGTCAGCAAATTCAACACGCTGTGTCAGGCTGCGTTCATTTTGGCGGTCGTCGGCCGGGAACAATTTTCTCTGCCGCCGGCGTGGGTCGGGGCGGTGCTCGGGGCACTGGTGTTCGTGACCGTGACCGTCAGCGGCATCGACTACGTGCTGATCTATGGCCGGCGGGCGTTGGGCCTGACGAAGCCGCGTGCCGCCGCGCGCGCCGGCGACCGGCGCCCGTGAAACAGCTCGCGCTGGGAGTGAAGTTGCGCGCGGATGCGGTATTCGCGAGCTTTTGGCCGGGACCCAACAGCGAAATCGTCGCAACACTGCGGACCCCGAGCACCGTGCCGCTGTGGCTCTGGGGTGCGAGCGGTTCGGGCAAGACCCATCTGCTGCAGGCGGTGTGCGCGGCCGCGGGCGAAGTCGCGTCCGGCGAAACGGCATCGGGCGCGCCGGACGCCGCTTCGCCCGCCGCCTATTTTCCGTTGGCAGCGCCGCGCGAATTGCCCCCGGAGGCGCTGGCGGGATTCGAGCGCGCTCGGGTGCTGTGCGTCGATGACCTCGACGCCGTAGCCGGAGATTTGGCGTGGGAGAGCGCGTTGTTCCGCCTGTTCAACGAAGCGTCGGAACTTGGCACCCGGCTCATCTTTGCCGCCGCGTCGGCGCCGCGCCGACTCGATTGGCGCCTCGGGGACTGGGGATCGCGCGCCGCCGCCTGTGTCGTGTATCAATTGAGGGAGCTCGACGACGATGGCCGTATCGAGGCGCTGCGGCTGCGCGCTGCGCAGCGGGGATTGCAGCTGCCGTACGAGACCTCCGAGTACTTATTGAAGCGCATGCCGCGCGACATGCATTCGTTGTTCGCAGTCCTCGACCGGCTCGATGAGGCGTCGCTGGTTGCTCAGCGCCGGCTCACCATTCCCTTCATTCGCGACGCGCTCGAGAAGCACGCAAAAACAGAACCATAGTGCAGAACCAGCCGAATACGAGCATCAAGCTCATTGCGGCCACCCAGCGGGCGGCGGGATTGGCCAACAGTTCCGTGAGAGCGAAGGCGAGATAGGGGATCGCGAACAGGGTGGCCCACGCGTAGGTGTAGCGGCGGCCGCGCACCAGACCGTTCAATGGCGCGAGCAGCGGTAGTGCGGCCAGGACGCAAATCAGCCAGGGGTATCCGGCCGCCGTCCAGGCGAGCAGACTGGCGACGAGCGCGATCCAGAACCCAATGGTCAGCGAACGCGCGGTGGTCTCGAGACTCACGCGGGACTCTGCAGTCTGCTGCTGAGCGCGGCCACGCGCGTGCCCAACGCGCGCGCGAGCTCACGTTCGGTTTCCGACAATTCGCCATGACCGCTGAGGTCCGCCACATGGCTCGCGCCATAGGGTGTGCCGCCGCTGCGCGTATCGGTCAAGCCGCGTTCGCTGAACGGTAGGCCGACCAGGTACATGCCGTGATGCAGGAGGGGAATCATCATGGACAGCAATGTCGACTCCTGACCGCCGTGCAGCGTCTGGGTGGAGGTGAAGACCCCGGCCGGTTTGCCCGCCAAGGCGCCGGATAGCCACAGTGCACTCGTGCCGTCCAAAAAGAATTTCACCGGCGCGGCCATATTGCCGAAACGCGTCGGGCTGCCCAGGACGAGTCCGCAGCATTGCAACAAGTCGTCGTGCGTGGCATAGGGAGGCCCTTCATTCGGCACGGATGGATCGAGCCGTTCCGTGGTGGCGGCCACCGGCGCAACGGTGCGCAGCCGGGCTTGCATGCCCGGCACGGTCTCGATGCCGCGGCAGACTTGCCGGGCGAGCGCGGCGGTGCTGCCTTGGCGCGAATAATACAGAACTAGGATTTCGTTCATCGGCTGTCTTCCGGGAAATCACCGCGATTTTGCGTGCGTGCTGCGCCGGCGCAACGGTTTCATCGCGCCTGACAGGATATTGTATAACGGCGGCTCGTTTGACGGCTCTGGCGGCTGTTGCTAGTGTCCGCCAACTCTATGTTGCGCTTCCTTGCTGTATTTGTCGGTGTTGCCTGCCTCATCGGATGCGCCGGCGCTCCCGTGCAAGAGATGAGCGACGCCCGTCAGGCGATCGCCGCTGCCGGGGCGGCAGGCGCCACGACTGCGACATCGCCGGACTACTACGCCGCCCAGGCCGCCATTACCCGCGCGGAGAAACACCTACAAGCGCAAGAATTCACGCGCGCCCGTTTGGCGGCGATGGAAGCCAAACGTCACGCCGCCGTCGCCCTCGCCAATGCGAATGAGCAACACGCCGAGGCCCCCGTGACGCTGCCGCACTAGGGGGCCTGTCTGACTATGCCCGCGAAACGATCGCAGAAATCTGTTCGACCCGGGTCGCCCTCGTGACGGCGCCCATTAGTCAGACAGGCTCCTAGGCGGGTTCGAGTTGGATCCCGTCGTTCGCCGTTTTCTCGTCTTTGGGAAAGTTCAGGGTGTGTATTTTCGCCACAGTACTCGGCTCGAGGCCCGGAGGCTGGCCATCCGGGGGATCGCACGCAATCTGCCCGACGGTTCCGTCGAAGTGCTCGCGCAGGGCGACGCGGCCGCGGTCGAAGAACTGCGGCTGTGGCTGCAGCACGGGCCGCCGGACGCGCAGGTCGTCGAGGTTCGCGAGAGCGCGCCTGATGGAGCGCAGCTGATCCCTTCGGGATTCCCGAAGGGATTCGAGACTCTTTAAAAGCGCCACACACGCTGCCAGCGCTGCATCACCAGCGCGGGGTAGGTGTTGCGGCCGACGCTGCCGTTGTACCTCGCCAGCGCGCGCGACCAATTGCGGTTCTCGGCGCGAAGGTAGTACCGGAGGATCTCGCAGCCGATGCGGATGTTGGGCGCGACCCGCACCAGTTGATTCTGCACGCCCAGTTCGCGCGGCCAAAACGGCATGACCTGCATGAGGCCGACGGCGCCGGCGGGCGACACCGCCCAGCGATCAAAGCGGCTTTCCACCTCGATCAAGGCGAGCACCAGGTCCGGGGGCAGTTGCAGCGACGGATCGCGCTTCGCTTCGCAGTACACATGATTCAGAATCTCGACCCGCGCGTCATGCGTGGGGACGAGACGGGCGAGCCGCGGCTCCATGGCCTTGTACCAAACCTCGGATTCGAATTTATCGGCGAAGCAGTCGGAGCTGCCGATGATCTTCTGCAGCAGGGCTTTCAGTTCCGGATCGCGCTGCTGATCTGCATGGGCGGTTCCCGGCAGCACAACGCAACACGCCACAGCAACGAAAGCGCAGACGACAATCGCGCGCAGCGGCTCCCGCATCGGTCATTCCCTAGCCATTTAACTTATGTCGAATATAGCCTACCGGATCCGCCGCGGGGATTTCCGTCGATTCGGTCTCGGTGCGGCGACGATATTCGAGAGTCCCCGCGGCCAGGCCCCGTTCCCCGATGACGATGCGATGCGGGATGCCGATGAGCTCGGAATCGGCGAATTTGACGCCTGGACGGGCGTCGCGATCGTCGAGCAACACATCGATGCCGGCGGCATTGAATTGTTGATACAGCGAATCCGCCGCCTCTTGGACGCGCGTCGACTTCTGGTAATTGATCGGCACCAGCACGACCTGGAACGGGGCGATCGCTTCCGGCCAGAGAATGCCGTTGGCGTCGTTATTTTGTTCTATGGCCGCGGCGACGACCCGTGTGACGCCGATTCCGTAACAGCCCATGTACATAGTCAGCGCCTTACCTTGCTCATCAAGGACGCTGGCATTCATGGCGGCGCTGTACAACTGGCCGAGTTGGAAGATATGGCCGACCTCGATGCCGCGCGCGATCTCCAGGGTTCCACGACCGGTGGGGCTGGGATCGCCGCGCTGCGCATTGCGGATATCGGCGGTTTGCGGTTCCGCGAGGTCGCGTCCCCAATTCACGCCGCGGAAGTGCATGTCTTTCTCGTTGGCCCCGCATACGAAATCCGCCAAGTGGAATGCGGCATGGTCGACATAGATCTTGCCGGCAAAACCGATGGGTCCTATGAAGCCGGCCTCCGCGCCGGTCGCTTTGCGTACCCGATCGGCGCTCGCCATCCGCAACGGATCGGCGACACCGGGCAGTTTCTGCGACTTCAGCGCATTCAATTCATGGTCACCGCGGACAACCAAGGCGACCACGTCGCCGTCGCTGCCGTCGACCAGCAGAGTCTTGACGCAGCGCGCGGCCTCCACGCCGAGCTGCGCGCTCAACTCTGCGATGGTGCGCGCGTTCGGGGTGGGGATTTTGGTGAGCGGCTCGGCCGGCGCCGGGCGCGGTCCCGCGGGCGCGATGGTGGCGGCGACTTCCAGATTGGCGGCGTAATCATCGCCGTTTGAAAAGACGATGGCATCCTCGCCGGAGTCCGCGAGAACGTGGAATTCCTGGGATGTGGCGCCGCCGATGGCGCCGCTGTGCGCCTGCACGGCGCGAAATTTCAGACCCATGCGCGTAAAAATCCGCGAGTACGCCTCGTACATGAGCCGATAGCCTTGGGCAAGGCTGGCTTCGTCCGTGTGGAAGGAGTACGCATCCTTCATCAAAAACTCGCGGGCGCGCATCACGCCGAAACGCGGCCGGATTTCATCGCGAAACTTGGATTGAATCTGATAGAAATTGACCGGCAATTGCTTGTAGCTGCGGAGTTCGCGCCGCGCGATGTCGGTGATGACCTCTTCGTGGGTGGGTCCGTAGACGAAATCACGGTCATGTCGATCCTTGAAGCGCAGCAATTCCGGGCCGTACTTGGTCCAGCGGCCCGATTCCTTCCACAATTCCGCAGGCTGGAGGGTCGGCATGCAGAGTTCCAGAGCCCCGGCGCGGTCCATCTCCTCGCGCACGATTCGCTCCACCTTGCGCAGGGTGCGGATGCCCAGCGGCAGCCAAACGTACAGACCCGCCGCGAGTCGGCGGATCATGCCCGCCCGCAGCATGAGCCGGTGGCTGATGACCTCCGCGTCGGCGGGCACCTCTTTGAGGGTCGAAATCGGGTTTTGAGATAAGCGCATAGCCGCATAGCTTACATCAGCACGATCCAACAGCGCGGCCGCGGGGAGTGTACTGGCTGCCGAACCTGCTCACCACGGGAGCATTGTTCGCCGGCTTTTATGCGATCGTGGCAGCCATCGATTTGAAATTCGAACGCGCGGGCGCCGCCGTGTTCATCGCCATGATATTCGACGGATTGGACGGCCGCGTGGCGCGTTGGACCCACACCGAAAGCCCTTTTGGCAAGGAGTACGACAGCCTGTCGGATATGGTGTCGTTCGGCGTCGCCCCGGCCATCGTCACCTACCAGTGGGGGGTGGCGCGCATTGCCGAGTACGGTCCGCTGTGGCGCAGGTTGGGCTGGTTGGTGTGCTTTTTCTACGCGGCAGCGGCGGCCTTGCGGCTGGCCCGCTTCAATTCAAGGTCGGCCACCCAGGACAAGCATTATTTCGAGGGTCTGCCCAGCCCCTCGGCCGCCGCCATCGTCGCGGCCTTGGTATGGCTCGCCAGCGATCAAACCAACATCGGCTTGCCCGGGTTGATACTGGCGTTTTTCGTCACCGCGTCCGCCGGCGCGCTCATGATCAGCCGCTTCGCCTTCAACAGTTTCAAACAGGTGAATCCGAGCGCGCGAGTGCGCTTCACGTACATCATCTTGGTGCCGCTCGCCTTCATTTTGATCTTCCTGCACTTGCCGATCAGTTTGCTGGTGATTTTCGGACTGTATGGCCTCTCTGCGCCCTCGATCTGGGTGTACCGCAGGCTGCGCCGGCGAAATCGCCCGGTGGTACCCACGCATGAGTAGCGCGTTGCGCCGCGAATATCTCGCCGCCCTGGGGTTGGAGACCTGGGTTGTACGCGGCAAGCCGCCCGGATCGCCCGAGACGGCGCGGCCGGACGCACCGGCATTGCGCGACCTGCCGGAGCCGCGCGACACGCCGGAGCTGCGCGACCTGCTGGAGCCGCGCGACATGCCGGAGCCGCGGGCCCCTGGTGCGGCCGGCGATTCATCCCCGGGTCGCGAGGCCGGTGTCGACTGGCCGGAGCTTCGGGCGCGGGTGGCGGCGTGCACGCGTTGTGCGCTGTGCAACACGCGGACGCAAACCGTATTCGGCGTGGGCAGCCAAACGGCGGATTGGCTCATCGTCGGCGAAGCGCCGGGTGCCGAGGAGGACCGCCAGGGTGAGCCTTTCGTGGGCCGGGCCGGTCAGCTCTTGAATTCCATGTTGCGTGCGATCGGCCTGACACGCGAACAGGTGTACATCGCCAATGTCTTGAAATGCCGGCCGCCCGGCAACCGCGACCCCACCGCGAGCGAAGCGGCCGAATGCCTGCCGTACCTCGAGCAGCAGATCGCCCTGCTGAAGCCCAAGATCATGCTGGCCGTGGGACGAATCGCCTCTCAGAATTTACTGCGTACCGAGGTAACTCTGGGGCGTTTGCGCCAGCAGGTGCACCGCTTCGGACTCTCGCAAGTGCCGTTGGTCGTGACCTATCACCCAGCCTATCTCCTGCGCACGCCGGCGGACAAGCGCAAGGCATGGGAGGATCTGAAGTTCGCCCGCGAGGTATGCGCGCGTGTCTAGCGTCAAGCAAGAAGACGTACAGTTCGGCCCGGTCGAAGTCCGGCCCATGCATGAGCTCGACGTGCCCGTGATCGTGGCCATCGAACGCGCCGCCTACCAGTTTCCGTGGAGCGAAGGGATTTTCCGCGACTGCTTGCGGGTCGGCTATGTATGCCGGGTGGTCGATGTCGGCGGCGACATGGCCGGCTACGGCATCATGTCCGTCGGCGCAGGCGAGGCGCACATTTTGAACGTGTGCATCCGAGACGAATATCGGGGCCGGGGCTACGCCCGCAAGATCCTCGTGTATCTCCTGGACCGAGCGCGAGCCTCGGGCATGTACGAGGCATTTCTCGAAGTCAGGCCGTCCAATACGGCCGCTGCCCGGCTCTATCATTCGATGGGCTTCGAGCAGGTGGGAGTGCGGCGCGGGTACTACCAGGCAACCGTCGGCCGCGAGGATGCCGCCGTGCTGCGGAGAGTGTTGCTGCCGGAAGCGAAGTAACCGTCAAACGCCCCCCATCTCAGGGTCGTTACCCCTATAATGATCGGCTGCCTGGGGCAGATCAGCAGGCGGCGTGCATCGTGTTTCGCGTGCGTTCGCGTGCGCCAGAGGATTTCAAATCATGTTGAATGGCTCTTTAGCCGAGGAAATTCGCAAAAGGCGGACCTTTGCCATCATCTCCCACCCCGATGCGGGCAAGACCACCTTGACCGAGAAGCTGCTGCTGTTCGGCGGCGCCATCCAGATGGCGGGAACGGTCAAGGGCCGCAAGGCGACCCGTCACGCGACCTCCGACTGGATGCGCCTGGAGCAACAGCGCGGTATTTCGGTGACTTCCTCGGTGATGCAGTTTCCGTTCGACGATTGCATCGTCAATCTGCTCGATACCCCGGGTCACGAGGACTTCTCCGAAGATACCTACCGCACGCTCACGGCGGTCGATTCGGCCCTGATGGTCATCGACTGCGCCAAGGGTGTCGAAGAGCGGACCATCAAGCTCATGGACGTGTGCAGGCTGCGCGACACGCCGATCATGACCTTCGTCAATAAACTGGATCGGGACGGCCGGGCGCCGATCGAGCTGCTCGATGAAATCGAAAGCGTCTTGAAAATTCAGTGTGCGCCGATCACGTGGCCGATCGGCATGGGGCGCGATCTGCTCGGCGTTTATCATCTGATCGAGGATAAAATCTATGTGTACGTGCCGGTGGAGAAGGGCCGGGTAGGGACCCACGAGACCATCGACGGCATCGGCAGCGCCGAGGCCCGGGAATTTCTTGGGCCGAGATACCGCGAGTTTCTGGACGAGGTGGAACTGGTGCGCGGCGCGAGTCCCCGTTTCGACCTGGAGCGCTATCGTGCGGCGAAACAGACGCCGGTATTCTTCGGGTCCGCCGTCAACAACTTCGGCGTCCGAGAATTGCTGTCCGCCTTCGTGAAGCATTCCCCGGGTCCGCTGCCGCGCCCGACGCTGCAGCGCCGGGTCGATGCCGAGGAGCCGAAACTCACGGGCTTCGTCTTCAAGATTCAAGCCAACATGGATCCCGGGCATCGCGACCGCATCGCGTTCATGCGCCTGTGTTCCGGACGGTATGTGCGCGGCATGCGCCTGCATCACGTGCGCCTCGACAAGGACATTCGCATCGCCGACGCCCTGACATTCCTGGCCGCCGACCGCAGTCAAGCGGAGGAGGCCTACGCCGGCGACATCATCGGGCTGCACAACCATGGGACGATCAACATCGGCGACACCTTCACCGAGGGCGAGGATCTTACCTTCACCGGTGTGCCCAATTTCGCTCCGGAAATGTTTCGCCGCGCGGTTCTGAAGGATCCGTTGCGGATGAAAGCCTTGCAAAAGGGACTGTCGCAACTCTGCGAGGAGGGCGCCACTCAGTTGTTCAAGCCGCTGCGCAACAACGATTTGATTCTCGGCGCCATAGGGCAACTGCAATTCGAAGTCGTCGCGTTTCGTCTGCAGGACGAATACAGCGTGCAGTGCGTGTTCGAGCCGATCAACGTGGCCACGGCGCGCTGGGTGAGCTTGGACGATGAGAAGCGGCTCAGGGAATTTCGAGAAAAGGCCTATGACAATCTCGCCATCGACCATGCAGGCGAACTCGTGTACCTCGCGCCCACGCGGGTCAATCTGGGGTTGACCGAGGAACGGTGGCCGGAGATCGAATTCCTCAAGACTCGGGAAAACCTGGCCGCGTAGCGTTGAGGTCCGGCCGCGTAGCCTTCAGGTCCGCCCGCGAGCACGTTTCCGCGGGGCATCCGGCCGGAAGGCGCGCACGGCGGAGTCGAATTGACCGACGGTGAGGCGCGCGGGAGCGGCCGCGTAACGCAGCATGGAGTAATGCCGGCAGAGCGCGATGACGGCGGGGCCAAGGTCCGGGCGGCCCCGCGCGACGCGGGCCGCGTAGTCTTCCGCGCCCTCATGCGCCAGCCGCGGCATTCCCACCGCGGCCAACTTGGCGCACAGACGCGAATAGGCACGAATCAGCGGTTCCTTGCGGGCCGGATTGATTTCGCGGCGCACCGCCCAGGTGAGCCAACCGAACACCAGCGTCAGGGCCGCCGTCAGCACCATCACCAGCTTTTGGCCGTCCGGCTCGGGAATATTCAGCCACTCCAGCACTTTCTGCTGCGAGTCTTGATCGAACAGCAGTATGCGTTCGCGCCAGAGCTGGCGTAAGGCATCGAGACGCAGCCGAGTGTCGGCGAGCCATGGAGTGCGCCGTTGCCAGCGGCTGACCAGGGGCCCATCGGCGCTCACGGCATCGCTCAGACCGCGTTCGACGCGGTTCGGAGCGATTGCCGACGTGGGATCGATGCGCAGCCACCCGCGCCCGTCGATCCAGATCTCGGTCCAGGCATGCGCGTCGCTTTGCCGCAGAATCCAATAGTCCGCGAATCGATTGAAGGTTCCGCCCTGATAGCCGGTCACGACCCGCGCCGGTATCCCGGCCGCGCGCATCAGGGTCGCGAACGCCGAGGCATAGTGCCCGCAGAAGCCGCGCTTGGTGTCGAATAGGAACGCGTCGACGGAATTGTCGGCGAGCTTGGGCGGCGTCAATGTGTAGTAGAACGGCTGTTGCGTGAACAGCTCTAGAACGGCGCGTGCGTAATCCATATCGTCCGGGTGTGCACCGCGCAGAGTCTGCGCCAACTGCACCGTACGTGGATTGCGATTTGACGGAAGTTTGGTATCCCGCCTGCGCGAAAGAATGCTCAACGGCTCGGACGATTGCACTCGCGTATAGGAGGTCGCCGCGACATCGATGGGGCGCGACACTGGATCGGGCTGAATCAAGGTGTAATCACCGGTCAGCGCGCCGCGCGGCAGGTCCCAATGTGAAGGCCAGTCGAGCGCGAATATCCAGTTGTGCTGGTGCGGCTCGAGACTCAACGTGTACCGGTAGGCGGGCCCTTGCAACTGCAGCGCGGGCGCGGCGTTCAAGACGGAACTCGTACGCCGCCAAGTACGCCCGTCGAAATCGTGCATCACGGGGCCGCGCCAGTAGCGCTCCTGCGGCGGCGGCGGAGCCGTCGCGAAACGCACGCGGAACGCGATCTCGTCCGATAACGCCAGTTCGGTGATGTCGCCGGGACTCATGGTGTCGCTCAGGCCCGATCCAGCGCTGCTGCCGTCGTCGGGCATGTGCCAAAGCGGCCCGGCGAAGCGCGGAAAGAACAACCAGAGCACCAAGGCGAGAGGCAGGGCTTGACTCAGGATCCGCCCCGCATAGCGCAGGCTGCGCCGCCAATCCGGGACGGGCAGGGTGCTGGTGAGACGCAGCAGGGTGGCCGTCGTCAGCCAACAGACACCGATGAGATAGGCGAGCAGCCAAAAGGACTCGCCTTCCAGCAACGCCGACACGCTCAAGAAATAGATGATCAACGTGATGATGTAGATATCGCGTTGCGTGTCGGTCTCTAGCAGCTTCAATCCCGCCGTCAAGGCCAATAGCGCCGTACCGGCGGACAGACCGTTGAAGGTGCGGAACTCGAGGAACAGCAACGCGATGGCGAGCGCGTCGACGGCCAGCCGTACGCCGCGGGGCGGAGCCGCTCGGCCGCGGCGCGCACGCGCCGCCCGGATGCCGCCCGACACGGCCACCGTGACGAGCACCCACACGGGCAGCGACCCCAGGTGCGCGAGCAGGGCCAGCGCGAGGCACGCTGATATCCCCACGAGTTGTTCGTACGATACGGATTTGGGGCTCACCGGGGCTCCGCAATCGCGTACATGGCAAGGGCCCGCAAGCACGCAAACCGATGCGCTGCGCCGCGTGCCGGGGGAATCTCCTTGCCGGGGATCCTGAGCCCAAAGACCCGCTGCGCGGCTTCACTCTCCAATACCCACAGGCATAACTGCGATAGACGGGTTTCGGTATCTTGACCCTCGAGGGACGACCATTCGAGCCACTCAGGCTGGGCGGCCAAACTCGTGTAGCTGCGCACCGCAGCCTCGCCGCCGCGAGCGAGCACCTTCCATGCCATGTGCTTCAGCGGCACGCCGGGCTCGTAGGCGCGCAAGCCGGCGAAGTCCTCATCGCCGCGCGTTTCGGATCGAGCGGCGGACCCCACGCCGCCGGCGGCGGGCAGCGTTCGATTGCCGACCGGAGCGGGGGCGGCATACGCGGTCAACGCGGCCTGCACATAGGTCCAGGCGTGAAACCAGCCGAAGGGATAGCGCGTGCGCAGCTCGAACTGGTCGACGCGGACGACTCCGCGCCGCGGCACCGGGATCGCGACCCGCACAGATTTATCGGACCGCGCCGGAACACTGCTCATTCCCGCGGCGGTCATGCAGCGGATTTCGACGTCGCGGCGATCGACGGTCGAATCGTTCCGCAGGACGAACTCGAAACTCGCTTCGCCGCCGGCGAACGCGTCCGCCTCCGTGGTCACATCCACCTGCAGGCCGAGTAAATTGCGGTTGCAGTGATGCATGGTGACGAGGGCGATGCTCATCATCAAGAATGCGAAAGCCAGCCCAAGGTTGCTGTTGTAGTTGAGCCCGGCGACCAGCATCGCGGTGAGCATCAACGCCAGCATGATGCCGAAGCGCGTCGGTAGAATGTAGACACGGCGCCGATTGATGGCGATCGGCAGGGAATCGCGGCCGTGCCGGCGCGCGGCCCAGGCCCGTAATTTACCGATGGCTGCCTGCCGCAGTGTGTCCATTCGCCTCGCTTATGGGATGGGAACGGCCTCGAGCAGCCGAGTGATCGCCGCCGGGCCGCTGTCCCGCTGCCGCACGCGATGCTCTACCACGGCGGCAAACACCGCCTGCACATGCTCGGGAATCACGGCGGCGCGGCCGGCGATCAACGCCCAGGCGCGCGCCGCACGCAGGAGACCGATGGCTGCGCGCGGCGACAGGCCGGCGTTCAAGCCCGGCGAGTGGCGGGTGTGGGCCACGAGCGCCTGGACATAATCGAGCAGGGCCGGCGCCACGTGAATCTCGAGCACGCGCTGCTGCAGCCGGTGCAGGCCGTCCACGGTTGCGACCGTGGTCAGCGCGTTGACGAGATCGCGCCGGTCCACGCCGCTCAGGAGTTCGCGCTCCGCCGCCGCCGCGGGGTATCCCAAATGCACGCGCATCAAAAAGCGGTCCAATTGCGACTCGGGCAGGGGAAAGGTGCCCGCTTGGTCCTGCGGATTCTGCGTGGCAATGACGAAGAAAGGTTCGGGCAGCGCCATCGATTGGCCGTCGAGGGTCACCTGATGCTCTTCCATGGCCTCGAGCAGCGCGCTCTGAGCTTTCGGTGAGGCGCGATTGATCTCATCGGCCAACACCAGCTGCGCAAAAATCGGTCCGCGCTGAAATCTGAATTGGCCGGTTTCGCGGTCATAGATGGACACGCCGAGCACGTCTGCGGGCAGCAGGTCGCTGGTGAATTGCACGCGCTGGAAGGACAGCCCCAGGGTCTTCGCGATCGCGTGCGCCAGCGTGGTTTTGCCGACTCCCGGAATGTCTTCGATCAGGAGGTGTCCGCGCGCCAGCAGGCACGCGAGGCACAGGCGAATTTGCGCGTCCTTGCCCAGGATCACCCGGTTGATCTGGGCAAGAATGGCGTCGATCTCGGGCTGTGCCGCGTTCATTGGTCCTTGAGCGCGGTCACCCTGGCGATCTGGGCAGCCAATTGCGCCATTTCCGTACGCAGCTCCGCAAGCCGCTGCCGGTCCTTGGCCACCACCTCCGTCGGCGCATTCCTGGCGAATTCGGCATTGCTCAACTTGCTCTCCATTTTCTTGAGATCGACCTCAGCCTTGATTTGCTGTTTCGACAGCCGTGCAAGCTCGGCGGCGGGGTCGATCAGGCCGGCCATGGGCACCAATATTTCCAATGTACCCACGAAGGCAACGGCAGAAATCGGTGCGGCTTGAGCCGCTCCCAGCGTCCGGGGCACTTCGACGCCGGCGAGACGCATCAAGTAGGGCAGGTTTCGGTCCAGATATTCCGTGTCCCTCGAGGCGGCGTTCTGCAGCAGCACCTCGAGCTTGCGGCTCGGCGCGATGTCCAATTCGCCGCGGATCTGCCGCACGCCCTCGATGAAGCCGATCACCCAGTGCATTTCCGCTTCCGCACCGGGATCGGCATTGACGTCGGCGGCGCTCGGAAACGCGCACCGCATGATGGTGTCGCCGCTCGCGCCCGCGCTCACGCGCACCCGTTGCCAAATCTCCTCGGTGATGAACGGCGCGAGCGGATGCAGCGCACGCAGCAGCACTTCGAGACTGTTGATCAAGGTGAAGCGTGTGCCGCGCTTCGCCGCGGCGCCGGCGGTTTGCGACTGCAGCACGGCTTTCGAGAGCTCCAGATACCAATCGCAGAACTCACGCCAGGTAAATTCGTACAGGGCGTTGGCCACGATATCGAGACGGTAATCGGTAAATCCCGATTCAACGCGAGCGAGCATCGCCGAGAGCCGCGTTTGAATCCATCGGTCGGCCAGGCTGAACTCCGCGCCCTCCGCAGCGGCGTCCTGATTCTCGACATTCATCAGCACATAGCGCGCCGCGTTCCACAGCTTGTTGCAGAAATTGCGGTACTCCTCCACCCGGGTCATGTCGAAGCGCAGATCGCGGCTTTGCGTGGCCAGCCGCGCAAAGCACAGGCGCAACGCATCCGTACCGAATGCCGGGATGCCCTGCGGAAACTGCTTGCGCGTCGCCTTCTCGATGGCCGGTTTCATTTGCGGCTGCATCAGGCCGCTGGTGCGCTTGGCGAGCAGGTCGGCCAGCGAGATTCCGTCGACGATGTCGAGCGGATCGATGACATTGCCCTTCGACTTGGACATCTTCTGGCCGTCATGATCGCGGATGAGTCCGGTGAAGTAGACCTCGCGAAACGGCACCTGCCCCGTGAATTTCAAGCCCATCATGATCATGCGGGCAACCCAGAAAAAAATGATGTCGAAACCCGTGACCAGCACCGACGTCGGGTAGTAGGTGTCGAGCGCGCGCGTTTTCTCGGGCCAGCCTTGAGTGGAAAACGGCCAGAGCGCCGAGGAGAACCAGGTGTCCAGCACATCATCGTCCTGGCGCAACGTCGTGGACGGGTCTATGCCGTGGGCGGCGCGGGCCTCCGCCTCGTTGCGGGCGACATACCAGCGGCCATCGGCGTCGTACCAGGCCGGGATGCGATGCCCCCACCACAACTGCCGGCTGATGCACCAATCCTTGATCTTGTGCATCCATTCGTAATACACCGCGGACCAATGGTCGGGGACGAAGCGGATGTGTCCCTCTTCGACGGCCCGGATGGCCGGCTCCGCCAGCGGCTTGATGTCGACGAACCACTGGTCGGTGAGCAGGGGCTCGAGCACGGCGTTGCTGCGATCGCCGCGCGGCACGGTCAATCGGTGCGGCTCGACCCGCTCGACGAGCCCTAGCGCGTCCAGATCGGCGAGGATTCGCGCGCGTGCTTCCGACCGGCCGAGCCCGCGATAGGTGGCGGGCACTTCGTCGTTGAGCGACGCGTCTAGGTTCATGATGTTGATGAGCGGCAGGCCGTGCCGTTGTCCCACTTCGTAGTCGTTGAAATCATGCGCCGGCGTGATCTTGACGCAGCCGCTGCCGAACTTCGGGTCGACATAGGCGTCGCCGATGATGGGTATGTCGCGCGGCGTGAGCGGCAGGCGCACCCGGCTGCCGATCAAATGCCGATATCGCTCGTCATCGGGATGCACCGCCACGGCGGCGTCGCCCAGCATGGTTTCCGGGCGGGTGGTCGCGACCACGAGATATCCGCCGCCGGCAACGAGCGGATAGCGCAAATGCCATAGGCTGCCGAGTTCTTCTTCGGCGACCACTTCCAAATCGGAAACCGCTGTCTTCAGCACCGGATCCCAGTTCACCAGGCGCTTACCGCGATAGATCAATCCTTCCTGGTAAAGCCGCACGAAGACTTCGGTCACCGCCTGCGACAGACCGGCATCCATCGTGAACCGATCGCGCTGCCAGTCGACCGAGGCACCGAGCCGGCGCATCTGGTGGGCGATTTGGCCGCCGGACTGCTCTTTCCATTGCCAAATCTTGTCGATGAACGCCTCTCTCCCCAGTTCGATGCGGCTGGAACCTGCGGCGTTCAATTGCCGTTCCACCACCATTTGCGTGGCGATGCCCGCGTGATCGGTACCGGGCTGCCACAGCGTATCGAAGCCTTGCATGCGCCGATGACGGATCAGCGCATCCATGATCGTGTCTTGAAATGCGTGGCCCATGTGCAAGGTGCCGGTCACGTTCGGCGGGGGAATGACGATCGAATAGCTAAGTCCCCGGCCGCTCGGAGCAAAATATCCCGACGCCTCCCAGCGGGCGTAGATTCGCGACTCGATCTCGGCGGGCGAGAAGGCTTTATCCATGGTTTTGAGGATCGTCCTGTGCCGCGGCGTGCTCGCGCAGAATGCGATCCACCAATTCCGGGAGCCGCGCGCGCAGGCGATCGAGTACGCGCTCGAACAGCGTGGCCTCGATGTCCTTGACCGCCTGATGCAGCAACGAATCGGCGAGTTCCAATGTCTCGGTCAAGATTGCGGCATGCACCGCCTTGGCTTCGACCGACAGCGACGCGGGCTCGACCTCCTTCACGGCATCGGTGAGAATGGGTATGTCGCGCGGATCATGCGGTTCAGGCGGCATAGAGAATCAAACGTCCGCCGTCTCGTCCAGTTGATGCGTCGAAAGCGCAACCTTGAGGTCGCGGTACGTTTTGAAACGTTCGCGGCCGAGGCGGCGGCGATCCTCGTCGGCGTCGATGATCTCGGCGATGCGCGGGTAGCGCTCCCAATCGGCAGGCAGGCGATCGGTCAGATTCACCAGCAAGTCGGCGGCCGGCAACGCCGCGGGCAGGACTGCTAGGTGAACCAATGTTCCAGGGTCCGTCGACTGCCCATCCACGCAGACCTGGTGCGGGACGAACGAGCGTTCGTTGAATGTCCAAAGCAAGTCATCGAGGGCCCGGGCATCGGCGAGCGTGCCGTTGAGGATGACGACGCGCAAATCCTTGAGATAAGCTTTCTCGGTCAGACGGCAGACGAACGCCCAGCGCTGTTTGGCGGCGGCGCTTTTCAAGACGTAGAAATCGACGCGCTCGGTCATGTGGCCTGAACGCGATTGATCAGAAAATCGACCAGCAGGGGAACCGGCCGTCCGGTGCTGCCTTTCTGGGAGCCGCCGAGCCAGGCGGTACCCGCCACATCGAGATGCGCCCATTGCAGGTCCTTGGCGAATTTCCACAGGAACGAAGCCGCGGTGCAGGCGCCGCCCTCGCGTCCGCCGACATTGGCGATATCCGCGAAATTGCTCTTCAGTTGGTCGACGTATTCCTCGCCGATCGGCAGCCGCCAGGCGCGATCGTCGGCACGGATGCCCGCGGATTGCAATTCCTCGGCCAGCGCCTCGTCATTGCTCATCAAGCCGCTGAAGTGGTTGCCGAGCGCGACGATGCAGGCGCCCGTCAACGTCGCCACGTCGACCACCGCGGCCGGTTTGAAGCGGCGGCTGTAGGTGATGGCGTCGCAGAGGATCAGCCGCCCTTCGGCATCGGTATTCAAGATCTCCACGGTTTGGCCGGACATGGTCGTGACGATGTCGGAGGGTTTGACGGCGCCGCCGCTCGGCATATTTTCGCAAGTCGCGACGATCCCCACCAGGTTGATCGGCAATTTGAGTTCGGCAATGGCCCGCCTGGTGCCGAGGACGGCGGCCCCGCCGCTCATGTCGAATTTCATTTCATCCATGGCGGGGGGGTCTTTCAGGGAAATGCCCCCCGAGTCGAAGGTAATGCCCTTGCCGACCAGACAGATCGGCGGCGCGCTCTTCTTGGCGCCGTAGTATTCGCAGACGATCAGCCGGGGAGGCTGGTCCGACCCTTGAGTCACCGCGAGGAACGCGCCCATCTTGAGCGCCTTGATGGCTTTCTCGTCGAGTACCTTGGTTTTGATGCTCGGAAAATCCTTGGCCAAACTTTGCGCGCGAGTGCCCAGATACGTGGGCGTGCACACATTGGGCGGCAGGTTCGCCAGATCCCGCGACAGCGCGAGCCCGCCGCCCACCGCGGCCCCGATGCGCAAACCCTCCGCCGCGGATTTCATGCCGCGCGCGTCGGCCACGGCCACACTGACGCTCGACAAACGCGGCGCCCTCGGCTTGGTGCTCGTTTTCAGGTCCGGAATTTTATACAATTGCGCGCAGAAGATCTCCGCGACGGCGCGTGCGCGGTATTGAACATCGAGATCCGCGACCGCCTCCAGCGCCAGATACACGACCGCGTCGCTGGTTCCGGTCTTGGCGAGCGCCTGAACGGCGTTGCCCAAGGCCTTGCGGTACTGCTTGCGGCCGAAGGCTGAGCGGGTTCCGAGACCGATCAACAGCACGCGCGCGGCCGCCGTCCCCGCCGGCGTCGGCAGGAGCATGACATCCCCGAGCTTTCCGGAAAAATCGCCGTCCGCACGCAGCTTCCCGATCAGCCCGTCCAATTGCTTGTCGATCCGGGCCGCCGCGGCGCCGAGATCGCCGTCCTCATACACGCCCACGACGGCGCAATCCGCAGCATTGCTCGCCTTCGCATCGATTATGGCCTTGAATTCCATGTCCAAAACTCCGTTTTTGTCTGTTCGTCGCCTAGAGGGTTGAGCAAATAGTTTACTAGATTATTACCAAGGCTCTAAGCTCGTGCCATGAAATGGACTGTGCAAAGATATGTGTTGCGCGAAGTCGTGCAGACCTGGCTGGCCGTCACCGGGGTTTTGGTGGCGATCCTGGTATCGAACCAGTTGTCCAGGGTGCTCGGCCAAGCGGCGGACAATCAGTATGGCCGCCACGTGGTATTCGACTTGATCGCACTCGGCGCGATCATGAATCTGTCGGTCATCGTGCCCGTCGGCCTGTTGCTGGCCGTGGTATTGACCTTGGGCCGCATGTACCACGACAGTGAAATGGCGGCGCTGCAGGCCTGCGGTTTTGGCCCGGCGCGGCTGCTGGTGCCCTTGTTCGGCTTTGCCGCCGTCATTGCCGTCGGCCTCGGCTGGCTGGTGTTCGTGCCGACAGCGAAGCGCAGCTGCTGCGTCAATCGGCGATCAAGGAGGCGCAATTCGGCCAACTCGATGCCGGCCGATTCCGATCGTTCAGCGGCGGCGACGCGGTGTTTTACGCCGAACGAGTCGATCCGGAGGGTGTGCTGCACAACGTGTTCGTGCAGCGCGAGTCGGCGGGTCGAATCGAGTTGGCTCTCGCCGATACGGCCACCTATTCCAAGGCGGCGCCCAACGGCACGCACCTCGTGACTCTGTTCAACGGCCGCCGCTATGAGGGCGTGCCGGGGCGCGACGATTTTCGGGTGATCGAGTTCCGCGAACACGGCATTCCGATTTCCGCGCCCGCCGATGCGGTCGGGACCAACGATCCTGACACCAAGCCCACCCGAGAACTGTGGGGCTCGTACGCTCCCTCCGACATTGCACAATTGCAATTCAGGGCGTCCACGCCAATCATGGCGCTGGTGCTGACCCTGGTCGCCGTGCCCCTGAGCCGGCTGCGCCCGCGCCAGGGACGATACGCCAGGGTCGGTTTCGCGATCGTCGTGTACTTCGTGTATTCGAATCTGCTGTCGGCTTCCAAGGTGTGGCTGGAAAAGGGAGATCTGCCGCCGGCGGTCGGGGTCTGGTGGGTGCACTTGGCGGGGCTCGCCCTCGGTCTCTACCTGGTCGTGCGCGAAGCGAGGACGGCGTGAATATTCTCGACCGTTACCTGTACCGCACCGTGCTCGTCTACACCTCGATGGCGATGGCCGTGCTGTTGACCTTGGGCGCGCTGTTCGTGTTCATCAGCCAACAAGGCGATATCGGCGTCGGCAGCTACAACGCCGGGGACGCATTCCTCTTCACGCTCCTCAATCTTCCGCAGCAGGCGTTCGAACTGCTGCCGATCGGCGCGATGATCGGGGCGCTCATGGGTCTCGGCAATCTCGCGTCGGGCAGCGAACTGGTGGTGACGCGCGCTTCCGGCGTGTCGGTCTGGCGTATCGCCTGGCCGGTGGGCCTCGCCGGGTTGACGCTCGCGCTCATCATGTACGGCATCGGCGAGTATGCGGCGCCGCCGATGGCGCAATTCGCGAAACGCGAAAAGACCACGGATAAATTGGCGGACGTGAGTTTTGCGGGGGTGAGCAGCGCATGGGTGAAGGACGGAAATCTCATTCTGCGGGTGCAAACCGGCGAAGTCGACCGCGCGTTCGGCGGCGTCTCGCTGTTCCAGCTGGATGGGACGACGAAGTTGCGGTCGATCCAGCGGGCCCAGCGGATTTCAGTCGCGGATCCCGGCCGCTGGAGCCTGCACAACGTCGCGACGACGCGGTTTGGCGACGACCACATCGAGAGCGACCTCGTGAGCGGGATCATGATGCAATCGACGGTCAATCCGGAATTCCTGGGATTGGCCGCCACCGATCCGCAACTCCTGACATTGCGGGGCCTTGCCTCGTATATCGATCACCTCCGCCGCAACAACTTGGATACCGCATCCTACGAAATCGGCTATTGGTCGCGGATCGCGAGACTTTTCGCCGTGATCGTCGTGACGCTTCTGGCGCTGCCCTTCGTGTTCGGACCGCTGCGCACCACCGGAGCCGGTACCCGCACGGTGATCGGCGTGATGCTGGGCGTGGTATTTTTCCTCATCACGGGAACCATCGAGAAAGGCGGCCAGCTGTTCGGATTGAATCCTGCGCTGGTGGGCTGGCTGCCGACGGCGGCGATCGGGCTGTGTACGTTGATCGCGATATCGAGGACGCGCTAGTTCGAAGAGCCGTAAGCTTCCCGATCCGACCTCCTTCAGGCATTCCGTCGTTCGAGGACGCGCTGACCGGTCGTTCGAGAGTGCTTAGAGCTACTTACGAGCGCGGCAAATGGACGATTCGCGTCTTCGATAATCGGTCGTGGAGCGCCAAATGCTTGGGATCGACGTATAGCCAGAGGACACCGAGCGCTGCCGGGGCCCAGGCGAGCGCGCCGAAACCTAAGCGCAATGCCGCGGCTTTCAATCCCAACCGCTCTCCTGACGGAGTGACCGCGCGAAGATGCCAGGCGCGCATCCCCAAGGTTTGGCCGCTGCGGGTCCAATTGAGCAGGTAGTAACCCGCGATGACGCCGATGAGGCCCACGCGGTAGAGATACACCCATGCGCCCGCCGTTTCGCGCTCCACCGCGACGCGGTGGTTCAACAACACGGCGCCCGAGGTGAATACCACGAGAAGGGCGGCCAGGAGCACGGCGTCGTACAGCAACGCGGCGACGCGTCGGCCGAATCCGGCGCTCGTGCCGACCGTCACGAAGTCGGCGCAGGCACCGGCTTTTTGGTCGGCGTGAGCGCGGGAGATGCTGCCGGTGCGGTCTTGTGCGCCGCGGGCGGCGGCGCCTTCGGCACCAGCAATTGTTCCAGCGGCCGGAAAATGCCATCGAAGCGGTAGCCGGCAATGTCGAATGCGCGGCCCGCGGCCCGCGCATTGAGCGCCGCGTCCTTGCTCGCCTGCAATTGAACCCAATGCTTGTCGCCAACGACCGCGCCCGTGATCGTGATCGTATTGCCGTCGGACAGGGCCACCGTCGCGACCGTCGCTTTGCTGAAATCGACGCTGCCGGCCGGCGCCACGTCATCCGCGGTCAGCCCGCCGTAGGTGCTGGGCGAGGGAGCGAGCGAGGCGCCGTCGGCTGCTTTTCGGCCGGACGGCACCCCGTCGAGCGCGAAATTCTCTGCGTCCTTGAGAGGCGCGGAGTGGGTACCCGCGGTGTTGGGGGCGGCGCTTGGAGTCTTGGGGCCGGCGCTCGGCGTGCCCGGGGCGCCGGAGTTCGAGGAATCCGCAACGACGCGGCGCACGGTGTAAGCCGGTCCCGCCGCCGGCTTGACCTCGATGCTTTGGATGTTGGCGGCCGCGATATCGATCAAGTGCGAATCGATCCAATAGCGCGGCTCCGCCTCGAATGAAATGCCCGGTTCGACGCTGTAGCTCGAGTTCTCGCCGCTGCGCCGCGCGAAGTTGCCTTCGCCGACGGGCTTGCCGATGATCACGGCATGCTTGCCGTCGCGCGCAGTGATGCTGATTTCCGCTCCGCTCGCGCCCGGCAGGGACGGATCCTCGACGCCGATGATCGGGAAGTTCGCCGGATTGGAGGTCTTTTCCTCGACGATCTTCGCGTCACTCAAGGCCAGCAATAATTTGCGCAGCTTCGACACGTCGGCCGGATAATCGCCGCGTTCCGCCACCGTCCACCGGCCGCTTTGCTCGTGAATCGTCGCCGTGGGAGCCGCACCGCCCCGGCGCACGCTCAGGGCAGTCACCGTGTTCAGTTCGCCCGCGAGGGAAGGCACCAGCGCGGCGCCGTGCGTGTCCCGCCGCAGATTGCGCTGGGAGCTCAAGTACAGTGCGCCCGAGATTGCGAGCGCCGCGGCGACAATGAGGGCGATGAATCGTTGCCGGCTCATGCCGCGCCCGATACCGGCGTCCGGCGCCGCCGGCGCAGCGCCAAAATCACGACGCCCGCCACCGCCACGCACAGCGGCGCAACAGCAATGTTGATGACCTTGAGCCAGGAATTCAGGCGATTGATATCCACATCCAGTCCACGCTGGGTTTCGCGCAGCTCCTTGCGCACGCGAGCCTTCTCGGCGACGAATCGCTTCAGTTCCGCCTCTTGTTCCGGCGACAGCATGAGCGATGACTGATCGTTGCGCTTGCTTTGCAGCTCGGTCAACTTGGCTTCAGTCTGCTGCAGCTCCGCCTGAAGTTCCAACGCCTTGCCGCGCAAACGGTCGTCCGCCTGCCGTCTGAGCGCTTCCACGCGCTCGAAGGGGCGCGAAAACGTGGCGCGGCCGCGAACGCTGATCAGCGCGCTGCTCCCGCTCAAATTGTCGAGAATGTTGGCCACCAAATCGCCGTTGTTGGCAAACGCCTGCGCGACGCGTTGGCCGAACACTTCGCGCGTTTGCACCCACATGTAGTCCATCAGCAAATCCGTGTCGGCGATGATGACGATATTGGCGGGCGCCGTGGACTTCGCCAGGTGGGCGACCGGCGGACCGGCGGCGGCTTTCTGCTCCGGCGGCGCTCCCTGGGGAAACGCGGACTCCACGGGTCCGGTGATGCGCGCGGCGAGGGCGTAGCGCACGCCCGTCGGTTTGAATCCGTCGCGCAATGTGGCGGGGTCGGTGAGCGCGTTGAAGCGCAGCGCGGGGATCGGCGCCGCGCTCGCCGAGCTCAGCAGCAGAGGTTCGAACGCGGTCTTGGCGCCGGAGTGCGCGGCGAGCGAGCCTGCCGTGGCGAGATTGACCTTGTCGAGCGACGCCGACACCACGTCCTTTTGATTCATGTCGTCATGGCCCAGCCCCAGGATGCCGATGTGACGTATCGGCGGCGACTGCATGCTGGTGCGCACTTCGAGTCCTCGCTGCAAGTCGCCGATGACCTTGGTCGGATCGTAATCGACGCCCCAGGCCGCGAGCAGCGGCGCGAGATCCGACGAATGATTGGCCATCGCTCCGGCAAGCGGATTCGATGGGTCCTGCCCGCTGGTGTCCGCACCCGCGTTCGGATCGAGGAACAGCAGTACCCGGCCGCCGCGCATCACGAATTGATCGATGGCGTACAGAGTCTTGGGCGCCAGTCCCTTCGGATGGACCAGCATCAGCACATCGACGTCCTTGTCGACGTGATCGACATCGGCGGTCAGGGTGCGCACCGTGAACAGCTCCTGGAGCTGGG
>WNFL01216084.1_pt2 | contig 39790 bp, 39 predicted proteins | sample 5400361 | NCBI WGS metagenome assembly WNFL01 (sample SAMN13153351, study PRJNA577476) | soil metagenome | isolation source: 40 cm soil on Douglas fir-dominated hillslope | place: USA:California | collected 2013-09-17
CCCACGAGGTCGCATATATCGGTCGCGCGCCTATCTCTTCCAAACCACGCCTGACCAATGTCTCTGCAATTCCCTGGCGAAAGTAATCGCAATGTGTCGCGATGTATCCCAGCTCCAGGGTAAACCGTTGTGCTTCAACATCGCCCAGCCCGGCATCATTAAAAACCTGAGATGTGTGACTCTCACGCGGGATCTTGATCGCTGCCACGCCCACAAGTTTATCGTCCCTGAACTCGCGTAAGAGAAGGCGCGCGTGATCCACACCGTACTTTAGATGCTCAACGTTCGGGATATTCTCGTACTTTTCAACAAGCATTACGAACGCTGTGCGTTCGCTGGCATCGCATTCAGATGGAGGCCCGAACTTAATCATCCGCGTTCTCAGCCCTCATAGTTGCTCCCTACCAACGGCGGCCGCCGTCAGCTTTTCTTTGGGGTGATACAGTGACCATACGAAAAATCGTCGCGGGTGCCATCCGCGCGGACAATCTCAAAACACTGCGTGGTGATTCCGTCAACGAATTGAGTCACGATTTCAAAATGGTCGATTCCGCGACCTAGCTTGGCTTCATATTCTGTATACCGTTTTAACAGCGCCCTGAGGTCGAGCGCGTCGGCATCGCTAACGCGATCTCCAGGACGGTAGCGATTCAGCATCTCTTTAAAGAACGCGCGAGCATCACCCTTCTTTTCGAAGCTGCGTGTGTCGATACTGAACGGCTGCTTCTTGCCCATAATGAGTGCCTCGCCCAATCCCGCCGCCATACTAACGGGCACCAGCCGCTTGTGCCTGCCGCGATTTGCCGCGAGTGGCCATGGTTATAGGACGTCCAGCATCGCGGCGCCTTGGGTTATTGAAATTCAAGAAATTTTAGGCCATTGCGTTTGCAAAATGGGGCTGCAATTGCAGTGCACTCAACTGACTACCGGCGAGCAGATCGGGGGACCGAACTGCCCGCGCCAACTTCGCATTCCGCACTGTCGCTGCGAGGTAAGTGGGGGCATTGCTGGGCGCCCTATCAGGACATGTTCTCTTGATACAGCGGCAGAGTGAACTGAAAGGTCGCACCTGGGCCGACATTGCTGGAGGCCGACAGTCGTCCTTGATGAACTTCGATGATCGAACGGCAGATCGAAAGTCCCATGCCCAAGCCGTTGGATTTGGTGGTGAAGAAGGCATTGAACAGCCTGTCCGCGTTCTCGGCGGAGATTCCGACACCGCAGTCCTTTACTGTTACCCGCACTTGCTGCGCTTCGTCTTGCTGCGATCGGAGCACCAGTTCGCGCGGCCGATCCGCGACCGATTGCATCGCTTCGATGCCGTTCATCACCAGATTGATGAGCACCTGCTGCAGTTGGACGCGATCGGCCAGGACCGCGGGTAGTGAGGATGTGAGCTCCGCCCGCACGGACACCCCGTGGCTGAGTGCGTCACGCTGCATCAAGGCGATGACCTCGTTAATGACGTCATTGATGTCGAGCGCTGTCTTCTGCGTATCGGACTTGTTGGCGAGCGCACGGACGCGCCGGATCACCTCGCTCGCCCGATTAGCATCCTTGATGATCCAGTCCACCGAGCCGCGCGCTTCGTCCAGGTTGGGATGTTCGCGGTCGAGCCAGCGCAAGCAGGCCTCGGCGTTGCTGATGACGCCAGCGAGTGGTTGGTTCACTTCATGAGCGATCGAAGCGGTCAACTCTCCCATGGTTGTCACGCGTGTGACGTGCGCCAGATCTGTTTGAGCTTTGTGGAGAGCTTCCTCGGCCCGTTTGGCTGCGGTGACGTCCATAACCGCTCCGACAAACTCGATGCGGCCCGATTCATCGCTTGTGGCATGAGCGACAATATGGACATGTTTGACAGTGCCATCCGGCATCAACAATCGATGTTCAAGGTCCAAATCCTTCCCATCTTGCGACGCACGCTCGATAGTCTCTTGCACGAGGGCAAAATCGCTCGGATGGACGCGTTTGAGAGAAAGTTCCTCCGTCGGTTTCGTCGTTCGATCGTATTGGAAGATTCGAAAGGTTTCCTCTGACCAGAAAATTTCTCCGCTCGAGACATTCCGGCCGACGCTGCCGGTGCAGCTCAATCTCTGCGCTTCGGCCAAATACATCTCACTATGTCGCAGAGCGCGCTCAATCCGCCTTTGATCCTCAATCGCTGTTAGCAGATCATCGCGGGAGCGCCGGAGGGATTCTGCTGTGTTTCTTTGCGCCGCACTCAGAAAATTCACAAAGAGGGCTGTGATCGAAAACAGGACCAAACGCGGTAGCTCAGTAATGTCCGTAGCGAATGAATTTATGGGAGGCACCAAATAATAATCAAAAGCCAAAAGAGCGAGTGCGGACGCAAACAATCCCGGTCCGAAGCCGCCAAACCACGCGACGAACATGATCGCGCAAAGAAACAACGATACGAACGGTTCAGTGTGCAGGAAAACGATTGCCAGTTGCGCCACAACTACCGCTATGGCGATCGACAAAACCGCAATCGCATAGCGCGAGATCGCGGACGGCTTTGACCACCATAGAGGAGGATTAGACTTCGACATTACCGTTCCTCGTTCCGCGTATGCTATTCACCACGATACAGGCACGTAGGCGTCGCACGTTGGAGCCCAATCCAGAAATCGACCAAGTCGTCAACGCCGCCGCAATACAGCCAAAGAAGCAGCGCGGAGCCGACTGCCAACAATTCGTGGTCTGGCTGAGCATCATCCGTAGTAACAGGCGTCCGAGACCTGGCCTAGAAGATCAAAACATTTTGGGGAAAAATCGGCAAATTTGACCGCGGCCCCTTAGGTCGTCCCTCCGCCACCGCCCCGTTCCACACACAATTTCGCACCCACGCTGAATGGGTTCTGAGCAAGATTGTCCCAAGCGCAACAAGTTCGACAAGCACAACGTTCGTACGTCGCCGTTTAAAAGGTGCATCAGCGCTTAATCAGAAGGCGACTTATGTCCAACAGCGAGTTCATCCCCCTCGGTTGCACGGGAGCACCCGCCACAAAGCCGTACGGAATGAAATCGGTTTTGTCGGGCTCGGTCGCATGACCAAGCAATCGATATGTAATCGGAGCAATTTCGCGACAGTATTCTCGACAGTACCCGTTAAATTCTGAATCGTTCGCTGAGTGAGAAGGAGCGATGTATGACTTGGAAGCAGTTTTCCCATGGGTTTCGGGTAAATCCAATCGTCAATGGGTCACCCGAAGCGCTGGTGGTCTTGCTGCATGATCTCGGTGCTACTTCCGGGAGGCTAATCCCCATTGCGCGGCGCTGGGCAACCGCCATGCCCAAGGCGGCGTTCGTCGCCCTCGATGGAATTGAGCAACTCGAACCGCCCGCCTACGGTAGCACAGAACCGGCCGTGCTAGATCGCACGGCGCGGAACCTCAGGCCACTGCTGGATCAGCAGTTGCGCACCTGTCGGCTCGATGCAAGCCGGTTCGTGTTGGCCGGTTTCGGATATGGCGGCACGCTTGCTCTGCACATGTCGCTTCGACTTGGTCTGAGTTGCGCCGGTGTCCTCGCGATTGGCGCAAAAGTGATGCATCCGCTGCCTCGCATTCTCAGGGCCGACAGCAAGGTTCGACTGATCGAAAGCGTAGAGGATCATCACACAGCTTACACCAGGTTGCGTGATTCAGCGGGGTCGCTCTCGGCGCGCGGAGTCGATGCGGACGCGGTTTTGGTGCCCAGCGAAGTCATGTCGGATGAAGCCATTCGGCACGGTAGCGCCTATCTCAACGAGCTCGTCGGCACCGCGCAGCGGCGCGAACTATGCGAACCCGTCCCGGAGCGCAGATATGCGCTCTAGGTATTCCGCAAGGCGCCTTGGCTGCCCAAGCTCTTATGAGACGAGCCCTTCTTTCATCTATGGATAGGAGAATGCAAAATGAATGCGTTGATCGCAGTTGTTGTCGCCTTCCTCGCGAACGGCAATATGGACTACGCCGCCGTGGATGCAGCAGACCAGGTCGACTGTAAGCAGAAGGCCGCGGAAATTGCACAGGTGAGGCTCGACCAGAACGAGCAGGAAGAGGTCAAAGTCGTTGGCTTCACTTACCAGTGCATCGAATTCGAGAATAAGTTTCCCGTTGCGGTTCCAAACGACCCCGCTCAGGCCAAGCACCGGCATATTCCGGGAGACCACGAGGCGTGATTTCCGCAACAGGGCCCGAGCGCGCCGACTCCAACATGATCGGTACCCGGATGGATAGAGCCTGAGGGCACGCAGCTCTGGAAATCACCCTTCATGTCGCGCCCACCCCCATGCAAAAGGACATATCCAATGACTTACAGAATTGCCGCCTTCATGTTTGCGAGCGCGATAATGGGCTGCGGTCCCGCTGTGGCACAGGGTTATTCCCCTGCGACCGCGGCCTCCCATGCCGCGCCCCGCTCAGCGAACGTTCCCCTAGGCGATGTCACCAATCCACAGGACACTTTGGCAAACGCGCGCGTTCGGGACCAAAGCGGAGCCGCGGTTGGCTACGTTGGAGGGGTGATTTTGGATGGGGACGGCAAACCGGTCGAACTCAAGGTCGATGTCAGCGATTACCTCGGCATGGGCAACAAATATGTTGCGATGAGGGCCAGCGATTTCACGTTCGACAAGGATCAAAAAATCTTGGTGACGACCTTGACCAAGAACCAGATACATGTCCTTGCCGGAGAGTAGCCTTTGACGACGACAGATCTCATGGCTCGACATGGCATAGCACTCGAAATCGCGCGCCCCAAGGGCGCAATCGAAGCGCGCGTAGAATGAACGGCGCGTCCCAATGCGCGCCGTTCCTTCCGTAATCTGACTCTTACACTCTCGATCCGGTTCTGACGCTTCGATCCCTTCGCCCAGAGCACGTTGCTGGCGCCGACTTATCCCGATTTCGCGATCGAGGCCACCTGTCCCAGTGGTATCGGCGATTTCGCAGCTCGGCAGCGACCGCAGACCATCGCCGGCTGTGCGAACACCGTCTCCTCGGTGCAACAGTTTGCCGGGCTGATCTGTCATTCACGATAAACATGCATAGGTGATGAGAATGCATTTTGAACATGCACTCTCAATACCCATTTTTGTCACGTGCGCAGAGATATCTGCACGAGTGAAACACGAGTAACGGAGTGAAGGAGAATCAACATGAGATGGCCAATGAATGGCGCAATTATCGTGCTACTTCTTTCAACCGCGTTAGCAATTTCGGCGCCGAATGCCTTCGCAGCCGAGCACGGTGGCGGCGGCCACAGAGGTGGCGGGCACGGCGGTTTCGGAGGTGACGGGCGTAGCAGCTTCGGTGGCAGCGAACATGGCGCTTTCGGCGGCGGGGAACGCGGCGGTTTCGATCGCGGTGGCCATGACCACTTCCGTTCCGACTTCCACGGCAGGGACTTTGCGCATTTCTCAGATCGCGAACGCCATCTCTGGGAGGGTGGTGGTTGGCGCCATGACTGGCATGACGGCCGTTATGGATGGTGGTGGATGGTCGACGGTGATTGGTATCTCTATCCGGGGCCGATCTATCCCTATCCGACTTATATTCCGGCGCTATGAGGGAGCAACCTGCACTGCCCGCGCCGATCGGCGTCTACAGGCACAGAACAGGTCAATCCCCGGCGTTTGCTATCCAATGAGACGCAGGCATTGCTTGTATTTTCATACAAGGAGTCGACTGGATCGTAACGTTCCACATCGCGGGGCCAAGATCGGTAATGCCGTGGACGACGGGTCGAACGGCTGCTCAGCTTCCGTTCGGCAGCCTTTCCGGTGAATCCCATCGATCCTGAACTGCCGAAGCGAGTCGACATCCTTCTGGCTTTGCCATGAGTTCGCGGATGTTCCCGCCCCATTCATTATCGACATGTATCAGTGACATTAATGCATTTGATACATTGCATCATCGTACGTAAATCCACTCCAACAACCGCCGCGTTTTGGAATACTTGCGTCCAGAGTGGAGAATTTCATGAAGATCCAAGCCATTGCCGCGCATTCCGCGCGTTCTACGAGCCAGTATTTCTTGATCGTGGCGCTGCTCATTGCCGGACTTACACTGGTCGGCCCAAAGGCGTCGGCACAAATGAATTCCCGCCCCGTCGAGAAGACGCAAGCCCTAGACTTCATTGTCTCTTGCCAGGCAATGCCGCTCGATCCGGCCGCGCGCTGCGACGCGCGCGTCAACGACGATAGGCACATTCCAAGCTTCGATATCTGGTGCCTCCAGATACAGTTTTATCCGGCCCCGCGCTGCGATGCGCGCGGCGGTGACGATACGCAAGCTTACGAACATTATCGCTCGTTGGCGGAACAATTCGAGCAGCAGCGCGGGGGTCAAGAAGAACGCGATCAGGAACTGATGAACCGGCTAAATCGCGATCCACTCAATCACGACCAGATGGATATCGTGCCGTAGGCGTGAGAATCGAACTGAAGAGTCTTGCGCTGGGGAAATTGGTTCAACTTCAAACAAAGGAGAAAGCCATGAAAAAGTTTGTCCCCATCATCTGTTCCATCGCGGCAATCGCCCTGTGCACGGGCTGCGCGGTTGACGGTGTCGGCGGTGGACCGGTCGCTTATGACGGTTTCTACGACGGCTATTATGGACCGTTCTATGATGGTTATTGGGGCAATGACGGTTTCTTCTACTATTCGGACGGTGAGGGCCATGCTTTCCGCCGCGACGAAGCAAACCATTTCCGCCACAACGGAGGTATGGGCTTCCATGGCGTTCACGGCCGAGTCGGCGGCATTGGCAGGGCAGGAAGCGGACGAGGCCGAGGCTGAGAGCGGCGTTGAAGAACCGCTTCACATACTCGGACGTAAGCCGAAATCGATGGAGACGTTAACCGCGTATTTCACACCGTTGGGTGGTAGGCGCGTGGAGATGCCATGCTTGAATTGCATTCTCATCACGTCTAAATGTTTCCGATGAATTGGGGAGCTTTCGATCTCAATCTGCTGATCGTGTTCGACGCGGTCATGCAGGAGCGCAACGTCACCCGCGCTGGAAGCCGCATCGGCCTGAGCCAGCCGGCAATGAGTCACGCGCTTAATCGGCTACGTCACATGCTTAAGGACGAGTTGTTCATTCGGACACCCGACGGCATGGTCCCGACTCCGCGCGCCGAGGCTCTTGCGCTACCGCTACGCAACGCGCTCAGCGAGATGCAGCTGGCGCTAGAACCAGCCGCATTCGACCCCGCCAAGTCGGACCGACGCTTCGCGCTGGCCATCAACAACTACGCTGCGGTCGTGCTCGCTTCGCCGCTGGTCGCTGCCGTGACGGCCGCAGCACCCGCGGTCCAACTCAACCTCGAACCAAGCGGTACCATGAACATTATCGACCTGCTGGACCGCGGCGAACTCGACTTAAGTCTCGGCAGCATGGCCATTCCAGGCGAACGCTTCGTGGTTCAACCTCTGCTCGAGGATCCGTTTGTCATGGTGATGCGACGCGGCCATCCGGCGAGCCGGCGGAAACTCTCGGCGGCGGCCTTCGCCGCCCTGCCCCATCTTGGAATCTCCTCGACCCGTGAGGATAGCGACTTTGTCGACCGCTGGCTCGCCGAGCGTGGGTTTGCGCGCCGAATCGCGCTGCGCGCCCCCTTTCTCTCCGCTGCGCCGATTCTTGTCCAATCGGATCTCGTCGCGACATTGAGCCGTCGGGTCGCTCAGCAGTTCGTGCGCAATCATCCCCTGCAAATCCGCGAGCCACCTTTTGACTCGCCACGCGTACGAACGGTCATGCAATGGCACCAGCGACTGGATGGCCATCCCGCCCATCGATGGCTTCGCCAAATCATTCTGTCCGTGACCAAGAGTTTATAGCTCTCCTCATTCACAATGAGCATGTGATAGTGAGATCAATGCATTTGCTGCATTGACGCACCCATTTTAAATCAGCTCCCGACACAGTTGAGCGGCGCTTCGGCATTCCGAACAGCCGACCAGGCGCGGAAGGAGCGATGAATGAGTGCGAACCAATTTTCTCATCCTTCCCCGGATTCACCTCTAGTCGTGCTGGATACGGGTGCTCTCAGCGCCAAATCAAGGGACCTCTGGGTCCTTGCTGATGACGAGCCGCTTGTCGGTCTGCCGACAGCCCAAGCTGCTCGCCGCGGGCCGGTGCTGCACCAATATCGGCGGACCGAAGAGCTCATACCCGGTACGAACGTCGTCCCGTTCCTCCATCCCATTTATCGACGGCGAATTCCACCAGAGACGCGCCCAAGCCCTTCGTCGGAACAGCTTCGGTCTCGCGCCGAGGTGCGATGGCTCGTTTATGGCGCGGGTATGTTCGTGCTCGGCATCCTCGCGCACATGGCGTGGCTGAGGGCGTGGCTATGACCACAACCGAACCATTTCAAAATTGGGCGCACGCCGAAATGGCGGATGGCAACACGGACGTGCCGGCTCTTTTGCCTTATCGGCAAGCAGAAGATCTTCAATGTCCTTCCTTCATCCATAGCCACAAGTGCCATCCTCAATTCGTCCGCGCGCGTGGGTGGGCGAACCATCGCAAGCCGACGTCCCATTTCAATCTTCATTGGGCACAAACGCAATTTGCCCTTGCTCTGCTGCTTTGGCTGATAGCGGCCGCGATTGTTGCGTGGATGGTGTCATGAAGATGGAAGGCGAAGTGTTCTCCACAACAGAGAAAGAAAACGCTATGCGTTTGCAAGATATCGAGCCCGTCGCAAACATGCCACGCGGCGATCTGGATACCGCAGTCGAATTCGAAGGCGGCCTTCCCAAGCTCACGCCCTTTCTACGCCACTTTGCACAGTCATTGTCTGGTAACCGAGAACTTGCCGAGGATCTGGCGCAGGAGGCTTTGGCCAAGGCCTGGCGGTCCCGTCGATTGTTCATTCCGGGAACCAGTCTCAAGGCTTGGCTCTGTACCATTCTTCGCAATGAATTCTACTCCTACAAGCGCCGTTCTTGGCGGCAGTCCGGTTGGGATCCCGAATTGGCAAATGCCATTCCTGCGCCAGACGGAGAGCAGCAATGGGCCGTTGAACTTTCCGATGCAGTCCGCGCGATGCAGGACTTGCCCGACGCACAACGCGAAGCGCTGATTCTAGTCGGGGTTGGCGGCTTCTCCTACGAAGACGCAGCAATGCTGTCCAAATGCCCGGTGGGAACGGCGAAGAGCCGTGTCGCACGCGCACGCCAGTTACTGAGCGACATTTTGGACGGCCGCCGTTTGCTGCCCACAAAATCGGGCCCAGCCAATAGCCACACGATAAATGATTTGCTTGCACAGGTCGCTTTCGTGCGCGTAGAGCATGAATTCAGCTGCGCCTGGGAGAGCGGCGATGCGGATTAGATCCGCCGCCAGGATCTCGAGGCGTTCCTCACCACATGTAGCATCGATGCGCACGGCGTTTTATTGGTCGGTTCGGTCGTGTCCGATGAAACCATTCGCCATGGTAGCGCGCACTTGGTCGAGCTGGTCGGCACGGCGCAGCGGGGTGATCGACTCCGCCTCGACCGGTAGAGCGGTCTTGCGCAATAAATCATCCATGCGGGACGTGTGGGCACGGAATCTGCTCTCAGTGAGTTTTTTGGTCGTCGTCTCCGGCTGCGCGACCTACAGCCCCGCGCCGCTGACAAAAGAACCCGCGTTCTCATCGAGCGTGAGTGCGTTGCGGTCGGAGGCCCCTTTGCCTCAGCAGCCGCTATCCGTCTCCCAAGTCGCGATCCTCGCCATCGAAAACAACGCCGACCTGCAAGCCGCGCGGGCCCAGCGTGTCTTGGCGCAAGCGCAGGTTTTCAGCGCAGGTCGGCTTCCCGACCCACGGGTCAACGGTGCCTTCCTGCCACTTGTGGCTGGTGTGGGAACGACGCCTGCTTGGATTGCCGGAATTGGTGAGGACATCACGTCGCTCATCACGCTTTCCGCGCGCGGACGCAGCGCGAAGGCCGGAGCGCACCAGGTTGATGCTCAAATTCTTTGGCAGGAATGGCAGGTTAACGGCCAGGCGAAGCTCCTTGCGGTGGATATCATCGAGGGTGAGACCAGTCTTCGTGTTCTTGCACAAGCCCATGATCTGCTTTCCGAATTGGATTCTCGCCTGCAAACCGCGCGGACTGAAGGACTGGTGACGCTAGCGCAAGCCGCCCCCATCACTGCCTCGCTCCAGACCACGCGTACTCAGGTCGATGATCTCGCACGGTTGCAACTGGCACGCCGGCATCAGCTCAACGCGTTGCTCGGCTTGGCGCCCGATGTCACTCTGCCGCTGACGGACGTTCCCGACGTACCTTTGCTCGACGCGCCATCTATCGAACGCATGCTTCCAAGCATCGCGTCGCGCCGTCCCGACCTTGTCGCCCTGCAGTTCGGATATGAAGCGCAAGAGCAAAAGGTGCGCACGGCGATTCTGGCGCAATTTCCGAACCTGGTGTTCGGAGTCCAGGGCGGTAGCGACAACGCCAACGTGCGCAATTTCGGACCGCAGATTTCGTTCACGCTTCCCATATTCGACGGCAACCAAGGCGCTATCGCCATCGAGCGCGCAACAAGGACGCGGTTGCACGAGGAATATACGGCGCGATTGACAACTGCTGTCGGGCAAGTGAGAGCGATGCTCTCCGAGATAGCGGCGCTGATCATCCAGCGCGATGCCATTGTCGCAGAATTGACCAGGAGCGATCAGGCGGCCGTCGAGGCTGCTGCGGCATTTCGCTCGGGCGATTTGGATCAGCGCTCCTATGTCGACTTCATCATGACCAGGTTGAACAAGCAAGTTCAGCTCATCAACATCGAGCAAAGCCTGTTCGAGCAACAAATAGCCATCGCAGGCCTGACAGGTGCAGGTCTACCTTCGATTGAATCGCTACCCGAGGAGACGACACCATGAGAGCGCTGCTCATTGTGGCCGCCATGGCGGCAGGTTTCTCTGCTTATGCTAATGCCCAGCCTAGCGTGCTTGTGCACACGCAAATGCCCAAATGGGGATCGCTTCCGAACGAGATCGTCACCCACGGTTCCGCGGCCCCCGTTGCGACCGCGACCGAGACGCTCAGCGTACAGCAATCGGGCCAGGTGTCGGCGATCTTCGTGCGGCCCGGCGCACTTGTGCACGCGGGCGACAGTCTCATCCAGTTCAACACCTCACCGACCGCGATAAGCGCCTATCAGCAAGCTCTGGCGGCATTGGAACTGGCGCGGACCCAGCAAGCGGACATGGCAAAAATGGCCGAGCACCAACTTGCAACACGGGACCAAGTTGCGCAGGCCAATGCTGCCGTCATGACGGCTGCAGCAGCGCTGGAGGCAATCCGCCGCGATGGCGCAGACCGCGCGAGCGTCACGGTGAAGGCGCCGTTCGACGGTCTGATCGCCTCGGTACCTGTTGCCCAGGGCGATCGCGTGGCGCCCGGAGTAGCGCTGGTCACCATCGCGCGCAGCAATGGACTGATCGTTACGGTAGGAGTCGAGCCGCGCGATCGGCAGCAGGTCAGGATTGGTCAAAGTGCGGACCTGGAGAGCTTGCTCGGGGGCGACAAGGTGCAAGGTCGAGTCGTTCGGGTTGGCAGCATGCTCAATCCCCTGACCCGGCTGATCGATGCCGACGTCGCCGTGCGCGAAGGTACGGTCCTCTCGGGCGATGCGTTTCGCGCCACCATTGCGGTCGACCAGACCCAGGGTTGGCTCGTGCCACATGATGCCGTGCTGATCGACAATATGGGCGCTTATGTGTTTCAGGTTTCGGGCGCCAAAGCGGTCCGTGTCGTGGTGCACATCGCCTTGACGACCGATACCACGGATGTGGTGACAGGCCCGCTCGACGCACGTCTGCCGCTCGTCGTTCAAGGCAATTACCAGCTTCAAAACGGATCTCTAGTGCGAACGAGCAACGCGTCGTGACGTTTATAAAACTCATCGAGACTCAGGCGCGGGCTATTGTCGTATTGGCGGTAGCGCTTGCCGTTGCCGGCGTGGTGGCGGCAATTTCGCTGCCCGTCGGGCTGTTTCCGCAAGTTTCCTTCCCTCGCGTCGTCGTGGATATCGATGCCGGCAGCAGACCAGCCAACCAGACGGCTTTGCTTGTCACAACACCCCTGGAAGAAGCCATTCGCACGGTCCCGGGAGTTCAGAACGTCCGCTCTGATACGTCGCGCGGTGCCTCGCAGATCGCCATCGACTTCGCGTGGGGCACCGACATGGTGGCGAGCACGCTTCTGGTTGACGCAGCGATCGCCAAGACGCTGCCGAGTCTCCCCGCGGGTACGGTCTACAATGTGAGGCGTATGGATCCGACGGTCTATCCCATCATCGCTTATGCGCTGCAGTCGGACACGGTATCGGGCACGACCCTCTATGATCTTGCCCAATATCAGATCAGGCCGATGCTCTCTTCGATACCTGGTCTGGCGAGGGTGATGGTCCAAGGCGGCAACACGGCGGAAGTTGAGGTTCTGGCCGACCCTCACCGCCTGGCCACGTACGGCATCGGACTCAATGAGCTTGCCGCTGTCTTGACCAGCGGCAATGTCTTGCAAGCAGTCGGCCAACTTCAGGATCGCGACAAGCTCTTTCTCGTGCTTACAGGCAACAGTGCAACGAAAACCTCCGACATCGGCGCTTTGGTGGTACGGTCCAATCCGAACGGGATCGTTCGCGTACGCGACGTTGCCACGGTCCAAGCTGGAGTCATGCCGCAGTGGACCCACGTCATCGAAGATGGTCAACCGGCGGTCCTCTTCAGCGTCTATGAACAACCCGATGGCAACGCGGTTCAGATCGCTCAGGCCGTTCAACAGAAGCTTACGGGTTTCAAGCTGCCGCCCGGTGTGCGCCTTGCCAATTGGTACGACCAAAGCCAGCTGGTCTTGCAATCGACCGCCAGCGTGCGCGACGCGGTAATGATCGGCCTTGTCCTCGCCGGCTTGGTCCTCATGCTGTTCCTGAGGAGCTGGCGAGTCACGACCATCGCGATCCTGGTCGTACCGGCGACGCTTATGACCACGATCGTCGTGCTCAGCGCTACCGGCATGAGCTTCAATATCATGACCCTCGGCGGCATCGCAGCGGCGGTCGGGCTTCTCATCGACGACGTCATTGTCATGGTGGAGCACATCGCGCGGCGAGCTGGCGCCAAGAACGACCAAGGCAATGTTGTCGGCGACCGGGCGGTTATTCCGGCAAGCCGCGAGTTCCTGCAACCCCTCACGGGTTCAAGCCTTGCAACGTTGATTGTCTTCCTTCCCCTCAGCTTCCTCACTGGCGTGACAGGCGCATTCTCAAAGGCGCTGGCGGTTACGATGGCGGCGGCCCTCGCGATTTCCTATTTGATGACCGCTTTCGTAGTGCCTGTGCTGAGCCGTTGGCTCGTCGATTTTAACAAGTGGCACGATCCGTCCAAAGCCGGCAAGGATTGGCTGGGGCACAATCATCGCCGCCTTCTGATCCTCCTTATCCGCCGACCGTTTATATTGGCTGTCGCGCTGGTTCCGCTACTCGGGATTGGTTTCTATGCCTACCAGAAGGTACCGACGGGTTTCATGCCCGCCGTCGACGAGGGTGGGTTTATCATCGACTATTTCACCCAACCGGGGACTTCGCTGAGCGAAACCGAGCGCGAGATCGGGCAAGTCGATGAGCTCCTGAAGAAGAACCCCGACGTGATGACATTCTCGCGGCGTCTCGGCATGGGACTCGGCGGCAATCTGGGTCAAAGCTATCACGGCGACTTTTTTGTGCGGTTGAAGGACGGTCACAAGCAAACGACGCCGCAAGTCATGGCGGCCGTCGGGGTGCAAATCGCCAATCTCGTGCCGGGCGTGCAGATCGAACTCGCACAGCTCATGGAAGATTTGATCGGCGACCTGACCGCTGTGCCCCAACCCATAGAGATCAAACTCTATGGCGCCGCCGAACCCGCCCTCATCGTACAGGCCAACAATATTGCGTCCGCGATCGCCAAATTGCCGGGTGTCGTCGCGGTCAAGAACGGCGTCAACCTTGCTGGTGACGCGCTTGATGTCGGCGTCGATCCGGTTCGCGCCGCAGTGGAAGGCGTGACACCGGATCAAATCGTCCAAACCGTCAACATCGCATTGACGGGTGTGGTCGCAACCTATCTGCCGCTGGACATCAAGTTCGAGGGCGTGCGGGTCAGGATCCCCGATGCCTTGAGCCTGCAAACCACCGACCTGTCGCAGCTGCCGCTGCGCGCATCCGATGGCCATCTCTTCCCGCTGAGTCGCATCGCGACCATCACGCCCGTGACCGGTCAACCGCAAATCTCGCGGGAGAATCTGCAGCCCATGATCGCGGTAACTGGCCGCATCCAAGGGCGCGGCTTGGGCGCTGCCGTCGGCGACGTGCAGAATCTCCTGAATGCGCCCGGCGCGCTCGCTCCGGGAATCAGCTACGAGTTGGGCGGCCTCTATCAGCAGCAGCAGATCGCCTTCGCCGGTCTGGCACGGGTCTTTATGGCGGCGTTGATCGCCGAGTTTGTTCTCCTGCTCGTTCTTTATCGGCAATTCTGGCTGCCGATCATCATCATCGGTTGTTCGTTGCTGTCGACGACGGCCGTGTTCACGGCCCTTTGGCTGACCAATGTCGAACTCAATGTCACTGCGCTGATGGGGATGACCATGATCATCGGGATCAGTACGGAGATGTCGATTTTCTTCGCATCCGAATATCGCGAGCTCTCGGCACACATGCCGCCCCACAGGGCGCTGCGCGAAGCCAGCCGTAACCGTTTGCGTCCCATTACGATGACGACGTTGGCGGCGATTCTGACGCTGGCTCCTCTCGCCCTTGCGATCGGACAGGGCTCCGCCATTCAACAGCCTTTGGCGATCGCCATCATTGCAGGGCTCTTCCTTCAGTTTCCTCTCGTCCTGCTTGCGATGCCGGTGCTGGTCGGGCTCACCCTGCCGCGAGTCAAAACTCATGCGCGGTGATCAAAACTTTTGTCGGCTCTGCCATCGTTCCAACCTTCGGCGAGACAAGGTTGGGTATCGCCGCTGCTAGCCACATGCACCAAAGATAGTTGAACACCGCAATTCTTCAAAAAAAAGAGCAAGCGCTCTAAAGATCGTTCACGTCGAACAACCCATATGCGATGAAGCGTTACGTTTCGGCACGGGACGAAACGCCAGTGCCGGCTTAGGGTCAGGTCGATGGTGAGTCTGCAAATCAATGGCCGAGTACAAGCTATTCACGCCGCAGATGACGCGCCTCTGCTTTGGGCGCTACGCGACATTCTCGGCTTGACCGGAACGAAATTCGGCTGCGGCATCGCGCAGTGCGGGGCCTGCACCGTTCACCTCGACGGCGTTCCTGTGCGCTCGTGCCTCTTGCCCATCGGGTCGATCGGCGGCGGCGCGGTCACGACCATCGAGGGCGTCGGCGAAACCCCGGCTGGGAGTCAGATCCAAAAGGCTTGGCTCGACCTTGAAGTGGTGCAATGCGGGTATTGCCAGTCGGGGCAAATCATGACCGCTGCCGCGCTGCTCGCATCAACGCCTAATCCGGACGACTCCGACATTGATGCCGCGATGGCCGGAAATATCTGCCGCTGCGGTACCTATGTGCGGATCCGAGCGGCGATAAAGCAGGCGGCCGCATCAAACCAGACGGCCGGATCAAAGCAGACCTAACTCTGACGATCGCCGAGGTTTGGCTATGTCCAATTCGCCAACGATAGACGAAGCTGCAAAGCAGGATGCGATGTCTCGACGCGCGCTCCTTAAGGTGAGCGCTGCCCTTGGCGGTGCTTTTCTTCTCGGCTTCAACGTCCCGCGGGCAATGGCGACAGATAGGCATGCCGAAGGAAGCCACGTCGAGTTTACGCCCAACGCGTTCATCCGCATCGAGCGTCAAGGCAAGGTCACCTTGATCATGCCGCAAGCGGAAATGGGCCAGGGAATCTACACCGCGCATGCGATGATTCTCGCCGAGGAACTGGACGCGGGATTCGACCATGTCAGGGTCGAAGCATCCCCCCCGAGCGACAAGCTTTACGGCAACCCCGTCCTCCATCTTCAGGCGACGGGAAATTCCAACTCCGTTCGAGCCTTCTGGACGCCTTTGCGCAAGGCCGGGGCTGGCGCGCGCGCGATGCTCGTCGGCGCTGCGGCGGAAATCTGGCGCGTTGATCCCGCGACGTGCCGCACCGAGAACGGCGAAGTGATTCACGATGCCAGCCGCCGGAGCCTGGGCTATGGAGCGCTCGCCGCACGGGCGGCCACGATGACGCCGCCCGTCGATCCGCCGCTCAAACCGGTCAAGGATTTCAAGCTGATCGGTAAGCCCCTTAAGCGACTGGACACACCAGACAAGGTCAACGGCAAGGCTGTCTACGGAATCGACGCCATGCCCTCAGGTGTGAAGTTCGCCACGCTCGCCGCTTGCCCGGTGCTTGGTGGCAAAGTGGCCCACGTCGATGACAACCGTGCGAGGATGATTCCCGGCGTGCGCCAGATCGTCGTGCTCGACGATCTTGTGAGCGTTATCGCCGATCACACATGGGCGGCTCAACAAGGCCTCGCCGCTCTCGACATAGAGTGGGACGAAGGGGCGAATGCCGCAATAAGCACGAGCGAGATATGGAAGCGAGCCGCGGCCGCAAGCGAGCGGTCGGGCGCGACGGCAAAAACGACCGGTGACGTCGACAAGGCGTTGGGCATGGGCCAAAGGGTGGATGCGGTTTATCAGCTTCCCTTCCTCGCCCACGCTCCGATGGAGCCGATGAACTGCACAGTGCATGTGAAACCCGATTCCTGCGAGATCTGGGTTGGCATCCAGGTACAGGCCCGCGGCCAGGCGGCCGCCGCCAAGCTTACCGGCCTGCCGCTCGACAAGGTCGTTCTTCGCAATCATTATTTGGGTGGCGGCTTCGGCAGGCGGCTCGAGGTTGACGGCGTCGAGAAGGCGGTGCGCATTGCCCAAAAGGTCGAGGGCCCCCTCAAAGTCATATGGTCCCGCGAGGAAGACATCCGTCATGATGCCTATCGTCCCATTTATTACGACCGCCTCACGGCGAGCCTCAGCGACGGGAAGATCCTCGGCTGGAACCATCGCATCACGGGCTCGTCGGTCGTGTCACGATGGCTTCCATCCGCTTACACCAACAACATCGATTTCGATGCGGTCGATAGCGCGGTCGACATGCCTTACGATATCCCCAATCTTCGCGTCCAATATGTCCGCGAGGAGCCGCCTGCGATACGCACCGGGTTTTGGCGTGGCGTCGGTCCCAACAACAATGTCTTCGCCATCGAATGTTTCATGGACGAACTCGCTCTGAAGGCGGGCAAGGATCCATTCGCCTTTCGCCGCGACATGCTCGGGAAGCAGCCCCGTCTCAAGGCAGCGCTCGAACTCGCGGCAACAAAAGCCGGCTGGGGCCAGCCTTTGCGCGCACGTGTGGGCCGCGGCATTTCAGTACAACCCAGTTTCGCAAGCTTCATCGCGACCATCGCCGAGGTCGAAGTTGATACAAACGGCGAGGTTAACGTGCGGCGCATCGTTTCCGCAGTCGACACCGGGATCGCAGTCAATCCCGACACCATCGTCGCGGAAGTGCAAGGCGGCCTGATCTTCGGGCTTACGGCGGCGCTCTATGGCGAGATCGCCATCGACAAGGGCCGCGTACGGCAAAGCAATTTCAACAATTACCGCATGCTGCGGATCAACCAGACTCCGGCCATTGAGGTTCACCTGATTCGGAACGAGGAGCTACCGGGTGGAATCGGCGAAACCGGGACCACTGCGGCGCCGCCGGCTGTTTGCAACGCAATCGCCGCGGCCACCGGAATAAGACTGCGGAAGCTTCCGATCGACCGCGACATTTTGGCAGGAAGGAGGCAGGCATGAGCCGTTTGCGCACGCTCGTGAAATCCGGCCGCTTCTGGACGATCACCGCTATTCTTGCAGCCGTCCTGATAGGCGTTGCCGTCCGGGCGCTCTACGAGCCCGGGCCGATGGACTTTGCCGGGGGCAGGCGCGTTGCCCTCTCCGCCTATTCGGGAGTGAATCCCACCGGGGCGCCCACTGATCTCGGCCAAGTCGATCCTATCACCCGCGGGCGATATCTTGCGGTCGCGGCAGATTGCGCAGTATGCCATACGGCACAGGGCGGGAGGCCGTTCGCGGGTGGCTACGCCTTCCATCTCCCATTCGGGACGATTTATTCTCCTAACATCACATCGGACAAAGAGACCGGAATTGGCGCCTGGAGCGATGCGGATTTCCTGCACGCCGTTCACCAAGGCGTCGACGACAAGGGCGAGCACCTCTACCCTGCCTTTCCCTATGACAGCTTTACCCATCTGAGCGACGATGACGCTCTTGCGATCAAGGCCTATCTGTTCAGCCTCCCTCCCGTCGGCAACACCGTGCCAGAGAGCGCGCTGAGGTTCCCGTTCAATCAGCGCTGGCTCCTGGCGGCGTGGTCGTTCCTTTACAACCCGGACCGTCGATACGAGCCGAACGTAGATCGTTCGCCGGATTGGAACCGTGGCGCGTATATCGCCGAGGCATTGGCCCATTGCGGCGACTGCCACACGCCCCGCAACCTGGCACAGGGGCTCGACAATCGCCGCAAATTTAGCGGTGCCGTCACCGATGGATGGCGAGCATTCAACATCACCAGTGACAGCGCCACTGGCATCGGAGCGTGGAGCGATGAGGAGCTGGAGCAATATCTTTCGATGGGCCACGCACAGCGGCATGGAACGGCAGCGGGGCTCATGGGCGAGGCTGTTGATGCCAGCCTCCATCATCTCTCAAAAAGCGACATCCACGCTATTGTCGCGTATTTGCGCAGCATTCCGGCCGTTTCGACCCCCGGCTTTCCGTCGCCGAAGATGGAGCCGGCGCCCGCAGAGCCGAAACGTGGCGTCGCCGCAAACGTCGATCCTCGCGGCAAACATATCTTCGAAGGCGCCTGCGCGTCTTGTCATAATTGGACGGGCGCAGGAGCGCTCACGCCGTTCGCGACACTCACTGGCGCAGCGGCGGTGAATGATCCCAGCGCGATCAACGTTGTTGAAATTGTGCTCAACGGTATGCGCCGTCCGACGCTCGGCGCAACCGCATTCATGCCGGCGTTCGGCGACGCCTATTCAGACTCCGAAATTGCGGCAGTTGCCAACTATGTTACGGCGCGTTTCGGTTCCGTGGCTTCACGTGTGACGAACGACCAGGTGGCAGATTTGAGGCGCCCGAATGGGAACTGACCGCCATCGCGTTACCAGAGCTTCGACGGTCGGGTGACGAGAATTCAACGCTGATGTTCACTCACTTATCATGGGCTGTTGCTGCGCCGGCGATACTGGCCGCATTTCTTGCATCCCTAGTCGAGGCAATGGAAGCGCTGACCATTGTGCTTGCCGCAGCATCAATCGGCGGCTGGCGTTCTGCCGGCATGGGCGCATTGGTTGGTGTTTGCGCCCTGGTGCTCCTCGTATTGCTGCTCGGCCCATTACTCGAACAAGTACCTCTGAACCTGCTTCAACTGTTTATCGGAATCTTGCTGCTTTTGTTCGGCATGCGCTGGCTCAGAAAGGCCGTGCTCCGAGCCGCCGGCCGGATTGCTCAGCGCAACGAGGACAGGGTATTCGAAACAGAAAGCGAAACCTTGCAGGCGCAGAAGCGCGAAGGCGCACGACAGATTCTGCTTGCCGGCGTCGTAAGCTTCAAAGCCATCCTGCTGGAGGGTCTCGAAGTCGTCTTTGTCGTGATTGCGGTTGGCGCGGGGCATGGGCTTCTGATGCCCGCCGGCATCGGTGCCATTGGAGCATGCGTCCTCGTCGCATGTGTCGGGCTGGCTGTCCGTCGCCCGCTGGCGCGGGTACCTGAAAACGTCATCAAATTTGGCGTCGGCGTGATGCTTTGTGCTTTCGGCGTGTTTTGGACCGGAGAAGGAATGGGCATTGCCTGGCCCGGCGCCGATCTGGCGATTCCGGTTTTCATCGCGCTCTTTCTGGCTCTGTCGCTGAGCCTTGCATCCGATGTTCCTCGGTCTCTTGGGCAGCCGCGATGAGCACTGTCAGGATTGCCTTGCGCAAATTGATCGGGCTTTTCGTCGATGATGGTTGGCTGGCCGCGACCACGCTAGGTGTCGTGGCATTCAGCGGCGCTGTCCGCTTCATGCTGCCGACCCGTCCCATGCTTGCCGGGACAATCTTGATCATCGGTTGTCTTGGCGTTCTCGTCGGAAGTGTTGTGGCCTGTCAGCAGAACTGGCGATCATGAGTCGGCGACTGGGACGCCCCCAAAGAGATTGGAGGGTCGGAGGTTTTGTAAGGCCCTCCATCATTCCCTGTGAACATGTGATGGTGAGATCAATGCATTTGCGGCATTAGACGAGCCAGCCTAGATCCACCCCGAACCGTCACCTGCCGCCTGGCCTTCCGCCGGCCGTGAGCCGAAGGAGCTATCGAGCCCTATGTCCACTGTGATTCCAAACTCGGCTAAACCAAAAAACTGGATTGGCCGGCTCAGTCGCGCGGTTCTCCTCATCGGGGGGCCGGTGCTGGTCCTGCTAGGGGCGCTTTTCTTCTATCTGACCGGCGGCCGCTACGCATCGACCGACGACGCCTATGTCCAGACAGCGCGTGTGGATGTGAGCACCGATGTGTCGGGGCGCATTGCCGAGATCGACGTGCGGGACAATCAATATGTTCGCAAGGGTGATGTGCTGTTCAAGCTCGACCGGCGCAGCTTTCTGATCGCGGTGGCCGACGCGCAGGCGCAACTGGCCGGTGCACACCTCAAAGTGCCGGCGCTGCAGGCGGCATATCGCCAGCGCAAAGCGGACGAGGAGGCCGCGCGCACCACGCTCGCCTATCAGCAGCGCGAATTTGCCCGCCAGACCCAATTGCAAGCGGAAGGCATTTCCTCGCTCGCTCAGCTCGACCAGGCCAGGAACAATTTCCAATCCGCTGAGCAGCAGCTCGCCGCCCTCGAACAGCAATCGGCCAGCGCTCTGGCCGATCTGGGGGGCGATCCATCCGCTCCGGCCGACAGCCGCCCTGTCATTCGTCAGGCGCAGGCGGCGCTCGACCGCGCCAATCTCGAACTGTCCTACACCATCGTCCATGCGCCGCTCGACGGCATCGTCACCAAGGTCGACCAGATCCAGGTGGGCGATCATGTCAATGCCGCGGCGCCGCTTTTTGCGTTGATGTCCGGCAGCAATGTCTGGGTCGAAGCCAATTTTAAGGAAACCGACCTCACCTATGTGCGGCCCGGCCAGCATGCGACTTTCACGGTGGATGCTTATCCGAGCAAGACGTTCACCGGCAAGGTGATGAGCACCAGCCCTGGTACTGGCTCCAGCTTTTCGCTGCTGCCGCCGGAGAATTCTTCGGGCAATTGGGTGAAAGTGGTGCAGCGCCTACCCGTGCGGATTTCGATTGATAACGCCGACGCCGGCCTGCCGCTCGCCGCGGGCATGAGCGCCCTGACCAAGGTGGACACCGAACATCATCGTTCGCTTGGTTCGCTAGCTTTCTGGAACTGACGCGATGGCGGCTGCGCTAGAGGAAGATAGATTCGAGAGCGAGGCGGAAATCGCCGGCGATGGCGGAACCGAAGTCGCGCCGCCTTCCGCGCCCGCCTTCAAGCCAGTGCCCCATTACGGCCTCATCACGGTGTCGGTGATGCTGGCGACTATCATGCAAGCGCTGGATGCCACCATCGCCAATGTCTCCTTGCCGCGCATGCAAGGCACATTGTCGGCGACTCAGGACCAAATGGGCTGGGTGCTGACCTCCTACATTGTCGCCGCCGCGATTGCCACTCCGCTGGCCGGCTGGCTAGCGGATCAGTTTGGCCGCCGTATCGTGTTCCTCATTTCGATTTTCGTTTTTACCGTTGCGTCGGCGTTGTGCGGTCTGGCCGAATCTTTGCCCGAGATCGTGCTGTTCCGTTTCCTTCAGGGCGTGGGCGGCGCGGCGCTGGTGCCGCTCTCCCAAGCAGTGCTGTTCGACATCAATGCGCCCAAGGATTTCGGCCGCGCCATGTCCATTTGGGGCATCGGGGTGACCATGGGACCCATCCTGGGCCCGACGCTGGGCGGCTGGCTCACAGAGGATTACAGCTGGCGCTGGGTGTTCTACATCAACTTGCCGATCGGCCTTCTTGCCTTTGCTGGCCTATTCTTCTCCCTGCCCGAAAGCCGCAACGCGCAATCCTCGCACTTCGATTTCCTCGGCTTCGGCAGTCTCAGCCTCGCCGTCGCTTCGTTTCAGGTGATGCTTGACCGCGGCCAGCTGCTCGACTGGTTTTGGTCTCGAGAAATTATTCTAGAAGCGGTCATCGCGGGCACGGCATTTTACGTTTTCCTGGTCCATAACTTTTCTTATCCCAAGCCGTTTCTCAATCCGGCCCTGCTTAAGGACCGCAATTTCGTCGTCTCTAATGTGTTCATCTTTCTGGTCGGTGTGATCCTGTTCGCAACCCTGGCGTTGCTACCGCCCATGCTGCAGAACCAAATGCAATATCCGGTGATCCTCACGGGACTCGTGACGGCGCCACGCGGCTTCGGCACCCTGATAGGGATGATCATCGTCGGACGGCTGGTGACTCGCGTTGATGCGCGCGTCATGATGGCGGTCGGCTTGGCGCTAACAGCGTATTCGCTGTGGCAGATGACGCAATTCTCCCTGCTAATGGGCACAAGACCCATCTTGATCTCGGGGGTGGTCCAGGGCCTGGGCCTGGGACTCGTCTGGGTACCGCTTTCTACCGTGGCCTTCACCACCCTGCCGGCGACGCTGCGCAATGAGGGCACGGCACTCTTTAATCTTCTTCGCAACATCGGCAGCTCCGTCGGCATTTCGGTTGTGATGTTACTTCTGACCCAGAATACCCAGCGCCTTCATGCCTCGCTTGCGGAGCACATCACGCCATACAACGCCGTTTCCAGTCCGGCGGGGCTCGCTGCCCATGTCGATACAGCAACCGTCAAAGGGCTGGCGGCGCTGAATGCGATGATCACCGATCAGGCCGCGATGATCGCTTATATCGATGATTTCAAGCTCATGATGGTGATGACATTGGTGACCATTCCTTTCCTGCTGCTCATCCGGGGCGCCAGGCCGCAGGCTGGCGAACGTATGGCGGCGGCCGAATGAGCAAAACCCCGATCCTGACACTGCCGCTGGCCCTTGCGCTCTGTGCTTGTACGCTCGGTCCCGATTTTGTGCGGCCCGAAATACCTGCCGCGCCGACCTATGCAGCGAAAGGCGATGCACCGCCGCCGCTCGATCAGCATATTTCGCTGGGCGAAGAGATCGAAGGCGACTGGTGGGCCGGGTTCGGTTCGCCCACGCTCGATAACGTCATTCGGCAGGCGATTGCCGACAATCAGGACATCGCCTCCGCGAAAGCACGCGTGGCAGAGGCGCAAGAGGCAATGAATGCGGCGGAGGGCGCACTTCTGCCACAAGTGTCCCTTGGCGCTACCGTTGGACGGCAGAAATACGGCGCTGCACTGTTCGGACCGGCGAATTTCAGCATCCCGCCTTTCAGTTATTATACGGTCGGCCCCAGCGTCAGCTTTCCGCTGGACCTCTTCGGTGGCCAGAAACGCACGGTCGAGGAGGTAGCTGCCTATACAGAATATCAGGGCTATGAGCTGGCCGTTGCCTATCTGTCCCTGACAGCCAATGTCGCGGCACAAGCGCTGGCACTGGCAGCGACGCATGCTCAGATCATAGCCCTTCAGAGCATCGTCGAGGACGACACGCAGAATGTTCAACTGGTGGAAAGAGCTCTCGGCATCGGCTCCGCAACACTCGCACAATTGCTCGCCGCTCAAAGTCAGCTCGCGACAGATCGAACATTGCTGCCCGATCTTGAGCAACGTGAAAGCACGGCCCGCCACGCGCTGGCGATCCTGGTCGGCAAGGCGCCGGCGGATTGGACGCCGCCCGATTTCACATTAGACGATTTCACCTTACCGGCTGAAATTCCTGCCAGCCTGCCATCCGAACTTCTCCATCGGCGGCCGAACATCCTCGCCGCGGAGGCCCAATTGCATGTGGCAAGCGCCGCCATCGGTGTAGCGACCGCCAATCTTTATCCCAGGATCGACCTTACCGGCACATTCACGCAGCAAGCGCTGACGCCGGGCGGCCTATTCAACGGCGTGGCCGCCGCGTGGGGCATCGCGGCCAATCTCACACAACCCTTGTTCGATGGCGGCCAACTCAGCGCCCAGCAACGCGCTGCGGTCGATGGCTACCAGGCTTCGCTTGCCAGCTATCGGCAGATTGTCCTGACAGCGTTCCGCGAAGTCGCCGATTCCCTGCAGGCGCTCGCAAACGGTGCCGATCAGCTTCGCGCCGAAAGCGAGGCTGCACGCACTGCCGCGGACGCGCTTGATTTGGCGCGGCGCAGCTATGACGCGGGCAATTCCGGCATCCTGGATGTGATCGATGCCCAGCGGCGTTTGTCACAGGCAAGGTTAGGGCTTTCGCAAGCAAAGGCACAACGACTGCTCAACAGCGCGCAATTGTATGTGGCGCTAGGCGGCACGCCTGTCAGGGTCACCGGTCCCGTCACTGTGAGCCAAGGTCCAACTCACGGCAGGGCGGTCTCCGCCCGCTAAAGCAGTTGTCCAATTCAGGGGTGAACCACCGCGACTCGGCGTGCAGTCTCCTCGACGCCGTTCTGCCGTGACCAGTGTTTGCAGACCACCTCATTCAATGTGAACATGTCATGGTGAGATCAATGCATTTGCCGCATTAATCGATGCAGCTTAAATCCTCCCGCACAGACGTGGCGCGGCGTTCCGATCCGCCCGCCTGTGCTGAAGGAGCCCTGCGTGACCTGGAAACCGTTTTCCCTAGAGGACGCTCGACATGCAGGAAGGTATCTCGTCGACCTGCTGGATGCCGCGCAACGTGGCGATCGCCTCCATTTCAACGGGGAAAGCCGTTATGCGCAGTGACTCTTCCTTCACCAGCGAGATTATCGCCACGCCCCAACAGACGCGGAGGTCAGTCGACACTTCCTCGATTCCGTCCGCTGTGCACAGAGCCGTAGTCGGGTCCTTAGACAATTCATTGCACGCAACCCCGCGCCCAGCGCCGAAGTCGAGCGAGATCGATGCGTGCCTCTACATGTTCGCCCTCTGCAAGCATCTTCAGACGATTTGTCTCGATCGGCGCGGTATCCACTGCGTCGTAGATGCGGATGACGTAGGCAGATTACCCGAGGCAGTCTGTCGCATGCTGGGATTCATGGTGTGCGAACTGGTTGATGACGCCAGTAAGTGCTCGGAACCAGAGATTGCGGGACGCACCATCACGGTCACCCTGCGCCGGCGAGGAACGACCTGCATATGCACAATCTCCCACCATTGCCTCGCGCCGTCGTGTGTGTGCGCGCAGCCGCGACTGCGGCGGGCGGAGCGCTTTGCAGTGGAACTTCGCGGTAGCTGCGTGGTCCGACCGATGCCAGAGCGCGGAATCACCTGCATCATGTTCGACGTCGATTTGGCCGAGCGGTGCTTTCCCGAAGCAATCTATCGGTATCGAGTAGGAGAAGCTCAAGCCGTACAACACCATGCTGTCGTGCCGGAGTAGATGCCATGTTCGGCGGCACCGTCATCCTAGGTGGGTTCGCAATCGCGGCTCTACTGGATAGGCGACGGATGGAAGGAGCAACGCGATGCGCGCATTTGTGAGGACCCTATTCGATGACGCGCGCATCACTGCGTACGTCGCCATCGGCACGATCGCCGAGGTGTTGTTGATTGCGAATGGGCACCTCGCTTCAGCTGCGCTCGTCGTCCCGTCACTGATACTTGCCATATTCGCGTGGCTGGCCAAGCGGGAATGGATCTGAGGAGCGGAAAGCAAGCATGCGTTCACCGGGATTGCTGCGCATCGACTGACATCATCACTCGCCCATTGGGCGGGGAAGCCTCATAGGAGCGAACGAGTATGACCGCCCAGATCTTCGAGTTCCCGGTTTCCGCATACGTCCCCCTTGCTATCGCGTTTTTCGGCCTGGGAACGGGCTATTTGATTTACGGCCCGCAGGAATTGCTGGGCTTCCCTCCGCGGGATGCGAGAGTGGACCTCGCCAACGGTTGGTGGGGTGTGTGGATGCCGGGATTCTGCCAATTCGTCACCGGATGCTATATCCTGGTCGGCCTCAGCTGGTTTCATTCCTTCGAAGGCGCACCGCTCTATGCGGCAGGCGTACTTACCACCCTGTTCGGCATCCACTGGTTTGCTTTAGGCCTGATCCGCATGCGCCAAGGCGATCCCCGGCCCGGGGGATTCATGTCCATCGCATTTTTCCTGGTCAGCATACTGGGCATAACCGTCTTCGCGCGCGCCGGCGACTGGCCGGTCTGTCTGCTGTTCGTCGGCCTGATGACCGTCTACTTCGCCGAATTCTTCGCCAGTTTCAATCTGCTCATGCCGGTCAGCCAGCGGGTTCTCGGCTTTTTCCGCACAACGACGGGATGCTGGCTGATGTATCTGACATACGCAATCGTGCTCAATCTGAGCAGCGGCATGCGGCTTCCTCTGTAGCAGAAAAGATGCGCTCCACGTGGAGCGCATCTCACAGACTCCCTACTGAGACAGAATTGGCGGCGTACGAGCCCATCAGCACGTCGCGATGTCTGCCCGTCGAAATTTCATCGTTCGCCAGGCTACCACAAATTCATTAGAGACATGTGTGTGTGACGAGAATGCATTTCAAACATGCGATCTTCATACCCATGTTATTTCTCGCGGAGTTTGTTCCGCAGGACATAGGAGAACGCAAATGAAGAAATTCGTCATGCCGCTGCTGCTTGTGTCAGCGGCCTTTGTTACGCCGGCATATGCAAACTACTTCAGCAATCCGCTGACGGGTGTCAATTTGAACGTCGGTTCGGCGCCAAATCCGACACCGGAGGACATCCGTGACAACCGCATGCCGGTTGTCGCGGATGCGGCTACATCAGCACCTGACACCACGGGCGAGAAGCAGGACACACCCAAAACTGCGGACGGCGGACATGAACACAATTCCCCGCAGCCGAGCAACGGCACTGGCGTCCCGCGCTCTACGTCGCCGTCTCGCTGACATCAAAGAGGCGAACCCAAAAACCAATCGCAGGGCAGAAACCGCGTCTCACCTTCAGAGGTGAGTCGCGGATATGCCGATCACGGAGGTATGTGCAATGGAGACAATCTCGAGACGTCGACTTCTCGAAGGCGCTGCGGTCGGAGCCGGTGGTCTCGCCGCGCTGACTGTGGCCGCGCAGGCAGCGACCTCGGCCGATACCGGGCCGCAGCCGAGAGCCGTTACTACCGCGTCGCCGGCGAGGCAAGCGGAAGCGGCGCTGAATGGGCGAACTTTCGATTTCCCTTGGGGTCGCAGAAGAGCAAGCTGTACGAGGGCGGTTCCGCGCAGGAGGCGACCGTCGCTGAGTTCCCAATTTCCGAGGGAATTGCCGGTGTCTCGATGAGGCTCAAACCGGGCGGGCTGCGCGAACTCCATTGGCATACCAACGCCGCAGAATGGGCCTACATCATCAGTGGCCATTGCCGAACCACCGTGTTCGACCCCAACGGCAGCTCGGAGATCCTGGATTTTGGGCCTGGTGACATCTGGTACTTCCCGCGCGGATACGGACATTCTCTGCTAGGCATCGGTCCCGAGGAATGTCATTTCATCCTATCCTTCGATAACGGCCATTTCTCGGAATTCGCTACCTTTAGCATCACTGACTGGATCGGCCATACACCACCCGAGATGCTCGCAAAGAGCTTCCAGGTACCGGCTTCAACGTTCAAAGATTTTCCGAAGCGCGAAGTTTATATCGCTCAGGGAGCTGTGCCAGGCCCTCTTCCAGCCGATCCAGTGGCCGGTTCAGAGCATGTCAGCCCGCTCACGCATCGCTTCCACCTCATGGCGCAGAAAGCCACACTAAGCTTCCCGGGCGGAAGCTTCCGACTGGCCTCGGTCAAGGAGTTCCCGATCTCCACTACAATGGCCGGTGCCACATTACAGCTCGATCCCGGCGCAATGCGCGAACTGCATTGGCACCCCAACGCGAACGAATGGCAGTATTACGTAAAGGGACGTGCGCGGATGACGGTGTTCGGCTCGAGCGGCCGCGCCTCCGTCGTCGAGTTCGGCCCGGGCGATGTCGGCTACGTCCCACAGGGCTTTGGTCCCTCGATCGGGAACATCGGTAACGAGGAGTGCCAAGCTATCCTGACCTTCGACAACGGCAACTACCAGGAGATCTCGATCTCGGACTGGGTTGCGGCAACGCCGCGGCAGATCCTTGCGACGAACTTTGGGGTACCGGAGGCGACCTTCGCGAATTTCCCTCGTCGAGATTTGTTTATTGCCGGCGGCGGGGGGTGAGCGGCGGTGTTCTCGGCGTCTCAGCGGGTGCTGATACTGTCCACGGCCATGAGCGGCACGAAGTCGCGTTATCCCTGACTGCGGCGCCGCTCGACTCTCGCTTCGGCCCACCTTGGTTTCCAAACTCGCGGCAGCTCGCCGGTACCGCCGGACCTGGCCTGCTGATCGCGGTTGGCTACATTGATCCTGGCAATTGGGCGACCGACCTCGGCGGTGGGTCGCGCTACGGATATGCGCTGCTGTCGATGGTGCTTGTCGCGAATCTGATCGCCATGGTCGCGCAGGCGCTGTGCGTACGCCTCGCAATCGCCACCGGGAAGAGTCTCGCCGAACTGTCCCGCGAGGCTTTTTCGCGGCCGGTTGTCCTGCTGCTCTGGCTGTTGGCAGAGATCGCGATGGTGGCGACGGACCTCGCCGAGCTGGTGGGTGGGGCCATCGCCCTCAAGCTTCTGTTCGGTATTGGCCTCGTCTCGGGCATCTTGTTCGTGAGTGCTGCAACGCTCATCATCCTTTTGCTCGGGCGTGATGACTGGCGCTGGCTGCGAGGCTTGGTGTGCGTTTTGATCCTAGTGGTCGCCGCCAGCTTCGTCATGTTGCTGTACCTTGCGCACCCAGTCTGGTCGAAGGTGGTGATCGGCATATTACCGACTCCTTCCCTGGTTAGCGATCCGACGATGCTGCTGCTCGGCCTGGGCATTATTGGCGCAACCGTGATGCCGCATAATCTTTATCTGCATAGCGGCTTGCTCGCTCCCAGCGGCCGCGTACTCGACCATCGGGCCAAGCAAAGCGCGATCAGGGCAAACGTGCGCGACTCGAATGTGTCGCTTGGTCTCGCCCTATTCATCAATGCCGCGATCCTGATCACTGCCGGCGCGCCATCCTGATCACTGCCGGCGCCATCTTCCATGCTCACGGCTTGACCGAGATCGCCGACCTCGGCGCTGCCCACGCGCTTCTCAATCCGGTACTCGGCACGCAATTCGCCGCGGTGATCTTCGCCATCGGGCTACTGGCAGCCGGACAGAGCTCAACGATCACAGGCACGCTGGGCGCCCAGATGGTGATGGAAGGCTTCCTGCAGATCCGGTTGTCTCCTGTGGTGCGCCGGCTGATCACGCGCCTTGCCGCTCTTGGGCCGGTCCTGCTCTATTTCACCTGGGTCGGGGAGAGCGATACATCGCGGCTGCTGGTGTTGAGCCAAGTCGTGCTTAGCCTCCAGCTGCCTTTCGCCATCATTCCCCTGCTGCACTTCGTTGGCTTGCGGCAATTGATGGGCGAGTTCGCGCTCGGCGGGAGCGCGAAGATCGGCAGCTGGAGTCTGGCGCTGCTAATCCTGATTCTCAACGTTTCGCTGATCTTCGAGATACTGGCCTGAGCGCCCCGTGCCGCCGTGGAAGCCCAACTTCAGAGCTGAGTTTTCGGCGGCCAATGAATTCATTTTAAGCATGCATATGTGACGAGAATGCATTTCAAGCATGCGACTGTCACGCATATATGTCTCGCGCGGAGAGGGCTTTTAGATCGCCACTCCTATCAACAGCGGGTGATCCCGATGCGTCGCCCTTCTGCAGGAACGAGATCATGAAGACCGTTGCCGATCAATTCGACGAGTCTCTCGAGACGGCCGGCGTCAAACAGATCTACGGCAGGCAGGACCACCTCTCATGAGCACCGCCGCACTCGCGCTGCTGCTATCCCGGATCCAGTTCGCCTTTACGATCTCGTTCCATATCCTTTTCCCTGCCTTCAACATTGGACTTGCCGCGTGGCTCGCATTGCTCGAAGCGCTAGATCTCGCAACGGGGCGGCCTGTCTACCGTCGACTGTTCGATTTCTGGCTGCGGATCTTCGCGGTCGCCTTCGGGCTCGGTGTTGTCTCCGGAATCGTCATGGAATTCGAGTTCGGTACCAATTGGAGCGAGCTTGCTCGCCTCACCGGCCCGATTCAGGGACCGCTGCTCGCCTATGAGAGTTTTACCGCCTTCGCCCTCGAAGCGAGTTTCTTCGGCGTGCTTCTCTTCGGTCGTGAGCGCGTGCCGCGGTGGTTCTACCTCGTCGCCTGCCTAATGGTCGCGGTCGGAACGACGCTGTCGGCGTTCTGGATCATGGTCAATAACAGCTGGATGCAAGTGCCGACGGGGACGCATTTGGCTCAGAACGGTACTTTTGTGGCTGATGACTGGATGGCGATCAATTTCAGCCCCGTCGTGTGGGCACGCTTCCCGCATATGCTGCTCGCAGCCTATTTAACCTCCGCTTTCTGCATCGCCGCCACAGGCGCCTGGTACATGTTACACGGTCGGGTAAAGGCGGAAGCGCACACTATGTTGCGCATGGGTCTCGGCCTCGCAGCCGTGCTGGTGCCGCTGCAGGTGATGTTCGGGCATCTAACAGGCGACTATGTGCACGACCGTCAGCCCGCCAAATTCGCGGCAATTGAAGCGCGGTGGCACGACGAGCAGCCCGCTGGCGAAGTTCTGATCGCCTGGCCCGACCAGAATGCCGAACGCAATCTCTTCGAGCTCAAAGTGCCCGTCCTCGGCAGTGTGATCGGCTCGATGAGCCTGACCAGTCGCGAGGTTGGCCTCACCGATTTTCCGCGCGACGAGCGTCCGCCCGTGCTGATCCCGTTCTTTGCATTTCGGATCATGGTCGGTTGCGGTCTCATCATGCTGGCGCTCGCTTGGGGTGGTTCATGGCTCGCGATCGATAATCGGCTCGATACACATCGCGGTTTTCTGTGGGCGACGTTTCTCTCCTTCCCGCTCGGCTTCATCGCCACGCTCACGGGTTGGTTCACCGCCGAAATCGGCCGGCAGCCCTGGGTCGTCTACGGCGTGCTGCGGACGGCGGATGCCGTCACGCCCTTCCTGACGCCTCGGGACGTTGCTTTGACACTTGTGGTGTTCGGCGCGATCTATGCCCTCATCTTTGCGGCCGGGACGTTCTACATCTACCGCCTGTTGCGGCAGGGACCGCTGCCAATGCCAATTCCCGCGCACCTGACCAACCCGCGCCGGCCTTTGGCGGTAGCCGGCGATGCAGGCGCGCCAGCCATCACCGTGTTGGAGTAGGCACCATGCTGACGCTCGCGCACTTTTGGGCTGCCGCTTTGTCTCTCAGCCTTTTGCTCTATGTCGTGCTTGACGGCTTCGACCTCGGCGTTGGAATCCTGTTCGGCTTTACCCGCGACGAGGCGGAGCGTCGTCATATGATCGCTGCAATCTCGCCGGTGTGGGACGGAAACGAGACGTGGCTGGTGGTCTCGGGTGCGGTGCTGTTCGCCGCCTTCCCGATCGTCTATTCGCTCCTGCTGTCGGCGTTCTACCTACCGCTCTGCTTCATGCTGGCGGCGCTTATCCTGCGCGGTGTCGCGTTTGAGTTTCGTGAAAAGTCGGGGCCCCGCATGCACCTTGTGTGGGACCTCGGCTTCGCCGGTGGTTCGCTCGTGGCAGCATTCGTGCAAGGCGCCACAATAGGCGCGCTTGTGATCGGTCTGCCGATTGGCGTTGACGCACGGTACGCGGGGAATGGAACACTCGACTGGCTTTCGCCGTTCGCGATCCTGTGCGGAGTTGGTCTTTGTCTCGGCGATGCGCTGCTTGGGACCGCGTGGCTTGTGCTCAAGAGCGACGGAGAATTGCGGAAGCGGTGCTATCGCCTTCTCCCGTGGCTGCTCGCAAGCGTGCTCGCGTTTCTCGCTTGCGCCTTTGTTGCATCGCTCGCGATGCATTTACGAGTCATGCATCGCTGGATCGACCGGCCCTGGCTGGTCATATTCCCAATCATCGGAATGCTGGCGATTGCAACAATGTTGTTCGGTATCCGGTATCGGCGCGATGCTTGGCCTATCGTCGCGGCAGCAGCGGTTTTCTGCGCCGCATTCGCCACACTCGCGGCTTCGTTCCTTCCCTACATCGTGCCGTTTTCAATAACCATTGCGCAAGCCGCGGCACCAAAGAGCAGTCTGTCCTTCATGTTCTGGGGCGCAGGCGTATTCGTGCTGCCACTGATGCTCCTCTACACCATTACGGTCTATGCGGTCTTCAAGGGCAAAATCGATCCAAACGCTGACTACCATTGAGAGGATACCGCAAGGGGAAAGCCATGCGCGAGTTCAATCGGTTTTAGTGAAGCATCCTCGGCCACGCCGTCGGTATGGCGGTCAAGGTCAGGCACTGTTAGAAAATTGGGAGTTCACCGTCATGTCCGGCCAACCTCTGTCGCCTTCTTTCGTCAAACCCGGCATCGAAGTATCCGAACCGGAGGTGGGAGCCGTGTTCGAGCCTTACGAAAGCCCTGCCGGGGGCTGGGGCGCACTCCGCGCCACCGCGCATGCCCTTCGCGAGCAGAGCGTCGTGCTGAAGGGATCGAAAGCGCTGCTCTCGATGAATCAACCTGACGGCTTTGATTGTCCCGGGTGTGCATGGCCGGATCCGAAGCATACCAGTTCATTCGAGTTCTGCGAGAATGGCGCGAAAGCCGTCTCTTTTGAACTCACCAAACGAAAGGTGACGCGAGAGTTCTTCGCTGCCTACACCGTCAGGGAATTGGAACAGCACAGCGATTACTGGCTGGAGGAACAAGGGCGCCTGATAGAGCCGATGCGCTACAACAGTGCCACGGACCACTACGAACCCATCAGCTGGAATGACGCCTTTGCAATGATTGGGGCGCATCTTCGCGCGCTCGAGAGCCCTGACAGGGCGGATTTCTATACTTCAGGCCGCACCTCCAACGAGGCGGCTTTTCTCTACCAGATTTTCGTGCGGCGGTTCGGGACCAACAATTTTCCCGACTGTTCCAACATGTGCCACGAGGCAACCAGCGTGGGCCTGCCCGCAAGCATCGGTATCGGCAAAGGCACCGTAATGCTGGAGGATTTCGGCAAGACTGACGCGATCTTCGTGATTGGGCAGAATCCCGGCACCAATAGCCCCCGGATGATGACGTCGCTGCGTGAGGCGTCGCGACGAGGCGTTCCGATCGTCGCAATGAATCCGCTGCGTGAACGGGCGCTAGAACGGTTCGCGGCACCCCAGGACCCCATCGAGATGCTGACGTTCGGCGCGACACGGATTGCGAGCGAATATTGCCAAGTCCGCGTCGGTGGCGACGTCGCAGTCCTCAAGGGCATAATGAAACTCGTTCTCGAGGCGCACGAAGTAGCTATTCGCGCAGGCGGCGAGTCAGTGCTGGATCTCCCCTTCATCGAGCAGCACACGCTGGGCTTTGAAGCGTTGGCGGAAGATCTGCGGCGCGCGTCCTGGGATGACATTCTGCACGTCTCGGGCCTGCAACGGGCCCAGATTGAGCGGGTCGCTCAGATCTACATCCAGTCCAAATCCGTCATCATCTGCTACGGCATGGGCGTCACCCAGCACCGATACGGCACGGAGAACGTGCAGCAGATCGCCAACCTCCTCATGATGCGTGGTAATATCGGCAGGCCCGGCGCCGGCATCTGTCCCGTTCGCGGCCATTCCAACGTGCAGGGTGACAGGACTGTCGGCATCGACGAGAAGCCGAGCGCAGAGCTGCTTGGCCAGATCCAAAAGGTGTTCGGCTTCCGTCCGCCCCAACAGCGTGGGCGCGCGGTGGTGGATACACTTCAGGCGATCATCGACGGGAGATGCGATGTGTTCATTGCGCTCGGCGGAAACTTCGTTGCCGCCGTTCCCGACGCGCAGATTGCGAGGGACGCAATGAAGCGGCTCAAGCTCACCGTGGGAATCAACACGAAGCTCAATCGCGGTCACGTGGTGCATGGCAATGAGGCGCTGATCCTACCCTGCCTGGCAAGAAGCGACATCGATATCCAGGCGACCGGTCGTCAAAGCATCACGGTCGAAGACAGCATGTCGATGGTACATGCATCGGGCGGCCTGGTCGAACCTCCAAGCGCCGATCTCAAATCGGAGGTGTCGGTCGTATGTGGCATGGCGCGTGCGACAGTGCCGGATAGCGGAATCGAGTGGGACGCTCTCGAGGCCGATTACAATTTGATTCGAGAGAAGATAGCGGCGGTGTTTCCCAAGCTGTTCGCCGACTTCAACACCCGTATCCGAATCCCGGGCGGCTTCCATCTCTATAACGGCGCGCGAAACCGGGAATGGAAGACGGAAACCGGACGCGCGAATTTCCTGGTCTGCGATGGCGTTGTGGAAGACCCCGACGTTAAAGATCCGGCAGCGCTGCAGCTAACGACGATCCGTAGCCACGGCCAGTATAATACCACGATCTACGGCCTCGACGATCGCTACCGCGGCGTCTTCGGTGGCCGGATGGTGGTCTTCATGAATCAGGACGACATGACGGATCGGCAGATCGAGCCGGACTCGCTCGTCGAACTTGAATCGGTGACTGAGGGCGGCGGCGTACGCCGCGCCGCAAGCGGATTCAAGGCGCGGCCCTACAATATCCCCCGGGGTTCAATCGCCGCATATTATCCCGAGGCAAATAATCTGCTGCCGCTGAGCTATCACGATAAGAAAAGTAAGACTCCGTCCGCAAAGTCGATTCCTGTGCTTGTAAGACCGATGGCTAACTGATCATTCGAAGCATGCCTCGATCGCTCGCCTCCACAGTCTCGTCCGATCAATCCTATTCTTGCGCGTCTGCGGCAAGTTCAGCCTAATCACGGCAATAGGGGAAAAGCAAATTGTCGCCACTCGGCTATATTTCGATGCGTACACGACGCAAAGAGATGCGCACCCGGTCCCCCTCCCCCTCATCCGGGTGAGCCGCGGCCGGTCCCCCGCCCCCCGGGACCGGCCGCACCCAATCTGAATGAGCGAGTGCGCTGGCGGAAGGAGACCAGATCACGAGGCGTTCAATAGGCGGGGTGGCTTAAACAATGTGCGGTCATTTGACCGCTGGCGCGGTCCAGAGTTTGGAGAACAAAGTGAGCGTGCAAACAACTCGCACTCGAAACGTCCCCCATGTCGCCACGATACAGGCGATCCTCGTCGATCTGTATTGTCGGTCTTTGGCAGTGGCGCGCGTGCTAGTGCCCTACGTGTTCACGATTGCGTTCGCCCTGATCGCGCTGCCCAGCGCGCATGCGGCAAATTCGGCTACGGCGAATCCGGCCGAAACGTTTGTGCAAGACAGCATCGATAAGGGCTATGCCATCCTCAACGATTCCGCACTCTCCGCCGATGAGCGAGAGAACCGCTTTCACGCATTTCTAATCTCCGTCCTCGATATGAAACGCATTGCAGCGTTCACGCTTGGCCTTTATGAACGCGGCGCCTCCGCTGCAGAACTCGACGATTTCGACAAGGCTTTCACCGATTATATAGCTGCGATTTACCAACAAAAACTCGACGCTTACGCAGATCAGACGATCCACGTCACCGGCTCGATCGTGCGCGCGGCGGACGACGTCATCGTCACCGCCAAGACGGTCGGCGCGGCATCCACCCAGCCGCCAGTGAATCTCGCGTTTCGCGTCCGCAATAACGATAACGGCAACAACAGCATCGTCGACGTGCAGGTCGAGGGCATCTGGCTTGCGCTGACACAGCGCGACGAATTCACCGACTATCTACAGCAGCATGGCGGAGACATTCAGGACCTCACGGACGAACTTGGATCGCGCGCCCGAGGGATTAACGGCAGCGCGCCCCACCCGATTCGCACCGTTTTCAGCCTGGCAATGGCCGAACACAAGAATGGCGGACCAAGCGGGATGAAACCGCGAACTATTACATTGTCATTCCTCGCCTTGAAGCCCCGCAGGCCGCACATCACGGTACGGAGTCTAGAATTTCCCTAACTCGGGTACGAGATGTCCTTCTCGCCTCTGGCGCACCGATGCATAATACGGACATCCGGTGTCAATTGCGCGGGACGAAGATGCCTTGTCCGGGAGCCGTCAATCCGACGTCCGATCCAGCATGGTGCTGTCACCAACAGGGGCCGCAATGTGCTCCAAAATAGATAAACCCCACGGAGGGACTGGCTGCCTAGATAGAGGCCGCGCCCCGGCTCCGTGAGGGGTTCTGTCGGGATACCAAAGTCTGGCGGCTTCACTCTGACATCACGCCCCACCCGACATCCGGCAGCCGATTGATGATCTTGTCCAGGGTGATTGGATAATCGCGCACGCGTGCCCCGGTGGCGTTGTAGATCGCGTTCGCAACCGCCGCGGCAACCCCGCAGAGCCCAAGCTCGCCGACACCCTTGGCCTTCATCGGCGACGACATCGGATCGGTCTCGTCCAGGAAGATCACCTCCTGGTGCGGTATATCCGCATGGACGGGCACTTCGTACCCGGCGAGATCATGGTTGACGAAGAAGCCTGACCGCCTGTCGACGGCGAGTTGTTCCATCAACGCCGCGCCGACACCCATGGTCATCGCGCCGATCACTTGGCTGCGCGCCGTCTTTGGATTGAGGATCCGGCCGCAGGCGCAAACAGCGAGCATGCGCCGAACGCGGGTCTCGCCCGTTGCAGCGTCAACGGCAACTTCCACGAAATGCGCGCCGAAAGTTGACAGCTGATATTTCTTGTCGAGGTCGCCATATTCAATCGCGTCCTGAGCGACAATACCGCTCTCGCCAGCGGCCTGCGCGAGCGGAACCCTGCGATTGCCCGAGCGGACCTCACCGTCGGTGAAGACCACGTCGTCAGAGTTGAGGCCTAGCTCCCGCGCCACGGACTCGCGCAGCTTGACGCATGCGGCATAGACGCCGGCGGTGGAATTGCTGGCGCCAAACTGTCCCCCCGAGCCGGCTGAAACGGGAAAGGCAGAATCGCCCAGGCGCACAACCACCTTATCGAGCGGCACGCCCAACATCTCAGCCGCGGTCTGAGCGATGATGGTGTAGCTGCCGGTCCCAATGTCGGTCATATCCGTCTCGACCGTCAGGATGCCGCGATTGTCGAGTCTTACGCGGGCGGCCGAGTTTGCGACCAAGCTGTTGCGCAGCGCGGCGGCCACGCCCATGCCGAGTAGCCAACGTCCCTCGCGAAGCTGGCCAGGCCGCCGATTGCGCTTGTTCCAGCCGAAGCGCTCGGCTCCAATGCGGAAGCACTCGTTCAGGTGGCGTCGCGAGAAGGGAAGACTGGGATTTTGGTGATCGGCCTCGGTGTCTTTGAGCGCCGGAGAATGCTCAGAAGGGACGCGACAGGGATTGTCGGGCACGAACTGGGTGTCATTGATTGTCCGAAACTCTATGGGATCGAGCCCGAGCTTCTCGGCCATTTCGTCGATGGCGATTTCCAGCGCCATCATACCCGGGGCTTCTCCAGGGGCGCGCATCGAACTGGACTCGGGCAAATCAAGCAGAGCGAGCCGCGTCGTCGTCAGACGGTTTGCGCCGGCATAGAGCAGGCGAGTCTGCATGGCGGCTGCCTCGGGCCGGCCCTCCGGCAGATCGCCGGACCAAGTCTCATGGGCTATTGCGGTGATCTTCCCGTCGTGGCTCGCACCAATGCGGATGCGCTGGACGGTCGCGGCCCGGTGCGTGGTGTTGTTGAAGATGAGAGCCCGCGGTAGGGCCACTTTCACCGGGCGCCCAGCCGCCCGCGCGCCCAGTGCCGCAAGGAGCGCGTCGGCACGCAAGAATAATTTGCCGCCGAACCCGCCGCCAATGAAGGGTGAGATCAGGCGGACGTTCTCTTTGGCGATGCCGAGCGTTTTGGCCAGATCGCTTCTGGTCCAGTCGATCATCTGGTTCGACGTCCAAACCGTGAGCCTGTCCCCATTCCAGGCGGCAGTGGAGGCGTGCGGTTCCATCATCGCATGCGCCTGATCGGGAGTGGTGTAGGTCGCATCGAGCTGAACCTGCGCGGCCGCGAAAGCGCCCCCGAAGTCGCCAGTGGCGGTATCAGGCACGCCGTTGCCGCCGACCACGTGGTCGGGCCTCACTGCCGTGCTCTTCGCCGTCGAGAGGTCGAACTCACCCTTGGTGCGCACGTAATTGACGTGAATGAGCTGTGCAGCCGCGCGCGCCTGCTCGAAAGTCTCTGCGACGACAAGAGCGATTGCCTGATGATAGTGTTGGACATCAGGGCCCCCTACCAGCCTGGCCGTGTTGAGGTCACCCTTACCGAGCTTCCCGGCATTTTCCGCTGTAACCACGGCGAGCACCCCCGATGCAGCCTCGGCTTCGGTGAGGTCAACAAAGGCAATCCGGCCCTTCGCAATGGCCGAGCCCACCACATAGCCATACGCTGGGTCCGGCACGACGTCGTGGCGTTCATAGGCATAGAGCGCGGTACCGGTCGTCTTGAGCGGACCATCGATCCGGTCAACCGGTTTTCCGACGATCTTAAGCTGGTCGATCGGATTCGTCGTCGCAGGCGTGTCGAATCTCATGGCTCAGCCCTTACTTCGGCCAGCACTGCAGCGAGCGTGCGCTCGACCAGCCGCAGTTTGAATGCGTTGTCCTGGGTTGCCCGCGCACTGGCGAGCAGAATTTCGGTCACCGGCTTGGCGCCCCTGGGCATCTCGGCCTCGGCCGCCTCCACGCGCCACGGCTTATGCGCCACGCCGCCCAAAGCTACGCGCCCGGTGCCGTCGCTCTGGACGATGGCACCGACCGAAACTAAGGCGAATGCATAAGAGGCGCGGTCGCGCACCTTGCGATAGACGTGCGTGCCACCGACAGGTTTAGGCAGCGTCACCGCAGTGATCAGTTCATCCGGCTCCAACACGGTCTCTATGTGCGGCGTGTCGCCTGGGAGCCGATGGAACTCGGCGATCGGAATGCTTCGCGTCGAACCGTCAGGTCGAACCGTCTCGACTGCCGCGTCGAGTGCGCGCATCGCCACCGCCATATCGCTGGGATGTGTCGCGATGCACGCTTCGCTCACGCCGATGACAGCATGCTGGCGGCTGAATCCCCCAATCGCTCCGCAGCCACTGCCGGGCTGGCGTTTGTTGCACGGCTGGTTGGGATCGTAGAAATAGGGACACCCTGGCCCGAGGCTCCAGCAAGCAGCGCGCGAGCGAGGAGGCCGTAGTCACGGCGCACGCGCGGATCGGCGGCGAGATCGGTGTTGCGCACCAGTGCGCCGATCCGCAAGCCGCCGTCGGGTGTTGTCTCGATCTTGTCGAGCGCAAGGGTGTTCACGTCAATCAGGTGCGGCGGCGTTTCGATCTGGAGTTTCATCAAGTCCAGCAAATTGGTGCCGCCTGCAACGAACTTCGCTCCCTTGATTCGCGCGGCCGATGCTGCAGCTTGGGCGGGCGACTGCGCACGTTCATAGGTGAAAGGTTTCATGCCTGCCTCCGTGCGACCTCAGTAATCGCATCGACGATGTTCGAATATCCGCCGCAGCGGCAGATGTTGCCGCTCATCCGCTCGCGAATTTCTGCAACCGATGCTTGCGACAGCGCGGTCAAGTCCGCGCTCACATGGCTCGGAATGCCGGCTTTGATTTCCTCGAGCATCGCAACGGCCGAGCAGATCTA
>WNFL01076548.1_pt1 | contig 39763 bp, 55 predicted proteins | sample 5400361 | NCBI WGS metagenome assembly WNFL01 (sample SAMN13153351, study PRJNA577476) | soil metagenome | isolation source: 40 cm soil on Douglas fir-dominated hillslope | place: USA:California | collected 2013-09-17
ATTCGATCTAGATACCAGCCAGCAGCAGTTCTCAGTTGAGCAAGTGTCGCAAGCTCGGCTTGGGAGGGTGGGCAGGAGATCGGCCGGTAGTAAAGGTCGGGGGCCATAGATGCTTTCAAGGATATGGTCAGTCGGATGAGCTTACCGTATTTCTAGACCTACCCGGGTCCAATTGATCCAAGAATTCCATGAATTGCGCAGCCAGGTGAGTCTGTGGAACTCTGGGATATCGTAGAACTGTTGTCCACTTGAATCCGGTAGCACTCACCTTTTATAGGCCAGCGCCCACGAATCTCTGTCCCGTCCGGCATTAGCTTCAGGATTCTTCATGGTAAGTGTACGCAGTCTCTTCCACGCGCTCGCGCTCGGCTGTCGTCGTACGGACAAGACACGTTCCGGACGAAGGTGGAGAGGACTATTAGATGACCTTCTTCTTCTTGTATGGGACTGCGTCCTCGCATATCTAGCCACGCCGTCGATGCTGCTTAGTCACCTGCGGGCAGAGTCATTCGTCGCCGAAATCTCAACTTCGCTTCCAGTGTCTTGATGAATGTCGTGGTGGATCATCCGTAGTCAGCATGTATGCTCCGTGTCCTTCAAACTGAGCGATGTTGTCCCGTGATCCCGGGTCCTAATCCTAATTGCGGCGCAGTGTTCTATGGCATGGCAACTCGTGGGACCTGTTCCAGTGTTGGAGCATACCTGGACCATGGAGCCATGGAGGCTAGCTGTTTGATGTCAACTGCCATTCGTTGGAGATATTCTCTATCCCACGAGCCACGGCACGGGTCGGACGTAAAGGGCTGTCGAGTATTCAAGTATTCATTGCTTAAATTCCAGACACTTAGTACCTTTTCTTGACTTCTTTACAGCCTGACATTCGCTGGGCCATATGTCTGCAAGGGACGGGTGCGTGGTCTCCATTGATGCCACAGGGTGAGCTCGGCGATAACTGCTTCTGACATACTTAATCCGTCACCATGAATAGGCCTACGTTCATCCTGCTCGGCGGCCATCCTGTCACCGATCAGATGGGATGGGATGAAGGGATGACGGTGACATCGATCGTGTGTGCCTTGTCCCATTAGTTCCCAGTCATAGTACGAGGTATTCTGACAACAAATTTTGAAGGTCCTCCATACGGTGAACTACTATTCAAAGAAGCCAATGTCAGTCGTCTCCTCTGTCTTGCTGCCCGAGGTGGCGATAAATTCAAAATGCGGGCGAGGGTACGGCACGCGAGCCGCCGCGGTGGTCTGGCGTCTATTCTCCCCCCTCTGGGGCCATACCGCAAACCACTTGGAAGAAGAGTCCTGTAGCCTCGTTACCGTCTACCTCTGTCGGCTCTTTGGTTCCAACCAACTTCGGCAACTCAACTCTGCCCCTCTCACCGCAAGCGCACCTAGACGCGCGAGACCAAGTCCGGCCACAGTCACGATTCAGTACCCCTCGGACTAACCGTCTGCCGGTCCTTAGGCGCCGAGTCGGATGCAGAGCACGCCCCACAAGTTTGACCCCACCCAATTCGAGCCGGCGTGGAGGTGCTCGACTGGGTACTTGCGTTGCACGTGGACTTAGACGCTGGTAAATAGTGTCCAGCTGGCCAACCTGGCCGCTACCGACGGACTGACTGGGGAAAACGGCATTATCGACGCTCCGGCCTCGAAACTTGTCAACAAGAATGGGAGCGATTGGTTTATGCGCTAGAAGTTATGCCCATCCATTGGACTTGGGACCTCACCATGACTGACGACCACAAGGCCCGCGCTCGACTCACGGCACCGCCGTGTCCTCGTTGAGCGCCGCCAGTGTCCCGGAAACCCCGGAATATTCGACCGGAATTCGTGGCATCCTTTCCCAAGGGCCATACATCTCAATGGAGTCACCTCCCTGTATCAAAGAGGTTCGCCGTTGGTCTACACCAATGACTCGCTGACCGGTTGCCACTCGAGGGCAACTACAAAAGGGAATTGCGCTGGTGCCCCTCCAGATACTGTCTTCCCATCTCACTTGTCCCCAATTGCCCTCAATGACTGTTATGGAAGAGATGTTACCTGGTACGTCGGACCTCCTCCATGATTGCCACAGGCGTATTGATGTACTGACAATAATCCGTACAGCGGCTCAATTGCCCAATATCTTCCTTCGGTCCATTACTTCTCCGATTTCTCAGCAAGATGTAGATGAGCTTCAAGCAATGCGCATCGCCGCAGGGCTCTACTACGACCGCATACCACGATGGATCCAAGAAGTGCAAGGGGGGACCCGCCAAATGTTTTTCGTTTATTTATCTAATCCGTTGCCCTATGCCGTCGGGCAACAACAATTTCTCATGTCCCAGCAGCAGCAGCCACCTGCTGTCCCTACTATTGCCTACCCTGTCTCTACTCCCACTTTTAACCAGAACTCGACGTCTACCTCCATGGCCCACGCATCCCAAACGGCTCAGTTCCCTTTGACTCTGCTGCAGGGACCACCCGCCGCAGTGGGCATGGTATGCTTGTTGCTGCATAACCCTGAAGACCCGAGCCTTGCATCGTTCTCCAACAGCGGGCGTGTTGAGATCACCTCGTTGTTTGTTTTCCCCGCATATCGGCCCTTAGGAGTGGCACTGGCGGTGTTGAGAGCCATGGAACAGCGTGCAACGCAAATGGGTGCTCTCTATGTTACCCTTACCACCCCTGCTATCGATCGATCACTGGTCAGGTACTTCAGCTTGGGCTATCGAGAATATAAACAGAGGGCGGTGGTGTATAGCCAAGCTGAAGTGCAGAGCGCTGGGCTAGGGCTGGAGTATACAACTGGCGCCTTCTTAGAGAAGAGGGTCTCTTAATTGAGCGGCTGCTATGCTTTTTACTTGCGAAGGTATGGTCAATCGGGCTGATGTCCTTCGAGTTTCTTGCTCTACCCCTGGACTCTATGCCATGAGCATGCATATCCCTTGTTGTGGCAATTACATTATAAGCGCTGCGCGCTCCGATCCTAATATAGACTGAACGCCGGACGGGAGGCGAGACTGAAACAGATGAGCTACAAACAGACCTCTGAATAAATTATGTAACAAATGGTGACCACCGGAGTCCGTTTAATCAGAGGAGTCAGCATTGTGCGTGGCATCGCCGTAGGCGCTGCCTCCTCTCTCTTGTTCTCGGATGTTCACGAGCTCGTTGGCTAATTTTTCAAGCATAGGTCGGGCCCTGTGGTTAAATTTGAAACGCTTGCCGTCTCCTTTTGGTTTTCCACCGTACAGCAATACCGCCAGAAAGGCGGTCACCGATGGGGTACGATCGAACACCTGGGTTAGGTTTCTCTTCCACCCAACGTCGTACAAGCGGATCCGACCATGTGCCCGTCGTATGGCACGGCGCTGTGCATATGAGAGCTCGTGTTCATCCCAGGAGCGGTTCATTCCGCGGTCCTGATTCCCCGATGGAATAGGAAGTGGGCTAGGAGGGGGAGACGGGAACCGATAGGGCGAGTCAGGCGCGGTCTCTAGCCTGTCTGTGGAAAGGTTTGTGATACTCGTGCCCGGGATGTGCCTGGAGTTAAGATTTGGGGCGGGCAGGTAACGTAATAGAAGGAAAGGAGAGAGATTCTCCAGGGTCGTTTGGTTGGTGAGACATAGATAGACGTGAAAGCCGAGGAAGGAGGCGAATGTGAGTGCAAAAAGAACGCCAACTAGCGACAAGAAAAGTGCATGAAGCGGCGTCGGGTCATCCTATCAAGGGGTATGTAGTCAAAAATGGATACAATTGCGATATGCAGGCAGACTCACTAAGGCTTGAGGGAAGGGAGCAAATAAGTACCAGTGTATTGTACTGACAGCAACTGTTCCCATATACAGTGCAAGAAGTGTTATGCAAAGGAGCAAATGAAGAAACGCTGGATACGTTCTGTGTCCTACACATTTATTGGCGAGCCAGGGGCAGTGGTGGTCTATTCCTTCGAGGTCAGAGGAGTGAAGGACGTATGGGTACAGACAAACCCATTTTCAAAACACAACGACCACAAGTAGAACAGTGATGGGTCCTTTCATGCTTCGGGGCCCAGCATGGACGGCACCACTTTCTTGAGGAGTTGAAGTCATCGTCCTCCTTTCCCTGCATTAAATCTTGACGTTCTGGGATGATGACCTCAACAGTCTCCCCAATATGAGGTTTCCCAGGGTCTCGTACACAGCAGACAATCAACGACGAAAAGGTGAGTAGGGATAAAATGGTGGTCAAAACGAGGTGGCGGGCAGCAGTCCAAGGGGCTCCATAGGTTCGGTAGTGTTGGTTTATGATAAGAAATAGAAAGCTGGGTTGGGGCATGAGTATGAGGATAACCGCAATGGCGAGCGGTATATACGCCGTCCATGGTTTGGGCGGGCGATCGTGAATGGGCGAAGCCTGTGAGGAGGCGGATAATGCTCTCCTTGGGATATGAGTGAGTTCTATATTCAGGAGTGGTGCTCGAGGCATCCCGAAGGCCTATTTGCGATGGGTGAGCGTGTACTACATAGTAGCAACCCGTGGACAACTGCTTACAAATCGTCGAGCGAGTGGATACAACGGTGGTGCTAATGTAAGGGTAGTCTTGTTATAATAATAAAGGACGAGTGGAAGCGGTAGTTCCTTGCAGGTGCAGGTGGAGGTCGAACAGGTTTGGGGGTAGTATTCAGCTCCGAAATGCCGTCCGCCAGGGTAGCGTGGTCGGTGAATCCAGAACACGAATATACGCTACGACGGACGCTCAGTTGTGTGTTGTACAGTTATGAGGGCGGAGGCCAAGTCTCGAGGCTGGGAATGGGACATCATGACAACAATATAATAAAAATAGACATGATCTAAAAGTGTAGCAATGAACAATAACAATGAATTGATTTGCCACGCTGACGGCTCGCTCGGTGACAGCTCGCCACGGCCGACCACTGGAACAGGCCTCGACGTCAACTCCTTCGCGTGGCGCGTGTTGGAGGTGGCCGCTGTCGAGCGTCGAGCGTCGAGCACGATAGCCCAGCTCGGCTCGTGGCAACGCTGCAATAAATCAGCCCGACGCTTATGCACCCCTCTTGTGCTTTCCACGCTTCTTCAATCCGATAGTCTGCTTCGTTTTCCGTGTCCTCACACGCTCCTTATCCTTGCCAGACATCCCTTTCTCGAGGGCGACCTTTTTCTTCTTATCTAGACGTCGTGCCTGTCGAGTGACATCGCTTTTCTTCGCCTCCTTGCGTTCCTCTTTCGAAAGCCCTTTCAGTCTCTCTCCTAATTTGGGATCGCCTTTGACACGTTTCCAGAAAGGATCAGTCCTACCCCTTTGCTCTGGTATTGCACCCTTCTGGATCAATTCCTGTTGCTTACTCCCCTTAGCTCCTCGACCAGGACCAGGTTGGGATGGGCCGGAGGTCCCTTTACAGCGCTGGACACGGAGCCTTCGTTTTGCAAACTTGAGTTTGCCCGCCTCCATAGAGACGATTTCGTCAACACACGATCGGTTCTGTGGAGGAGTTAGTACCCCAGCCCTAACCAAGATCAGCCACGACATACAGCAAACTTGACGTAGGCGAAGCCCTTCCCCAGCTGTGTATCCTTGTCGCGAATAATGCGTACGCCCTGAACCCACGACTTGATGTTTTCAGGTGGAGGTCCTTGCTCGGCAACCACAACGCTCTCAATGTATGCATGAAGGTCTTCTTCTTGGGCCGTAAAATCGAGGTTACCAACGAAAATGGTAAAATGAGGGTCAAATCCATGTACTGCCCCATCCCCTTCCTCGGGTGAGCGAACAAGGTCCACTCTGAGCGTCCGATTCATGAAGGTGCTACCATCCGCACGGGCCACCAATAGCTTCGCGGCCTCAAAGGGGTCCATGGTTGGTTGATATCTGTGGCCTTTCTTCTCGTCACTTTGGTTGACCGGGTGTGGATGGGCGAAAACAACGTAGGAGTTGATACTTCCAGCTTCTTCGTGGAGGTCTCCCTTGATGAAGGCAATCCTCTTCTTTTGAGCAGGGGTAAGGTAGACTTTATCAAGATCTCCGTCATCCTTCTTACCCGCCCATGTAATTGTCCGAGCCCTCTGTCGGGATTCTGATTGTTTCCCACTGGATTTGTCACCGTCTGCAGGGAGCTTTGTAGTTGGTATCTTGAACGCAACCGAGCGAAATCGGATAGACTCTATTTTGGGGTTAGGTCCGTCCGAGGTGGGAGTAGCACATAAGGCTAGGAGATGCTGCTTCAAAGCCTTCTGATAGGGCTGATAGCATATTAGTTTCGAGTCCATCCAATGGATGTTGTAATTTACCCTTGACTTTGCGACCTCTATGGGGACATTTCCTATGAAAACTGTCCTCGCCTCCCTTTGTTCCTTCGTTTCACCACTCGGAACATAAGCCGAGCGGCTTCGGGTCGCTACCGAGGATTTCATACCATTATTTAGGGTAGTTTCGTGCACGAGCGGCGCCGTCGTGTGTTCATCGTCGGAACTCTCACCCGCGTCTTCATCGTGCCACCCCTCTTCTTGCTCGCTTTTGTACACAGGAGGAGAGGCCGTTTTCTTCTCGATGTCGTTCCGCGGACCTTTCAAACTTTTTGTAGGGGGCAACTTCGGTGTTGGCAGATTTGTTCCTGCGTTTGAGAGAAGAGGCTCTGAAGTTGCTTGCACCTTCTTACTCCTCGTCTCGGATGTAGGTGGTAGGGCTGGATAATCGACGACTAGCTGCTCCTGCTTGCTTTTCTTCGTCGTTCTCTTCTCGATCGTATTCAAACGGGCCACCTCTTCGCTGTCATGCCGCTTCCGTTTCTTGACTAAAGGACTGGGTGCATCAGAGCGCGCCTTTACGACATCACGGGTGGGTCGAGAAGAAGTGGGCGCAACCTTTGCCTATAACTGGTTATCAGATTTTTGGATGACTCGATAGTGAGGAATCTCACACTAGTCTTGAAGATGCTCTCCAAGCTCTTGTCGAGTTCCGATTCTGACTTCTTTGCGGCACCGAGCAGGAGAGCGCTGAGCATGACTGGGCTCAAGGAATCGACCTTTGTTACCAACACTTCTGGAACAAGGTTTCACATTGTACTATGAAACAGCGGATATAGTATTTTAAACAATAGATACAGACACACCAGTCGCTACTAAAACGTCTACAGGCATATGATTTCGAAAATACAATAAGCGCAAGCAGGGATGTCGAGAGGAGATGCGTAATGACTCGTAACATAGGATTGGGGGATTAAATCAAGATATTGATGCAGAGGTGTTCCAAAGCATGCAGGGGACGTTTCATGGTCTGTTCGCGTCAACAAGTACGTAAGATACCAGCCAGGGCAATGCTATCGAAGGCGTTTCTCCAAGAATGCGGCTACTACGTTTTCGGGAGGCATGAAGGCCCCGGCCACATCACTGTGGGAATAGCTTGTCGTACGCTTATACTCGCGATATCCCAGGTCGCGGTATACGCGCAGAGACGCCTCAATTGCGGGCGTATTCAGAGTGACTGCGCTCGCTCCGAACTCTACTGCGCGTCGTTCCATTTCCATCATGGCCATGATCCCGAGTCGTAAGTGCCGATAGGCCGCATAGATGAACAAGGATGTTATCTCGACTCGCCCAGTAGAGAAGAAAGATGCGAGGGTGGAGTCCTGTGGGTTTTCGAAGCTCAGGGAGACCATCCCCACTGGTACAGCGCCGTAGGTTGAGGGATCGGACAAGTACATGAAGTACAATCGCCTCTTGCTTGCGGCAATTTGTTGTGCCCATAGTGGGATATGGTCGACATAGAATCCTGAGGAGACTCTCATTTGTCGCAGTACCTCGTAGTCTGTGGGCGAAAATGGGACGGGCACGTCCCGGTAATATACCATCGGGGCTAAAGTGGGTGCGTTGAGTAATGGCTTGCTTTGGAGTAGGACGCTCCTACCTGGCAAATGGCAGTCAGAGACCTGAAACTCGTACATAACTGATTCGCTTAGATGCGTAGTAGATCGAAGAAAGGTGTTCGGAGGTTGGGGTTGTGTAGGGGATAATGGTGCTTCACCTGCTGATTCGACCTACCTTCATTTATAGCTTCCAGAGAGGCCGGGTTAATTTGCCAACATATGACCACGTTGAGAGTCGGGTTCCTTCAGAGGCTTTGCTCGAAGCCAGCTGGGGTCGAGTCAGAGTCATTGCCTTGACTTGACCAGAGCGCACCGTCGTCGTTTCACACCCACTTCAGGAGCCCCGAGAAGCGAAGCAGACCATCTCGCATACCACGGGTTTGAAAGGGACCATGAGTGGAATATTCCAACGAGCATGGAGGTTCGTGATGTCCCAATGGTTTGGCGCCAGGACAGTTTGGTTGGAGACGTCAGCTCCACCGCTAATGTTCCGCGTTTCGAATCAAGTCATTCATTAACTGAACGACGGATCCGTGTTGTTGTGACGTCGGTGCCACGCGAGGTCGCTACCGGCATTGCATAGCCCCGCGCCCATCGCCGTTTCAGGTTTAGATAGACATTATGTCCAATCAGGTAAAACTGGACCGAATATCAGAGTGATGAATGGCAGTATACGGCGCATGACACTGCGGGCGTGTTGCCCGACCGTAGGCGCCAGCCAACACTTGATATGATTTCTTTCAATGCGGCCACTCCGAAAACAGGCAGAAGAGCGTCATACGTGGCGTGTTCAGAACACCGGCCGGCGCACAGGCGCTCTTCAGTGCCAGCTCGAACGCTCAAGGGCGCAGTTGTGGGGCATTATCAGGGGCCGTCTTGTGGCGATACAAGTCCAAATTCGATCAGATTGGACGGGAGAGCCGGTGAGCCGGCACTGAGCCGGGCCACTCCTCCTCGGAGGTGTCGCAGCTCCAGACTACCTTCGTCAGCCTCGCGGCGAGCTTGCGCTAGCTCGGCTTCGAGTTGTTGGATATGGGTACCAAGGGGCTCGGGCTCGGACCTGGTATCGTCTTCCAGGGAGTTGCGTGTCAAATTTGTGCCAGATTCCCTTCCTGCCACACCATCTCGTTGCCCGTGCAACAATGGTGGCAGTATCGTACTATCAGAGTGCTGGGGCTGTGTACACCCCGACCGCCGAGGCATGAATGATTGTAGTGAATTGTCCGTGTCCGAGTTCAGCGATCGAGTAGGATGCGGTGAGTACGAGGAGAAAGGGATTGTAGTGAGTGAAGAGGTGGGCCGACGCTGCCACCTTGAATATCTTAGTAAAATGTCAGTAGGTAACCCGACACTCAAGAGGCTGCACACATACCCAGAGTACTCACTGGAAAACTAAGGTCGCGCTCCCTGGCCTCAAGTGCAGTGGCATTGGACTGTCTTCCGCCCAGTTCAGCGCGAAGCTCAGCCACTTGGCATTGTAGGTTGCTTATGACTTGAAGGTAATAAAGTTCTTTATCCTTGAGATCGAGAATCTCCTTGCGGGCCGCACGTTCAGATTCAAGCAGCCTATTTCAAGTTCAGACCGTCTTTCCGGCTCATGTCAAGGAGATATCAACCTGATGCACTCCTCTTCTATTAGCAGAATCCTCTCAAAGCCAGATTTGGAGTCGTCTGGTGCTTGGGCAGAGGGCTGGACAGGATCGTCACTTAGTTGCAAAGAGACCGCCTGCTCCCTCAGTTGCTGGCAAGTAGCAGTAAGAGTTTGCTTCTGATGTTCTAGAAGCCCCTTCTGATGATCCAGTATAGACAGGAGCGTTTCTGGGGCACGGGTTGGACTAGACGCAAGTAGTCGTCATGATGGTGTCGAACTCATCTTAGGGTCCTCACCTGTGATTTGCAGAAGGTATGGTATCGAAGTGTCCCGAATATGGAGACACTTGTCTGCCAGCTTTCTCTGTCACCGAGGCCGAATGTGATCGCAGTTTCGCTGCTTGTGCTCGCAACTGGGCAGGAACTATAAATCAAGGATCCTCTAAGAAGATCAACTAGACTTACTTGATGCTTCAGTTCTTCAATTTCCATCTCTAATGTCCGATTCTGACTTTCCAGAACCAGGTCGACATTTGCACGCTCTGCCCTCGTGATCTTACGAATGTGCAATGATGGTTCTGTCTCCTTCTTTCCTAAGAGCAAGGCTTGCATCTCCGCTTCGCGTCTCGCTAATTGGGCACGTAGATGCGTGATTTGTACTTCAGCTTCTGACGCAAGGCGCCCACGTTCTACACGCTCGTTCTTTAAATTGGAGGTAAGGAAATGTATCACATTGTTGGCGTATGACTCCACCGTCGAGTCTAGTGTTCCAGTCGAAACATGGGGAGTGGACGGTCGATCTGGGATCACCGGTGAGTAGAGATCACATCAGGACACAATACTAATACCAAGAAATGAAGTGAGCTGCAGTGAGGGTGGGGACAGAATTTCGAATCCCTGGGGTCGGGAGACTAGGAGGTGTCAGCGGAGCTCGTCAGGAGAAGATATATTATGTACTCTTGTCCATAAGCTCAGTGACAGCCAGTTGCATGTCCTGTCTCTCATATTCAGAATCCAGATATTTTGCTTCGAGTATCGCGAGCTTCCTGGTGAGAGCATGTTTGTCCTCTGCAGCAAGAGCAGCATCCCGATCTGCGGCTTTTGCCTGGGTGTCTAATGCATCAACCGTCGAAGCGAGTCGCAGAGACAAGCTTGTCAGGCGTACATTTGCCTCGTCCAATTTCTGTTGAAGAACTTCAGTCGATGACGGTGTTGATACGTGTATTGATGTATTGTGTTGTCCTCTGGAGCACTGTTGCTCGTTATCCATGCATAACGTTTGATGATTTGGTCGGAGTACAAAAGCCACAACAAAGCGCTTGACTTGTTGATCGGTTGATCGGGTCGAGGCCAGACGCAAAATATTTATATAAAACGAGTTGTTCATAGGGATAGAAATCATTACTGGACTCGTAACCTCTGTGCTCTTGACATATCGGTGTGTCTCCACCTCGACTGTCGGGGTGTTCCGTCATCAGGTCCCTGCCCTAGAGCCTCTGCGCACACTCTGTAGGGCTTGATTCTGCTGGAGGTAGTTCTACAATTTGTTCGGAGCCCAGATAAGCAGGCAAGTTCATCTGGAATTTCTCTTGCATTGACCTGCGAGCAACGAACATACCAGAGTAAGTACTATCACCATAAATATAAATTGGTGTGCACACCAAGGGACGAATCGCCCACCCAAGAAATGTCTTCCCTTAAAGCCTCGCACTCCTTCCTTGGGTGCGGTAAGACTAACCAGGACATCCGGAGCGAAACCAGTATTCCGATCGTCTCCTTTTTCTACGTCCCAACCGCTTGGGATATCTACGCTGAGAATTGGTAGCTCTGATTTGATCAGGAGTGGGAGCGCCTCATCAAACGGCGCCCGAATTGGACCTGAAAAGGAAAAGCCAAAGATCGCATCCATAATCACGTCCTGTGATTTCGAGTTTAGGGTTTCCTTCAGTGAAGAAATTGAATCGAAAGAAGGGATCGAAAGATTTTGTGTTTGGGTCAGGAGACGCTAAAGAGAATATGTGTCACAGGAAGAATAACACGTGTTGGTTTGGGTACGACAACCTTGTAGATATCTTTAGAGCCTGGCTACAAAGTCATTAAGATCGTGCCGGCGCGGCTTTGCATGCCGCCAGAGAAGCGCTGCAAACCTTTGGATAGTATATGGTAGGATTGTACCCAAACATACCTGTCCTTTGTCAGCGAGGGTACTATACTTAGTATCGACATCATTACTTAGATGTCTAGCCGCAACAAGACCATCGCCTCCCTAGATAGAACGATCAAACCGACATGTCCCACACAACTCTATCGATAGTACTCGCCTGGTTCCCTGGGCCACAACAAACGAGGACGCGCTTGTGAGTGGTGTTGGGATACACTTTAGCCAATGCTTGTGCACAGGCGAGACCAGCAAGTTCCATTAGCTACAGTTACTCTCATTGAGTACCCTCATCTTACAAATTGCGGTGATTTTACCTGGTCTATGCTGAATGCACCACTCGAGTTCATCAACTCTTCATCAACCTGTAAAGTCGGGGCGACATTCATCAGGACACACAGCTTGAAATCTGGTATTTACTAACCTGTTGGGCCATTCTGGCTGTCAGATAGCGGATTGCCATGGCTGTGGAGACTTTCGAAGCAGCAGTTAGCAAGTTCGGCCGCCGTGGTTGACCCTACCATCTTCCTCGCTGACCGTGTCAGAGCAATGGCCACGCCGAAGCGGCCAAGCTCGAGAGAGGAAGAGGGATGCCTTCTTGAGTCCATTCAACCCTCCTCGCGCACCTACGACGCCAATGTCGATATTCACCCGGTCCGCGACTATGACGAGGCAAAGGAGGCTCTCCTCTTAAAACATAGATCTCAATATCCTGATTCCTATAATAATGACACCGATGGAACTCTGGTGGAGGAGCCCGGGACCAGCTGGAAATTGGAGAGTTCGCCGGATGCCAAAAGCCAAGGGAGGAAACGGAGACGTCGCATTATTTTTGGGGTCGCATTATTGCTTATTTTTATGATATTGGCTGCCGTCTGGGGGAGACCACTGCTTCTCCCTGCGCCATACTCTCTTCAGCCTCAGGAAGAACTTGTCGTGCAGAATGACCCGAACGCGATATTATCAAATGGAACACACCAATACCAAAAGACAGTCCTATTGGTCTCCATAGATGGTCTCAGGTTGGTCATTTCTCCTCTCCCGTCAATCGAGCTCAGAGAACTGTTGCAGAGCCTCATATCTCGACTGGGGACTGACGCCTCATCTGCTCCATATTTCCAAGCGGGGTCTTCGGGCTCGATATATGAAACCTTCGTTCCCGGTTCGTGCTCTCTAATCTAATTGGCGAACTCTAGTAGCTCACCGTGGCACCCTCGAGCAGACCATTACTTTCCCGTAAGGCCCCATGATGGAGTTTTGCGGTCCCTTTCTGAACTGGTTGCAGAAACCATTGGACTCTCCTAACTGGGTTACATCCTGAAAGTCATGGCATTATCGCAAACGTGGGCCGTTGACGGGAACGTGGATAAGCTCACGCTGACTCCCATACCGCTATTAGAACTTCTGGGACCCCGTCACCAAATCGGAATTTTATTATAGCAGCCCTGACCAATCTTGGAATGGTACATGGTGGGGTGGCGAAGCTGTATGGAGCTTTGTATCCGATATCACGACCTCTCAGATACTAAATCCATTCAGGTATGGGAAACGGCTGGTAAAAATGGCCTCATTACGGCGAACTTGATGTGGCCGGGTCCTCCAGTGACAGTGAATGGCACCTCTCATGATTATTTCGTGCCTTTCAAGGTATTTTTTGGATCCTAAGACGCCAGGAAATTTCTAATGAGGCGTCGATAGGATAAGTACCCGTTAGACGCAAAAGTACGACAGATTGTGGTGCGGAGTTCACATGCACTGTTCCTGCCACACTCTGAATTCGGATTTTAGGACTGGCTGGAACTTCCTTTGGAAGCACGACCGAGGTTACTAACTGGTAAGTTGCGGCGCGAATTCCTTCCCCTGTCCGACACCTTACCAGTGTATGAGCCATCTCTGGACGAGGCCGGTCATCAAGCTGGTCCCGACTCCGAACTCGTTCGTGTGAGTTTGCGCGCGTTAGCGCTTTCCGTGCGTCTCAAATCCTTGGCGCAGGTGACACTCAAAGCTGTTGATGAATTCGCTCGTCAAGTCCACGACGTCATCGTGCAACGAAATCTCACGAGTATCGTCGATGTGATCTTTGTCAGCGACCACGGCATGACTGACACATCTCATGTGCAACTGGTCTATTTGGACGACATCTTGGGAGATGACGGGGTGAATGCAATCGAACATGAGGATGGTACGTGGGCCATCCGTGCTGTCCGTGTAGTGGCTTCATTGTTTAATGCGTGTCCAGGCTGGCCTTCGGTTGGCCTCCGCTTCAGGGAAGGCACAAACTCAACCAAGTACCTTAAACTTTTGGAGGCAGCGGCGTCAAACCAACCAGGCTTTGGGGTTTATACTCACGAAACCATGCCCAAGCGCTGGTACTTTGCACAGACGCCACGCATTGCCCCAATCTACGTCGTCCCTCACATTGGCTGGGCAATCATTAATCGTCATGATCACGAGGCAAAGATGTCGGGAACCTATAGTCCCAAAGGAGTACGTCGGTCCTATTTCGTTGAGTTGCTCGCATATCTAAGTGTGTCCGTCCTTCTAGAATCACGGCTATGACAATGACGAAAGCGAGATGCGTGCCATGTTCGTCGCTGATGGCCCTTTTGCCGCAAAAGCCAAGCGTCGTGCCCTAGAATCCATACCTCGGTGGCGGAGAGCATTACACCGCGTTGCGCCGCGAATCATGCCACCCAAAGTCAAAGGATGGCTTGATACACGCATCATTGATCCGTTCCCAAACATAGAACTCAATGGGCTGGTGCTCAAGATCCTCGGCTTGCAAGATTTGGCACCGGGGAATAACGGAACGGTGGGCTTCTGGGACAAGTATATATAGAGAAACGAGCATTTTGGTTTGTTTGTGGTAGTGCATTATATATCCTTTTTTCTTGTTTGGAACACTTGCCTGAGACATTGGTTGCAAATGTTGTCCTGCTTTCATGTTCGACCTTCCTACCAGTTCGTCCCAGTATGTGTCGGAATTCCATTTGGATGTCGTGGATATGCCAAGAGACGACTACCAGACCCTTCTGGACTAAATTATGATATCTTGATGAAGCTAGTTGAAGGTTCGTAAACGCACGACGCGCTAGTTTTCAATGGCGCATCTCAAGGGACCACAGAGAGGGAGAAGGAAGCTGGGAGTGAAACGAAGAATCGCTTTAAAGTAAGGGCCTTCGACTTTGCTCTGCATGCTCTGGAGGAGTTGCCTTTTCGTATCCAGCGGGTCGAAGACATGCAGGACGTAGGTCTTTTGCGGCCATCTTGTACGCTTTTACGATATAGATGCTCATTTGATACTCTCGTCAGATAAGGGGTGTAGGACCGGGCATAAAAAGACGGGTCGAGGAGTTCCTATCGAGAGTACAACCGTTGAATGTGGGTACTCTATCGCTATTTTACCAGAGTGGTCCCGACAGTTCTACAGGCACCGCTAGACGATGACGGCGCAAAGAGGCGAGCTGTACTCGATGCAGTTCAGCTATTTCAAACTGTCTCAGGTATTGGGTGCGTTCATGTAAACGTACATCTTTACGGAGTGACAAACGTGCATTTGTCGCATCTTTTAGGTCTGCACGTGCACGTAGGCTGGCGGACGCGGGTGCACGAACTCTCTCCGATATTGAGAATCGGTCCGAACTCTTCGATTCATTGCCAGCAAGTGTACAAACTGCTCTCAAGTACCAGACGCAGTTAATCGAACGGATACCCCGAGCGAGCATTGAGAAGATCGAGGCTCTCGCGCACCCGTTGCTCACTAACAAGGGCTTTGAGGTGCACTTCACCGGAAGCTAGTGAGTCTACCTTTTGAGACTGTAACCTTGCATCTAACGTAATCCTTAGCAGGCGTGGGGCTGAGAGCTCTTCCGATGTTGACATCCTACTCTTTCACCCTACTTATAACGATATACCCCTTCCGAATACCAGCCTTACCCACATTTCGAAGAAAGAGGTGGATCAGCGGCGGGGGGGTTACTATCGATCGGGATCCCTTGCCTGACAGAGGCAGGTATCCTCGCGGAAGCCTTGACTTCCGGGCCGACGAAATGGCAGGGTATTGCTCATCTACCGGGTGAAGACGGGAGGCTGCCTGCAAAGAACGGAAGGTGCTGTCGACTGGACGTAACGTACGCTCTCCGTCTGGACCGTGTCAGAATGCGCGTTGACTTTAACAACCTTGTAGCTTGATGTCTTCCGGGAGTAAGGGCACTGCCCTCGTTGGAATGACAGGCGATGTAGAATTTGTGAGACATATGCGATCGCAAGCGAGCAAGGCTGGCGCGCGTTTGAACGACCATGGGCTGTGGCGTCGTCCGAAAGGCTGGACTTGGTCAGAACAATCTGATACGAAAGATGATACGGAGTGGGAACTCGTGGAGACACTGGGGGAGGAGGGGGTTTTCCAAGAATTGGGTCTAGATTTTGTTGAGCCTGCCCGGAGAAATCTGCGGTATATAGTGCCAAACAGCTCGCAAAGACAGGATTGATTGATTGTATAATGGGTATGGGTAAAGGGTGGTTCAGGGTGGTTCAGGGTGGTTCAGGGTCCAGAATTTCCTTCTCATCCGCCGGTTTGGCCTATCTCCAACTCATCCAATGACTTCCACTTTTAATGCAAATGGGCTACCACATCTTCTTCCAACTCCTGTCGATTCTCCATTGGATAACAAAGCCCAGCTAAGTTCCGCAGATATGCTCTCTGGTCTCTTGCTTGAGGTAGATATGCGCCCCTTGGTCATAGCAGCAATCACTTTCTGATTTGAAAACCAGGATGCTATGATTCACAATGCATCGCACAAGATGCATAACCCAGTCGATAAAATGGCCTTTCTTGGTTTTTTGGCTGGTTTTTGGGTCGGACTTGCTGGCATCGCAGCCACCACCGTAGGGGGTGGCATCCCTGTTGCAATCCGAGCAGAGTGGCCCATCTTACCAAGACTTGGTCTTGCATTTTTCTTCCCCTTCGCTCTGGTGAGGAAATGAGGACGCAGCGTGTCCACCCATCAACACTGACATTTCCACGCCCAGCACTTTATTATTCTCTTCGGTGGTGAACTATTCACAGGAAACTGCATGATTCTCTCTATTGGCTTATGGAACCGGGCGGTGAGTTTACAACGGAATGAGTGGCTTCCGACCGATCGTTTCGTAGATCCCATTTAGACGCGCATTTCTCAACTTACTCATCGTTTATATCTTCAATTTCCTTGGATGCCTCTTTACTGCCACCCTGTTCTCATATTTGACGGGAATATTTGACGATGAACCGTGGCGTTCATTCGCACAAGAAATCGCCTATACCAAAACGAGAAGCCATACATGGCCACAGCTATTCCTCCGTGCCATTCCCGCAAATACCCTTGTTTGTATGGCCGTCATGCTTGGTTTCGCTGCGCGAGACAGTGCAGGCAAAATCATGGCGCTGTGGTTCCCAGTCGTGATTTTCGTCATCCCAGGCTTCGAGCACGCCGTCGCCAACAGTGAGTAATCATTTCCAACGAATCGTCAATGTCACCGCGGGGCATGGCTAACATCAGGATAGTGTTTTTTGTGAGCAACGGCCTGCTCCTGGGTGCCAACACCACTATTGGCTGGATGTTCTTCAACCAGTCTGCGGCAGTCCTCGGCAATGCCATCGGCGGTGCCATCTTTATGGGTACGTCGGAGCACCTGATGAACCACTGGCAGTCTCGATTACCTTGGGAGATGGGCCACGCCCCTGGTACTCTGGCTGCTGGTGACGTCGAAAGTACACGCAAAGCGAAGGAAGACCGCTCAATTGGAGAGAAGCAGCAAATGAAGGACCTTGTTCGCGTGCGCTCCCGCTCTGTCTCGGTTTCGCGACGCCGGCCCTCAAAGCGTCCAGCCACGCATGCCGCGACGCTCCCCACCTAGTGGATGATTCGACCTCGAAATCCACCCTTGTGTTCCTTATCGATGACTTGGGATTTGCTGTTTGACACTTGGAAGGAGTGACTAGATGGAGATGAAGACTGATCTGGAGGTAGCGTCCCGAAATTACTCCTCAAGTTCTATAGACGTTTCCCATGTTTGTACACGGCATTTAGTGCATTCCGGCTTCCGCATGGACACTTTGTCTCTGGTCTCTTAGTGACCGGAAATAGACACATCTGGAAGAGACCTGGACTCGTTGGAGTGCCTCGTGGACAGGCCAAGCGCCTGGGCCGTGTCGATAAGCTAGGCGAAGGAAGCCGGGCGGAAGGCAGAAGGCGGAAGGCATCTTCTCCACCACTGCCGCCACTCCCACTCAACGGGCACTACAGCTACTCATAAGTGCCATGAAAGTTGCTCTCTATTCTCCTCACCGCGTGTGCCCTTGTTCACGATCAATCGCAGGCCACATCTGACCCTGAGCTTTCCGATAGTATGATATCGAGGTCTTTAACCGCGTTAACAAGAACTTCAACTTCGATATCACCTATCTAGAGCCTAGACTGACTGCCAAAACTGCTGCTTTGGCCCACGATCACGATGCGGTCTGCATATTCGTCAATGACGAAGGCAGCCCTGAGGCTCTCGAGACGCTTGCGTCTCTTGGGATCAAGTATGTTGCCTTACGTGTAAGCCCGTCTCCAAGTCACTTTTCAGGATTGCTTAAGCGTCTCTTCCTTCCAGTGCGCTGGTGTTAACAACGTGAGCTGTTTATCGAGCTCTCTTGCCCCACGTTGAGCCGCTCAATTTGGCTCTGTATACGTAGGTTGATATCAAGAAGGCCAATGAACTTGGCCTCAAGGTCGTCAGTGTCCCTGCCTATTCACCCGACGCGGTCGCCGAGGCAAGTTCACTCTCTACTACCTTCAGACTTGATATTAAGAGGCCCTAGTTCGCGGTGGGAATGCTACTCACGCTTGTGCGCAAGTAGTGAGTCCCGATTGCTCCCTTGTGAGGCAGTCCATGGTGAATCTAACTCTTTTCGGTACTCTTAGCCACAAAGCCTACCAAAGGGTCCGTGATGGCAACTTCTTGCTTGAAGGGCTCGTCGGTATAAACATCAAAGGGAAGACTGTCGGTCTCATAGGCACGGGTCGTATTGGCCTTTGCGCCGGGAAAATCCTAGCTCACGGTTTCGGTGCCGAGGTCATTGCCCATGATCCATACCCTGTGAAGGACGCCGCATCCTATGGTATCACCTATACCCAAGATCTCGACGAGCTTCTTGCTCGTTCAGACATCATCTCTATCCACTGCCCCCTCCTCGAATCCACAAAGTACATCATAAACGAAACCACAATCTCTAAAATGAAGGATGGCGTGTTCCTTGTGAACACCAGTCGTGGTGGCCTAATCGATACCGGCGCGCTCATTAAAGGATTGAAGGCGGGGAAATTTGGCGCTGTAGGCCTCGATGTCTACGAAAAGGAGCAGGAGTACTTCTTCAAGGACTCGAGCGAGACTGTTATTCTGGATGACCAGCTAAGCCGCCTCTTGACCTTCTACAATGTCTTTATGTCTGGACATCAAGCATACTTGACCTACGAGGTGAGTCTCTACCTTTCCTTCTTGGAAAGACGAGTAGTGACGATTGTCTCGAAACTAGGCGCTTGAGGCCATCGCACACGTTACCTTAGACAATATTGACAAGCTGGAGAAAGGAGAGGAATGCAAGAACGTAGCCAAGCCTCAGTAATCTATGCAGACTCTCATTGATACGAAGAAATCAATATGGACAATAGAGGGAATGGGAGTTGAATTCAAAAAAGACCTGACAAAGATCAATAATAGATCGATCGTGTCCTATGGGGAGGCAAGATCACGTTTCGTTTCTTCTCCGGACCAGTCAGAGAGACTTCGCCGTTTTCTACCAGTTTGGCAAGGTCCCAGAGGAAGAAATCGATCAACACGCTAGTGATTGGTGTCCATGGTCCATCCCCGTGGTTTTGAGGATTGTTCATCTCCTCCTTGATGGCATCAACGGCACATATACTCGCGGCCCGAATGCTCATCTCCTCGACGGAGCCATACTCCAGTGGAACCTTATCTTGGAGTATCTTTGTCAACTCAGGCGAGTATTCAAGTATTCCCAAATGGTTGAGAACTTGTGGAACCTTGGTGAGAGAGTGAGCCACCTGGGTCATATTATCCTGTCAGTGCGACGTACCCGATAGTCGGCGAACATAGTAAGGACGTCTACACCATCCGGGAACAATGGGTGCAACTCCTTGTCATCCTCTGGGAAGAAAGCAGCCCTGACAGCAGGTATGAAACCCTGTCAAAACAGAAAGACTTAGGTGACTGACCATGTCTCCGCAATGAGAATCTGAGCACGCTTCCAGAAGTATACTGTGGACAATTAGGCTGAAGGGTCGTTCTAAGCATAGTTTGGCAACTGACATCGTCGACCGTGATAGTCCACTTGGTCTCGAAAAGCCGGGAATAAGATAACGATAAGTTTGGCAAGATCAATGGCCCTGAGACGACCATTCTTCTCCTTGAGATTCATCAGAAGCTCGAGGTAGTCGTTGCCCCGTACTCCCTGTGAGGTTCCTTGGCTCACTGACACAAAAGGTGTCTAGGACAATGTACTCACGCTTACGAAGACTCGCCCACACTCCCGCATCACGCGTATACGCTCCTTGAGGAGAGGGATTCCCTCCGCACATCCTTCTGCTGGCTGGAAGATTGCTTCTAAGAGGCTGTCTGGGCAGAGTTTCTCGGAGGCGTAAAAGGTGGGGTCGATGATTGGGATGCCCCATTCAAGTGCTGATCACGTTTATGACGTTTGCGACAAGGGCTATCAGAGAATGAATGGACGAACCTCGGTTCAGGGATGCGACGAGAGACCAATAGCCTTCCCACTTCTGCTCTGGAAGTGACTCATCCCAGCCTGCTCTCCAGGTGACCCCATATCGAGTAGGTTGTCCTTCCAGTTCAGACCAGAAGGAGAAATTGAGGGCGGAAATGAGGAAGATCCAATCAAGGGTCTGTTTTACACCTGGGTGGGTGGGTTCGAAAGATATGGGCGGCGAGAGGTGCATAGGGTTTTGTCTCCAGGTCGTAGGAGAGTAACTTTGCTCTCTCATGAGAGCTTGGATCTACCAAACACTTAGCCCACCAAAGCGCCAGGTGTAAAAGAGGCGCTTACTTCTACTGCTGATCGTTTGACTGCGTCTGCATTAATGGACACATAAGCGTTTTGCTGTCGTGGCAGTACTGGTTCAAGATCGAGGACGTAGAAATTATTTAGCAAATCTCCAAACCTTTTGCAGCCATCGCGCGGACTCCAAGACTGGACTGATTTGCTCGCATCCAATGTGTGCTATCATTGGCAAGTGTATCACTAATGTTCCGAGGCTGTTAAAAATTTGCTCGAAATTCCTCGAAAAAGGAAGGTCCAACTGTTCCGGTTTTGGACTGGACCTCAGCCCGCATTCTGCCGTAATTCCTTTGTGAAGTCGCGGTGTTTACTCGAGACAAACGAATAATCAAGAGTGACCAATAGACACGTCTTCGACCTCCCATTGTGCCATATTCACATTCGGACGGCGGACGGATGGACGTGTTCAAAGCGGTCGAGACGTACATCACAAAGATGGTATCAACGCCATCTACAATAAAAGTCCTTCTATTGGACGCGCATACAGTACGTCTCTATCGTGTCATAGTCGCGCATCGGCTCAGGGCTCAGAGCTTTCGTGTAGACTCCTATCGTCTCACTCACCTCGACGCAGTCGACTCTATTGTCCTACCAAATATACCTCACGGATCGTATCGATAATCCCAAGCGTGATAGGATGCCGCACATGAAGTGCATATGTTTTCTACGGCCAACGGCCGATTCCATGGACGCGTTGTCAGAGGAGCTGCGGGAACCTCGGTACGGTGAATACTATCTTTGTAAGTTGGCTAGCAAATGTCCCAAACAATATCTGAGACCAGTCAGACTTCAGTAACATATTAAGCAAAGCGTCTATTGAGCGGCTCGCTGAGGTTGACGAGTACGAGGTTGTTCGTGAAGTGCAGGCATGTCGCACTACCCCATAAACCCGTACCATATGTTGATACACTCTCAAAGGAATATTTTGCTGACTACGCACCGCTCCTCCCGTCACTCTTCTCTCTCAATTACAACCCCTCACCGAGCAATTCACTTTATGGCTCGACACCCAATGCTTGGAATCCCGCTGCTCTAGAGCGTTCGATACAGGGTGTGATCGGTGTACTGCTCAGCCTAAAGAAGAAACCTATCATCCGCTACGAACGCATGAGCGGAATGGCCAAGAAGCTTGGCAGCGAGGTTTTACATCGGATACAGTCAGAAGCGGCGTTGTTCGACTTTCGGCTAACACAAGTACCACCCCTGTTACTCATCCTCGATCGACGAAATGACCCCCTCACACCTCTGCTATCCCAATGGACCTATCAAGCGATGGTACATGAATTATTTGGTATACGCAATGGAAGGGTAGATCTCTCCATGGTGCCCGATATCCGGTCGGAACTCAAGGTGTGTATGTTCGTTCATCCCGAGATCTTAATTTTGATTAACATATCGTCAGGAAATCACTCTTACGACCCAAACGGACCCCTTCTTCGCATATAACCACCTATCTACTTTCGGCGACTTGGGAACAGCCCTTAAAGCCTATGTTCAATCATACCAATCCCGCTCTATGGCCCATGTACCAGGAGCTATCAACTCAATAACAGACATGAAACGGTTCGTCGAAGAATACCCTGAGTTCCAAAAGCTGGGAGGCAATGTGAGCAAGCACGTTGCATTGGTTGGGGAGTTGAGTCGGCTTGTTGGACGAGATCAGCTGATGGAGATCGGAGAGGTCGAGCAGACCCTCGCAGCTGGTGGCAACGTCGACTTCAAGGTGTGTGGCCCCTGTCCTCAAGCTCTCCCGATAGACCACATTGCTGAAAATCCACAGTCGGTTCAAGCATTGATCAATAACCCGTCAATACAGCCACCAAACAAGCTTCGTCTGACGATGTTGTATGCCCTAAGATACCAAAAGCAACAGGCCAACAATATTGCGACCTTGATTAGCTCGTTGGTCGAGCATGGTGTCACCAAGGAAGAGGCCAAGGTACTAACTCTCTAATTCTATATGGCCGCTTTGACTTATCGCAAACCACAGCTAGTATATGCAGTCCTCAACATGTCTGGCGCCGACCAGCGGCAAGATGACCTATTCTCGATCGAGAATATCTTGGCCAAGGGACGGAGTGCACTAAAAGGGCTAAAGGTGCAGCCATTCCTGCACACTATGGGTTTTATTGGCTAATCAGAGTTTCAGGGTGTCGAGAATGTATACATGCAGCACCAGCCACACCTCACGGAAACACTAGAAAATTTGCTGAAAGGGAAACTAAAAGAGACCAGCTACCCATTTGTAGAGAACCAGTCTGGGGTGGGTCCAAACTCGTCACTCCAACGGTATGCCAGCCCGTGCACTGTCGTCGACCGTTAATTTGACTTCGGCAGACCACAAGATATAATTGTTTTCATGGTCGGGGGTGCTACATATGAGGAAGCGAGACACGTTGCCCTTCTTAACAAAGAGCTCGCAGGCGCTGGAAGTGCATCAGCCGGGACAAGAATACTGTTAGGAGGAACCTCTGTGCACAACTCGAGCAGGTATGCAACCTTGTCACCGCATAGCAAGTGACATTTACACTTTCCACTAGCTATCTCGCAATGCTCCAGGCGGCTCTCCCCAATTTCCCGGCCACATTCACACAACCACCCGCGGAGATCCCTTCTTCTTCCCTCGCGCCATCACTCAATGTCCAGTTGGGGAGCATCAATCTGAGGGTTGGCGGTGCTGGCGGAACCGGAGTCTATCGCGGGACTGGAGACGGCGTCGGGATACAGGCAGAGGGAATCCGTGACGGGGTTAAGAACCTATTTGACAAGATGAAACAGGGGGTGGAGAGCATAGGTTTACCTTAACATAGGATGCTGGATTATTTATGTCATTTATTCTCGCTTTGTGTATGGATTTACGCTCCTTAGCCAGCCAGGTAGTGTACAGGTCATATTCTAGGTCGCCTCCTTCTTGGCTTGTGGCTTGTATATACGGCGATGCCACCGGCGTCTTCTGGTCATCCCTTTTAACTTCCACTCCTCAACTGGTGATGCATGTGCATCGCCCCATACGTCGTTTGTGTATACCCAACCACCTAGGATGCAGTTAGGAGCTCTGTGATAACATATACTAAAAACGAACCTTGATCAGCCCCGATTTCTAACCAGGACCCAGTCAAATCTGGCCTCCAATCCTCCGTCTCAACGAATACCCATCCGGGTTCAAGGGTGAAGGTGAGATTGCTACTGCCAGAAGAGAATCAGCTTAACGAACTACTCAAGGGGAAGCAGCAAACTCTCTGACCGGACACTGCCGTCACCCTTCCCAGTCGTGGATGAGGCGTCGCTCCAACCGTCTCTCCGCCTTGTCCACCCATTTCTCTCCCCAGTTCGCAAGTTTGCTATGTTCCACCCAGCGACAGCTCCCGAACTGCTTGCGCCATTCGACCATCGTTCGTTTTCCCACAACTCGACCTCCTGGAGAGGGGACGTCCAGGTCTCATCTGACAAGCGATCGTTGTCTGTAAAATGCTGAACGGTTTCCTTGACATATGTCAAGAGGGGCGGAACAGCCTTTGGAAGAACCCGCAGGGACCATGGGTGCGTGAGAGCAAAGGGCAAGAGACCCCCAACGAGGAATATGGGTCGTAGAGGTAGAATAGGGAGAACGGGTAGTATGACTAAGAAGGACACCATTGCCACTGTGAAAAGAGGTGCTGAGAACGGGGTCGCGTGTGTTAAATGAGGGGTTACGGGCATTACGCTGTCGTATGCATCCGCACTAAAAATAATTACCTGAGTCAGACCAAACCAAACCACGACGAGAGGCGGGCGACTCACTAAAATCCCATGAGATTTTGGATAGCTTGAAGGTTTGCAAACCATTCAGCAGAGCCCTCTCTGGGTTCTGTGGGCTTCCAGGGTGGTAGTGGCTCTGCGTCTTCTGGCACATTTGCGGGATACCTCACGTTGTACGTAATGTAAAGGATGGACAATAGAGCGATGTGCGGAATTAGAAGCACTAGTCTTGGGAAGAAACCTGTAACACAGAATAAGACTTTAGTGGCCGTACTTATGGGGTTTCCTGCTCTCAAATCTTACACAGAAACGCGTAGGCACCCATCCAGGCTCCAGTGACCCGCCAACCTTTCCTCCACATTACGATTTCCTCAATACGATCCTGTAGCCAGAACACAGAGCCAGTTCGCGAGACGAAACGGCGGAAGTTCACGGCGGTGATGGGTATGGAAAGTTGGTCGCGGGTGGAGAGCAGTTTGCCGGCGGTTTTCCTTGGCGACGACGGTGCAGGGTTAGACGAGACGGATAATGCGGATGCTAAGACAGCCTGGGTGAGATTCATGGAGACACTGGGGTTGCGCTTCGATGAAGGTGGTTGTCCTGCAGCCGTGTCTTTGGCGTCAGGAAGGGCGGTGGCGGCGAGTGTACTCTGTTCCATTTCGTGTAGAGGGGTAGCGTAGGGAGGTATTTCGAGCCAGGATTCAAGCGCGGCCATACCGACAGAGTATACGTGGTAGACGTAGACAGGAGAGTCGTAGGTGCTTTGACAGAGCGGGCGTCGTCATCATCACCATTATTATTGATATTTACTATCCTGTGTCTTACTCCAGTGTCTTAGAGTCTTAGACATTAGACACAGGCCTAACTTGACTTGACCTCCCCCAGCCAGATGAAGATGAATGGCAAACCATGCCAAGTTTGGAAACAACCCTCTCACACATTGAAGCTAATGTGAGACAAGCAACTTTATTTAGAATCAGGTGATCCAGCGCTTTCTCCGGACCATACTCGATTATCAATCAACAATCACTAATATTCATTAAGAAGCATACCGACTGTATCCGGCTGTGACGACGTCACCATCACGCCTGCCATGCCACTCCACCTGGCCACTGGCGGCCATGATAACGGCCCGGCTCTTAATCAAGAATCAAGCAGCGCGGACGGTTGGTTCCGACCTCATCCGCTGCTCCTTCACCACACATGGCAGAGCCTCATATTGTGCAGCTTCCGCGCATAGAGGCCGCAACGCCGCTTTCTCTCGAAATTATCAAGGGTCTGCAAAAACCGCGCGGTCAACGAACCCTACCCACCATAATACTATACGACGAACAAGGTCTCAGGCTATACGACGAGATCACGACCAAAGCTCCCGAATACTACCTCTTCCTTGCCGAGGAAGAGATCCTCCGCCAGCATGGCGGCGAAATCGTGCGCTTGATGCACGATGGCGAGCCCGTTCAAGATGGGGAAGTAGTCCTAGAGCTTGGAGCAGGGTGCGGGCCACACTATTTTCCATCGATATTTCCTGACACAAAGGGTCCTCAGTGCACTTCGAAAGACCTCGCACATTCTCCGATCGTTGGCTGACTACGTTGATGAGACCAAGTCGAAGAATGAGGTTTCATATTTGGCCTTGGATCTGGAACTTGGAGAGCTCCAACGCACGTTGGGCGCCATCACAAAGGCCGATCTGGGCGCACGCTTGGATGGGCGAGTCTCTATTGGTGGGCTCTGTGGCACCTATGATGACGGTGTTGAGTACATCCGTGGAGGCGGACTCGTCGAACAACGTTCGACGTCTTCTGTCTCCAGCGTGGCCACACCTGACGATACCGTTGGCGATACCCTCAGCGCCGAGGGTATCATCGGTTTGAAGTCTGGAATCGACGATGAGGTTTCCTCGATACACAACCACGATACGGACATGAGAGGCCGGTCCTCCCCTGATGAGGAACCAATTAGCTTCTCCTCATCAAACTCTCCCAGTCTCAAGCCAGATGTCAGCCCACCTGATGTGATCCCGCCTCCACTTCACTTCATATTCCTAGGGTCCTCCATTGGAAATTTTCACCCACAGGACGCAGCGAACTTCCTCCGGTCTCTCCCACTTCGTCCATGGGATAATTTAGGGGGGGACACGCTGTTATTGGGCCTAGACCATGACAATGAACCCAAGTTGGTGGAACTGGCATACGATGATCCTGCGGGCCACACACGCCGTTTCATGATGAACGGTTTGATTGCTCTGAAGAGGACGCTCGTAGAGTCTTCGGCCGTGACCAAGGAGTCTGAAGAGGTCTTCGGTCCTTCTAATTGGGACTATAGCGAGCACTACAATACCGAAGAGTGTAAGCCTTTGTTTATGATCAACAATCCGTTCGAACCGCTTACCGTAAATCCTGATCACATAGCCCGGCATGAGGGCCGATATTTGTCGAAGAGGGATCAATTTATCCAACTCCCTGATGGTCAAAAAATAGTATTTGCTGCTGGGGAGACCATCCATGTCGAGTCTTCATACAAGGTATGCGGGAAGATTACCAGGCACCTAAATGGCTAATTGTGACGATGCGGGGGGCTGCCCGCACTTCTGGTGTCTTCGCTTCAACTCCCTTGCCATTCTTCTGACTTGCTACCTTCCCCAGTACTCGGAGCAAGCGGTGAACGACCTGTTCGCTTCGTCGAACCTCCAACCCATACACCGGTGGACATCCACAAATGGATTGTATTCACTCTGGCTCTTGCGCCGCCCATCGTTTATCTTTACTGTCCAGCCGTCTCCACTCCACGCTATCATGCATGGGCCGCCGGAGAGCTATACATTCCCTATTAGCAACAGTGGGGAACCGCAATTTCCAAGCATCCCCACACTTGATGAATGGAGAAACCTGTGGGCGCTGTGCGATACTGTGACATTGGGCATGATCCCGCCAACGATGCTACACCAGAAACCGATTGATTTGCGCCACAAGTGCTTGTTCTATTTGGGTCATATTCCAGCGTAGGCCGCCGTGGGACCGATCGTTTATTACAGCCTTATCTGACGGCTGGAACAGTTTCTTGGATATTCACCTTTCAAGGTTACTAAAGGAGCCACAAACAGAGCCTGAATACTTCAAGGGAAAGGGTGTTGGCTGGTGGCTGGTTGTGTATTAAACTGATGGGGATAATAGGATCTTTTCGAGCGCGGGATTGACCCTCATGTGGACGATCCGACCCAAATTCATGTGCGCTTGGACATTTTTAGTGTCTTCCAGGTGTGCTGATATTGAGTATTCAGCCACATTCCGAAGTTCCTGAAGACGATGAGTCGTGGCCGTTGCTCGACTCGATCCTGGAGTTCCGCAATCGTGTCCGCGCAAGGCTCAATAGGTCATATACCGCATTGGAGACTGGTGAACTCGAGAGGAGGGGTCTGCCGATCCGAAGGGTGCAACGTGGGCTATGGATGACCTTTGAGCATGAAGCTTTCCATATCGAAGTGGGTTTGCTACCTAGCCACCTGAGCGGTGAAGCCGAGGGCTGACCGAACTACAGACCTTACTTTACATGCTTATTCAGAGGGCGGGTGAGCAGGATGGTACGAGGCCACCTCCTGGAGTCCCTCGGCCAGACTGGTCGGCGCTCACCCGCCAATGGTCAGCCCGTCTCGTCGGTGAAGCTGGTGTTGAAAGACAACTCACGCTCGGTCCCACTGAGGTCTGGTTGGGGCACGACGATTTTGAGGCTCAAGATTTGATGCACCAAGATGTCGACGGCCACGAGTTTGGGTGGGATAACGAGCACCCTCGACGGAGAGTAGTAGTCGAAAGGTTCAAGGTTGATCGATTACCGATTACCAACCGCGAGTATCTCTCGTTTTGGAGAGGCGAGGGCCGCGGAAGGCCTGCACCTTGCAGCTGGACGGTGGATGACGGGGAGGACGGGGAAGACGGGGAAGACGGGGAAGTCAAGGTAAGCCGAGTCGAAGAGATTAGACTAGATTTTGCTTATGATGACCATCAACAAAGGTTCGCACTTTGTTTGGGCCAATACCCATCGATGTCGCGTATGATTGGCCCGTGGTCGCATCATTCGATGACCTCAATGCATTCGCACAAAGCAAAGGGGGACGTATCCCAACTGAAGGAGAGCTTCGACTGTTCATGGATGACCAAGCCTCCCGCGGTGTCGTGCAGACTCACGCCGGCTGGGGGTTCCAAAGATGGTGGCCAGAACCTCCCTCTCTCGGAAACCCTGCTCGAGACCTTGCCCCACATAATGGCGGCGTTTGGGAATGGTCCTCAACTCTACTCGATAACCACGATCGATTCCAGTCGTCCATTCTCTACCCGGGATATAGGTAAGTCTCTTGCCACCGCCAGCTTCGACGACACCTGTTTACGAGGTTTGCGTAGCACCGACTTCTTCGATAAGAAGCATCATGTCGTGGTCAGTATCTCATCTTTTGTACTACTGCTCGTCCTTTGGCTCATTCGCTCCCAGCTCGGAGGCTCCTTCGCCACACTTCCGAGAATCGCTCAACGTCGTGCCCTACGCAACTTTTACCAACACAATTACCCTTACGCATGGATAGGCGCGAGGGTAGCCTATGACGATGGACCAAACCAGTGAGAGGTTACCGTGTACAAATCAAATATATACATACCAGTACCTCAAGTGTGTTTCGTACGATCTGCATCGAAAAGCGTCGCCTCACTCTCACCCGTTTCGTAAGCAAGTGGCTCCACCGGAATGAAAGATTGGTCCGGGAGCTGGCTGTCGTCTAAACCTTCCGCCGCCTCAATGATCTCATACATCTTGCTCGCCACTTCGGGTGGTGGGACGCGTCCCGCTAGGATATCGCGGGCTGGGATAGGTGAGCCGTAGAAATCCTTGTTGGTGTCTTTCCGCTCAATGAGGACGGTACCTTCCAATGATACGCCAGCAAACAACCCTGTGAAGGAAGGGTGTTAGTGTTAGTGTTAGCCATATTTAGAGCCAGTCCTCACCCTTCGACTTAGAATATGAAAACATCGGTGCGGGATGAGCAAGGCTAGCTGAAACAGCTGCTCCAGTTCCAATGGGCCCAGCAGTAGCACTAATGTTCCCCCCGATAGTCACATTCCCTCCTATCGAGAACGCGCGCACGGCGTCTTCCGAGTTGAGCACGATAACAAAGTCGGTGACATCTGCACCAATCTGGAAACCCCACCCCACTCCTCCAGTGGCGATACAAGAAGGCGCCGACCAAGAACCGTCCGGGAGCCTTGCGATCACAATCCCCGAACCGGCTTGTCCAGAGAAAACGAAACCTGTGGCAAACGTCGTGTCAACGGGTTTTTGGGAAGTAACCACAACTCTCGCCCCAAAAAACTAACCTGCTTTGACCACTGAGAAAATAGCTAGCCCTATAGGAGGGAGACGAATGATGTCAGGCTCGCTTGGGCACTAGTTCGCATTCAGAGTAATAAGGAGCTCCAACGCGTACCCCTAGCCCCCTGTAATATAGCTTTCGGTATCGCATTGAGCGCGGACTGAGGGTCTTCCGGATTCGCTAGTGAAGGCCAAAGCGAGTGACGCAGGAGGGAAAAGCGAAAGGTAATCGTGTCAGCATTGTTCTGCATTAACCTAAGTGGAGTAGGTTACACCAACCAAGAAAGCTCTCGAGGATGTTCGCGGCTTTCTCCGCTTCGCCTGGTAATGAGAACGAATTGGCAATCCCCTTGCTCTCGTTGACAATCTTATTAGCTGATGTTTGGGCAAACGCAGTTGCTTGCAAGCCAGCTTTGTGTGCTCCCTGTCTGAATCGGTCGAGCAGCGACATGTGTGAGGTGGTGGTCAGGACGAAGGTGGTCTCTCATTATTATCCGTGTTTGAGCGCAAACTACCGCAGCAGTAGGCGGGTTTTCAGTGGTCTCACAACAACTCAAATGCGAGAGAATAGTCATATCATAGCAAATGATCAGGCATACAAACTTAGGGAAAGGGCGACGGCATTTGCATGACTTAATTGCTAGGATGCATATCACGGCCCCGCAAACAAGATATGCACCACCAAGCTGGCACGGATTCCTTTCTCCAGGCCCCTAGACCTCCCATAGCCACACCAATAACACCGCAAGCAGTCGACGATTCAGTTCATCTGCCTTACGAGCTTATTGATGTTATCTTCCCGGTTACCATGATCGCCACCTTGTATATAGTGCTTGAACTTGCGTGTTCTCCAGCCACCAGTTGGGTTCGACAGCTTGAAGGGCCACAGGAAGTTGGAAGCCTACAGAGGAAGGCTTAGAACTCGTACCGAGGGACGATGGGAACAAATATGTCTACCTGCTTGAAGTGCGGGCCAACGGCGCAGATCTCATGTACGAGATCCTCGATGGAGAGGATATCGTACTTACCGAGCGACTCCTCAATGATCGCGTTGCTGCTTAGAGGGAGGCGTGCTTTATCTACTTTTCCGTAGCCCCGCTTGTAGATCAACTCGCGGACAGTCTTGAGGTTAGGTTCACTGTCATCGAGAGTCAAGCAGCCGCGTGCCATTGGGAGGTCGACCTACCCATAGGCGATATAAGGCTCGACGAGTTTAAGCATTTGTTCAGTGGCCTTGTTGACCTTGATGAATACACCGTTGTTGATCTGCAGGAGCCGGAGGAGTTGCAGGATTTTCCGGGGTTTGGGAGCAATCTTGTTGATACTGCACGCAGGGAAGAATTGGGTGAGCTCCTGAAGATAGCACCTCACGAGGTAATACGTACCCTTTGATCCGGATAACGAAATAGAGCCTGGGTTGGGCAGGGACGTAAAAGTCGCCGGCAGCACGAGCAGCTCGCCGCAGACGAATCTCTTCCTTCTCAGTGTTGAGGTATTCCTTTACATAGGTTTCTGCACGCTTGAAGATGACCTTGCGCTTTTGGATCGCCGCCTTGGGGAGGGTTGAGTGATATTACTCCAAGGTTCGAATATGACTTGCAATACCTTGCGGGCAACAGCAGCAGCCGCTAGGCGGTCTTCCCGGGCCTTCTCGCTGTGCTTACGCTTTTTGAGGAGGGTCTCTGGAGGGTCGATGTGCTAGTGGAGAGCAAACAGTCAACCGGACTGGACTAAGCATTGACAGGTGTGCATACTGCAGCCGAGGGTACCCTATTTGATTGAGTATATGGGCAGGGTGCATGTAGGCCATGGCGGAAGACACGATCGCAAATATAATATCGGGGTAACCAAAATTGAGCGAAAAACGTGCAAGCGCCCGGTCAGCAGCTCCTCGAGACTCTCATTATATCAACCTACGAAGTTTTGTGGGTACGAGCCATTATTTTAGGGGGAAACGGGGGAACAACGGAGGATGGGTTCGATAGGCCAAACAAGTACATACAACACGGTTTAAGGTTTCCCGCCGACGGGGACTCTTTCTGATCAAGTATATATACTACGAGTACACAAAGCGCGAAGACTGTGACAAGCTAGAAGCCGAGGGCACGATAGTGGTAAAAGGTGCGCGCGATCGCAGTCGACATGTAACATTATGCTCGAGTGGTACCGAGATACTGTGTACTTGTAGCGTCATACTCCTTCAGAAAGTACCTATCCCGCTCCTGGGCAAGGAATCTGGAAATGCAATCAAACCTAAGTGCAAAATACAGAAAATCGTGCTACTCACTGCAATAGCAAGGAGCAATAATCTCGGATAGCGTTCATATCCACTAGCTCCATCTTCGCCGCTGCCATTTGTGCCGGTAAGGATGCTACAAGCATCGTCAGTTGGCGCCTCAAGTCCAACAGCACAAGAACACCTACCAATGAGGCGTACAAGGTGCTCCGCGCCATAGATTTGTGACTCAAACTTCCGTTGTTCAGGTGGTAGATCGGGACTCTCAATAAATTGGCGTCTGATGTCTGCGTATTGGGCTCGCTCAAAGCGGTAAAGTAGATTAGCACCAAGAGCACTGGAAGGGGGGTCCAATGAGTGACCTGATGTCCGAGAACTGGTGTTGATGTACACACGCGTCAAAATACTGCTTGAGCCCAATCAATACAGAGGGCAGCCTCTCTTCAATATCTGAGGGCGCGTCTGCTTCTGGTAGCTCCAGAACATAGTCCTTGAATTCGGTGAGGATATCGTCAACGCAGGGAAACCGAGGAAGTGAAACAAGTTGGCCGTGTCGGGTGACCGCCTCCCAATCGTCGACGAGAATGACCTTCAAGACTTCTGGGATGGGGATCTTGAGTTCTTGCCTCTTCCTTAAAGGCGGTTGATAGTCGACCTCGTCAAAATCCTCTTCTTTTGGTCTCGGTTGTTTGACACGCAACTCCTTCCTGGGGAACTTGGGTTCCCTGTCTCTCTCCTTCTCCCTATCCTTGTTAGGGTCTCTCTCCCTCGCTTTGTGCGAGGCTGGGTCCTTGTCCTTGCCTATGGCAGCTCTGTGGGTTTGTTGGAGCTTCTTCTGCAGCGCTAGATTGGTTTCGTCACGTTTGAGAAGACGGGCTTGATGCACCCATTCTGTACTTGATGTAAGAACCTGAAGGTGTGCGTGATGGTCGTCACTGGCGTACCGTCCCAAGTATTCTTCCAGCCTTTATAATGGACGAAGTAATGAGGGCCATACTGAGATGAGGGAGGGTTTTCATCAAACCTCTTCGCTTGAATAACCTAATCAACTGTCTCAACAAAAACCGCATCGAAATTGCCACACACCCTGGCGCACCTTTGCTTCGTAAAGCAATGGTCCGTGATAGCAAAGTACAACATCATTCTCGGCGTAATCCATAGCCGTCGTGACAGATAGTTCTATTTCAGGCTTGCTTTGGAGTTGATTCGGAACAAGTGTCCATACACAAAGGACCGCCTGCCTCAACCCTCAAGCCTCAACTCCCCGATTTCAGGTTCCAACAGGCTCTCCTCGATTTCATGTCAGGCGACTTCTTGGACGGCGTGACGCCCTCATTCCCGGGGTTTCCTATTGAACTGATCCACACCATTTTGGAGCACGCCCATCAAGATGCCAATTTTCAAAATCTTTCGCTCATCTGTAAGGTATTTATTGTTTTTCATCTTTACTTCCAATCGAATGTCCTTTTCACTTGCTGGTTTGCAGTCATGGAGGCCATTTGCTCAACGCCTCCTCTTTCGTGCCGTACGCTTGTACGCGGCTGAACGCGTACCGCAATTCCTCTATGCTACCGCACCGGACTCTCTTGTACCTTCAACGCGTCGCCTTGGGCATTGGGTCCACTCCCTGGAGTACCACATAGGAACTCCCGAGAGCAAAGCCCTGTTTCCTTATGTTCTTCGTCACTGTCCAAATTTGCGCGAGCTTAAGCTCACGATCATGAGTACCTTCGATGTCCGTCTCATGGTATCGCCTCCACCCAGCAAGATTTCATTGCCAGGCGTACCAGCCCCGATCTCATACGCCGGTATACCGCTGCCATGCCCCGTGGTCTTCCAAATGAGTACAGCCAGTGCATCATTCGGCGGTCAGCAAATCACTGTGCAACCGTTCCTCTCCGTGTGGAGAGGAATCCGCCATCTCGTCGTCCACGCGACTGCACTCGGTTACATCCCTGGTAACACTCAAGCACAAATCGAACCCGACTGGGACATCCCTGAGGAGCTCAAGTTATATGAATTTCAAATACTCACTTCTGACTGGGATCAACATCAAGCCAGGGTTCTACACAAAATTCTACAGCACTCTGTGGGGACCCTCCGCATTCTGGACTTGGTTTGCATCGACCTACCACCGAACGTCTCCGAGTTGTTGGCATTACATGGTCCTCACCTTAGATCCCTCCGGCTCCCCCAACTCCGGCAGAATGACGTGCTCCCTGAGATCGTCAAATGCAATGCTCTGCAGGAAATTGTGTTTCGCTCATATCCACCCAAAGCAATTCGTGAGGCTATGCACCTGAACACCTTGGTTCATGTTTTCTTCATCACTCTCTCGTCACAAGCAGCCTACACAGTCCGTCCCATGATCCGAATACTCAGGGAAATGCCGAAGCTAGAGGTTGTGACATGGGTCTATCGAGGCCGTGATCGCCAAAGGACAGAGCCCAACCTACAGCAACTTCACGATCTAGGAGCGGAACGCAAGATCCGCATTCGAACACATACTGTGTCTACACCTTCAGTACGTATCTTTCAATTCAAGGTCCGATGCTGCGCGTATGAAATGAAGAATGATCTAACGGAATGTACACTTTCCTCCAGCCGTTCGATAAAGAGCCTCTGATCAAACTCGTCAAGTTTCCAAGGGACGAGATCAAGCCATCTTATTTATGGTCGTGAGCGGTGGTCGATAAAGATGAAGGAGAGGTCGAACGGGCGAGAGATCACAGATCCAAACGCACGCAAATAGGCCTGCATAGTGTCCATCCCAATTCTCGCATAACCGTGGAATGAGACATGTTAATATTTGCTGGAGTTTTCTCGTGAAAGCCCGAGCCCGGCGCGGGGGTTGGAAGGCAACCCAACCTTCCTCGTACCATTCCGCGAAAGCGTGGTCACTTGTTCCGATTCTAAAGCCGCTAGAAGGTCTCTTCTCGCTTGTGTCGCAGAGCGTTGCTCGGGAGCGGGCTGCAGGATGTTCTCTGTCCGAAGCCTGAGAGGACCTGGGTTATTGGGTGCGGGACTGGCAGTATTGGACCGGCCAGTGGGCTCCCTCTCTTCAAATGGATTGGGCAAGACAACAGTAGTACCGGAGGAACGAGGGCCGAAATCCTGTTGTGCGTTCTCCGATTCAGGGTATTTAGGAATCTCGCTCACAGCGAAGAGACCTTGCGGAGGACGTGGTGGTCGAACTGGGGCTCCAGATATCGAAGGAGCCGGTGATGTGCGTCGACTGTCGGGTGGGGCGACTGTTAAAGACGGGTTGGATATATCTGGTCCACTGTTGGCTGAGCTTGCGAGGGATACTTGGTCGTCTGGCCGGTCCATCCTTGCCTGGGCAAGAAGCGGTGCATCGGAAGTATTGCTCTCTTGACGACGAAGGATGGAAGGCATAGGTCGAATTGCTGGAGGCGTCTCACTGCGGCCTGTTGTGGGTGATTCCTCCGTGCCCGGCCTCGCAAGTTCGCCGAAGCGAACACGCGGCCGAGTAGAGGATTGGGTGCCCACAGGCATTATAGCATCCATAGCCATCTCAGGCTTCGAATCATCCGTCGATGGTGGAGATGGTGGGGTAGCTTCTTCCGTCTGTGACTGCTTCTTGTTGCGTCGCCGCCGGAGCCAGAAGATGATGAATACGATCAAGAGCAGGACGAGTCCACCGATAGCCCCACCAAGGATAGCAGCGATATTGAGGCCATTGGGTGCATTGGTTGAGCCATTATTGGCGCTCTGAGGATCAAACCTGAAATGAATAGTGAGTTCACACCCCCGCAGAGACAGATGAGCGAACGACATACGCAGTGCCGCCCTGGACAGTCATGATTTCGGCATAACTGATATCCATGACACGACTTTCGAGGTTTGTGATATTCACAACATGGGTTTGGAGACTGTCCATCCCAGAGGAAAGGAAGAGGACCGCGTCATTGATCATCTGAACAATGAAAGTCAATCATCTGGGTCCACAGATAATGTCGCGTCTTACCACTCCCGAGGTACTGTTAAAAGTTTGGGTGCGTCCGTCCAAGGTAACCGAATATTGGCCATGGTCAGTATTTCTGGTACCATGGACCAAGACGCTATGACCACTGAACGTCAAGGCCGCCCAGTCGCCTGCAGCCAAGGACTGCCTCGTGTTTGCATTGGTGACGGGGTTAGTGGCTAGGGTATAGCCTGGTGCATATGACCATGCGGGATCATCTTGACTCTTTGTCATTGAAGCGAAGGAAGCCCTGAATAGCCATTCAATGTGAGGTAGCGACGAGGTGAATGCACCGTTTACTCACCCCGTCAAGCCAGTGCCGACAGTAATAATGGCGGACTGCAGAGCCAACCAATCTCCTGAGGCCTGAGGCTTGGATCGTAGTAAAAGGGTGTGCTCTCGTTTGCCCGACAAATTGGTGAATGAAGCCAAGACGGGCCCGTTCGGTTGGCCATTGAGGACCTGACCATCGAGCTCGACCTGATACTGCATGCTCCCCATAGTCGCACCATTGAGATAGATTGCCGTACCTTTCGAAATAATTGGTTAAGCTGTCTAGGTTTGCGGGTTGGTTGCGACTCACCGTTGAAAACGATCTGGGCGAATGCTTGACCAGCGGTAACATGCTGACTGTCTCCAATACCGACAGTGACCCCGTTGGTAACCCGGTTTCCTTCACGGAAGACTCCAGTCCAACCTTTTGTATCTCCATCCGCATAGGGGAAGTACTTGATGAGGGGGGAAGTGTCTTTGATGGTGACGTTCCAGCACGTCTCCATAGTGTTGCGTCAAGGAAAACAATCCAAGACAGCGTTGTTGTAACGAAATGAAAGAGAAAGTGTGGTGTGAGTGCCAAAGGCCGGTGCCACTTCCAGAGCAGAGCGATGGCGCTATTAGGGAACAGAAAGTAGAGAAGAAAGTAGAGGATGTAACGTAGAAAAGTAGAGAAGAAAAGAAAGAAGCGAACGACCTGAGAACAAACGGCGAAACGGCGAAACGGAAAGAGCCTGGGTGGACCCAGAACTCCCGGTGGAAGGAAGTAGGGGGTTGGTTGGAGAAGGGGAGAAAGGAGGCCAGGCCGGTCTGGCTTAGGACTACTCGGGCGCTAGTAGTCAAGTCAAGTCATGACCGAGTCTGTCATGACACTGACCGACAGCGCGGTCGCGCAGTTGCTGCTACCTTGGCTGTGCTGTCCATGGCTACTGGCTACTCGATGGCTACTCGATGGCCACTCGATGGCCGAGTTAGCGACGAGACTAGCGACGAGATTAGCGACGAGACTAGCAACGAAATTAATTCACTTCAGTCGGGGGTCGGGCTGGTGCTATTCCGGTTACTACCCAACCCGGCAGGCGATCACACCTGTGTACTATACTGTATAGCTCTAATTCAAGCCGTCCCAGAAGAAATACGTGTTCATCCAATACAAGTCGTCAACGGAAAAACTTCTAATGAATTCCCGTTTTCCCGCGCTCAGTTCATCAGGCCAACCACAGCCTACGCATAGGCTTGCGCTTGAATATTATATAACTCGTAATATTCTCCCTTGAGTTCCATCAGTTCTTGGTGGCAGCCAGATTCAACCAGTCGCCCTTCTTTCAAACACCTGGGATCGTTAACGTCAATACTGTAAGCTTGGATATTACGTTCATGTGCGCCTACAAAATGAGATCGGCAAAGTTCGTAAGATGGCCAAAGCGATGAGTGATGAATATTCTAGTTTTCTTCCTTTCACCACCCAAAGTTCGCAGTCGACGGAAAATTTCTGCGTTATTCCAGCATAGTTAGTGCTTGAGACAACTATAGCAGGATCAATCACGTACCGTATTCAACTTTTGGATCCAGTGATGCAGATGGTTCGTCTGCCACGACTAACCTGACCCTCTCCGACGCAGCACGCATAAATAAGCGGGCCAGTGCCAGTCGTTGCCATTGACCGCCAGATAGCTCCACTGGCTTTTCAATCTTCTTGGAATCTTGTTCAAGGTCTGTACCCCACAATTCCCAACCTGTCTCCAAGGTGCTGAATGGTTTGACATTTGCTTCTAGGCCCTGTTCCTCTACGAGACCTTGAGCGTCCGCGAGCTCCGCTGCTTGACGTACTGCATCCGGATCATTTGACCCTGGCCTGCCAATTGCGATGTTTTCGGCGATCGAAAAAGGGAAGTGCTGGTAATCTTGACAGAGAATCGCCTGTGCCTCTCGTATGTCGCTCATAATATAATCTTTGAGTGGTTTACCATCAATGAGAATTTCTCCGTCTGTCGGGTCGAAGAGTCGGTTTAACAGTGATACAGTTGAAGACTTGCCACCTCCATTGCTTCCCACCTAATGGGCCATCAGAATCTCAGGAGCTGAACAGAGCCACCTCACACACGATGATTACAGTTGCACCAGCGGGAATGGTGAAGGAGAGGTCTTTTATTGCGTCCACCTTCGCGTCCGGATATCTGAATGAGACGTTCCTGCGACTACGTGAGCATAGCATAAGGGCTCATATACTACCAAAACCTCTCACTTGAATTGGATTTGCATGCCAAGGGCGCCCTTTGTGGTTTCATGCCCTTTTTTCTCATCGCCCGGATACGGTAAATGCCCATCTTTGATAGAAGGCTGCAACTGAAGTAGATCGTAAAAATGCTGAATCCGTTGGATGCACCCCGCCAACCCGCCCTGAGAAAGTAAGTCCGAAAGCCTCCAGTAAGAGTCGCCAAGTCCCCTGATATAATCTGAGCGTTAACAAGAATATCTCGTGACAAATATTTTACCGAATTATGGCCAAAGAAGCGAGAGAGAATGCTTCGCGACGTTGTAGTACAATCAAAAGATATGACATCTACGAGATGGTCAGAGAAACCGGGACATAGTTTTAAAAACACAAACCCACCAAAGGCAGCTCATAGAGAATACTTGTGAAGAGGCTAGATAGGTCAAATGGTTGCTGGCTGAGAAGCGTCCAGGCGTTTGTGGTGGGAACTTTCTCCAGCTCCTTTATATTCTTCTTGTACTCTGCGTAGCAGTTTGTGACATCAGGTATATTGATCCAATATAATTCGCTGGCGCATGTTACCTTGATGCAAGGGGCGTAGCAACCCACCGCTTATCGCCTCTTTCTGAGTTTTCTCTTTGCTGATCAATTCCGTGACAGCTTGTGATCGTAGAAAGCTCCGGTTTATGACGTGAGCAATGAACGCTGCCCAAAAAGAAAAAAGAAAAAGAAAAGAAAAGAAAAAGGAAAAGAAAAGAAAAGAAAGTGGGACCAGGGGGGGGGGTGGATTAGATTGGATCAGAATGGACCAGGGACGGAGGATCGCTGGGCGGCGCCTTGTATAACGGACTCACAGAGGTTGTACGCATTAGCATAAATGTAGGAAAGCACCAAAAAGGACGATAAGCAAATAAAAATGAGCGTAGGTCCCTCAGGTTCGTGGATGAAGTGTAAAAATATGAGAAGAAATTGCAGAAAAGTCGACCAAAGTGGGAGCAGGGCGTCTACCACTCCTGAGAGATTCCCGAATATGCTGCCACCGAGGAGGGGATAGCTTAATTGTGCTAGCTTTTCCTGGACATCGTCGCGTTGTAGTGTTGGGAGATCACCGAGGCGCGCATACATTTCCACGAGGCGCTCTCCGGCCATTCTTGTTGTCCGGGCCTCAAGGACCCGCCGGGACTCCTCTCTAAGATGGCGGTTGCATTATTGGTCAGTCTATCAGTCTGTAGTA
>WNFL01172559.1_pt1 | contig 39728 bp, 39 predicted proteins | sample 5400361 | NCBI WGS metagenome assembly WNFL01 (sample SAMN13153351, study PRJNA577476) | soil metagenome | isolation source: 40 cm soil on Douglas fir-dominated hillslope | place: USA:California | collected 2013-09-17
CGCATCTCACTTAGATCGGGAATCTCGGCAATTGGCGCACCGGTCCAAGCTTTGTCGCCTTCCTTGAACGGCGGCGGGGCCGACCCGAACGAACCGAGGCTCCGGAAATTCGGCAGGATATTCACGATCCCGTCAATCGGCGCGCGGATCACCATGTTGCCCAGATAACCGCGCGAGCGCTCCATATCGCGAATGGTCTTCTGCTTCTTCTGATCCAGCCTCTCCAGATCCGCGGCTTCGGTGGTCTTGTGACTCTTGATCACGGTCTTCACCTGAGCCAGATCGCCTTCATTTATTCCGACGTCGATTCGGTTCTTCGCGCCCTCGATTTCAGACACCACCTCGGCTTTGCTCGCTTCCAGCTTGGCCCGTTCCAGGTTGTATCCGGACGTCATGAGATTCATTCCGTCGGCCTCATCGGTCATGCGGTGCGACGCCTTGGTCTGCACGATCTCGCTATCGGCGGTGCGCACGTTGGTCGCGTTCTCCAGCAAATTCTGTTCCTGCTGCGCCGGATCAAACTCCACCACCACGTCGCCTTTATGAATGGGCCGGCCGGATTCGGCCAGCTTGACGATAGTCGGGTTGGGAATCTGTGGAGCTTTCAGGATCTCCGAGCGCACGCTCTTGATATCGCCGCGGGTCTGCACGCTGATCACGAAATCGGCTTTACGAACCTTGGCGACCGCGACCTCCACCTTGGCCGGCGTGCCCACGTAGCGATAGGCCGCGTATCCGCCCCCGCCGCAAATCGCGAGACCCAGCACCCATCCGACAATCCGCTTGGTCCTGGAAGTCTTGTGCCCGATTCTGGTTTGTTTTAAATCTTTTGACATGCTTTTCTTACTGCCGCAGATGGACGCCGATTAACGCAGATAAATATGTCTAAACATCTGCGTGTATCTGCGTTATCTGCGGCTCATTTCTCCCCGGGCTCGGGTGGCCGTTCCAGCGCCACCACATCCCCGGCTTTCAACCCGCTCTTCACCGCGACATTCAGGAAACTCGTCGTGCCCAACTGCACCGGCTGCCGGGTCCAGCCCTCCGCGCTCTTCACGAACAGGAACGGTTCCCCGCCCTGCTTGTCCCGGAACACCGCGCCCGCCGGTGCGATGACGCCCTCGGATTGCTCCAAAATCACATCCACGCTCACCGACAGGTCCGGGATCACCCGCGGATCCATCCTCTCCAGCACCAGCCGGATCGGCAGCTCCTTGAGAAACGTGTCGCGCATTCCGCCCGACTTGGGCAGCCCGCCCACCGTGTCGATTCGCGCCGGCAATTCCAGATCCGGATAGGCGTCGAACCTCACCCGCGCGCGCGTCCCGATACGCAGCCGCTCGATGTCCACTTGATTCACCGTCGCGTTCACCACCATCGAGCTGGGATCGACAATCGACATGAAAAACTGACCCGGCATGAGCTGGTCGCCCGCCTGGATCGGCGTAAAGTCGCTGCCGCGGAAGGTCTGCTGCATGACGATCAACCCGTCGATCGGCGCTTTTATCACCATCTTGTCGGCGTTGGCCTGGGCGCGTTTCAGTTCAGCGCGCGCCTCTTCCAGATCCAGTTCCGCATTCCGGATGTCAGCTTTCTGCGAGGTCTCGAACAGTTTCACTTCGTTCAACAACTGCTTGTGTTGCGCTTGCGCCGCCTCAAAAGCCAGCTTGAGTTTCTCGGTATCGATCGCCGACAAGACCGGAATCGTCTTGAGATCCAGCCGGGCCTTCTCCATCGCCGCGCGCGCGGTTTCAATGGTCTGATCGTGCGCCTTGAGCGTAACTTCCAGGTTGGCTTCTGGTAGTCGTCAAGGCGCTGGATCATGAACTGCCGATCGAACTCCGCGACCTGCGCGCCCTTCTTGATTACCGATCCGGGCCGCGCTAGATCCTGCAAGACCAGCGCGAACATTCCGCCCATGCCGCCGCCTCCTCCGCCGCCACCACCGCTACCGCCGCCGCCGCCCAACCCATTCGCGTTGGAAGTGGAACCCAGACCGCTCGCTCCCATGCTGGCCGACGATCCGGCCGCGCCCGATGAATTTCCGCCCGCTGCCGCGCTGCCTGTCGAACCGCTGCGAGTCGTGACCGCGGAAAGGCTTGCACCATTTCCGTTGGATGCTCCGGGCGTCGTATTCCCGCCTTGCGTAGATTGGATCGTCGCCCCGGGCTGGGTGGCGCTTCCCGCGGGAACCGCGCTCAGGGCGCGATCGCTGCGGCTGCCGCGCATCTGAGGCGTCGTCAGGGAGACGAAATTCCGCGCTGCGGTGACCCCGGTGAGCCGCAAACTCGATTCCACCGTGCCGTTGGCAATCGTCGCGGTCCGAAACGTCGCCGGCAGGACGACCTGCTGCTGCTGCGCCGGTCGCAAGTAGAAATACAGGCCCACCCCGATCCCCGCCAGAAGCACCACCGCCCACACCCATCCATGCCCGCGACGCTTCGGCGTTTTCGCCGTAAGTTGTGGAGCCGGAACGGGTTTCAGCGACGGACCGGCCGGCACAGACGCGGCGCTACCAGACTGCGAAGAAGGCTGCATCTCAGATTATAAGGTTAATGGTACACCGATCCCCGTTTGATTATGAATGGACGTAGCGGGTCGCCGCGAAGTTAGTGCTTTTAGGAATATTTACGCGCAGGAAGCGCTGGTCGTACCATAGAGCAGTGACGCGCACGGTTTCAATAAGCTTGACGGCACTACTCGCGGCTGCGTCTTTGGCCTCACAACCGCGTTCCAGCGGACCTGTTCGCCGCGGCGCTGGGCAGACGAGTACGCCAGTAGATCGAATCGTGATCGTGAAATCCGCGCACACGATGAAACTCCTGCACGGCAATCAACTTATTCACGAATACAAAGTCGCGCTGGGGGGACAGCCTGTCGGAGCGAAGCAACGGCACGGGGACCACAAGACACCCGAGGGAGAGTACAAGATCGACGGAAAGCAGGAGCCAAGCCGCTTTCATTTTGCACTCCACGTCTCGTACCCGAATGCCGCGGATCGCTCGCGCGCTCGCGAATTGGGCGTCGATCCCGGCGGGTCGATCATGATTCACGGCCTCGAGAAGAAGTATGCCTACTTAGGCGCCCTCCATCGACAAGTCGACTGGACCGACGGTTGTATCGCCGTGACTAATTCTGAGATTGAGGAAATCTGGCGGCTGGTCCCGGTCGGAACTCACGTCGAGATCAAGCCTTGAAAACCGCTAAACGAAGGGTTAGCGAACGTCCCGTGGTTAGCGCTGCTTCGTCTCGCGAAACGCGAAGGCGTGCCGATCCATGTCGACGCGGCCTCCAAGTAACTTGACGCCCTCCGCGCTGGTAATGACGGCCGCTATGGAGTGGCGTACGGGGACCCCGTCAGTCACGTGGTCTGCGTCAAACGTGCATGCCTCGTTTTTGCAAAGCGAACCCAATTTGCCGTGCCGGCCCGGTCGGAAACATCTGCGAGGTCAATGCGCTACACAATTGCGTAGACGTTTTTCCTAAAAACCATAGAGAGCACCTGATGCCAGTGGCTAACTACCCTGTTATCATAGTTGGCAGGAAGCCGAACCGTGGGCATTAGATTGCACCGGCTTTGGTAGGGGTCAGTGTAGGTCGGCGCATGAGGGAACTGAAGCAACAGCTTCTGAGCGGTTTGCTGGTGATCATCACCGTGGCGGCTGTGGTTGCCGCGGCGATCAATCTACAGCAACAGTCGCGCTTCCATCTGCCGGACGACGGCATCACTTGGGAAGATCACCCTCAGGCAGACGGGTCGACGCAGGTGGTTGCGGTGCATGTCGCAGCCGGCAGCCCGGGACAAAAAGCGGGGGTCCGGGCAGGCGATGTGCTGGTCGCGATTCGCGACCGGAAAATCGACAGCGCGGCGACCGCAACCCAAGCGCTCGCGACATTACGGGAGTGGACCGAAGCCACCTACACCTGCGTGCGCGACGGAAAGCCGTACGAGCCGAAGGTGATCATCGGCGAGGCGGAGCGCAATTCCGCGCTGTTCTATCAGTACGCGGTCGGCGCGATATATCTTGCCATTGGGTTATTCGTCTATTTCCGCCGCGGCAATGCTCCGCGCGCGCTCCATTTTTTCCTGATGTGCGTGGCGAGTTTCATCTTCTCCACCTTCCACTACACCGGCAAGCTGAACAACTTCGATAAGGTCATCTATCTGGGGAACGTGGTCGCCGGGTATGTGGCGCCCACTTTGTTTCTCCACTTCTGCTGCGTGTTTCCGGAGCCTCAAAAGTGGATCCGCCGCAAGGGCGCGGCCATGTTGGTGTATTTGCCGGGCATAGCGCTGCTGGTGATGCATTCCGGTTTCATATTTGGCTGGCTGCGTTCAGCGGCCCCGCTGATTGAAGTGCGTTGGCTGCTGGACCGGACCTGGTTGGTGTTCTTCTGTTCGATGTATGCGGCGGGTGCCGCGGTGCTCTCGTTCCAGTTGCGCCACGCCGACGATCCGATCGTGCGTCGCCAGTTGACCTGGCTGCGTAATGGCGCGGCGTTCGGGATCATGCCCTTCGCGCTGATCTACGCGGTGCCGTTCGTGATGGGTGTGGTGCCGAATCACGTCATGAGCCTGGCGGTGCTGTCACTTCCGCTGATCCCGCTGACCTGGGCGTACGCGATCCTGCGTTACCGGTTGATGGACGTGGACGTGATTTTCCAGGAAGGCTACGTCTACACGCTGGCGACCCTCGCCGTCCTCGCGATTTTCTACGGCATGATCTTTGCCGTGAGCAGCACCAACGACGTGAATGGGACGGCGCTGGTGGCACTGATTCTGATTGCGGCGTTCGTGTTCCAGCCCATCCGCAACTGGATTCAGGAGCGACTCGACCGCTACTACTTCTATAAAGACCGCTACGACTACCGGCGCACGCTGATCGAATTCGCGCGCGAACTGGGGTCGCCCACCGACATGACGGAGACTCTGGAGAGCGTCGCCGACCGGCTGATCCGCACCTTGGGTATCCGGCACGTCGGATTTTTCGTGTGGGATGAGTCGGAGAGTAAGTTCCGTTTGGAACTGGCCAGCAATCGCAAGGGGCGGCAGACGGAAAATGTTCCGTACGGGCTGGATCTAAGTTTTCTGGACCCCCACCCGACCAAACCGTACCAGTTCTTCGAGCGCACCCGCACCATGCTGGACGTGGTGTCGCACGAATGGCCGGTGTCGGTGCGGCGCTCGATCGCTGAGCTGGAGCTGACCTACTACCTGCCGTGTTCGGCGCGCGGCCGGACCATCGCGTATCTGGGCGTTAGCCGTACCGAAACGGGCGATTTTCTTTCGAGCGAAGACCTGGAACTGGTGGTCACGCTTTCTGGCTACCTGGGAATCGCGATCGACAATTCCGCCTTGTACCGGTCGTTGGCGCGCAAGGTCGAAGAATACGAGCGGCTGAAGGAGTTCAGCGAGAATATCGTCGAGTCGATCAACGTTGGAATTCTCGCCGTCGATCTGGAAGATCGCGTAGAGAGCTGGAACTCGCAGCTCGAAAAGCTGACCGGCATCACGCGCGAGCATGCGGTGTCGCGCAAACTCGGCGAACTATGGCCGGCAGATCTATGCGAGCAACTCGCGCCACGCAGTCCTGCCGGCGTCCACAACGTTTACAAGTACGTACTCAAGGAAAAGGACGCGACGCTCAACATCGCGGTCGCACCGCTGATTTCGCGCGACGGCCAGCAGATCGGACGGCTGATTATTTTCGATGACATCACCGATCGCGACGAGCTGGAGCGGCGCCTGGTCCAAGCCGACAAACTCAGCTCCATCGGCTTGCTGGCGGCGGGCGTGGCGCACGAGGTGAACACGCCGCTGGCGGTGATTTCGACCTACGCGCAGATGCTGGCCAAGCAGATTTCGGGCGACGTGGAGAAAGCGCCGCTGCTCGAAAAGATCGCCCGCCAGACCTTCCGGGCCAGCGAGATCGTTAATTCGCTGCTGAATTTCTCGCGGACTTCTCCGACGGAATTCGTCGCCGTGGATCTCAATAAAGTGATCCGCGAGACGCTGACGCTGGTGGAACACCAGTTGATGAAGGCGCGGGTAGAGGTCGCATTGCAGCTCGATGAAAAGTTGCCGCGCATCAAGGGCAACGCCGGCAAGTTGCAACAGGTATTTCTGAATCTGCTGCTCAACGCGCGGGATGCGATGGAATCTGGCGGGCAGCTTGCGATCCGGACCTCGGCGGGGGACGGACTGGTACGCACGACGGTGGCCGACACCGGAGCGGGCATTGCCTCCGACAATCTGTCGCGCATCTTCGATCCGTTTTTCACGACCAAAGCTGCGCGCAAGGGCACTGGGTTGGGGCTTTCGGTCAGCTATGGGATCGTGCGCGAGCACAGCGGCGATATCGAAGTGGAGAGCACGCTCGGCGCGGGCACCCGCTTCCATCTGTCGTTCCCGGAAGCGGCCGCCGTGCGATGGGCAGAATTGACACCAGCGGTGCGCGAGGTTTCAGCGGGTTCGGGGTCCGGTTCGGCGAGTTCAGTTAGTGCCATCGCATCGGGAGCAACGACGCCGGCCGCTGGAGGCGCGATCACTCCCGCCAGCGCCGTCGCACAGGCCCGCACCGACGGAATGATCTCCTGATGGCCGACGCACTCGCAAGTCTTCCCCCCGATATCATCGCGGACGACTCGCCGCGCGGCCGCATTCTGGTAGTGGACGACGAGCCGGATATACGCGAGAGCCTAGAAGCCCTGCTGACCAGCGAGAATTATCAGGTCACCCTGGCGTCCAACGCGGCCGAGGGATTGAAACGACTCGAGACGTCGACCTTCGACCTGGTGCTGCTGGATCTGATGATGCCCGACAAGAGCGGCATGCAGGTCCTGGAGGAAGTTCGGGCCCGCGACACCGAGACGCCGATCTTCATGATCACCGCCTACGGGTCGATTGAGGTGGCGGTCTCGGCGTTGAAGCACGGCGCGCAGGATTATTTCCCCAAGCCGTGGGACAACGAGAAGCTGCTGGTCGAGATCGACCGGATGATCGCGGCGCGGCGTCTGGAGCGTGAGAACACCGAGCTCAAACGCGCGCTAAGGCAGCGCTACAGTTTCCCCAACATCGTCGGCAAGAGCGAGCGCATGCAGCGCATTCTGGACCTGGTGGGTCAGGTTGCCGCCAGCCGCGCGACCATTTTGATCACGGGCGAAACCGGCACCGGTAAGGAACTGATCGCCAACGCGATTCACGCGCATTCGGCGCGCGCGGATCAGCCGTTCGTTCCCGTCCACTCGGGGTCGGTGCCGCCGGATCTGCTCGAATCGGCGCTGTTCGGTCACACCAAGGGCGCGTTTACCGGAGCGGTCGCGTCGAAGAAGGGCTATTTCGAAACGGCGAATCGCGGAACGATTTTCTTCGATGAGATCGGCACCATTTCGCTGGAGACGCAGACCAAGCTTCTGCGCGTCATTCAGGAGCGCGAGTTCATGCCGCTCGGGTCCACCGACACCATCAAGGTGGATGTGCGGATCGTGGCGGCGACCAATGCGGACCTGAAGAAATTGGTGGAGGACGGGCGTTTTCGCGAGGACCTGTACTATCGGCTGGACGTAATCAAGCTGGCGCTGCCGCCCTTGCGCGACCGCAAGGAAGATATTCCGGCGCTGGTGGAACACTTCTTCACCAAGTATTGCCGGGAGAACGAGAAGTTCCTGGATGACGCTAACCGCTCGCGGCTGCGCTTCGAGCCGGAGGCGATGCAGGTTCTGATGGATCACGCGTGGCCGGGCAACGTGCGCGAGCTGGAGAACGTGGTCGAACGCGCCGTGGTGCTGGCGCCGCAAGTGTCAGTCGGGGCAGATGTGCTGCCCGAGCACTTGCTCGAATCGCGCGGCATGCGCATCCGTCGCGACGAGAGCGGGCACCTGGCGCCGGACTCGTCGCTGTTCGAAATCGTGGCGGACTTCGAGCGGCGCAAAATCATCGAGCAACTGGAGCTGTCGGACTGGAGCCAGACGGCCGCGGCCGAAGCGCTGCGCATTCCACTTTCGACGTTGAACCAGAAGATCAAGCGGTTGAACATCGAGATCCGCAAGAAATCCGGTTGATGTATCGGAGCTGGCCTCGACGTGACTCTCTGCGGCTCCGATCGGATAGAGTATCCGTTAAGTGGCCAATCAAGCGCAGAGTGACGAGCCGGGTGTAAGTAAACCCATCGTCCGGCGGATTATCCTCTCGCTCCTATTCGGGTTCGCGATCACCATGCTCCCCTGGATCCTGAGCTTCGCGCCGTTCGAAGTTCTGGTGCCGGTGGCGTTTCTGTGGGGTCCTGGAGTGGCCATCCAGGCGACCTTTGGCGGCGGGAGTTTTCAAACGCAGAGCGTGGCTTTGCCAATGTTGCTGAATGTCGGATTCTACGGAGTCCTGATGTTTCTGTTCCTGTTGCGTAAGAAGACCTAGCTTCTCGCTCCGCTTACGCCAGCCCGGCGTAACCGCTCCCGAAGAACACCAGCGGCCGGCCGGCTGAGCAACTCACCTCCAACACTTCTCCGACCAGTACCCGATGATCGCCCGTGTCGACGGCTTGTACGATTCGGCACTCGATCACGCCCAGTGCCCCATCGAGCACCGGCGCGCCGCTTTGAAACCCCGGATGCCATGCGACGCCTTCGAAACGGCCCTCGGGTAACTCGGCAAAGCGGACCGATAGATCGCGTTGATCCTCGCGCAACATATTGACTGCGTAAGCGCCGCTCGCCTCGAACAGTTCCAGCACCGCAGACGCGCGATCGATCGCGACCATCACCAGCGGCGGCGTGAGCGAGAGCGACGTGAAGGAGTTGACGGTGAGCCCGTGGGGAATCCCCGCGGCGTCCGAGGTGGTAGCTACGCATACGCCCGTGGGGAAGTTCGCGCAGACACGCCGGAAGAGGTCGCTTGACAATCGGATAACCCTAATCCTATCATGAAGTTTGCGCGGCATAAAGTTGCACTGAATCGCGGGAACCAGGAGGCGGCTTTGATCAAACTGGACATTATCAACGAAGTTGTTAATCGCACCGGCATCACTAAGACCAAAGCGGAGATGGCCGTCGAAACCGTTTTCGAGAGCATGAAGCGTGCGCTGGGCCGCGGTGAGCGGATCGAGTTGCGCGGTTTCGGCATCTTCAATGTCCGCCCCCGTAAGACCGGCATTGGCCGGAACCCGCGCACCGGCGCGGAAGTCGCGATCCCGCCCGGCAAGGCGGTTCGCTTCAAGCCCGGCAAGGAGTTGCAGACTTTGCAGTAGCCGGCGTGCGCCCGGCAAGCGGGCGGAGACGAATCGTGTCATCCAATGGCTACTCCCCCATGCCGGCGGCCCCGCTCGAAGGTAGTTGGTTCGAGGACGTGGTGCCCATCCGCCGCCGCCCGAAGCATCGCTATTGGTTGCACCTGCTTCTGCTGCTGCTGACCTTTCTTACCACTACCATCGTCGGCTCGGGTTTGGCGCGCAGTTTCGCCGTGGGCCGTCCGTTCGATTTCGATATCGATTTACATGGGTACGTCGCGATGTGGCGCGATCCAGCGTATTTGCTTCCCGGCCTGCCGTTTTCGTTGACGCTGCTGGGAATCCTGTTAGCGCATGAGATGGGTCACTTTCTGACCGCCCGGTATTACGGCGTGGATGCGTCGCTACCCTTTTTCATTCCGGCGCCGACACTCATCGGGACACTCGGCGCGTTCATCCGCATCCGTTCGGCGATTCTTTCGAAGCGGGTCTTGTTCGACATCGGGATCGCGGGCCCCCTGGCTGGATTCGCCATGCTGATCGTGCCGCTGGCGGCAGGCCTGTGGTTGTCGAAGAACATTCCAGGAATCGCCGAGCGCGGCGAGCTGATTTTCGGGACGCCGCTGATTTTGCGGCTGCTGGAATGGATCCGGTTCCCGGGCGCTTCGGCAGCCGACATTTACCTGCACCCGGTGGCGCGGGCTGCGTGGGTGGGTGTGCTGGCGACGGCGCTGAATCTGCTGCCGATCGGGCAGTTGGACGGGGGCCACATTCTCTACGCGTTCGCCGGCGAGCGCACGCGCAAGCTTTCGCGTGTGTTTGTGGCGGCGCTGGCATCGCTGGGACTTTTTCAACTCTTCACCACCGAATATAAGGCCGGTTACACCTGGCTGATCTGGTCGGTGGTGTTGCTGATCGTGGCGATGCGCCACCCCACTATCATCGACCCGGTTCCCGTGGGGCGAAGGCGGGCGTGGCTGGGTGTTCTGGCACTATTGCTGTTGATTCTTTCCTTCACACCGGTTCCGGTGCGGCCTTCCGGATTGTGAATCGAGCGGTTTGTGAAAATCTCCGCCACCATCATCACCCACAACGAAGAACGTAACGTGGCGCGTGCGATCGAGAGTCTGCGCTGCGCGGACGAGATCGTGGTGATCGATTCAGGGTCGAGCGACCGGACGGTAGAGATCGCCGGGAAACACGGCGCGCGCGTGGTCGACAGCCCCTGGCCGGGATACGCGAAGCAAAAGAACCTCGCGGCCGAGCAGGCGACCCATGATTGGATTTTGTCGATCGACGCGGACGAATCGCTAAGCGAGGCGCTCGAAGGCGAGATCTGGCAGCTTAAGAAAAACGGACCGCAGTTCGACGCCTACACGATGCCGCGCCTGGCGCAATATCTGGGCCGCTGGATTCGCCACTCGGGCTGGTATCCCGATCGAAAGGTCCGTTTGTATCACCGTGCCAAGGCCCGCTGGGAGGGAGATTTCGTGCACGAATCGGTGAAGGTATCGGGGCGAGTGGGACACCTGGAATCGAACCTGCTGCATTTCACGTGCAGTTCGCTTTCGGAACATTTGAAGACCATGGATCGGTATACGACGCTGGCTGCGGAGCAACTGCTGGCGACGGGCGAGAAGATCACCTGGGGCAGGCTGCTGCTGGAGCCGCCTTGGACATTCTTCAAGACCTTCGTGCTCAAGCGCGGATACATGGATGGCATTGAAGGGCTGGCGATCGCGAACATGGCCGCGCTATACAACTTTGTGAAATATGCCAAGGCGCGATTCATGAGCCCGGGGCGGGAATGAAGACGCTGCACGTCGATACGGGAAGACGGATGCAGGGCGGGCAATGGCAGGTGCTGTACCTGATCGAAAAGCTGGGGCCGGCTACGCTGCTGGCGACCGCGGGATCGCCATTGTTGGAGGAGGCTCGGAAGCGTGGGCTGGACGCCGAGGCATTATCGTTGCTGAAACTGCGGAGATACGCGCCGGCGGCGGATGTGATTCATGCGCACGACGCGCGCGGGCACACCTTCGCGGCGCTGGCGGCGCCGGGTCCACTGGTGGTGTCGCGCCGGGTGGCTTTTCCGGTGAGTCAATCCATCGCTTCGAAGTGGAAATACGGACGCGCGACGCTGTATCTGGCGGTCTCGAATTTTGTCGCCGACCGGCTGGTGGAAGCAGGGGTGAATCGCGAAAAGATCCGCGTAGTGTACGATGGCGTGCCGCTGCCTGCGCTGGCGACTAGAACTTCGGGTCGAGTAGTGGCGCTAGCAGGAAAGTGCGAAGAGTTGGTGCGTGCGGCGGGCGCGGAGGCGGGGGTTCCGATACATTTTACGTCGAACTTGTGGGAAGATCTTTCTACGGCCAGCGTCTTTCTTTACGCGAGCCAGTTGGAGGGGCTCGGATCCGCTGCGTTAGCGGCCATGGCGGCCGGAATTCCCGTGATCGCCTGCGGCCAAGGCGGACTCAGCGAAGCGGTCGAACACGAGAGAACCGGCTTAGTGGTTGCGCCACAGCTGCTCGGGTCCGCCTTGAGGCGTTTGATTGGCGATTCGCAGGCTGCCGCTGAGATGGGCCGACAGGGAAGGGAGCGCGTGGAGCGGAAGTTTACGGTCGAGGCGATGGTCGAGGCGACGAGCAGGGCCTATCACGAGGTGGTTCGGTAGATGGAGACTGCGCTGGCGTTTCTGGCAGGCCTGCTGATCGGCAGTTTCCTGAACGTGTGCATCTTCCGGCTGCCGCGCGACCTTTCAGTTGTGCGGCCGCGCTCATTCTGCCCCGCGTGCGAGAAGACCATCGCGTGGTACGACAACATTCCGGTGCTGAGTTTTCTCCTGCTAAAAGGCCGCTGCCGGAACTGCCACGAGCGGATTCTGCCGCGCTATCCACTGGTGGAACTGGCTACTGGAGCAGCCTTCGCGGTGTGTGTGGCAGCGCTGGGAGTGACACCGCAGGCTGCGAAGTATTCGATATTTTCAGCGATTCTGATCGCGCTGATCGCCTCCGATATGGAGGAGCGTATCCTGCCGGACGAGTTCACGCTGGGCGGAATTCTGATAGGGCTGGTGTTCTCGGCGTTTGTCCCCTTGGGTTTCGAACTGGCGCACGTGATTCTGCCGATCTCGTGGGGTCCGCGCTCTCTCTCGGTAGGCGAGGCGGTGTTGGGCGCGGGATTCTCCAGCGGATCGATCTGGGCGGTGGGCTGGCTCTATCACAAATTGCGCCACCGCGAAGGGCTGGGCTTAGGTGACGTGAAGATGATCGCGATGATCGGCGCATTCCTGGGCTTGAAGTACGCGCTGCTCACATTGATCGCGGCGTCGCTGTTCGGCGCCGTCGGCGGCTTGGTCTACATTTTCGTGACCGGGAAGGACGCCTCGACTTATGAACTTCCGTTCGGAAGCTTCCTGGGCATGGCGGCACTGGCGGTGGCGATGTTTGGCGAGGTCGTCACCAAGTGGTATTCGCAGATGGGGAGTTGATTCACATTCGCGCGGCCTGCTCCATTCTGCTGATCACGTGGGGTGCCGCGGCGCAACCGGCGGCCGAGTCTCTGGATACGGCGAAGCCAGCACGCGTGATCGAACTGAAGGGCGCGACCCACCACGTACAAGGCGTCGACACCGAGGGCGATCGCGTATGGGTGACATCGGTCGATAGACTGACCCGCAAAGGTTACCTGTACGAGTTTTCCTTGAAAACCGGAGCGGAGCAACACGTCACCGAAATTCAGGATGGCGACCGGTTCCATCCTGGCGGATTCGCGTCGAGCGGCAAGTCGCTGTGGATTCCGGTGGCGGAGTATCGCGCGAACAGCTCCGCGGTGATTCAGCGGCGCAGCAAGAAAACTCACCAAGTCGAGTTTCAGTTCGCGGTGGCGGATCATATCGGATGCGTCGCAGTGACACCGGAATTCGTGATCGGTGGAAATTGGGATAGCCGAACATTTTATTTCTGGACGCATCAGGGCGCGCTGGTTCGCAAAGTGGAGAGCTCGACCGGGAACGCGTATCAGGATATGAAGTTTGATGGCCAGTTCGTGGTCGCATCGGGGATGCTTGCGGATCGAACCGGCGCTATCGATTGGCTCGACCTGAAGTCCATGCGCCTGGTGCATCGGATGAGAGTGGGCAGCACGGATCGCGGGGCGTCGTTCGCGCGCGAGGGCATGGCGATCCACGGGAAGGAATTGGTATTTCTTCCGGAAGATTCGCCAAGTCGTCTCTTCGTTTTCAGGTTGCCTCTCTAATCCCGATTCTGTTGACGGCGCGATGTCGAATCGCGGCGACGTTGGTCGGTTGGGGGACGAAACGGGCTTTGTATGGCGATCAAACGGCGGGCGGGATCGCGAATCAGATTCGCTTTGGACCGAATAATACAAACACGATCAAGTAAGACCGCTCCCTTTGGTCGCGGCTCGGTTTGGTGTGACAACTACTTCTGCGCAGCGAAGCAGTAGAGCGTTTCCTCGGTGCGTACGTAGATGCGACTGTTGGCGATCGCCGGAGTCGCGACCACCTGCTCGGCGAAATCGGAAGAGGAAAGCTTCTCCCAATCCTTGCCGGCGCGTATCACGGTAGCTTTCCCTTCCTTATTAATGAAGTAGATCTTGCCGTCGGCCGCCACGGGCTGGGCATAGTATTCACCGAGCGCGTCTTTGAGACGTTCTTCGCGGAGTTGCTCGCCGGTCTCGGGATCCAGCGTCGTGAGAATTCCGCCGTTGCGGATAACGTACATCACGTTTTGATAAATCAAAGGCGCGAGCACGTAGGGGAGTCCTTTGGTGTAGCGCCAGCCGACGTGAGTCGAAGTGACGTCGCCCTTGCCGCCGAGCCGGGTGCGAATGAGACCGCCGGGCTTCTCTTTGGGATTCATGGCGCGATCCCATTCCTCTTCGGTCAGGATGCCGTCGCCGTTCCCGACGTTCTTATCGATGCCGGTGAACAGGCGCCGCATAATCGCCCCGTTGGTGGTGTCAGGGACTTCGGTTGCGATGTTGATCTGGTTATCCTTGTCCTTGTCGAACTGCGCCAGCATGGGTTTGAAAGGTCCGCCGTCGAGCACCGGTTCGAGCGTGTAAACGTAGTCGCCCGAAATCAACGGAAGCACCGCGGGCCCGACCGAGACACCGCGCGCCCACCACAGCCGCTCGCCGGTCTTGGCCTGATAGCCGGTGAGCTCCATGGCGCCGGCGACGATAATTTGCAGCGGTCCGTCGGTGGGTTTGTAGAGCGAGGGCGTGGCGTAAGAACCGAGGAATCCCGTAGGACGTTCGCGCCTCCAGGCCTGCTTGCCCGTCGTGGAGTCGAACGCGACGAGGTACGCGTCCTGCGGCGCGTCGATCAGCAGGATGACGTTGCCCTCGGCGTAAAGCGGCGAGACGGCCATGCCCTGTACGCCGCCGAAGGGTCCCAGGGGAGTGCGCCACAGCTCCTTTCCGGCGAAATCGTAAGCCAACAGGCCGAACTCGGGAAAGAAAACGAAGATGGATTTTCCGTCGGTGGCTGCGGTAGGCGTGGTCGGGCCGTTGAGCGGATTCGGCGGCTCCGAGCGCAGCTTGGTCACGGAGCGTCGCCAGAGTTGTGCACCGGTCGCGGCGTCGAAGCACAGTACGATGCGTTCGTCGCCCTCATGGCCCGTGATCACGAGCTTGCCGTCGACGACGATCGGCGAGGAATGGCCCTTGGGAGTCTTGATTTTCCAGACGACGTTCTTGCCGGGGCCGATTTCGGACGGCAGGCCTTTGTCGGAGGAAAGACCTTCGCCATTAGGTCCGCGGAAGCGCGGCCAGTCGCTGGCGGAGGTGAGCAGTGTCGCCGAAAGAAACAGGAGAATGCGGATAAGCACGGGAGTTAGACGCACGTAATGGAGATTGGAAAGGAAAGGCAGGCGACTAGATCGCCTGCCCCAATATTTAGAACCTAGAACTGCAGGCGCAGAGCCATCTGGATGATCCGAGCTGGGAAGGTGGACCGGATGGTGCCAAAGGCACTGCTCGAAGCGGTGGAGTTGGGCGCCTGGAAATTAGTTTTGTTGAACAAATTGAAGAACTCGGTGCGATATTCCAGTTTGCGTTTCTCGCTGCCCAGGTTGAAGTCCTTGTGCAGGCCGAGGCCGGTCTGATAAATCGCATAGCTGCGGACCGAGTTGCGTCCGGCGTTGCCGAATGGGTTGGGACGCGACGCGCTCACCGGAATGAGGACATTCGCCTTGTTGAAGTAGTTGTCGATATTGCGCGCGCTCTCGGGCGCCAGAGGATCACCAAGCACGTCGGGGCGATAGGACGGCAGGTTGCTCACTGAGAATTGCGACGCCGGGCCGTAGTTGAGATTCACCGGCAGCCCGCTGCCCATGGTGTTGATGACGGTCCCGCGCCATCCGCCGAGGATCGCGTCCAGGAAGCCGTTGGATTTTGAGCCGAACCTGCGTCCCCGGCCGTAAGGCAGGTCGTAGACGACCGTGGTGGTCGAGTTGAGCGGCTGGTTATAACCCCCGGGTCCTTTTTCTCCCGGGAGGTTGTTGAAATTCACGCGGGAATTGTCGCCATTGAAAACCTCCAAGTGACCCGACGCGTTGTCGATCGCGCGCGAATAGGTGAAGGAGTTCAGCAGGTAGAATCCGCCGGTGAACCGCTTCTCGAGCTTGGCTTGAAGAGCGTGGTAATCGGAGAATCCGGCGCCGTAGGAGATTTCCATTTCGCCGAACGCCTGGTAGGGACGCCGCGCGTTGAGCGCAACGTTCTCGCCCGGATTCTGCGGGCGCGCCTGGTTGACGTCGCCAAGGATCACGAGTTTATTGGCGCGGTTGCCGACATAGGCGATGTCAAACAGCAGGTCTTTGGCGAGTTCGCGCTGGATGGTGAAGTGCCAGCTCATCACGTAGCCAGTACGGATGTCGGTGGGAGTGTAACGCAGCGACACATTCTGGAGATTCACCCGCGACACGTCGATCATGGTCGGCGTGTAACCGGCCTGAGTATTGCGGAAGCAATTCGTCAGCGCAACATCGGGGGCGCAGGCTGCGGTCGTGGGCAGCGGATTGTTGATGGTAGTGGTGATGACCGTGGGCGGATTATAGGCCAGCAGGTTTTCGCCGCCGAGGCGATTGAAGTGGACGTAGCTGACTCCGAAGCCGCTGCGGATGACCGTTTTCTGGGTCAGGCGGTAGGCGAGGCCGACGCGCGGCGCCCAGTTGTTGCGATCGGGATGCACCAACGCGCGGTCGAACATGTCGCCGTCTTTCGCGTAGAAAGGCTTCTGCGTGGCCAGGTCGTAGTTGGCCAGATGATTGCCGTCCTCCCACTGCGGGGTGGCGTACTCGTAGCGCACTCCCAGATTCAAGGTGAGCTTCGGCGAGACCTTCCAATCGTCCTGCAGATAGAAGAAGTTCATCCGCTGACGGTATTTCGCGGTGAAGACGTTGGTGAGCGAATACGCGCTGCGGGTGCCGAACAGGAAGTCGGCGATGTTGTAGATGTTGTTGCTGGACGATCCTGCCGAGGCGGAGAACTGGCCGCCATAGGTGTCCGCTCCGTACTGCGGGCTAAAGTCCAGCACGTCGGTATGGATAGTCTGCAACTCATACCCGAGCTTGAGCGCATGAGCCGAGAAGATCTTCGAGAAATTGATCTTCGGATTCACCACCAGCGGGTTCTGAAACTGCGGCGTGCTGGTGCGGCGTCCCATCGCGGCGTAACCGCTGATGGTCTGCGTGTTGAGTCCACCAGCGATGGACGGATCGGTGGGCAAACCGGGGATCCCATAAGCGTCCAGCATGTTCGGCAGGCCGATCTGAATCGGAAATTTTCCGCCAATGCTCTTGGTGATTCCCAGGCGGCCCTCGATGATCGAGGTGGGGCTGAGTGTGTAGGTAACGCCGCCCGCGCCCTGCTTATTGATGATGTTGACGTTACCGTTGCTGGCATCGTTGCCCAGCGGCAGCGGGATGGTGGGGTTGTCCACCTGGTTGTATTCACGATGGCTGTAGCGGAAAAAGCCCACCAGGCGCGAATTGAAGTAGTGGTCGGCGCGAACATCGCCCTTATTGTCGGTGGTGGGAACACGCGGCAGCGCCTGGTAGTTGTTCGCGAAACCGGAGGTAGTCGGCGCCGGAAGCTGGCTGAAAACCTTCTTCGCGAACGCCGAAATCTGCGCGGAGGGAACCACGCCATCGGCGTAGACCTCACCCGTATAGGGGTTCTTGATCGGCATCGGAGCGCCCGCAGCCGTCTTGAAAATGCCGTTGCGCTGGTCCAGCGTAGGCAGGGTCAGAAACGAAAGTGTGCGGGTAGTTCGGCGGGTGCCTTCGTAATCGACGAAGAAGAACGTCTTATTTCGAATGATGCGTCCACCGTACGCGCCGCCGAACTGGTTCTGCTGAAATACCGGCTTTCCGTTGGCCGGTTTGAAGTAGCCAACGGCGTTCAGCTTGGTGTTGCGGAAGTAGTCCCAGAGCGCGCCGTGAAAATCATTGGTGCCGCTCTTCACGGATACGTTGATGATGGCGCCGCCGGTCCGTCCGTACTCGGCGCTGAAATTGTTAGTCTGCACTTTAAATTCGGACACCGCGTCGGGGCTCAGCTGGATAGCCTGGTTCGAGTAGCCCTGGTTGGAGGTCGCATAGGTATTGTTGTCGACGCCGTCCACCTGAAAATTGTTCAGCGCGCTACGCAGCCCATTCACATTGAAGGACGACTCGCGATAATTACTGTTGCTCTGGTCCATGCCGAGCACCGAGCGGCGCACGCCGGGGGCGAGAAGCGCGAGATCGGCATAGCTGCGGCCGTTGAGCGGAAGATTCACGACGGTGACATTATTAATCACCTGGCCGCGATCGCTCGATTCGGTTTCGAGGACGGCAGCAGCCCCTGACACAGAGACCGTCTGGGTCATGTCGCCCACCGCGAGATTGACATCGACGCGCTGCCGGGCGCTGACAGTGACGGTGAACTCCTCCGTCGCGGTAATCTTGAACCCGCTGGCCTCGGCGCGAACCCGATAGGTCCCCGGGGCGACAGTGACGAAATCGAAATTCCCGGCGTCGTTGGATTGGGCGACGGTGGTGACGCCGGTCTTGACGTTTTCGAGCGTGACCTTGGCGCCCGTAATAACGGCGCCGGTCGGATCTTTCACGGTCCCCAGGACGGTTGCGGTCTCAAACTGGGCGAAGCAGATACTTGCGAACAGACAGAAAATGCACAGGGATAGCAGGCGGTTCATGGCGTTTGCTCCTTTTCAACCTTGATCTCAACGACGGGGTGAAACAAGAGTTGTGTTACGACGGTCCCCGGAACGTTCTTGCGATTATAGCGGGTTTTGGTAAGAACGTTACTTTCCCGAGTCCATGTGCCAGCTAGGATTGACCCAGGCGCCGTTATGGAGGACGAAAAGCTCCGTGACGCGGCCGGAGTTCTCGGTACGCTTGCCGGCTTGTTCGAGCTCGTAGATGTAGGTGGAATAGATGACGGCGGTGTAGCCGTAGACCTGCATCTCGGTTTTAGGGAATTCGAGGCGAACCAGCTTTCCGCCGGAGGCAGCGAATTGCTTGGATCCCTCCAATACAGCCTCGCGATTGCCCCAGCCCCCGCCGGGTTCCATGGTGATCAGCTCCTGGGGAAGGAGCTTTTCGAGCCTGGCGCGGTCCCCCGCGAAATACGCACGCCACACGGCTTCGCGCGCTTCGAGTAGATCCTTCCTGGAGGCGTCGCTCAGAGTGCGGCGAACCTGGTATTGCTCGGCCGCGGATTCGGGATGGAGCTCGGTATCGGAACCGGTCTGAATCCAGCCACCGTTCTGCTTGGTGTAGAAGTCGGCGATGCGCAGGGCGCGCTTGTTGACCGGTCCGGTCGCACATTTCGATTCGACGTCGGCGACGAAGGTCACAAAAGCGGCGTCGCCCTGGAAAATCATGTCGAACTCGCGCATAGTGTAGCCGGACATCCCGCACGTGTTCGTAGGGTCGAAGTTGCCGGTCGAGTTCATGTACGCTTCCAGACCCTTAATCATTTTGCGCGAGCCTTCCAGGTAGCCTAGCCAGTTTTCGGCGTGAGTTGCGCGCAGCTCCGCGCGATCCCTGTGGATGAAGGCCTGGAAGATGCGGTCGATGTGGGCGCGGATGGCTTCACGATCGGCAGCGCGGTCGGCGTCGGCGGCCGACGCAAGAGCGGTTAGAAGAAGAGACGAACAAATCAGGTAGCGCATGTTTTACTCCGTTCGACAAGGTTGTTATTCGTTTCGAATCGTGTCAAGGGGATTGGAGCGGGCGGCCATTCGGGCCGGACGCCAGCAACCCAGAAGCGCGGCGGCGGGGATCACGGCGATCGCCGCGGCGTAGGTGAGCGGATCAATGCTTGAAATTCCATAGACCAGTCCCTGGAGCGATCGCGAGACTGCCAGCGCGCCCGCGAGGCCCAAGGCCATGCCGACCGCGGTCAGAATTAATCCCTCGCGCAGTACCAAACGGACGACGTCAGAGCCGCTGGCGCCGAGTGCCATGCGTACGCCCATTTCGTGAGTGCGACGCGAAACTGAGTAGTGCACCACTCCGTAGATGCCGATGGCGGCGAGAGCGAGGGCGAGCGCGCCGAAAATCGCAGCAAGTACCGCGGTAAAGCGGGCAGAGGATTTTGCGCGATCCATATACATGGTCATGGGGCGGAGCTTGGAGAGGGCCAGATCGCGATCGCGACGGCGAAGCAGGTCGCGCACAGGGTCGGCGAGCGATAGCGGGTCGACCTTCGTTCGCAGAACATAGCTGAGGTGTGTGCGCGCGCTCTGTTCGTAAGGGATGTAAATCTCGCCACGAAGCTCTTTCGAAAGCGAATGATTGCGGATGTGTTCCACCACGCCGACCACCTGGGCCCATTCGGCGGGAAATCCGCCATTCCTGAAATGCTCCACGCTGAGTTTCTTCCCTATGGCGCTCTGCCCGGGCCAAGTGGCGCGCGCCAGCGATTCGTCCACGATGATCACCGGCTGACCATCGGCACGATCCTGTTCATCAAAATAACGGCCTTGAAGCAGCCGCGTTTCCATGGCGCGCAGGTACCCCGGGGTGACGCCGCGATAGTCCGCCAACAGCGCCGCGCCCTGATTTTCGCTCACGCCCTCGGGCCGGTAGGGGCTGTACCAGTTCGGATAGTCGTCCAGCGGGAGGTGCGAAATTGCGCCGACGGATTCGACACCGGGGATCGCCGCGAGCTGAGTTTCCCACTCGCGTACAAATTGACTGCGCGCGACATCCGTGCGGTAGCGTGAGCCGGGAAGCTCGATTTCGAAGGTCAGCAATCGCTCCGGCTCGAATCCGGGGCGTACCTGCTGGATCTTTTCGAAGGTGCGGAGCATCAGTCCGGCTCCGACTACCAGCACGAATCCGAGGGTGACTTCGCTGACGATCAGTGCGGCGCGGATTGCCCGACGGGCTGGAGTTTGAGTCGTGCGGCCACCGTCGCGCAGCGACTCGATCAGATCTAATTTGAAGGATTCGAGACTGGGCGCGAGGCCAATGAGGAGGACGGAGAGAATCGCCGCGACGGCCATAAATGCGAGTACGGATGCGTTCAGTCCAACGTCGCCGAGTCGCGCGAGATAGTCGGGCTGGAGTCGCAGCAACGCTTTGAGGGCAGCCCAGCCGAGAGCAATACCGGCGGCTCCAGCGACTGTGCAGAGGACGAATCCTTCGACCAGGAGCTGGCGCACGATGCGTCCGTTCGAGGCGCCGAGTGACGCGCGCACGGCGATCTCCTTGCGTCTTCCAGTCGCGCGGGCGAGCAGGAGATTCGCGGCGTTCACGCAGCAGATCAACAGAACTAGTCCGGCGCCGGCGAATAGTGCGATCAGCGCGGGACGGACTTCGCGCGTCGTGTCGCGCTGCAAGGGTGCGACCTCGAGCTGTAGGTTCTCGGCCGAGAATTCGGTGTAGGCCGCACGGATTTGCGCGACGACGGAATTGAGGTCGTCCTGGGCCTGCGCCGCCGAGACACCGGGTTTCATGCGCCCCAGAATGCGGATGTAGTAGAGCGTGCGCGGAAGGCGGGCGATATCGCCGAAAAAAGGAACGTAGGCGTCGACGATCGGAGGAACGTTCGAATCTTGCGGAAAATGAAGCTGGAAATCCTGCGGCAGCACGCCCAGTACGGTGACACTCGCGCCCTGGAAGGGGATGCCCTTACCGGCGATGTTCGGGTCGCCACCAAACCGACGCTGCCAGAGGCCGTAGCTGATCACGATCGCGGGACGCCCGCCGAATTTTTCCTCGTTGAGAAAGAAGCGGCCCGCGGCGGGCTTGACGCCGAGCATCGACAGAAAATTCGTGGTGACGGAGGCGACCTTTACCTGCTCCGGGTTCGCGTCGCCGGTGAAGGTGCCGGTGCCGACCCAAATTCCGGCGACCTCCTGAAACAGCCGGCTGCGCTGTTGGATTTCGCGCAGGATGGGCCCTGAGGCGGGCGCGCGCGACGCGCCGGTCTGATGAAAGTCGGACCAGATCAAGGCGAGCTGTTCGGGTTGCGAATAAGGGAGCGGTCGCAGAAGCACGGCGTAGACGACGCTGAAGATCGCGGTGTTGACGCCGAATCCGAGGGCGAGCGTGAGAACGGCGACGGTCGTGAATCCCTTGCTGCGCGCGAGCGTGCGGACCGCGTAGCGCAGATCCTGAAGTAACGACTCGATGCTGGCGCCGACGCGTGCGTCGCGGACCTGTTCCTTGATCTGTTCGGTGCCTTCGAATTCGATGCGGGCGGCGCGACGGCCCTCTTCAGGGGACATGCCTTGGGCGCGATAGCGATCGACCAAGATGTCGAAACAGGCGCGCACCTCGGCGTCGAGCTGATCTTCGAGGCGCTGTTTATGGAACAGCAGGCGGAAGAGGCTGGCGGCGCGCTCGGTCCACTGCATTGCTACGTCTCCGTTTCGAGGAGCAGGTTCACGGCGGTAAAGCTGCGTTTCCAGTTGCGCTTTTCGCGCGTGAGCTGGGCGCGACCGGAGCGGGTGAGCGAATAGTAGCGGGCGCGGCGATTGTTTTCGGAGGGCGCCCAGGAGCCTTCGATCGCGCCGTTCTGTTCCAGGCGATGCAGCGCGGGAAAGAGCGAGCCGGGTTTCACCTGAAACACGCCGCGGGTGACTTGTTTGATGCGGTCGGAGACGCCGAGACCATGCAACGGGCCTAATTCGAGCGTACGCAGAATGAGGAGTTCGAGCGTACCTGGGAGCAGCTCAGTTGGTCGCGGCATGGTCCTATCGGCGGTCTATAGGGAGACTATCACTCTTCGTATAGACGGTCAATAGGAGCACGGTTAGGTCGGATTAACCTACCGGGTCCTGGATTTTTGAAGCAGATCCCGAAGCTGCGCCTGCTGCGCCGTACTCAGGCTGTTCTTGAGGCGTACCAACAACATGAGCTGCGCGCGCTTCACCTCGCGCTCGGCATTCAAGACCTTGTCCAACTGTTCGGCAGCGGCCTTCTCATCCACTTTGGGCGCCTTGAGCAGCGTCACCAGACGCTCCATGGCGTCTTCGAGCGCCCATTGAAGCTCGCTGAAGCGGACCTGGGCCTGGCGCAGGTCGTTCTTGAGCGTGTTCTTTTGGTCGTCGCTCAAGCCCAGCGCCTGCTGATGCTGCATGATCGATTCCGGAGGAAACAGCGCCTCGCGAAGCGGATCTTCGGGCGGCTGCGCCAAGAGCGTGTAACCAACCAGTGCCAATAAGAACGTGAGCCTCATTTCGACTGCTCCTTTTTGCCAAGGACCGGCAACAAAGCCGGCGCGCCGATTTGCGGGGTTTCTGTCAGCAGCCTTCTTCCTGGCGTCTCCAGAAGGAAGGCGGTGGGCGAGGACCAAGTGGCGATCGCGCCTGACTCGACGAGCCTGGAGGCCGGTTCGGTACGCGAGCGAAGCGCCAACGGCAAGACCAAACACGCGGTCAGGACAGCGGCAGCGGCGATGATCCACCCTACGCGGCTCGCGGGACCGGCTTTGGATTCCGCCGCAGCGAGAACACCAGGAAACGGCGGCGCGGACCGCTGATCCGCGGCGCGGAGATCCTCGAAGTGTTGCTTCAGTCTCCGTTCTTCTGGCGAATTCATGGAAGCCTCCGGGCTTGAAGCGGCGTCTCAATAAGTTCGCGAATCCGCCGTTTCGCGCGCTCGTAATGGGTGCGGGCGGAACCCAAACCGATCCCCATCACTCCCGCCGCATCGGAGATCGAAAGATCGTGATAAAAAACCAGGTGCACGACATCGCGCTGCCGCGCCGGGAGTGCCTGGAGGGCCGTCGCCAGTTGACTTCGCACTTGGTCTCGTTCCATCGCATCGCTCGCCGACGAGCTATCCCCAGCGTGCCGATCCCGCCGCAGTCCCGCCAGGCGCAGGCGTCGCAGAAAATCGGCGCGGCGCTCGCTTGCAGCGGTCAGGCGGATCACCGAAAACAACCAGGTCTTGAAACTCGATCGGCCTTCAAAAACGGCCTTCCCGCTCAGGACTTTCAAATACGAGAGCTGGAGGGCGTTTTCCGCCTCGTCGCGCCGCCGGCCGCAGCAGTGCATCGCCCATCCAAAGCTTTCGGCGTGGTGACGCTCCAGCCCGGCCCGAAGCGCGGCGTCATCGAGCGGCACGGCGTGAATGTCGGCCTCCGTCCTCGAGATCGCCATGCTCAATCCGGCGCGCGCCGAAATCGTCATACTGCAATTCTCACCGGTCCGGCTCGGCGGCGGCGGGAGTCGCGGTGGGCGGTCCCACTATACCCAACGCGGCCGCCTGCTGCGCGGCGAGTTGTAACACCAGAGCCTGGGAAAGTGTTTGCAGCTTGGTCTTCTGATCCGCCTGTAGCAAGTTCGACACCTGCTGCTGGAAACTGGTGATGACCTGTTGAGCCTGCCGTCCCAGCCCAGCGATTTCGATGATAAGTCGCCCGGCGGCGGCCGGGTCGGGACTGGAGCCTTGCAGAAGAGTATCGAGCTGCTGCTGATCCTGCTGCATGCGTTTCGCGATCGGCTGGATCGCCTGGGCTTTCTGTTGCTCGAGCTGACCGAGGGATTGAACCTGGGCGTCAGAGAGATCAAGAACCGCTTTGAGATCGGGCAGGTTCGGGGTCTGCGCGAACAGCACCGGCGCGGCCAGCAGGGCAAAAATCAGTTTCACGAGGCCTCCTTATTTAAGAGTCAACAATAAGTGGATCGAGAGGCCGGTTCATAGGACACGCGTCACGTGAATTTCGCCCTTGCCCCAGATCGTCTGCCGGCCGACTCCGGTCCAGCGCGCGGCTTCGAGGTAGGGGACGAACTCCGTCAGGTCGCCTTCGTAATCGGCCTCGCCAGTGAAGCCGCCGAGCGAATGGGTCTGACCGGTGCGGCTGCTGCGGCGCTCGGCCGCGACGTGCTGAAATTCGCAACGGGTCATGCGGACTTGTGCGGCACGTTCACCGAATGCCTTGAAGTCGATCTCCAGCGGGCCGTCGCCGTACAGCTCGCGAAGGGTGCTGATCCGGTCTCGGATGCGTGAGGCGAGAACGCCGAACTCGGGTTCGGAGCTTGCGCCTTTCAACTCCGTTGGCGTCACGAATCGCACGGTGACGCGCGTGACGGGTTTGGCTGGTGGATCGAGCGAAAGCAAGCGCGCACCCGGATCGTCGACGTCGCGAAGCTCCGCGCGTTTCAGGGCACCGAAGGCTTGCTTGAGGTGCTGTAATAATGGCCTGGCGTCGAGGAAGAGATGGAAATCGAAGTGGAAGGGATCTCCGGGGGCGATCGTGAGTCCATCCAGATGACTGGCGCGGAAAACGAACGGTGGTGGGGGATCGGCCAGGCCGGACGGGCCCGCGGCCGCAGGTTCGAAAACTTTGGCGTAAATACCCGGCTCGCGCTCCGGGCACGAGCGCGCGCTCGTGCAAGCTGGGGCGCACATGAGCCGGCGAAGTATAATTCCGAAAGCCCCGCGCAGCAGGTTTGCTGATTTGCCGGGCGCGAAATGTAGGTGGTCGCGAGCGGTGAAGTGGAAGCGGAGGGGGTGGAGGTGGAGGGTCATGCGCGACGCATGCCCGCAGGCAGGATAGCGAACCGATCCGCTGTGAAGTAATGATACCCGCGCATCGCTTCACGACGCCTGATTGTGTACATCCGGGGATGGTGAGCAATGAGGCCGATTAGCTTGGCTGCGCGAGACTGGGTCGCCTTCGGGAGCTCGCTGAACATTTCAGGTACGCCGGCGGTGAAAAGAACCTTCAAAGGTTGTTGCGCCGTTTAACTTCCTCCCAAGTTGTAAAGCCGCCCTCATGCAGCGGCCGCTCCGCTTTCTCCCGTTGCTCCAGCAAGTAATCGTGGTTGATGCGCTCGGTTTCATCGAGGAGCGCTTCCATGCCATCATGCTCGGCGACCAATCCAGCGACGGCCTTGCCGATATCGCCATCGTGATCTGCGGCGATCCCAGCGAGCTTGCGGTCCGTTTCCTCGTCGATCTCGATTTGGCGGCGAACCATAGACTCAACGTAGCACCAACTTACTTTTTCTCACGAATCGCGAACACACTATGCTCGCCCCGAATAAAGATCGTCCCGTCGGCGATGGCCGGGGTTGCCATCAGCACCTCGCCCATGGGATTCGTGGCCAATAATTCGAACTTCGGCCCCGCCTTGACGACGAACACGTCGCCGTCTTCGCTCGCGAAATACAGCTTGCCGTCGGCAAATATTGGCGACGCCGACAAGGACGTCCCCTGATTCGGCGACAATCGCGACTGGTAAATCCGCTCGCCCGTCGCAAGCTGGTACTGTGCGACCACTCCGTTGTTCGACACGATGTACAGCGAATCACCAGCGGCGATAGAGGTACACATATAAGGCCCGCCGCGCGACTTGCTCCACAGAACGTGGTCGTTCTTCTCCTCGCCGTCCTTGAGTGTGAACTCGCCATTCGCCCCCGGCTTGATCGCCAGAATCGGCTGTGCTGGCGGGTAGCCATTTGCTATGAAGATCAGGTCCTTCGCGATCACCGGTGACGTCGCGATCACCTCCGAGTTCTTCACCTTCATGGTCCACAATTCTTTGCCGGTGGCAGGATCATAGGCGCGAATCGCTTTCGTCGCACTTGTAACTAACTCCGCCCGATCCTTGCCTTGGTATAGCGCAGGCGTGCTCCACGAAGGGATTTCGACGCGCGCGGTTTTCCACACCTGCTTGCCGCTGTCGAGATCGTAAGCGGCGATGAACGAATTCTTCTGGATGTCGCATTGCACGATCACCAGGTTTTTGTAGATCACCGGCGAGCTCGCGACCGCCCATTCGTAATCGGGATCGTAAAACCAGCCGGCGTTGAGAACACCCAGGTCCGCCTTCCACAGCAGCTTTCCGTTCACGTCGTAGGTGTATAACCCTTCCGATCCGAAGAACGCGACCACGTGCTTGCCGTCGGTGACCGGCGTCGAAGAAGCTTGGCTGGACTTGGTGTGGCGCTTCGTTTTCGGATTGCCTTCGTAGGAGACGCGCTCCCACACGATCTTGCCGGTTTCACGATCCAGGCAGTAGACTTTCCAGGTGTGTTTCGAGACATCGGGCGAGGGTTCAACATCGCCATAAAGTCCGTGGCGAAATTCCTTGGGATCGCTGGAGATGGCCGTCGTGACGAAAACCTTGTCGCCCCACACGATGGGGCTCGAATGCGCCAGTCCCGGGATGGGCGTTTTCCAGGCGAGATTCGTGCCCTTGGCCGCGTCCCAGGAAGTGGGCGCGGCGCCTTCCGCAACGCCGCTGATGTTGGTCCCTCGGAACGCCGGCCAATCGGCCGCGAACGCGCAGGCCGCCATTGCAAATACCATCAGGACGCGATTCATTTGGCCACCGCCTTTCGTTTAAAGTCGATACTGGCGCCGGGTTGAGTGAGTTTCAGGCCGGTGGCCGAGCCACCCTCGACGATGAACTCAAGCGAGATCGTGACCCCGAAGTCAGAGTTGACGAAGTGAGTCTTATCGGTTGCGGCATAGTGCAGCGGGGGCTGGCCGGCAATTGCACCCATCAACTTTCCGTCTTTGACGGTGAAGGTGAAATCGAATTCTGTCCCACCGCGGCCACCCTGGAACACGCCCACATAGGCTTTGAGGGTCTCTTCGTCGAGATCGACGGTCTTGACAGCTTCCGGCATTACCGCACCCGCAGCCTTCAGCATCTCGATGATGTCTGTCTTGTTAGCCTTCGTCGCGGCGGCGAGCGCGTTCGAGAGGACTTTCTTATCGACCGCCGGCTTGTCGTCCTTGGTTTTCGCGTCGAGCGCGATCTTCACGATCTGCGCGTTCCCGGATTGGACACCGCCTTGCAGGACATCGGCGGCGGATTTCGCTCCGTGATCCAGCAGAATCTTGATCGCGTCGAGCCGCTTGTTCATGGTCGCCCACGTCAGCGCGGTCGCGTGATAGAAGGTGTCCTCGGCGTTAACGTCGGCGCCCTTCTCCAGCAGGAACTTGATGATCTCGGTATGACCGCGGTCGCAGGCGAAGAACAGCGCGGTCGATCCGTAGGGCGACTTGGCGTTCACGTCGGCGCCTTTCGCGATCAAAGCCTTGACCTGGACGAGGTCGCCTTTGCGGGTGGCGGTGAGTAACTCATCGTTGAGATCGGCCTTCGGGTCTTGCGCTAGCAGGAAGCTGGCTGCGAGCGCTAACATCAGAGTACGGAGCAGCGTCATAACACCTTGGACTCCTGTGAACTGAGCTTGAACCCAAAGTATATCGTGGGCACGTTTTCGGTACGCAATCTATGAACAAAAAGTTCCTTGCATTGATAGCCTTGGCGGCAGCCGCGCCGATCTTCGGACAGCGTAAAGTGGCGCTGGGGGACTGGCCCGAAGTGCGCGGGCCCAAGCGCGACGGCACCTCCGCAGAAAAAGGTTTGATCGAGAAGTGGAAGCTGAACGGCGAGAACTTCCTGTGGCGCGTGCCCTACGGCGGCCGATCGGCACCGATCGTGTTTGGCAATCACGTGTATGTTCCACGGGCAAGGTGATCTGGGAATACAAGATCAACCTGTTCCAGAGCGACGCTCCGGCGCATCGCGTGGGCTGGGCATCGCCCGCAATTGATCCCGAGACCGGGAACATCTACGCGCAGACGGTGGGCGGGATGGTGGTCGCGTTGAGCAAGGACGGGAAGAGGATTTGGGAACGGTCGCTGGCGGAAGAGTGGGGCGCGTTCACCACTCACGGCGGACGAACCATGTCGCCGATGGTGGATGGCGACCTGGTGATCGTGAGCCACGCGGTCTCGAACTGGGGCGCAAACGGGAACCGGTCGCATCGCTTCATCGCCATGAACAAGAAGACCGGCGAGACGCAGTGGGTTTCAACGCCGGGCGGGCGGCCATATGACACTGCGTATGCGCTGCCCACTATTGCGACCATCAACGGCGTGCGGATGCTGATCTGCGGCCTGGGCGATGGCGGCGTCTACGCGATCAAGCCGCAGACCGGGGAAAAGGTCTGGGGCATTGTGATCGCCAAGCGCGGCATCAATACCGGCGTGGTGGTGAACGGGTCCACCGTGATCGTGTCGCACGGCGACGAGAATCTGGACACCAACGAGATGGGCATGATCGCGGCGATCGACGGCTCGCAGAAGGGCGAAATCAAAGCCACGAAATGGGCCGCCAAGGGATTCCTGGGCGGCTTCTCATCGCCCATCATCGACGGCGATCGGGTCCTGCAAATCGAGAACGGCGCGCGGCTGGTGGCGTTCGATATCGTCACGGGAAAGCAGCTCTGGAAGCAGCAACTGGGAACGGTTCAGAAGGCGCCGCCCGTGCTCGCGGATGGCAAGATTTACGTCGGCACGGAGACTGGCAAGTTCTTTATCCTAAGACCACACAACGACAAATGTGAAGTCTTGAGTGAAGTCGAAATGCCGCCCAGCAAGGAGAGCGCGGGCGGATCGGAAGGCACGGCGGAACAGATCCTGGCGGGTGCCGCGATCTCACGCGGACGGGTCTTCTTTGTGTCGAGCGATGCGGTGTACGCGATCGGGCCCAAGAAGGCGACGGCGCCGACCGGGTTCGCGGTGGATGATCCAGTGGAAAGGGGCGAAGGGTCGCCCGCTTGGGTGCAGGTGGCGCCGACGGAACTAGTCCTCAAGCCGGGCCAGTCGGTGAAACTGCATGCGCGCCTCTATGACGATAAGGGCCGGTTCCTGCGCGAGGAGAAAGCCGATTGGTCTCTCGCGGGAACGAAGGGATCAGTGACGGATGGCAATCTAACCATCGGCAACGAGCTGGGTTTTCAGGCGGGCACCATCAAGGCAACCGTCGGCGGGATTTCGGGCGAGGCGCGAGCGCGCGTGATTCCGAATCTGCCGATCACGGAGACGTTCGAGTCCTACGCGGTGAACACGACGCCGCCGGGTTGGGTGAACGCGACGGCCGGGAAGTTCGTCGTTACGGAGTTGGATGGTCAGAAGGTTTTGCAGAAACCGCCGGATGAAACGCTGTTCAAGCGAATCCGCATGTTCATCGGGCCAGTGGATTGGCACGACTACACCTATGAAGGCGACGTACGGGCCAGCATGCGGCGGCGCCAGATGGGCGACATCGGACTGACGGCGCAGCGCTACTCGCTGGTGCTGTACGGTAACACGCAGCAGTTGAAGATCGAGCCGTGGGAGCCGGAGATTCAGCGGTCCGTGACGGTGCCGTTCGCTTGGGTACAGGACAAGTGGTATCACCTGAAGCTGCGCGTCGAGAATATGCCGGACGGTTCGGTACGCGCGCGCGGGAAGGCGTGGGCGACGGGCGATCCGGAGCCAGCGGCGTGGATGATCGAGAAAGTGGACCCGAACGGGAATCGCACCGGCGCGGCGGGAGTCTTCGTCGATGCGCAGTTCGGAGTGTACTTGGATAACCTGAAGTTGACGGCGAACTAAGGGACAGCGGACAGCGGACAGTAAAGAAGTCAGGAGACAGAGATCAGAATGAAAGCGATCATTACGGCGGCGCTCTTAGTAACAGCCGCATTGTTCTTAGCACAGGCGTCGGACCCGGGAATCGGCGATTGGCCGATGTGGGGCGGGACGCCGGACCGGAACATGGTCTCGAACCAGAAGGTGGTCACGAGCTGGGACGTCAAGACCGGCAAGAACGTGAAGTGGGTGGCGCAGCTCGGGTCGCAGACCTACGGGAATCCGACGGTCGCAGGCGGGCGCGTGTTCATCGGCACCAACAATGAGCTGGTTCGCGATCCGAAAGCGCCGGGTGATCGCGGCGTGCTGATGGCATTCCGTGAATCGGACGGCGAGTTTTTGTGGCAGGAAGCCAACGCGAAGCTGCCCGCGGGCCGCGCGAACGACTGGCCCTTTCAGGGCGTATGCTCTTCGCCCTTGGTCGAAGGCGACACGCTGTACTACGTGACCAATCGCTGCGAGCTGGTGTCGCTGGACGTGAAGGGCGAGGGCAAGAATGCGAAGGTGAACTGGCGCTACGACATGATGGAAGAGGTCGGCAGCCAGCCGCACAACATGTCCAATTCGTCGCCGGTGAGCTTCGGCGATCTGCTGTTCGTCAGCACCTCGAACGGGCAGGACGAGAGTCACGTGCACGTGCCGTCGCCGAAGGCGCCGTCCATCATCGCCGTCAGCAAGAAGACCGGGAAGCTGGTGTGGGAAGACAACCCGGTGGAGGATCGGATTTTGCATGGGCAGTGGTCCAGTCCGGCCGTGGGCGAGATCGGCGGCGTGGTGCAGGTGGTGATCGGGCAAGGCGACGGATGGGTGCGCGGCTACGAGGCTAAGACCGGGAAGCGGCTGTGGTGGTTCGACATGAATCCCAAGGATTCGGTGTGGCCGCGGACGCGCAATGAAGTGATTTCGACGCCGATTATTTATCAAGGCAAGGTCTATATCGCGAATGGTCAAGATCCGGAGCATGGCGAGGGCGTGGGTCACTTGTATGCGATCGATCCCACCAAGCGCGGCGACATTACCGAAAGCGGGCGCATCTGGCACTTCGCCGACATCCGGCGCAGCGTTTCGACCGGCGCGCTGAAGGACGGCCTCTTGTATTACTCCGATTTCAGCGGGTTCCTGCATTGCATCGACGCGGCGACGGGCAAGGAAGTGTGGCAATACGATGCGCTGGCGGCGGTGTGGGGCTCGCCCATGATCATCGGCGACAAGGTGTACCTGGGCGACGAGGACGGCGACGTGGCGATTCTGCAGACTGGCCGGACCAAGAAGCTGATCGCCGAGATCAACATGGGTAGCTCGGTATATTCGACGCCGGTGCCGGCAAATGGAGTGTTGTTCATCGCCAATCGGAATCAGTTGTTCGCGCTGAAGGAAGGCGCGATGACGAAACCAGCGTCGGCGCGACTGATGCCGCAGTTGATCCAGATGCCGCGTCCGCGGCGGGGGTTGTGACACTGGCGCGTCATCGCTCCTGCCTTGTCCCAGCCTTGAACCACTTGCACGTAAACTTTCCGCCGTCGATATTGATGTAGAGGCAGTTGATAGGCGTGTGTCCCGGACTTGTCAGGAGTTCAAGCTTTTTCCGGTCACAGGCACGCACTGATCTATTCGGTCGAGCCTCTTCAGTTCTTGACCGTCCCGGTCGTGCTCGCTGTCCACGTTCCATTGATCGCTGAAAAGCGGCTCCAGGTGAATCGCTAGACAAAAAGCAGTCGAGCGTTCATGTACCGAGCGAAATTCCAACGGCGGGCGTCGCGGATTTGATCGTCGGTCATCAAGTGATTCTACGGCTCAAGTTGAAAGGGCGTCCAGGACCGCGGCGCGGTTCTTGGCGATCACCGCGAGGTAGGCGCGGGTGGTGGCGTCGGGTTTGCGCCGGCCTTGCTCCCACTCCTGGAGTGTTCGCGGATTGATGCAGAATGCGCGCGCAAACTGAGCTTGGGACATTCGGGCCTTGGTTCGAATACGCTTCACGTCGACCTCGTCCGGCAGAATGATCCGGCGGGTCGGAAGGCTTAGGTTGCCTTTCACATGGGCCAGAATCTCTTTGGCACTCTGCTCGAGGGAGATGCCGAGTTTGGTTCGTCTCTTCATATTTGTCACGCTCCCTTTGCGGCTTTCTTAAGTTGTGCGGCAAGTTTTGCGAGCACATTCTGATCGGCCGCCGACAAACTCTCTTGTCGCGATTTGGCGTAAATTCCAGCCATGTAAATTCGTCCGGGTTCAGCGAGGAAGAAATAGATCACTCGATAGCCGCCGCTCTTACCCTTGCCTCGCCGGGCCCCAGCGAGCCTTGCGAAATCCACCGGAACCGGGGATGACCGGATGATCTTCCGGCGCGCAGGCGATGAAAAACTCCATGGCCCACCGCTCCTCCTCGTTCAAGAGCACCGACACTTCAGATTCGTATGCCGAAAGGCATACAATCTCGGCGATCACTTGCTGTCACTATACGGCAATGACGTATAGCGTGTCAAGTCGTCTTGGGCTTGTAATCCGCGGCGGGGGTGACAACGCTAAAATCAGCCTATATGAGATTCATCAGGCCGTCGTGGGCGCGCCGCTTTGGGCAGACGTAAGCTTCCTCACATCCTTCCGTTTCGAGCCTGGAGCCGGAATGCCTCCGATGGCGGTCGAATCGATGACCCGGTCCATGCCCGCCATGCCCGTCGTAAGGACGCGCATACGGGGCACTCTCTCGGCGACCCACATCGGCGCGCTCGACACCATCATGGATACCGACAAGCAAGAGATCACGCTGATCGATCCGTCGAGCAAGACCTTCGCGACCGGCAAAATGACCGACTACACGTCGGCCATCGGCAAGGGAGTCCCCAAGATGCCTCCCGAGGTGGAGCAGATGATGTCGGGTCTGGAGATCAGCCCGAAGAAAACCAACCGTACGGATGTGGTGCAGGGAATCAAGGTGGGCGAGCGCGAGATCAACCTGTCCGTGAAGATCCCACTGCCTCCCATGCCGGCGCGGGAGGGCGCGGGACCGGGGCCGTCTGCGCTCGAGATGAGGATCGTCATGCACATGTGGAAGGCGCTTCCATCGGAAATCGAGCGGGTTCCCGCATTGCGCGAGTTGGACGCAGTAATGTCGAACCTCAGCGGCAAGATGGGCGGCCTGGATATGGTGCAGCAGTTGAGCGCGATGTTTCCATTCGCCGGCGGTTCGATGAAGAAGCTGGTTGAGGAGCTTTCCCAGGATCGCGGTTATCCGCTGCGCACTGAGATGCAGATGTCGATGCCCGGGATTGCCGATATGATCGCGCAAGCCAGTCCGGGGACAGGCGCCGTGCCGGGAGCGGAACCGAAGGCGCCGATGCTGTCGATGATCATGGAGATCACGGATCTGTCGACCGTTCCCATCGACGACGCGGTTTTTCAAGTCCCGAAAGACTACCAATCGGGGTCCTTCGCGGATCTGATGAAGAAGATCAACAAGTAGCGTCACGTGCCGTAGCGCTCGGCGGAGCGGGCCCTGCCTTTGGCGGCTTCCTCCTCGCGGTTCTTGGGCGGGGCGTTGGTTTCGAGCGCATTGATGAGCCGGCGGGAGACGCCGGCGATTTCGTCGATCGCGGCCAGGAATGGACCCTCGTTGGCCTTGGACGGCTTGGTAAATCCGCTGATCTTTCTGACGAACTGGAGCGAGGCAGCGCGGATTTCTTCGTCAGTCACCGGCGGATCGAAATTAAATAAAGGTCTGATGTTGCGGCACATAATATTAGTTAGTTGTTGAGCAGGCGCGGGCGCGGTCGAGCAGCAGGTCGCGCTCACGGACGTTGCGGGTAAGCGATGCCGCGCGCTCAAATTCGACGCGGGCTTCGGGAGCGCGGCCGAGCTTGAAGAGCAGATCGCCGCGAACGCTAGGTAAAAGATGATAGCCGCGCAGCGACGACTCGCCAGCCAGTGCATCCACCAGTTCCAGTCCAGCAGCGGGACCAGAGGCCATCGAAACCGCAACGGCGCGGTTGAGTTCGACAATTGGCGACGGCATGAGTTCGGCGAGCTGGCCATAAAGCTCTACGATGTTCGCCCAGTCGGTCTCGGCGGGAGTGCGGGCGCGGGCGTGACATGCTGCAATCGCAGCTTGAACCGCGTAGGGGCCGGTTATGACCGTAACTTTGCGGGCGCGATCGAGCGCGGCCAGGCCGCGCCGGATGAGCAGATGATCCCAGAGCGCCCGGTTCTGATCGAACAGGAGAATCGGCTGGCCGGAAGGGCCGACACGCGCGTGGGAACGGGAGGCCTGAATCTCCATGAGGGCGACGAGGCCGTGGACTTCGGATTCGTGCGGCATGAGCTCGGCCAAAATGCGACCGAGACGCAGGGCGTCTTCGCATAGCGCGGGCCGCATCCAATCCTGCCCGGCGGTGGCCGCGTAGCCTTCGTTGAAGATCAGATAGATGACTTCGAGAACCGAGGTGAGGCGGGCGGCGAGGTCGGGACCGCGGGGAACCTCGAAAGGGACGCTGGCGTCGGCGAGGGTGCGCTTGGCGCGGACAATGCGCTGGGCGATGGTCGGTTCCGATGCGAGGAACGCGCGGGCGATCTCGTCGGTGGTGAGGCCGCCCAACATACGAAGCGTGAGCGCGACGCGCGCCTCCGAGGAGAGAACCGGGTGGCACGCGGTGAACACGAGGCGGAGGAGATCGTCGCCTACGTCGTCGTCAAGTGCCGCTTCCATTTCGTGTACCGCGTTGTCCTGCCGGGATTCGAGCTCGAGACCGAGTTCCACATGCTTGCGTTCGAGGAGCTTATTGCGGCGGAGATGATCGATCGCGCGGTGCTTGGCGGTGGCCATGAGCCAGGCGCCTGGGTTGGCAGGGACGCCGGACGCGGGCCACTGTTCGAGAGCGGCGACCAAGGCGTCCTGCGCGAGCTCCTCGGCACGGCCAATATCGCGAACCATGCGGGCCAGGCCGGCGATCAGGCGCGCCGATTCGATTCTCCAGACTGCGTCGATGGCGCGATGGGTAGCGGTAGTAGCCGTCACTACTACCGATCACAGCATTGTGGTGACGCTGCGCGCAAGCGGCAGGCGACCCCGCTTGCGGGTTAAGAAAAAGATCGCCCGCCCTACTCCTAATGCTTCGAGGCCTGCTTCTGTATCTCCGCGCGCAGGAGTTCTTCGCGAGCGGCTTCCTCGGGAGTGAGGACGTCGGAAGGGAAGTCGGAGGCATCGAAGATTTGACGAATCTCAATCTCGGGCTCCTCGTCGCCTTCGAAGGGGGGCGGGCAGCGCTTGACCCATTCGATCACCTCTTCTTTCGACTTCACTTGAAGGATCCAGAACCCCGCGATCAACTCCTTGGTCTCGGCGAAGGGGCCGTCGAGCACAGTGCGTTTGTCTTTCGCGAACCTGACCCGTGCACCCTTCGAGCTGGGATGCAGACCTTCACCGGCAAGCATGACTCCGGCCTTGACCATCTCCTCGTTAAACTTCCCCATGGCCTCGATGAGTTCGCGGCTGGGCATGATGCCCGCCTCCGAGTCCTTGTTGGCTTTGATCATTACCATGAATTTCATGACTAAGTATCCTTATTGATATGAGATTTGCTGTTACTTTCGAACGGGAACCAGGGCGCGAAGGCGGTCGTCGCGCAAATACAGCCCGGTCCAGGCCAGGACGCCGACGTAGACGGGGAAGAGAATGTGGCTGAACAGTGGATCGCCGTGACGAAGGTGGGTGGCGACGGCGCCGCCGAGATAGCCGGTCAGCAGGATCGCACCTAAGATACAGGTGCTGGGAATCGCATAGAGAATGGCGCAAAGCAGCGACAGGCTTCCGATGGTCACCGCCAGGTTCGGGTCGTAACCGAGATCCTTCATGGAATCGATCACCACGGCCGGCTTGGGCAGCTTGAAGACTCCGTCGAAGAGCATGAACGCGGTGACCAGGCCGCTGATGATTCGTCCGGTCAAGAGCATCTTATTGGATGACATTAGTTTCTCCCTAATTCCTGAAGAATTCGGTTAGGACCGGGGTAAGAGCCGAGGCGCTGACCATGTGGGTTTGGCCTGGAAGCGTGCGATAGGTGGCGTTGGGAAGGACCTCCGAAAGCGATCGCATGGCGTTCCGCATCCAGGCGGGACTCTTTCCACCATCGATCGCAAGGGTTGGCATCGTGGCGGCGGTCCATTTATTGCGCGGAAGCGGAAGGCCTCTCTGATGCTGCTGCACAATGGTGATGTCGTAGGGCAAGGTATGTGCGATGCCCTTCAGTTTGGACCATACCGGTGTGATCTGCATGAGGGCGATCGCGAAGCTTGGGACGCCCACGAATTTCATGAAGAGCTTGACTGCGTCGCCTCGCTGATCGGCCGCCACGAACGCATTGAGACGCGCCAGGTAATCGTCGGGGATGGGATCGCGGCTGTCGTCGACCATGAACGGCGCCTCATAAAGGGCCAGTTTCTGAATAGCGAGACCGTGATTCGCGGCTTCGAGGGCCAGCGCCGCGCCGGAGGAAACGCCGCAGACCAGCGCAGATCCGCCGGCGCCTTTGATCAGTGCATCGAGGTCTTCTATTTCACGCTCGACTGCATAAGGTAGCTGGTCACCACTGTCGCCACGGCCGCGCCGATCGTAGGTAATCACGGTGAAACTCTTGCCCAAATGCTTGGCCAGTTTGGGCAGCGGTCCGGAGGCCCGGTAGCACAGGGCGCCATCCACCAGGATGAGCGGCGGGCCGCTGCCGATTCGATCGAATGCGATGGGGGTGCCGTCGCGTGAAGTGACTTTTTGCATAGTTCTTTCTTTTGAAGAAACCCGCTAGAAAGCGGGCTCGCCGCCATGACTGGCGGCCCCACATGGCAGGCGACCAGATCGCCTGCGTTACGTGCGGGTGTTTCGCTCTTGCTCCTTGATCTGGTCGGCGAAATCGGGATTAAAGTCCTCGATTTCGAAGCACTGCCGGACCTCGAGTTCGACGGGACCGTCGGATGGGGGCCAGCGTCTGACCCATTCGAGGGCCTCCTCGCGCGACTTCACTTCAATCATGGTGAAGCCGGCGATCAGCTCCTTGGTTTCGGCGAAGGGGCCGTCGATCACCTTAGGCTTCTCCGGTTTCGGGTCGGCGCCGGAGATTCGGACGCGCATTCCTTTAGAAGACGGCTTGAGTCCCACGCCCTGGAGAAAGACGCCGGCCTTGACCATCTCCTGGTTGTAGTTCAGCATGTCGCCGAGGACCCGATCGCTGGGTGGAACGCCCGCTTCGGTCTTCTTGTCGGCTCGTCGAATAATCATGAATCGCATGGCGCTATTTTCCTTTCGAGGCGGGTGGCGCACTGACGGGATCGGGCGCATCGTGTAACAGGCGAACCTCGACCTCGCCATCGCCCGCGACTTTGAGGAATCGCTTGTTCAATTCGAGCGCCTCCTCTTTGGATTTCGCCTTGAGAATCGCGAAGCCGCCGACGATTTCCTTGGCTTCGGTGAAGGGGCCGTCTTTCACTGTGAACTTTCCCTCGGCGAGGCGGATGCGCGCGCCCTTGGAGCTCGGCTGGCACCCTTCGGCGGAAAGCAGCACGCCGGATTTCGTCATCTCTTCGATCAAATGCCCCATCTCGGTTATCTCCGATTGGGTGGGGGGCCCGCCCTCAGGCTTCGCCGGCTTGTAAAAGCATAGGAATCGCATGGTTATGTCTCCTTTAGGGTATGAGGCTGGCGGCCGGGTTTTCGTCACCGTTTTTCCCGCGCTCTACTTAGACGTCGAATGGGGGAGGGGGAGATCGACAGTCTGCGGAAAATTTTTTTGGAGCCTGCGAAAGACTGGCTCGCGCGCAAGATTGCCCGAGCCACACGGGGTCGAGGTCGGGCGACGGAATTGGGTTCGCTTTGCAAAATTGTGTTCCGCGCGCGCCCGCTTGCGGGTCTTGGTGAAAAGCCTGCCCCGCCCCACGGCTGGGGAATTGGGTTCGGTTTGCAAAATTCGTTTCCGCGGCGACGAAGGATGCCGGCTGAAAGCCGGCTGCAGGCTGCCCGTTTGCGGGTCTTGGTGAAAAGCCTCACTGGTAGGGTTTTACCACACGGAGTGCGCCGAGAACGGCTCAAAGCCAACACCAAGACTGGTGTCACAAGGGATTCCCGAAAAGTATTTCATTTAGAAACTGCGGTTTAGCTCGCATCGGGGAAGGGCCGTGTTCGGAGTGGAGTTTAAGCTTCAGTCGTGAAGGCGAGTTCAGAGGACGCGGCGGAGCAGGCAGAAAAAAAGCTGGTTGCGGTGAACAAGATCCTGCAGAAGGTGGAAGACAAGTTGGAAAAGGAGGCTGAGAAAGCCACGCTGGGCGACTACATCAAACTGCTGCAGTTACAGAAAGAGCTGCAAGACGAAGGGGAAGAGGCGAAGGAGATCAAGGTGCAATGGGTCGAGCCACCGACGGCGAAGCCCGAGAAATAGGAATCGAGTACTCGCCGCTCGAGTCGCAGAAGAAGTTTCATGAGTCGGCGGCGCGGTTCAAGGGGTTTTCGGGGCCGATCGGTTCGGGGAAGAGCCAGGCGCTGTGCCAGGAAGCCATCAAGCTGAGTTACCTGGTGTGGCAGGAGTGCCGGTTCGGCGTGAGGGTTGGAGAGCAGGGGCGAAGGCTGTTGTAGAAGAAGCGGACAGTCCGGAACGGACGCAAAAAACGCGCGGACAGGGCCAGAAAGAGTGGCGAGTGGCTAGTGGCCAGTGGCCGGTGTAAACAAGGAGCCAGGAGTCAGGGGACAGCGGACAGGGGACAGCGGACAGGGGACAGCGGACAGGGGACAGCGGACAGGGAAAGGACACGGAGTGTTTGACATCGACCGAGAGCATCCGGAGTACGCGGCGAACAAGGGCGTATGGAAGCAATATCGCGACCTTTATGTGGGCGGGGAGCAGTTCCGAAGAGACGCGCAAGAGTATCTGATCCGGCGGCAGCGGGAACCAGGCGATGTATATGCCGAGCGGCTGAGCCGGGTGTTCTATGAAAACTACATCGGGTCGATCGTGGACTGGTACGCGGCGACACTGTTCCGGCGCGATCCTCTGATCTCACTGGACGGGCGGAACGACAACGGGAAGCGATTCTTCGCGGCGCTTTCGGAGGATACGGATCGCAGAGGAACGCCGCTGACGGAGTTTTTCCGGCGGCAGTTTAGGGAAGCGCTGATCACGGGAGCGAGCTACACTCTGGTTGATTTTCCACGGACGGGGGCCCAGGCGGGTAATCGCGCGGAGGAGGATGCGTCGGGGGCGTCGCGCGCGTACCTGCTGGATTACGCGGCGGACGACGTCATCAACTGGAGTCTGGACGAGCAGGGAACCTTCGAGTGGGTGGTGCTGCGAACAAAGCTGCTTCGCAAAGAGCGGGTAGAAGACGCGGAGTGGCAAACGGAAACGCGCTGGACCTACTACGACAAGCAGCGTTTCCGGGTGTATCGCCAGACCTCGCAGGACGATGCAATTCCGGCGGAGCTGGTGGATGAAGGCGCGCACGCGCTGGCGAAGCTGGGGCAGGTGCCACTGATCGCGTTGCGGATCCCGGAAGGGTTGTGGCTGCTGAATCGGGCGGCGTCGCTACAACTGGAGCACTTTAATAAGTCCAA
>WNFL01324962.1_pt1 | contig 39717 bp, 22 predicted proteins | sample 5400361 | NCBI WGS metagenome assembly WNFL01 (sample SAMN13153351, study PRJNA577476) | soil metagenome | isolation source: 40 cm soil on Douglas fir-dominated hillslope | place: USA:California | collected 2013-09-17
GTCAACCGCGGCAACGCGCTCCGCGATTTGAGACGCTTCGACGACGCGCTTGCAAGCTTTGATCGCGCGCTCGAGCTCACTCCGGGCTTCGCCGAGGCTCATTACAATCGGGGCAACGTGCTTTGCGACCTTGCGCGCTTCGATGAGGCGCTCTTGAGCTTTGATCGCGCGCTCGAGTCCAAGTCCGAGTTTGCAGAAGCGCATTACGGTCGGGGCAATGCTCTTTTTGAGCTGAAGCGGTTCGCTGAGGCGACTGCAAGTTATGATCGCGCGCTTGGCATAAAGCCTGGCTATGCCGGCGCCCTCTTAAGACGTGGCCTTGCACTTCGGGAGTTGCGGCGCTTCGATGAGGCTCTCCTGAGCTTGGATGGCGCGCTCGCGCTTCGGTCCGACAACCCCGATGCGCTCAACGGGCGCGGCGTCGTGCTGCGGGAGTTGAAGCGATTCGATGATGCGCTCCTCTCCTTCGACAGCGCTCTGCAGATAGCTCCCGATTTTGCCGAGGCACTCAACAGTCGAGGCAATCTGCTCGTCGAGCTGAAGCGGTTTGACGCAGCGCTCTTGGATCTCGATCGCGCGCTTGCGCTTCAGCCGGATTACCCCGAGGCCTTGAACAACCGTGGTACGGCGCTGCGCGGGCTGAAGCGTTTCGGGGAGGCGCTCATCAGTATCGACCGCGCGCTTCAGCTCAAGCCCGACGGTGTCGAGGCGCTCAACAACCGCGGCGTTGCCCTTCTGGACCTCGACCGGTTGGACGAAGCGCTCGCCGCCTTCAATTCTGCGATCGCGCTCAAAAACGATCGCGCGGAGCTTTTCAACAATCGCGGGAACGTTCTCCTGAAGCAGAGACACCCCGAGGAGGCGCTTGCGAGTTTTGCGCGCGCGGTCGATTTGAAGCCCGATTATGCCGACGCTCTGTTCGGACGAGGTCTCTGCCGCCTGCGGTTGGGCGATCTCGCGGGAGGCTGGAGCGACTACGAACACCGTTGGCAGGCGATGGAGCACGCGTTTTCGCGACGTGTGGATCACGTACGGGATTGGGAGGGAGAAAGTCTCAAGGGTCGCTCGATCCTCATCTACGCCGAACAGGGCTATGGCGACATGATCCAGTTTGCGCGCTATCTACCTCTGATGGAACAGCAAGGCGCGACGGTTACGTTTCTCGTGCCAGAACGCCTGTTCGGCCTTTTGAGGGGGCTCTCAGGCTCTGTTCGCTTGATCGCGTCCGTCGCGCACCATGATCGGTTCGACTATCAATGTGCGCTGATGAGCCTGCCGCTGTGGTTCAAGACCGATCTCGCCACCGTACCCTCGGGGACACTCTATCTGGCCGCCGATCCAGAGCGCCGCGCCCAATGGCGGGCGAAGCTCGGCTCGCGGGGCTTCAAGGTCGGCATCGCCTGGCAGGGCGCGCCTCGCGGTGATGGGCGGCCAATCCCGCTCCGTGAGTTTTATCCCCTGTCGCAGATCCCGAACGTCCGGCTGATCAGCCTCCAGAAGAATGAGGGCGTCGAACAGTTGGCAAACTTGCCTCAAGGCATGACGGTCGAAACCCTCGGCGAAGATTTCGACGCGGGCCCCGACCCCTTCCTCGACAGTGCTGCGGTCATGGAACTACTCGACCTCATCGTCACCTGCGACACCTCGATACCGCATCTTGCGGGCGCGCTGGGGCGGCCGACCTGGATCGCGCTCAAATGGGCCGCGGAATGGCGCTGGCTGATGGATCGCACGGACAGCCCGTGGTATCCGACGATGCGGCTCTTCCGTCAGAAAGAGCCCGGCGACTGGGCGGGCGTATTTCGGGATATTGCCGGCGCAGTGAGGACGCAGATCGGTGCTTGATCAAGCGATCTCACTCTATCGGCAGGGCCGGCTCGCGGAAGCTGCGTCTTTGTACCGCCAGATCGTGGCTGACAATCCGCACCATGCCGAAGCACTCGGCCTCCTTGGTGTGATCGAGGCTCAGACGGGGAATCTTTCGGCAGGCATCGCACTCATCGACCGGGCGATAGAGATCGATCCGAAGGACCCATTCCTGTTCAACAATCGCGGCAATGCCTTGAGGGATTTGAAGCGCTTCGACGAGGCGCTCATCTCCTTCGATCGCGCGCTCGCGCTCAACCCCGACTTTGCCCAGGCTCATTACAATCGCGGACATGTACTGACCGATCTTGCGCGCTTCGAAGAGGCGCTCTCGAGCTTCGACTGCGCGCATGAAACGATGCGTGAGTTTGCCGAAGCGCATCACGGCAGAGGCAATGCCCTTCTCGGCCTGAACCGCTTCGATGAAGCACTCGAAAGCTTTGATCGCGCGCTCGGCATCAGGTCGGACTACGCCGAAGCGCTGTTGTGCCGGGGGCTATGTAAACTCGCGATGGGCGACCTGCCGGCGGGATGGGCTGGTTACGAGCATCGCTGGCGGATCGACACGCCCATATATTCGCGCCGGCTGGGTGATACGCCCGATTGGGGAGGAGAGAATCTGCGGGGGCGATCGATCCTCGTTTACGCCGAACAGGGTTCCGGCGACTCGATCCAGTTCGCGCGCTATTTGCCCTTGCTCGCGAAGCAAGGCGCGAAGGTCGCTTTCCTCGTCGATGACAAGCTCTTGCGCGTGCTTAAAGGCTTCTCGGACAACGTCCGTCTCATGAGTTCGGTCGGACCACGCGATCGCTTCGACTTTCAATGCGCTTTGATGAGCTTGCCTTACCGGTTTCAAACCGACTTGGCCACGATTCCATCTTCGTCATCCTACCTTTGCGCCGATGAGAAACGCTCGGCTGAATGGGCGAAGAGGATCGGTGCGAACGGATTCAAGATTGGAATCCATTGGCAAGGCGGACTTTGGCAGGGCGGCGCGTCTATAGCGGCACGCTCTATTCCCTTGCGTGCATTTTTTCCGGTCTCGCAAATCCCAGGCGTCCGGCTGATCAGCCTTCAGAAAGACTTCGGCGTGGAACAGCTCTCGGATTTGCCCGCCGGAATGCGTGTGGAGACGCTTGGCGAAGACTTCGATTCCGGGCCTGACGCCTTTGTCGACAGTGCCGCGGTGATCGCATCCCTCGATCTTATCGTCACCTGCGATACCTCGATTGCGCATCTCGCGGCCGCACTTGGCCGGCCCACTTGGGTCGCGCTCAAATGGGCCGCCGAGTGGCGCTGGCTGATAAATCGTAGCGATAGCCCCTGGTATCCGACCATGCGGCTGTTCCGGCAAAAGACCCCGGGCGATTGGAACGGCGTGTTCCAGGACATCGCAAAAGCGGTGAGGACGCAGACCGCTCTCGAGAAGGCGGTCATGCTTCATCGCCAAGGGCGGCTAAGGGAGGCGGCGTCGCTGTACCGCGATTTTTTGGGGCAAAATCCGCGACATGCTGAGGCACTCGGCCTCCTCGGCGTGATCGAGGTCCAGGCGGGGAATCTTTCCGCCGGGATCGAGCTACTCGACCGGGCGATCGCGATAGACCCGAACAACGCGATCCTGTTCAACAATCGTGGCAACGCTTTGAGGGATTTGAGGCGCTTCGACGAGGCGCTCATCTCTTTCGATCGCGCTGTTGCGCTCAAACCTGACTTTGCCCAGGCCTTCCACAATAGAGGGAACGTGCTCAGGGACTTGCGCCGGTTCGAGGAGGCGCTGGAAAGTTTCGACAGCGCACTCGGCCTAAATCCGGGTTTCGCGCTTGCGCATTTCAACCGGGGTAATGCGCTTCAACAAATGGAACGCCCGGAGGAGGCGGTCTCGAGCTTTGACCGCGCGCTGGCAATCAGGCCCAACCATGCCGACACCCACAACAATCGCGGCATTGCCCTGCAGGGTTTGAAGCGATTCAACGACGCGCTTATCTCGTTTAATCGGGCGTTGGCGATCCAAGGCGGCAATCCCGGATATCTGAACAACCTCGGCAACGTCCTCTTGGACTTGAAGCGCTTCGAAGAGGCGTTGGCGAGCTTCAATGCGGCATTGGCGAGCAGGCCCGATTATGCCGAAGCACTCTACAATCGCGGCATCGTCCTTAGGGAGTTGAAGCGCTACGAACACGCGCTTGAGAGCGTCGATCAGGCGATCGCGCTCAAACCCGATTATGCGGAAGCGCATGGCAACCGTGGCGCCGTGCTCTGCGATTTGAAGCGGCCTGTGGAGGCCATTTCTAGCCTCGATCGTGCGATAGCGATCAATCCTCGCTACGCCGGAGCCTTCCTCAATCGCGGTGTCGCGCTGCGGGATATGAAGCGGCCAGAGGACGCGCTCGAGAGCTTCGATCGCGCGATCGCCATCGCGCCGAACGACGCCGATTTGTTCAACGGCCGCGGCGTCGCGCTCCAGGATCTCGAGCGCTTCGACGAAGCGCTTCGTTCATTCGATCAAGCCGTCGAATTCGAACCCGCTCACGCTCATGCTCAAGCGTTCTACAATCGCGGCATGGTGCTCCTCAATCTGATGCGGCCGCATGATGCGCTTTCGAGTTACGCGCGCGCTCTCGCCCTGCAGCCGGATTATCCGGACGCCGAGTTCGCTCGAGGCGTGTGCAAGTTGACTTTAGGCGAGTTGCCGGCGGGATGGGCAGGTTACGAGCACCGCTGGCGCATCAAGACCCCCGCCTTCTCGCGCCGCTTGCCCGATCTGCCCGACTGGACGGGGGAGTATCTCAACGGGCGATCGATCCTCGTTTATGCCGAACAGGGCTCCGGCGACACCATCCAGTTCGCGCGCTATCTGCCGCTGCTCGCGAAGCAAGGCGCCGCGGTCGCCTTTCTTGTCGATAATAGTCTGTTGGGCATCCTTGAAGGCCTTTCGAATGATGTCCTCCTCATAAGTTCGGTGGGACCCGGCGATCGCTTCGACTTTCAATGTGCGCTGATGAGCTTGCCCTATCGGCTTCAAACCAGTCTCGCCACGATTCCCTCTTCGACGCCTTATCTTCGCGTCGACCCGAAGCTCTCGGCAGTGTGGACCAAGAGAATCGGCGCGCACGGATTTAAGATCGGAATCCATTGGCAAGGCGGGCTCTGGCAGGGCGGCCCTTCTATCGCAGGGCGCTCGATTCCCTTGCGCGAGTTTTTCCCGCTTTCGCAGATTGCGGGCGCGCGGCTGATCAGTCTGCAGAAGAACTTTGGCATTGAGCAGCTCGCACATCTCCCTCCCGAGATGGCAGTCGAGACGCTGGGCGAGGACTTCGATAACGGCCCCGACGCGTTCGTCGACAGCGCCGCGATGATGGAATGTCTCGACCTAATCGTCACCTGCGATACCTCGATCGCTCACCTTGCGGGTGCGCTCGGACGCCCGACTTGGATCGTGCTCAAACACGTTCCGGATTGGCGGTGGATGCTCGACCGCAGCGACAGTCCTTGGTATCCGACGATGCGGCTCTTTCGGCAAAGAACCTGGGGCGACTGGGGCGGCGCATTTCGGGAAATCGCCGCGGCGGGGGAGGAGGCGATCGCCGGCGAGAAATTCGCGCATCAGCGGTCGCGTTAAGCCGTCTCCAGCCAGTGGACGCTGAACAGTCTATCGGAATCGCACCATACGGCACGAGGGACAAATCCCGCCGACGCCGCGAGGGCGCGGAACTCCTCGACCGTATATTTGTGCGACCACTCGGTATGGATCGCTTCGCCCTCGGCAAACGCGATCGCTCGCCCGCACAAGTTCACCCGCTGTGCGCCGCCGCTCACCAGATACATCCCGATGCGGCGATGAATGGGATCATAGGGCGCATAGTGGAAAAACCGCGCCGGGTCGAAATTCGCGCCCAACTCGCGATTGGCGCGCACCAGGAGATTCCTGTTGAAAGCGGCCGTCACGCCGGCACTGTCGTTGTAGGCAGCGTGCAGCAGACGAGGATCCTTCACCAGATCGACGCCGATCAGGAGCCCGCCGCCCGCGAGCACGCGCGCCGCCTGCTTGAGGAATTCGCGCGCCTCTTGCCGTTCGAAGTTCCCGATCGTGGAGCCCGGGAAAAATCCCACGCGACGACGGCTTCGAACCGGCGGCAGCTCGAGGTCGCGAGAGAAGTCCGCGACAATCGGGAGCACTGCGATGCGTGGGTAATCGAACCTCAAGCGCGCTGCGACCGTCTTGAGATACGGACCGGAAATGTCGATCGGCAGATAGGCGCGGGGACTGTCCAGAGAATCGAGCAGCGGTCGGATCTTCTCGCTCGATCCGGCGCCGAACTCGACCACTTCCGCATCGGCCCCGATGAGCTCGGCAAAATCGCTCGCGTGCCGGGACAACAGCCGAAGCTCGACTCGGGTGGGGTAATATTCCGGAAGGGTGCAGATCTTCTCGAACAGGCGCGAGCCTTCGCCATCGTAGAAATACTTGCACGGGATACTCTTCTCCGCGCCGCTCAATCCTTCGAGCAGGGCGTCGGAAAAGTCTCCGGCCTCATCGGCCGCGTCTTCACTCTTGAGTATTGCCTCGGCCGACGGAGTCATGCGTCGTCCGCCAGGCGGATGCCGGAAAATTGCCAGCGTGCCGCGGGCGGAAAGAAATTGCGATAGGACGGCCTAATGTGCCCCTCGGGCGTGGCGCAGGAGCCGCCGCGCAGGACCATCTGGCCGCTCATGAACTTGCCGTTATATTCGCCTGCGGCGCCGTCGAACGGCTTGAAGCCGGGGTAGGGCTCGTATGCCGAGCGCGTCCATTCCCATACATCGCCAAACATTTGCGTGAGGCCTTGCTCGGACGCGGGCTTCGGGTGCGCATGGCGCGGGTCGAGGAAATTTCCGGAGATCGTCTGCTGCTTCGCGGCCGCCTCCCATTCAAATTCCGTCGGAAGCCGTTTCTTTGCCCAGGCGGCATAGGCAGCGGCTTCGTAGAAGCTGACATGGACGACCGGCTCGTCGGCCTTGAGCGCGCGCACGCCGTTGAGCGTGAATATCCGCCATTTCTTGCCGTCGCGCTTCCAATAGAGCGGTGCTTCCCAATCGTTTGCCTCGACTGTTGTCCAGCCGTCTGACAGCCAAAACTCGGGCAGCCGATAGCCGCCGTCCTCCATGAAGGCGAGGTACTCGCCGCAGGTCACCGCACGCGAGGCAAGACGATAAGGCGCAAGCAGCACCAGGTGACGCGGCTTCTCGTTGTCGAAGGCAAATCCCTCGCCCTCGTGACCGAGCGGAACGATGCCACCGCCGAAGTCAAGCCATCCGAGCGACGCCGCACTTTCCACCGCTGCGGGAACGACCGGCATATAGCTGGGAAGGAGCGGATTGAGCCAGAAAGCGTGCTTGATATCGGTGAGGATCAGCTCCTGGTGCTGCTGCTCGTGATGCAATCCGAGCTCGATCACGGGCTCGATGTTGAGGAGCTGTGCCTGACCAGTGTTCTCGATCAGTTTCGCGACGCCCGCGTCCACATGACGCCGATAGGCGTAGATTTCGTTTACGTCGGGTCGCGTCAAGAGACCGCGCTTCGGTCGCGAATGTCTAGGGCCAAGCGTCTCGTAATAGGAATTGAAGAGGTAACCGAAGCGCGGGTCGTAGACTTCATAATCCGCAACGTGGGGCACGAGCACGAAGTTCTCAAAGAACCAGCTTGTGTGTGCCAGATGCCATTTGGTAGGGCTCGCATCCGGCATCGATTGGACGCAGCAGTCCTCCGATGATAATGGCGCTGCGAGCCTTTCACTCAAGGCCCGGACGGCCGCGTAGCGGGCCAAAATGCCGGTTGCGCTGTCAGGAGCGTCGTTCTCGAGATTGCGATACATGGGTCCAATAACCTGGGGTGGCGTGCAGATGGGCGCGGGAACCCGCGCGACCACAACAGAACGCGGCAGAAGCGGCTTGGTGCCTTAGGCCAGGCGCGAATTAATCGGTCGCCAGGGCTTCCTTTTCCGCAAACAGGAAAGCCTCTCCCAACGGGCGGACCCGTGCGGCCGGGATGGACTCATCGCCCTTGATGAGCCTGCGCAGGGCGGCGCGCTTGCGAAACCCGGAGACAAGGAAAGCGACGTTGCGCGCGCTCCCGAGCGCAGGATAGGTGAGCGTAATGCGCGCTCCCTGTGTGACGTGAACAGCGGCCACCCATGACTGCCGTTCCCGCAAGGCACTGCTGCCGGGGAAGAGCGAGGCCGTATGGCCGTCTTGACCCAAGCCCAATAGCTCGATGGCGAAGAGCGGCCTCTCCGGATCAAGCTGGTCCGAACCATAGAATCTCCGCAGTTCGCGCTCATAGAGGGAGGCGCTTTGTTCCGGTGAAAGATTTTCCGTCCGAACCGGATGGATGTTTTCTGGCGGTACCGGAATGCGGTCGAGCAGTGCCTCGCGCGCCATGCGGTAATTGCTTTCGCTGTCGTCGAACGGTACGAAACGCTCGTCGCCCCAGAACCAGTGGGCGCGCTCGAATGGGAAGGTCTGGGAATAGGGCGGTGTCGCAAGCAAGGCGTAAAGTCCTCGAGGCGTCTCTCCGCCGGAGAGCGCGACAGCGAACGCACCTTCCGTCCCTTGCGCGACGCCAAGCATCCAATCGGCCGCCCGCTGGGCAAGCTCATCACGATCCTTGGAGATATCTATTTTCATTCGTTTGCGCCCGCTGCGGCGCCATCGCCGATACTGCGCCAGTTCCGTGCATCGCGCTGGATGAGCTCGTCTGCCTCTGACGGTCCTTCGCTTCCTGCCGGATAGAGCGGGAGGGCGTTCACGCGCTCTTCCTTCCAGGCATCGAGGATCGGCTGCACGATGCGCCAAGCGGATTCGATGTTGTCCGCACGCTGGAACAGGCTCGCATCGCCGATCATGCAGTCATAAAGCAGCGTCTCGTAACCCGTGCTCGGCCGAGCGCGGAAATAGTCGCGATAATCAAATTTCATCTCGACATCGCTGATGGCCACATTCTGCCCCGGAATCTTGGCGCCGAATTTGAGTGAGATGCCTTCCTCCGGCTGAATGCGCAAGGTCAGGTCGTTGCGCGTCAGGCGCTCGACCGGCGTGCCGCGAAAGAGCGTTAGCGGTGCCCGCTTGAACTGGATCACGATATTCGTCTTCCGTGCCGCAAGCGCCTTTCCGGTGCGGAGATAGAACGGCACCCCGGCCCAGCGCCAATTGTCGATCATGAGTTTCATGGCGACGTAGGTTTCGGTCGTCGAATTCGGAGCGACGTCCGGCTCGTTGCGATAAGCGCGGTAAGGTTTGCCCTGCACGACGCCCTCGCCATATTGCGCGCGGACCACGTCCTTTAGCGCCGTCTCGTGGGTAAAATGGTGCACGGCGTCCAGCACCTTGCCTTTCTCGGTGCGCGAGGCGTTCGCATCGAAACAGGTGGGCGGCTCCATGGCCGTGAGCGTCAAGAGTTGGAACGAATGGCTCCCAACCATGTCGCGCATCGCACCGATCGCATCGTAGAAGCGTCCGCGCCGCTCGACCCCGACGGTTTCCGCTACCGTGATCTGGACATGATCGATGTGCTCGCGGTTCCATACTGGCTCAAAGATGCCGTTGGCGAAGCGCAGCACCATGATGTTCTGGACCGTCTCTTTCCCGAGATAGTGGTCGATTCGGTAGATCTGGTGTTCGCCCAACACCGAAAGCAGCTGACGATTCAGCTCGCGGGCCGATAGAAGATCGGTCCCGAACGGCTTCTCGACGACGACGCGCCGCCATGATCCGTCCTCGCGCGTCAGCCCGCACTCGCCGAGTTGCTTTACGACCGGGGCGAATTCACTCGCTGGCAGGGCGAAGTAGAAGATGCAATTGCCGCCTGTCGAACCAATGATCTCCGTCTTCTGCAACAGCCGCTTCAGCGCCGAATAAACTTCGGGCTGGCCGAGATCGCCCGCGAGATACCGGGTGCGCGACGCGAGCCAGTTCCAGTCTTCGGCAACAATCTCTTCCTTCGTCAATTCGCGGACACGGTCCCGCAGGTAGTCGCGAAACTCCTGATCCGTCTCTTGCTTGCGCGAGACGCCGATGACGTTGAAGCCCTCCGCTAACAGGCCTTCGCGCTTCAAGTGATAGATCGCCGGCATCAGCAGGCGGCTTGTCAGATCACCGGTGGCGCCGAAAATTACGAAGGTGCAGGGATCTGCCGGTCTCGGCCGCTCCGGCATCTTAACCGTCCGATTTCGGCTCGACATGGCCGCCGAACTTGTTTCGCATGGCCGAGAGCAGCTTATTTGCGTAACGCGCCTCGTCGCGTGAGCGGAAGCGTGCAAAGAGCGCGGCGGAGAGCACCTCGGCCGGCACGCCCGCTTGAGTCGCGGCATCGACGGTCCAGCGCCCTTCGCCGGAATCTTCCACTTTTCCGGTAAAGTGTGACAGCTTTCTGTCCTCGGCGAGCGCGGAAGCGGTGAGATCGAGCAGCCATGAGCTGATGACGCTTCCGTGGCGCCACAGTTCGGCGATCTCGGGCAGATCGAGATTGTAGCGTTCTTCCTCCGGCCGTGCCTCGGAGGCCGCATGCTCGAGGATGTCGAAGCCCTCGGCGTAAGCTTCCATGAGCCCATATTCGATGCCGTTGTGGATCATTTTAACGAAGTGGCCGGAGCCGGTCGGTCCGCAATGGAGATAACCGCGCTCCGCGCTCCCGTTGGATTTGCGTTCCGGGGTGCGGGCGACGTTGTCTTTGCCCGGCGCAAGCGCTTCGAAGATGGGCTCGAGTCTTTTGACCGCTGCTTCTTCGCCTCCGATCATCATGCAGTAGCCGCGTTCGAGGCCCCATATGCCGCCGCTGGTTCCGACATCCACATAGTGAACGCCGTGTTTCTTCAAGGCGCGCGCCCGCCGGATGTCGTCGCGATAATAGGAATTGCCGCCGTCGATGACGATGTCGTCCGGCTCAAGCCGCGGCGCGAGCTCCATGATGGTGTCGTCCGTCGGATCGCCCGCCGGGAGCATCACCCAGATCGCCCGCGGCCCTCGCAGGATATTCGCGATCTCCGCGAGCGCCTGGGACGGTTTTGCGCCGTGCTTCGCGAGCTCGGTTACGGCCGCGGCATTCCTGTGCCATTCCGCATCAGCCGGCGCGCGATGTTGGCGCCCATCCGTCCAAGCCCGACAACCCCGATTTCCATCCTGCCGCCCTTCTTCTCAACCCAGCGCTTGGTGTACGGCGTCCCTCAAGGTGCGCAATCCCGCTTCGACGTCTCCGCCCAGTTGCACGCGAATGATTCGCCGGCCGCGCTCGCTCAAAACCGAAAAGTCTCCGCGAGCCTGCGCCTCCAGGACCGCCGCGAAATCGTAATTGCGGCCGGGCACTGGAACGTCCGCCGTCGTTTCATGCGTGATCTCGACAAAGACGCCGCTATTCGGGCCACCCTTGTGAAGCTGCCCCGTCGAGTGCAGGAACCGAGGGCCATAGCCGACGGTGGTCGCGACATGCCGGGAATCGCGGATCGTCGTGCGAATCTCCTGCAGAAGTTCGTCCTTGCGCTCGTCGCGCGGTATGAAGGCGTTGAGTGCGCAGTAGTCATGCTCATGCAGGCGCGCGAGATGAGCTTTAAGCGAGCTCGTAAGCCCGCTTCCGTCGCCCGTCTGCTTCAAAACTCGCGCGTTGCCTTCCTCGGCGAAGACCTTGATCCCGTTCTCCTCGCACAACGGCGCCTCAGTCGGAAGCGCACCGCTTCTCTCGTAGGCATTCGTCAGCTGGCGCGCTTTTACCTTGGCGGCCTCGACGTCGGGCTGGTCGAAGGGATTGACGCCGATGACGGCTCCCATGACCGCGGTTGCCATCTCCCAGCGGAAGAATTCCTGGCCGATCTGATAGTGGTCGGCGATCAAAATCCTGACGCTCGGCGCGCCTGATTTTTCGAGCGCCTGGAGCGCTTGCTCCTGGGCCGAATCGGGCTCGCTCTCGAGCTTGAGGTAAACGAAAACGCGATCATCACCGTAGACCGCCAGCGGACCAAGAGGCTCGCGATCCACCGGGATAACGCCTTTTCCGTTTTTTCCCAAAGATTCGGCGATCAGCTGTTCCAGCCAGCCACCCATTTTGGAAATCGCCGGCGAAGTGAGGATTGTGAGCTTGTCGCGTCCGGTTTTCGCGAGCGTACCGAGCGTCAGCCCGAGCAGCACGCCGGGATTTTCGGCCGGCGGGACGTCGGCGCCGCATGCGCGCACCATCTTACGCGTTGCGGAAAGGAACTCGTCGAGATCAACGCCTATGATGGCAGCGGGGACGAGTCCGAAATCCGACAGCACCGAATAGCGTCCCCCGATGCTCGGTCGCCCGAGGCAGATGCGCAGGAAATGCTCCTTCTCGGCCGCTACCCCGAGTGGCGACGCGGGATCGGTGATGGCAATGAAGTGAGATCCCGCTTCCTCCTCGCCGATCTCCTGCTTGACGCGCACAAGAAAGTAATCCTTGAGGATATTGGGTTCGAGCGTCGTACCGGACTTGCTCGAAACGATGAATAGTGTCCTCTTGATATCGATCGCGTTTTCGAGGTTCTTGATCTGATCCGGATCGGTGGAATCGAGAACCAGTAGGCGCGTTTGCGCGGCCTCGCCGCCGAAAATCGTGGCGAACACCTCGGCACCGAGACTGGAGCCGCCCATTCCGAGCAGGACCGCATGCGAGAATTGCCGCTTCTTGGCTTCGGCGTCCAATGATTGGATGCGGTCCAGGTCCTTCTGCTCTTCTTCCACGATATCGAGCCAGCCGAGCCATTTGGCCTCATCGGCTCCCGTCCAGAGGGAGGCATCCTTTTGCCACAGCCGCCTGACTTTGCGCTCGCGGCGCCATTCGTCGACACAAGCCTGAAGACGCTTCTGAGCCTCAGACGAAAGCGTGCTCGACTGGCGGTTCAGAGTATTGCCGAGCATTGCCGCGCGCTTTCTCTCGATGCCGCCCAGCAATCCGTCAAACGCGTCCGAGAACAACCGCACGGCATCGGCCGTCAATTTCGTAGTCACCTCATCCAATGAAATGCCGAAATGCGCAAGCGTGGCGAGCACGTGATGAGCGCCGGCGATGTTCTCTTCGAGACTCGGCCTCGGTTTGCCGTGATCGCGATAAGCATCCATCGTCTCAGGCGGCATGGTGTTGATGGTGTCGGGGCCGATCAGCTCATCGATATAAAGCGTATCGGGATAAGCGGGATTCTTCGTGCTCGTACTCGCCCAAAGGAGGCGCTGCGTCCGCGCGCCCTGCGCCCTCAGTTTTTCCCAGCGAGCGCCGGAGAAGATACGCTTGTAATCTTCATAGGCGAGCTTCGCATTGGCGATGGCGATCTTGCCGTGCAGGCCTTTGAGCGCGTCGGATTCTCCCCCGGTGGGGAGTTTCTTCAGGTGTTCGTCGATCAGCTTGTCGACCGCGGTATCGATGCGGCTGACGAAGAAGCTCGCGACGCTGGATAAACGCCGCGGGTTTCCTCCCTGAGCAACATGATGTTCCATCCCCGCGAGATAGGCTTCCGCCACTTGCGCATAAACCGAGCGCGCAAAGAGCAGCGTGATATTGATGTTGATCCCCTCGCTCAAAAGCTGGCGAATGGCGGGAAGGCCTGCTTCGGTTGCGGGCACCTTGATCATCAGGTTCTCGCGATCGACAGCTTTCCACAGCCGCCGCGCTTCGATGGCGGTCGCTTCCGAATCATCGGCGATATAGGGCGAGACTTCGAGGCTCACGAAACCGTCCGCTCCGTCGGTTGCGTCATAAACGGGCTTCAGCACATCGGCCGCGTTGCGGATGTCCTCGACCGCGAGGCGTTCATAAAGCGCCATCACGTCGCAGTCGCCTTCCTCCTCCGCCTTGCGCAGCGACTCGTCATAGTCATTGCTGCCGACGATCGCCTTGTTGAAGATTGAAGGATTGGAGGTGATGCCGGCGAGGCCGTCCTCATTAATCAGCTTCTTCAGTCCCCCGCTTACGATGAGGCGGCGCGAGAGATAATCGAGCCAGATGGATTGACCATGTTCATGCAAGGAGATCAGCGGATTCACGGCCGTATGTCCTGTTGTTGTTGATCTGCTCCCTAGCCGCGGCGACGATGTGCTCGACGGTGATGCCGAATTCCTTGTAGAGGTCCTTGTAAGGCGCGGAGGCTCCGAATCCTCTCATGCCGATGCGTGCGCCTTGCGGTCCGACATAGCGGTCCCAGCCGATGACCGAGGCCGCCTCCACCGAAACGCGGGCAGCTATCGTAGGCGGCAGCACGAGATCGCGATAGCCCCGATCCTCCTCCTCGAACAGTTCCCAGCTCGGCATGCTGACGACGCGCGCCGAAATCTGCTCCTTCTTCATAACCTCCCGCGCCTCGAGGCAGAGCGCGACTTCGCTACCCGTGCCGATCAGGATTACAGCGGGTTCACCTTCCGCCTCGGCCAGGATGTAGGCGCCGTGGCGCAACCCGGCGGCGCCTGCAAGGCGTGAGCGGTCGAAGGTCGGCAGCGCTTGTCGCGTTAGGACGAGCGCGACCGGGCGATCGGATTTGACGACCACGCGCCAAGCCTCTGTGACTTCGTTCGCGTCCGCCGGGCGGAGCGTCAGCATACCCGGAATCGCACGTAGCTGAATCAGCTGCTCGATCGGCTGATGCGTAGGTCCGTCCTCGCCGAGGCCGATGGAATCATGCGTGAAGACATAGATCGTCGGTAGCTGCATCAATGCCGCCAACCTGATCGATGGTTTCATATAGTCGGAGAAGATCAGGAAAGTGGCGCCATACGGGCGCAGCTTGGAAACCGCGAGGCCGTTGACGACCGCGCCCATCGCGTGCTCGCGCACGCCGAAATGCAGATTGCGCCCGGCCTTCTCGACTTCAAAATCGCCGCCGTCCTTGATGAGCGTCTTGGTCGAGGGCGCCAGGTCGCCCGCTCCCCCGATCAGCCAGGGATAACGCGGAGCAATGGCGCTCAACACCTGGCCCGAGGCCTCGCGGCTTGCCATTCCCTTGGCATCGGGCGCGAAGCGCGGCAGTTCCTCGTCCCAGCCTTTAGGCAATTGGCCCGCCTGCATCCGCGTCAGTTCGTCGGCGAGATCGGGATATTTCACCCGGTACGCAGCAAAGAGCGCGCCCCAATCCTCGCGGGCTTTGCGGTTGCGTCCGAGGAGACTACCGCGGAAGTGCTCGGCCACGCCTTCAGGCACGAGGAACTTCGCCTCTTCAGGCCAGCCGTAGCGCCGCTTCGCGAGGCGGACTTCGTCCTCGCCGAGGGGCTCGCCATGCGCAGCAGCGGTATCCTGCTTGTGCGGCGCCCCGTAACCTATATGGCTGTCGAGCACGATAAGCGTCGGGCCATCTCGTTTGCTGCGGAACTTGTCGATCGCTTGGGCGATTCGCTCGCAGTCATTGGCGTCGCCCACATGCTCGACATTCCAGCCATAGGCGAGGAACCGCGCTCCGACATCGTCGCTAAAGGCGAGTTCGGTACGGCCTTCGATCGTCACACGGTTATTGTCATAAACCCAGAGCAGGTTTCCGAGCTGCAGATGGCCGGCGATCGAGGCGGCTTCGCTGGCCACACCCTCCATCATGTCGCCGTCGCTGCAGAACACATAGACGCCGTAGTCGAACAGCGGGAACTCCGGCCGGTTGAACCGTTTGGCGAGGAAGCGCGCGGCGATTGCCATGCCGACCGAATTGCCGCAGCCCTGACCGAGCGGACCCGTGGTCACCTCGACGCCGCCGGTATGGCCGTATTCAGGATGTCCCGGACAGCGGCTCTTAAGTTGCCGGAAACGTTTAATGTCATCGAGGCTGACAGCCGGCCCGGTGATCCTGCCCTCGCGGTCGATCTGCTTGATGCCCGCCAAGAACAGAACCGAATAGAGCAGCATGGAAGCATGCCCATTCGAGAGCACGAAGCGGTCGCGGTTGGGCCAATTGGGATCGTCCGGATCGTAACGCAGAAAACGCTGCCACAGCGTGTAGATAAGAGGCGCGAGTGCCATCGGCGTGCCGGGATGGCCGGACTTGGCTTGCTCGACGGCATCCATGGAGAGCGTTCTGATCGTATTGATGCAGAGCTGATCCAAACTCTGCTCCGTTGGTATGGCCGATTTATTCCGTTCTTGCATGGCGCCACCCAATTCTGTGCTGCGCGCTGTCTGCCCCGGGCGCGAAACCACCTTTTTGCATAACGCTGGAAGCGCGGATTCGAAACGGCCCAGTCCTTCGCTGGCGCGAAAAGTGGCAGATTTCCTCAAGGATCCGGCCTCGCGGAACGGAACCGCTTAAGCCGCGTTCTCCGAAGCGTCGGAGACCGGGCCTAAGCACAGTTCTAGACGTAGATTTTCGAGGGAAGTCCCAAGGCAAACACCGCCGCGCCCTCGGCTAAAGGGTATTGACGATTGAAGGATTCGATCTTTCGCGTGCTGGCCAGGCTCCGGAGCTCGCCTTCGGCAGTTCCGGAAGAACCGATCCGTGCCGAAATATTCAGCGCCGACCGGCTTGAGCAGCACGCGGAGACCTTGGCCGCGGCCCAGAAAGTCAGCGTGCATCCGCACGCCGGACGCCGCATGGGCCGGCGTCTCTATGACAATGCCGCGGTTCTTGTGGATGCCTATCGCAAGATGGCGGAGGCGACGCGCCGCGAGTCGGTGATGACGCCGGCGGCGGAATGGCTGCTCGACAACTTCCACATCGTTGAGGAACAGATTCGCGAGATCAAGGACGATCTGCCCCCGCGTTATTACCGCGAGTTGCCGAAGATCTCCGAGGGACACCTCAAGGGTTATCCCCGAGTCTTCGGGCTTGCCTGGGCGTTCATCGCCCACACCGACAGCCGCGTCGATCTGCCGGTGCTGGTGCGCTTCGTCAATGCGTACCAACGCGTTCAACCCCTCACGATCGGCGAGCTCTGGGCGATTGCGATCACGCTCCGGATTACGCTCGTCGAAAATTTGCGCCGCTTGGCCGAGCTCATGGTCCGCAACCGCGACGCCAAGGCGGAAGCCGACGCGGTCGCCGACCGCTTGCTCGGCGCTGGCGGCAGAGATCCGGAACCCGCGGAGAGCGTGCTTCGCGCTTATGACAAGAAGAAGCTCGAACCCGCCTTCGCTGCGCAGCTAGAGCACCGTCTGCGCGATCAAGATGCCTCGCTTGCGCCCGCCCTTCGTTGGCTCGACGAGAAGCTCGCCGCACAGAGCATGACGCACGATCAAATCGTGCAGGAGGAGCTGCGGCTGCAGGGCACGCTGAATGTGACGGTCCGTAACGTCATTACCAGCATGCGCCAGATATCCATGATCGATTGGGCGGACTTCTTCGAAAGCGTCAGCCTTGTCGATGCGACGCTGCGCGCCGACAGCGAGTTCGGCGCGATGGATTTCCCCACGCGCAATCTCTACCGCCGCGCCATCGAGGAGCTCGCGCGCGGTTCCAATGAGGACGAACTGAAGATCGCCAAGTCGTCGGTGGCTGCCGCGAAGCGGGCCGCCAATCGCGCGCTCGGCGGCAAACTCTCGGATCGCGAACGCGACCCCGGCTACTACCTCATCGGCAGGGGACGCATACAGCTCGAGCGCGAGCTGGCCTATCGCCCCTCTCCAAGTCAGTGGTTCGGCCGCCTCGACTCCACGACAGGCAGCGCGATCTATCTCGCATTCATCGCGCTGACGACGGTCGCGATCTCGGCGCTCGCGGTCTATGGGCTCTTGAGCGTTGGGGTCACCGATTGGCGTATCTTCGCTTTCGCGTTTCTGGCCATCTTGCCGGCATCGGACGGCGCGGTGGCCCTCGTCAACCGCGTCATCACCAACCGGCTCGGCCCTGCGATCCTACCTGGCATGGCCCTTCCGGAGGGCGTCTCCAGCCGGTTGCGCACGATTGTCGTCATGCCGGTGCTGCTCACCGGAAGGGCCCAGGTCGAGCAGCTGATCGATCGCCTCGAGGTGCATCATCTCGGGAGCAGCGATGCCGAGCTCTATTACGCGCTGCTTTCCGACTGGACGGACTCGGGCGAACCGACGGCCCCGGGCGACGACGAATTGCTCGAAGCTGCAACACGGGGCATCGCTGAGCTCAACCGTCGCTACGGTTCCGCTGCCGCTGGTGATCGCTTCCTGCTCCTGCATCGCCGTCGCGTGTGGAACGAGGGGGAGGGCAAGTGGATCGGCTGGGAGCGCAAACGCGGCAAGCTGCATGAGCTGAACCGGCTGCTGCGCGGATTTGAGGACACCACGTTTCTTCCGATCAATGGCCGTCCGCCCCAGGTACCTCCCGACGTGCGCTACGTCATTACCCTCGATGCCGATACCCGCCTACCGCGCGAATCCACGAAACGCCTTGTCGGCAAGATGGCCCATCCCCTCAATCAGCCGCGGCTCGACGCAAAGATGTGCGGCGTCGTCGAGGGCCACGCCATCCTGCAGCCACGCGTCACGCCCTCGCTCCCAATCGGGCGTGAAGGCTCGCTGTTCCAGCGCGTGTTTTCCACCGCCCGCGGGCTCGATGCCTATGTTTTCGCCGTCTCCGACGTCTATCAAGACCTGTTCCAAGAAGGATCCTATTGCGGCAAGGGTATCTATGACGTCGATGCCTTCGAGGCGGCCCTCGATGGCCGGATCCCGGAGAGCTCGGTCTTAAGCCACGATCTCCTCGAGGGCTCGATCGCGCGCGCCGGCCTTGTTTCCGATATCGAAGTCGTCGAGGAGTTCCCGTCCCGCTACGAGGTCGCAGCCGCTCGCCAGCACCGCTGGGCCCGTGGCGACTGGCAATTGCTGCCCTGGATCCTCGGCTATGGACGTGATCCCTATGGGAGAAAGCGGAACGTCGTCAACCTGATCGGCCGCTGGAAAATGCTCGACAATCTGCGCCGATCATTGTCGGCGCCCGCGCTGCTGCTGGCCCTGATCTGCGGCTGGATGCTTCCGTCCGCCGCTACTCTGCTATGGACCGGGTTTCTGATGGCGATTATTACGCTTCCATCGCTGCTGCCCTGGTTCACTGGTCTTCTCCCGCGAAGCGCGGGCATTTCCAAGCGCAGTCATCTGCGTGGAGTCGGACGCGACTTGGCCGTTGCGTTGATCCAGATCGGCTTCTTGATCACGTTCCTCGCGCATCAGGCGTGGTTGATGCTGGATGCCGTCATCCGGACACTGTTCCGCTTGTTCCTGCGCCGGCGGCGTTTGCTCGAATGGGTGACCGCCGCCCAAGTGACTCAGGACACCCGTCGTGATTGGCGCGGGATTCTCGGTCAAACCGCGGCAAGCGCCGGCTCCTCGCTGGTGGTCCTCGCATTGGTGCACTTGGCGCGCAGCGGCACGGAGCTGCTTGCCGCGCTGTTTCTCCTGCTCTGGACCGCGTCCCCGGTGATCGCCTGGTGGGCGAGCCGCTCACCACCCACTCTCGGTCATGTGCCGCTTTCCGAAAGCGACCGTCAGTTGCTGAGGTTGGTTTCAAGACGGACGTGGAGGTTCTTCGAAACCTTCATCTGCGGGGAAGACCACGATCTGCCGCCCGACAATTTCCAGGAGGACCCGGTATCGGTGGTCGCGCACCGCACCTCTCCGACGAACATCGGGCTGTACCTGCTTTCGATCATTGCCGCGCACGATTTCGGCTGGATCGGTGAGTTTGAAGCCTTGGAAAGATTCGAGCGCATTTTCGATACCTTGAATAAGCTCGAACGGTTCCGCGGCCATTTCTACAATTGGTACGGGACTTCGGATCTTCGCCCGCTCATACCGCGATACATCTCCACCGTAGACAGCGGGAACCTCGCTGGGCATCTGATCGTGGTGGCTCACGCCTGCCGCGAGATCGCGGAATTGCCCAAAAGCCCGCGCGAGCGTCTCAATGGCGTCAGCGACGCAATCGAGCTCGCCTCTCAATCACTCAAGGAATTCGTTGCGGACTTGGCGAAGCCGGCCGCGCGCGCCAAGCGGCTGCAGGATGCGCTCGATGCCATGTCCCTGAGCGTCGAGCGGAAGCCTGACGATTGGGTGGATTTTGACCGCCAATTGGCCGAACTTGCGACCTCCGCCGAGGCGCTCGCCACCACGGTGCGCACCTTCGTGCAGGAAGTCGGAACCGCGGGAAACGACGACCTTCTCTTCTGGTTTGATGCGATCGGCCGGACTGTGCGCAGCCATCGCCGCGACTTACAGACGCCCGCCAACCAAGCGGTCCGGGGCCGGGACGGCCGCTGGCAGGAACCGGTGCGCGTCGCCGCTGCCGGCGCGCATGGCTCGCTCGCTTACGCAAGAGACGAATTGCCTGATGAAGGGGAGGAAACGCAAACTTTGGTCCGGCTGCAGACCAAGCGCGGTGCCCAAGCGCGCGCCGCCGAACGGCCCCTGTCCAGGCCGCGTCCTGACCCCACATTGGCTCCTCGGCTCGAAGCCATAGCCGAACTTGCCGATGAGATGTTCGCGGGCACGAAATTCGATTTTCTTTATGAGCCGGACCGGGGGCTCTTCGCCATCGGCTATCGCGTCGAGGATGCCGCGCTGGACCCGAACTGCTACGACCTCCTTGCTTCCGAGGCGCGCCTTGCAAGTTTCATTGCGATCGCCAAGGAAGAAGCGCCCCAGAAGCATTGGTTCAAGCTCGGACGGACATTGACGCCGGTCGGTCACGGCGCCGCACTCATCTCCTGGTCGGGCTCGATGTTCGAATACCTCATGCCCTCGCTCGTCATGCGGGCGCCGGCAGGCAGCATCCTCGAACAGACGAACCGGCTCGTCGTGCGGCGTCAAATCCAATATGGCCGGGAACGCCACGTTCCCTGGGGCATATCGGAATCTGAATTCAACGCACGGGATTTAGAAGCAACCTACCAATATTCGAGCTTCGGCGTGCCCGATCTCGGCTACAAGCGCGGGTTGGGCGAGAACATCGTCATCGCGCCCTACGCGACCGGCCTTGCCGCGATGATCGAGCCGGCGGAAGCGGCGAAGAACTTCCGTTCGATCGAGAAAGAGGGCGGCCGCGGCGCGTTCGGTTTTTACGAGGCGCTCGACTACACACCCGAGCGCGTTCCGGAAGGCGCCAAGGTCGGAATCGTGCGCGCCTACATGGCACACCATCAGGCTATGACCATCGTGGCCATCGCCGACGTGATATCGACCGCCGATATGCGCGAGCGCTTCCACGCCGAGCCCACCATGCAGGCGACCGAGCTTCTCCTTCAGGAGCGCATGCCGAGGGATATCACGGTCGCGCGTCCGCCCGCGGAGAAGGAGCAGGCGACCGCGAAGCTCGACAACCTCGCAGCGGAGATTCAACGCCGCCATAAGACGCCGCATTCGCGCATCCCGCTGACGCACCTGATCTCGAACGGCACTTACGCCGTTATGCTGACCGGCGCCGGTTCTGGCTACAGCCGCTGGCGCAATCTCGACATCACCCGTTGGCAGGAAGACGTGACCTGCGATCAATGGGGCAGCTACATCTATCTCCGCGACACGCGTAGCGGCGAAGTCTGGTCGGCCGGTCATCAGCCGACCGGCGTCGAGGCGGACGATTACGAGGTTGCGTTCTCAGAAGGCCGTGCGGAATTCACCCGCCATGACGGCGCGCTTAAGACGACCTACGAAGTCGCGGTCTCTGCCGAACACGACGTGGAAGTGCGCCGGCTCGATATCACCAATCTTGGCAGCCGCGCGCGCGAGATCGAGCTCACCTCCTATGCCGAGCTGTCGCTCGCCCCGCACGGAGACGATGCCGCCCATCCGGCGTTCGCCAAGCTGTTCGTGCAGACCGAATTCGTCCCGGGCGCGAACACGATTCTCGCAACGCGCCGCCGCAAATCGAGCGAGGACGCGGAAGTCTGGGCTGCCCACACTGTCTCGGTGGAAGGCGAGTGGGACGGAAGCGTGCAGTTTGAGACCGATCGCGCGCGATTCTTGGGCCGCGGCCGCCGCGTCCGCGAACCCAGCTGCCTCATCGAAGGCTGGCCGCTGTCGAATTCGCACGGTTCGGTGCTTGATCCGATTTTTAGCCTGCGCTGCCGCGTGCGTATCCCCAAAGGCGCGACCGCGCGCATCTCGTTCTGGACGGCAGCGGCCACGACGCGCGAGGAAGCACTGGATCTCGCCGACAGGCATCGCGACGCCAGCGCGTTTGACCGCGTCATCACGCTCGCCTGGACGCAGGCGCAGGGACAATTCCACCATCTCGGCATCCGGCCGGAAGAGGCGAATCTTTATCAGCGTATTGCCAATCGAATCCTCTATTCCGACCAGACCTTGCGCGCGAGCCAAGAGACGCTCAAGCGCGGCGGACGGAACATCTCGACGCTTTGGCCGCACGGCATCTCGGGCGACCTGCCGATCGTGCTGTTGAGGATCGATGATGCCGAACAGATCCACATGGTACGGCAACTGCTTCGGGCGTTCGAATATTGGCGCTTGAAGCGCGTATCGGTCGATCTGGTCATCTTGAACGAGCGCGCCTCGTCCTACCTGCAGGATCTCCAGGCCACGATCAGCGGCCTCGTGCGGCCGATCCAGTCTCGGCCCAAAGCAGGTCGCGACGATGTTCCGGGCGCCGTGTTCGTGCTGCGTGCCGATCTCATTCCGCCGGAAGTCCGCGATCTCCTGCAGACGGTAGCGCGGGTCGTGCTGTTCAGCAGGCGCGGCCCTCTCTCCGAACAGATAAAGCGAATCGAGGAAGCCAATCAGCCCGTCGTCTTCCAGCCTGCGCTGGTGCCTTCTCCGGTGGCACTGCCAAGACCGGCAGCCGCGCGTCCAGCACTCGAGTTCTTCAACGGTCTCGGCGGATTCGACTCCGACGGAAAGGAGTACGTGACCTTTCTCGACGGCGACGCCGTCACGCCTGCGCCCTGGATCAACGTTGTGTGCAATCCGACATTCGGGTTCCAGGTTTCGACGGCCGGTGCCGGATTCACCTGGGCAACGAACAGCCAGCAGAATCGACTGACGCCGTGGTCGAATGACGCGGTGTCCGATCCTCCTGGAGAAGCGATTTTCCTGCGCGACGAGGACAGCGCGGAATTGTGGTGTCCGACGCCTTCGCCGATCCACGATCCGAACGCCTCCTACACGGTCCGGCACGGTCGCGGTTACACGCGGTTCGAGCACGATTCTCGCGGGCTGGCGCTCGAGCTTCTGCAGTATGTGGCTCTCGATGATCCGATAAAGATCTCACGCCTGAAGATCACCAACCATTCGCGCCGGGCGCGAAATCTTTCGGTGACGGCCTATGTCGAATGGGTGCTCGGCACGACGCGCGAGCGTTCTGCGCCCTATGTCGTGACCGAGATCGACCACGAGACGGGCGCGATGTTCGCTCGCAATCCATTGAGCAACGAGTTCGGCACGCAGGTCGCCTTCGCCGATCTCGACGGACGACAGAACAGCTGGACCGGCGATCGTACGGAGTTTCTCGGCCGCAACGGAACCTTGTCGCGGCCGATCGCGCTGCTTCGAGGGACGAAGTTCTCGAACCGAACTGGGGCTGGCTACGATCCGTGCTGCGCGCTGCAGGCGACCTTGAGGCTCAAATCGGGCGAATCGATCGAACTCGTCGTGTTGCTCGGCCAGACGGCGAGCGCGGCGCGGGCCCAATCGCTGATCGCCAAATACCGAACCGCCGATCTCGATCAGGTCTTCGGCGCCGTCACCCGTTTCTGGGACGAGACGCTCGGGAAGGTGCAGATCAGGACGCCGGATCGCGCGCTCGATGTGCTGGTCAATCACTGGATTCCGTATCAGACCATCGCCTGCCGGGTTTGGGCGCGCTCCGGGTTCTACCAGTCGAGCGGCGCCTACGGATTCCGCGACCAGCTCCAGGATTCAAGCTCGCTCTGCGCGATCATGCCGGACATCGCGCGCGAACACATTTTGCGGGCCGCATCGAGGCAATTCATCGAGGGCGACGTTCAGCATTGGTGGTTGCCCGAGACCGGCCGCGGCGTCCGCACGCGCATTTCCGACGATCGGATATGGCTTCCTTACATCGTGCGGCATTATGTCGACATCACGGGCGACACGGGCGTGCTCGACGAGAAGGTCCCGTTTCTCGAGGGACCCGTGCTGCGGGAGGGCGAGCGCGACGCCTTCTTCCAGCCTCCCATCTCCGAGAAGAAAGCCACGCTGTTCGAGCATTGCGCGCTAGCGCTCGATACCGCGCTCGAGCTTGGCCAGCACGGCCTGCCGCTGATGGGAACGGGTGACTGGAACGACGGGATGAACCGCGTCGGCGAGCAAGGAAAAGGAGAGAGCGTATGGCTCGGCTGGTTTCTTTACGCGACGCTCCTTTCCTTCGCCCCAATCGCGGAGGGGCGCGGCATGACCGAACGCGCCGCCAAGTGGCGCGCCCATTGCGCTGCGCTCAAGGGAACGCTCGATCAGGCGTGGGACGGCGACTGGTACAAGCGCGCCTACTTCGACGACGGGACGCCTCTCGGCTCGGTTTCGAACAGCGAGTGCCGTATCGATTCTATCGCGCAGTCCTGGAGTGTCATCTCGGGTGCGGGCGAACGAGCGAAAAGCGTCCGCGCGATGGCCGCCCTCGAGAAATATCTCGTCAAACGTGACGAAGGCTTGGTGCTGTTATTCACGCCGCCCTTCGACAAGGCGATGCCTGATCCCGGCTACATCAAGGGATATCCCGCCGGCATACGCGAGAACGGCGGGCAATATACCCATGCGGCGCTGTGGGCGGCGCTCGCCTCGGCCATGACGGGAGACGGCGACAAGGCTCACGAAATCCTCTCGATGATCAATCCGATCAACCACGCTGCCAGCAATGCGGCCATCCATCGTTATAAGGTGGAGCCCTATGTCGTTGCCGCGGACGTTTACAGCGTCGCGCCGCATATCGGCCGCGGCGGCTGGACCTGGTACACGGGGTCTGCCGGCTGGATGTATCGCGTGGCGCTCGAGTCCGTGCTCGGATTGAGGCTGCAGGGCGACAAGTTCGTCGTCGATCCTTGCATTCCGAGGCATTGGCCCGGGTTTGAGCTCGTGTTGCGCTTTGGCGACTCGACCTATCTGGTAAACGTGGAAAATCCCAACCACCTCAACCGCGGAGTTTCAAAGGCGGAACTGGACGATCTCATTCTAACAAGTGTTCCGCCGCAGATCCTGTTGCGCGACGACCGCGAAACCCACCGCCTGAAGATCGTTCTCGGCTGACTACGAAAGGAGGCTCCATGCTCCTCCGTTTCATCAGAGCTCGCGATGCCTGACGCGATAGACCTCGCTCGGCTGCAATTCGCCTTCACCATCGGTTACCACATTCTGTGGCCGGCCTACACGATCGGCATCTCCGGCTTCATCGTTCTCCTTGGGGCGCTCTGGCTTCATACACGCAAGCCCGTCTATCGCGCGTTGATGCGTTTCTGGATTCGTCTGTTCGCGCTCGGGTTCGGCATGGGGGTAGTGACGGGCATCGTGCTCTCCTATGAAATCGGCGCGAACTGGGCCGTCTTCGCAGACCGGACTGCCAACGTCCTCGGCCCCTTCTTTCTCTACGAAGTGCTGATGGCGTTCTTTCTCGAGGCAGGTTTCATCGGCATCATGCTGTTCGGTCTCGATCGCTTTCCCGACCGTCTGCATTTTGTCTCCTGCCTGATGGTGGCGGTGGGCGCCGTCTTCAGCGCCTTCTGGATTCTGGTTGCGAATTCCTGGATGCAGACGCCGGCCGGCTTTCGCATGGACGGCGACATCTTCGCTATCGTTTCTTGGCGAGCCGCGATCTTCATACCGTCGTTCATCTATCGTTTCGCGCATATGACGACGGCTGCCTACCTTGCAGGCACATTCGTCGTTGCCGGCGTGATGGGTTGGTATCTCTGGCGTGGAGAGCACCGCGATCTCGCGCGCACCGGATTTTCACTCGCCATGTGGCTTGCGGTGATTCTTGCGCCGGCGCAGCTCGTCATTGGCGATCAGCATGGGCTCAATACGCTGAATCATCAGCCGATCAAGGTCGCCGCGATGGAAGGAGATTGGGAAACCGGAGTGCAGGATCTTGTGCTCTTCGCGTGGCCGGATTCTCGCGACGAGCGGAACCTGTACGCTCTCAGCGTGCCTCGTCTCGGCAGCCTTATTCTCACTCATCGCTGGGACGGCGTCATACGCGGCCTGAAATCGGTCCCACCCGGAGACCGCCCTAATGTGCCGCTGGTGTTTTTCGCCTTCCGCATCATGGTCGGGTGCGGACTTCTGATGATTGCCATCGCCTTCATCGGCCTCTATCTGCGCTGGCGGGGGCAGCTCTACGACACGCGATGGTTCAGTTTTCTTTGCGCATTCTCCAGCCCCGTGCCGTTCATCGCCGTTCTCTGCGGCTGGACTGTCACCGAAGCCGGCCGTCAGCCCTGGGTCGTTTACGGCTATTTGCGGACGGCTGAAGCGGTAGCCGACGTGCCGGCGCGCGCGGTCGCTTGGTCTTTCGCTCTCTTCGTCGCGATTTACCTGGTGATGTTGGCGGCTTTCTTTTTTTACGCCGCACGGCTGGTCCTGACCGGTCCTGGCGTTGGCGATCCGGCGCAGGAGCCGCTTGCGGTGCGTGCCGGTAAGGATTCGGCGCCCGCTCATAGCAGGCCTGGGTGATCCGATGGACGTGCTCCCGCTACTTCTCGCTTTGGTGCTCGCGCTCGCCGTCGGGCTCTATGTCGTGCTCGACGGGTTTGACCTAGGCATCGGCATCCTCTTCCTGCTTGCGCCGAGCGAGGAGGATCGCGACGCGATGATGAATGCGGTCGGGCCGGTGTGGGACGGAAACGAGACCTGGCTGGTGATGGGCGGCACCGTGCTGTTCGCTGCGTTCCCCGCGGCGTACGCGACGCTTCTGCCGCGCCTCTATCTGCCGCTCATGGCGATGCTGTTCGGATTGATCTTCCGCGGGGTTGCCTTCGAGTTTCGATTCCGCGCTTCACGCTTCAAACGGACCTGGGATTGGTCCTTCGCACTTGGTTCGGCGCTCGCCTCGTTCATGCAGGGCTTGATGCTCGGTCTGTTCATTAACGGATTCACGGACGGTGAAGGTACCCCCGCACCGATTCTCGAGACCTTCGCGATCGTCAGCGGATTGGGAGTCGTCGCGTTCTATACCCAGCTCGGTGCCGCGTGGCTGATCTTGAAAACCGAAGGCTCGACGCTAGCTTTTGCGCGTCGCGCGCTGCCATGGGCTCTCGCCATCACTTGCCTGTTCATCGTCATCATCAGCATCTTTACCCCGCTCACGCATCCAAGCATTGTTCTGCGGTGGTTCTCGCTGCCGAATTTCTTCTATCTCTCTCCGGTGCCGTTGCTGACTGCGCTCCTTGCCTTCGGAATCTGGCGCGCGAATTCGCATCGGCGCGAGAGCTTGCCCTACCTTCTCTCCGTCGCGTTGTTTGGGATGGCCTATTTGGGTCTCGGGATCAGCCTCTGGCCCTACGCGGTACCGCAGACTCTCACCATCTGGCAGGCCGCGAGCTCGAGACCAACCTTGATCGCCGTCGGCATCGGCGTCGCGGTCGTTCTTCCCATCATCCTCGCGTATCTCGCCTATTCGCATTGGGTCTTCCGCGGTAAGACGCCGGCGGGCTACGAACATTAAGAGCGCGTGCCGCGCCATCCTTTATAGCGTCAGCCGGAGATTCCGATCCGCACCTCGCCGTGATTCCGAGCGCGGATGGCCGGTCTGTCGAGCTTGAGGGCTTCAGAGCGCGGCAAGGGCTTTGCGGCACCGCTTGAGATCGCCGACAAGCTCGCCATATTGCCGCGCCTTGTCCTCGTGGTCCTCGATGCGCAGCAGCGCGGAGGGATGGATGGTCACCATCAGCTTGGCGCCGTCCTCGCGCGAGATGATCTCGCCGCGAACCTTGCTGATGGTGACAGTCCGCCCCATCAGACTGCGCGCGGCGGTCGCGCCAAGCGCGACGATCAGCTTGGGCTTGACGATGGCGATCTCGAGATCATTCCACCATCGACAGCGTTCGATCTCATAGGCATTCGGCCGCTTGTGGAGCCGGCGCTTGCCGCGCGGTTCGAACTTGAAGTGCTTGACCGCATTGGTGACGAAGATTTCGCCGCGGTCGAGGTCTGCATCGTCGATGGCGCGATCGAGCATCTTTCCCGCCGGGCCGACGAAAGGATGGCCGGCCAAGTCTTCGTCGTTTCCGGGCTGCTCCCCCACCATCATGAGGGCCGCGTGCTCCGAACCTTCGCCGGGCACGACTTGAGTTGCGGGTTTATAGAGGGGACAGCGCGTGCATTCCGCCTCGGCTTTGCGAAGGCTCACGAGTGTCCGGGGACGGGGATCGGACATGTTCGTTTAGCGATTCGGGCGAACAATGGTTCCTTGACAGGGTAGGGATCCCGGCGTTGAATGAGAACGAACATAGAACGTACCCTGGAAAATGGCTGTGAGTAAAGGGCTTATAAAAGGGGAGGAATTGGAAGCGCCGGCCGGTTTAAGGGCGCTGCTTCCCTTTGACGTGCCCTCGCTCGATAGCGCGCTCGGCGGCGGACTAGTGTTTGGCCAAGTGCATGAGCTTAGCCCTCAAGGCCACTTTCACAACGGCGCTGCGACGGGTTTTGCGCTTGCGCTCGCTGTGCTGGCGAACCGTCCCGTCGTCTGGGTGCAGCAGGATTTCGCCGCGCTCGAATCTGGCGCGCCATATGGACTCGGCTGTGATCTCTTCGGGCTTTCGCCTTCGCGGCTTCTTCTCGTGCGCGCGGCCAAGCCTGAAGACGTGCTCTTCGCCATGGAAGAATCTCTGAAAGCGCGAGTCACCGTGATCGGAGAATTGGCCGAAGAGGGCAAGGCCGCCGACTTGACCGCCACGCGCCGCCTCTCGCTCGCGGCACAAAAAGGAGGGGTGGGCTTGGCGCTTCTTTTGCGTCATCGCACGCAATTACTTCCAAGCGCGGCAGCGACGCGCTGGAAAATCGCGGGCGCGTTGGGACGCAGCGACGGCATAAACGGTCTCAGCCCGACGAATTTTCACCTGACGCTTCTAAAAAACAGGCGCGGGGCTTGCGGCGAATGGGTTTTGCAGTGGGATCATCATGAGCACCGTTTCAACCCGGCGCTATCTCTCGATATGGCTGCGCCGGCTGTCGACCGACCGGCTCGAGCGCTCGCGCGGACCGGCTGAAGCGAATTTCGCCCCGGTGGGGCTCGCCCGGGGAAGCGCGTTCGCTCTTGTCGGGCCGTTCAAGAACGCGCGGGTCTTGACCGCGGTGAATGATGCCGCGGCAGCACTTGGCTTGCGCGAAGGTCAGAGCTTTGCCGATGCCTGCACCATTCATCCGGCGCTCAAATGGGCGGAGGCTGCGCCGGAAGAAGACGCCCGCCTTCTCGCCAAGCTCGTGGAATGGGCCGAGCGCTTCACGCCCTATGCCGGCTCGCATCCCCCCGACGCGCTCATCCTCGACGTCACTGGTTGCGCGCATCTCTTCGGCGGCGAAGCCGCACTCGTCCGCGACGCACTCTCGCGCTTAAAAAAGCTCGGTTTTCACGCTCGTGCAGGGTTTGCCGATACGGTCGGCGCGGCGTGGGCGGTAGCGCATTATGGCAGATCGCCGATCGTCCCAACGGCCACGATCGCGGCCACGATCTCCTCATTTCCGCTCGCGAGCCTTCGCTTGCACGAGGAAACCTTGGCCTCGCTGAAGCAGATCGGTTTCAAGATCGTCGCCGATGTCATGGCGCGGCCACGCGCGCCCTTGACCGCCCGCTTCGGGCCTGAGCTCCTGTTCCGGCTCGATCAGGCTTTGGGCCGCGAGCAGGAACCTGTGACCCCGCGCATGCCCATTGCGCCTTTGAGCGTCGAGCAGGCTTTCCCCGAGCCATTGATGCGCGATGAGGATCTCCTTGCGGTTATTGCGCATTTGCTCGACCGGCTTTGCCGGCTCTTGGAGGAGCGTGATGAAGGTGCCCGTCACGTGCTGGCGAGTTTTTTCGCCGTTGACGGCAAGGTCGAGCGCATCGAGATCGGCACCGTGCGTCCGCTGCGCGACGCGGCCCGCCTGCATCGCCTCTTCGCCGACAAATTCGCGCTTAGCACCATGCCGAGCGAGTTCGGTTTCGACCGCATTCGGCTCTCCGCGACGGCGGACCCGTTTCAATCTTCGCAGCGCGATCTTGCGGCCGGCGAAGACGCGATCGAGTTTTGCCATCTCGTCGACCGGCTCTCCGCGCGACTGGGCGAGCATCGTGTCTTGAAATTCCTGCCGCACGACACGCATGTGCCTGAACAGGCTTCCGTCACCATTCCAGCCGCGAGCGCGGCTGAGTTTTCCCCCTCCTCGAAACCTTCGCTCTGGGGCAAGAGCATCGAAACACTGGAGCAGGATTCGCTCACACTCGCGCGGCCGCTTCGCCTGTTCGAGCATCCCGAGCCTATCGAGGTTCTGGCCGAGATTCCCGACGGGCCGCCGGCGCGCTTCCGCTGGCGCCGTGTGCTGCATCAACTCGCCCGCGCCGAAGGCCCCGAACGCATCGCCATGCCGTGGTGGCTCGGCGATGGCGAATCCAAGACGCGCGATTATTTCCGCGTCGAGGCTTTGGACGGCGCGCGGTTCTGGCTCTATCGCGAGGGGCTTTACGGCGCGGAACAGACCCCGCGCTGGTTCCTGCATGGACTCTTGCCGTGAGCGCGCAATACGCCGAGCTCTCGGCAATCAGCAATTTCTCTTTCTTGCGCGGCGGCTCGCATCCCGAGGAGCTCATCGTGCAGGCAAAAGCGATCGGGCTTTCCGCCATCGGGCTTGCCGACCGCAATTCAGTCGCGGGTCTCGTGCGCGCGCATTCCAAGGCGAAGGAGGACGGGCTTCGTTTTCTTCCCGGTACGCGTCTCGTCTTCGCCGACGGTACGCCCGATGTGCTTGCCTATCCGCACTCTTTATCGGGATGGTCCAATCTCACGCGCCTTCTCACCATCGGCAAACGGCGCGCCGAAAAAGGCGACTGCATCCTCTTGCTCTCCGATCTTCTCCACCACGCGCAAGGCTTGAGCCTGATCGTCTCGCTTCCGCAACGGCTGAGGAAAGACGATCTTGCCGCGCTGATTTCTCACCTGCGCGAAGCCTCGGATGTCCCCGTACGCTTGGCTGCCTCGATGCTTTATCGCGGCGATGATGCGCGGCGCTTGGAACGGCTTAGCCTGATCGCGCGCGAGACCAGGGCTCCGCTCATCGCGGTCAATGACGTGCTCTACCATCACCCCGGCCGCCGGCCTTTGCAGGACGTGCTCACCTGCATCCGTGAGCATTTGACGCTCGGTCAAGCAGGCAAGCGGCTCGCGATGAATGCCGAGCGCCATTTGAAGCCGCCGCAGGAAATGGCGCGCTTGCTGCGCCGCCTTCCCCACGCGATCGATGAGACGCTCGCCTTTATCGACACCTGTCGTTTTTCGCTCGATGAGCTGAAACCCTCCTATCCGCTGGAGACGCGGGCTGGCTACGCGACGCCGCAAGACGCGCTTGTCGCCTTGAGTGCTCAAGGTGCGAAGCGCCGCTATCCCAACGGCGTTCCCGAGAAGATCCAGAAGATGATGGATTATGAGCTCAAGCTTGTCGCCGAATTGAACTATGCGCCGTATTTCCTCACCGTCCACGACATCGTCTCCTTTGCCCGCAGTCAGGAGATTCTCTGTCAGGGCCGCGGCTCGGCGGCGAATTCCGCGCTCTGCTTCTGCTTGGGCGTGACCGAGGTCGATCCCCTGCGGAGCGAGCTCCTGTTCGAACGCTTCCTCTCGGCCGAGCGCGGCGAGCCGCCCGACATCGATATCGATTTCGAGCATGAGCGCCGTGAGGAAGTGCTCCAATATGTCTACCGGAAATACGGCCGCGAGCGCGCGGCCTTGACCGCAACCACCATCTGCTATCGCGGGCGGAGCGCCATCCGCGAAGTCGGAAAGGTCTTCGGCCTTTCCGAGGACGTCACCTCGGCGCTCGCCAGCACGCTGTGGGGCTGGTCGCCATCGGGCGTGACCGAGGACGAGGCGAAAAGCGCAGGGCTCGATTCCAAAGAGCCTCGCATGGCGCGTGTGCTCGCGCTCGCCGATGAGTTGATCGATTTCCCGCGCCACCTCTCGCAGCATGTCGGCGGGTTCGTCATCACCGAAGGGCGCTTGGACGAGATCGTCCCGATCGAGAATGCGGCAATGGACGAGCGCACGGTCATCGAATGGAACAAGGACGACATCGAGGCGCTCGGCATCCTCAAAGTCGATCTCTTGGGCCTCGGCATGCTCACGTGCCTGCGCAAGAGCTTCGAGCTGCTCGATGCCCATTATGGAGTGAAATTCCGCACCACCGCCGACATTCCGCCGGAGGAGAAGCCCGTCTACGACATGCTTTCTCGCGCCGATTCCATCGGCGTCTTCCAGGTCGAGAGCCGGGCGCAGATGTCGATGCTGCCGCGACTTAAGCCCAAGGAGTTTTACGACCTGGTCATCGAGGTCGCGATCGTGCGGCCCGGGCCCATTCAGGGCGACATGGTCCATCCCTATCTTCGGCGACGCCAGGGATTGGAGCAGGTGACGTTTCCCTCGCCCTCGCCCGAGCACGGGCCGCCCGACGAATTGGAGAAGGTGCTGAGGAAAACGCTCGGCGTTCCGTTGTTCCAGGAACAGGCGATGCGGGTCGCCATCGAGGCGGCGAAATTCTTGCGCCGTGCCATGGCGACGTTCCGCCGCGTCGGCACGATCCAGACCTTCCGAGACAAGTTCATCACGAACATGAGCGCGCGCGGCTATGACCGCGACTTTGCGGCCGCCTGCTTCAAACAGATCGAAGGCTTTGGCGAATACGGCTTTCCCGAAAGCCATGCGGCGAGCTTCGCGCTTCTCGTCTACGCCTCGGCCTGGATCAAATGCCATTACCCTGACTTGTTCGCCGCGGCGCTTCTGAACAGCCAGCCGATGGGATTCTACGCGCCGGCACAGATCGTGCGCGACGCGTGCGAGCACGGCGTCGCGCTACGCCCCGTGGACGTCAATTTTTCCCTCTGGGACAACCGGCTGGAGCCTCTTCCGCCTCCCCCTGAAAGGGAGAGGTCGGACGTCGGGGCCTCCCCCTTTCAGGGGGAGGCGGAATCGCGCGCCGCGGCAAAACTGCATCTCCGCCATGCGGCGATGCAGGGCGACATCCTGAGCGACCATGCGCTGAGATTAGGCTTTCGTCAGATCTCCGGGTTTCAGGAAAAGGACGCGAAACTAATAGAAGGCGCGCGCGGCGAGCGTGCTTTTTCCTCTCTGCGCAATTTCTGGCTGCGGACGAAGCTCAATCCCGCCGTGCTGAAATCGCTGGCCGAAGCCGATGCGTTCGGCTCACTGGGTCTTTCGCGGCGCGAGGCGTTGTGGAGCCTGCGTGCGCTGCGGCGCGTCGGCGACAAGGACGATCTCCCGTTGTTCGCGCGAGCAACGCTTTCCGACCTTGAGCCCGATGCAGAGCTTCCCGTGATGCCCGCAGGCGAGCAAGTGGTCGAAGACTATCGCCATCTGCACCTGTCCTTGAAAGGCCATCCGCTCGCCTTCCTGCGGGATGAGCTCGATCGGAGGAAAATCCGTCGCAGCGAGGAATTGGCCTCGATGGCCCCTGATCGGCGGGTGAGCGTCGCGGGCCTTGTACTCGTGCGTCAGCGTCCCGGAAGTGCGCAGAGCGTCTTCGTCACGGTCGAAGACGAGACCGGCATTGCCAACATCATCGTCTGGCCGAAAGTCTTCGAGCGCTATCGCGCGATCGTCATGGGCGCGCGTCTGATAGCGGTAAAGGGAAAACTGCAGAGCGAATCGGGCGTCATTCATGTCATCGCCGAGAGCTTCGAGGATCTCACGCCTCTCTTGAGGCACTTGAGCCAAGCGCAGGCTTCCGCGTCTGCGGAAACAGCCGAGGTCATGCCGAAGGGTCGCAACTTTCATTGAAGAGGGAGAAACGAAGGCGCGTCTCAGGCGCAGCGCTTCAGCTCAAGCCCCAGACCGCATGCTTAAAAACCCGCGCAAACTCCGGAACCAAACTCGTGGCTTCGCCGCTACTCCACAACGGGTTCGTGCCCGGATTCAAACGCGATGGAGGATTTCATGCCCTTAGGCATCGGCGGCGGTCAGAGCAAGCAGGCGCGCACAAAGTCCCGCACCGGGAAGCAGCAGAACGCGATCGAGCTTCTGAAGAGCGATCACCAGGAAGTCACGCAGCTTTTCGAGCAATTCGAGAAGGCTGGTGACGGTTCGGCAAAGAAGTCGGGCATCGTCGAGAAAATTTGCAAGGCGCTCAAAGTCCACGCCGAGATCGAAGAGGAGATTTTCTATCCGGCTGCCCGTGGGGCGCTCGATGAGGAGAATGAAGAGACCATGGATGAAGCGGAGGTCGAGCACTCCTCGATCAAGTCGCTGGTCGAGCAGCTCGAGGATGCGAGCCCTGGCGACGAGCTCTTCGATGCCAAGGTCAAGGTCTTATGCGAATACGTGAAGCATCACGTAAAGGAAGAGGAAGGGGAGATGTTTCCAAAAGTCAAAAAGACCGATCTCGATCTCGACGATCTCGGATTGGAGCTGGCGGCGCGTAAAGCCGAGCTGATGGCGCAACAGTGAAGCGCGCGCCCATCCTCTAAAAAAAGACGGAGCCAGAGGCGCATAGCTCGGAACGAACAAAAAGGGCGCACGTTCGTTTTGACGCGTCAGCAGAGGAGTCCCACATGGCAGGCAATCAGCGCACGAGCGGCGAAAAAGGCCGGTCGCAGTCGTCCAACAAGCAGAGCGGAGGCAAGAATCAGGGCCGCGGACACGACACGGATGAAAACGAGCAGAACGAAAGTCGCGGATCGCAAGGTTCGCAGAGCGAGAGCCGGCGTGGGGGATCGAGTCAAAGCAATTCCAACAGATAGATCGCTCCTCCCGCGCAGACGGCACTCGCAGCCTCGAGCTGGAGTGCCGTCTTTATTTCGAGTGGGGACATGAGCGCCGAGAGGAAATTCCGGACGGCGCTCGACGAGACCCGGCTGCTGATGCTGGGCGCCCAGATCCTTTACGGTTTCGAATTCGAGAGCGTTTTCCAGCCCGGGCTGGAGAGCTCGCCCGGCACGCTTCGGCTACTCGACGCCGTTGCGCTGATGCTGATGACCCTTACCGTTGGCCTCCTGATTGCCCCATCGGCCCGCCATCGGATCACCTTGGACGGTGCGATCAGCAACGCGATGTTCGTCACGATCAGATTGTGTGCCGGTCTTGCGCTCATTCCCTTCAGCGTCAGCTTGGCGCTCGACATCTACATCGTGTTGGCTCGCGCGTTCGGCGCTTTCGCAGCACTCGCGTCCGCTATCGTTCTGTGGGTCATGGCGATCCTTTTCTGGTTCGTGCTCGAGATGTTTTGCCGAAATGCTCGCAAGGAGGCGGCCGTGAAGCACGGAATAAGACCGACATCGCTTAATTCGAAGATCGATCAGATGCTGACGGAAGCGCGTATCACGCTTCCCGGCGCCCAGGCGCTACTTGGATTTCAGCTCATCGCGATGCTGACGCCCGCCTTCGACCGGCTGCCGTTCGAGTCGAAGCTGTTGCACGCATGCGCGTTCGGCTGCGTCGCAATAAGCGTCATTCTCCTCGTATCCCCGGCCGCGTTTCACCGCATCGGGTTCAACGGAGAAGACACCGAAGACTTCTATCGCATCGGCTCAGGGCTGGTCACGGCTGCAATGCTGCCCTTGGCACTTGGCCTTTCGGGCGACATCTATGTAGCAATAGCAAGGCTATCCGAGGATCGCATGGCGGGATTTGTTGCATCGCTGGCGGCGCTCACGCTGCTGCTCGGCCTCTGGTATGCGCATCCGCTGATTCTACGATCGCGAGTGCGCCATCCCGCCCGGCATGACGAAGCCGCCGAACGCTTGCGCCCGGCGGCCCGTCAGCGCGGTCTTAGGTCGGAGCCTTAGCGTCCGCTTGCCGCGCGAAACACAGTCAGTCCAAGCACCAGCACGACGACGAACAACGTCAGGAACAGGAAGAACAGAAACTTCGCAATTCCGATAGAGGCGCCGGCGATACCGGTGAATCCCAGAAGACCGGCAATCAGGCCGACGACGAGAAATATAAAGGCCCAGCGGAGCATGTTCGTTTCTCCTTCGTCCTCATCCAATAAAACGCTTGGGTCTAAGGGCGTGTTCCCACTTAAACATTCGCCTCCCGAGCGCGAGCTTGGGAGGCGAATGTTTAAACGCGACGAACGAGCGAACGCTTACCAATAAGCGGGTGTGTGATAATAGCTGAACGCTTCGGAACGGATGGCGATTTCGCCGTCATCCTGGGTCAGGTCTTCCATCCTATAGGCCGGCGCATTCTCGAGAATGTCCTTGCCGAGCGGAACGATGTATCCGCCCTTGTCCTGGTCGTAGTCGAGCAGCGACCATGGGATGGGCCGGTACTTCTCACCCATTCCCAGCAGTCCTCCGGCGCCCAAAACGGCGAACATGATGTTGTTTGAGCACTTGTCTAGAACGACGTCTTCGATGGTCCCGATCTTCTCGCCATTGCTGGAATAGACCGAGGTTCCCCTTACTTTCGAAGCCAGAATCGCAGAGGTGTGTCCGCTGGCAGTTGGCATGGTGAATTCCTCCTGGTTTCCAAAACCAACTAACCCTTCATCCGGCAAATTGTTCCGTATCTTCAGCGGCCGCGCGGAGCGAGGTTTCTGGGGACTTCGCGGCTTCTCCTGGTGACTATGAATAGTCGCGGCGGATCGGATTTCAGCGTTTGTCTCTTCATGTCGGGAACAAGTTCCGCGTTGCCTTGTTTCAACCGCGTTCGCCAGCTACGTGGCGACGCTGAAGGGGTGCGTCACAGGTTGCGTACTGCATGGCGGGCGCGACCGGGAGGTTGATCACGAGCGAAGCAGCGACTCTCGATGGGACCTCGCCGGTTCAGCGGCTCGCGCCCGTCTCGTTCAAGTCTCAATCCCGAGTCCTCGGCGATTACTCGTTCGGGTTCTTCGATCTCTTGCCGGCCGCCGTCTATCTCACGGATACGGCCGGCCAGATCACCTATTTCAACGAGGCGGCCGCCCTCCTTTGGGGCTTCCGCCCCGAGCTGGGAAGTCAATGGTGCGGCTCATGGAAGCTACAATGGCCCGACGGCAGCCCGTTGCCTCATGACGAATGTCCGATGGCGATCGCCATCAAGGAACAACGACCGGTCCGCGGCATGGAGGCGGTTGCCATCCGGCCGGACGGCACTCAAGTACCTTTCCTCGCCTTTCCGACTCCGCTCTTCGACGATCGCGGCACATTCATCGGTGCGATCAATATGCTTGTGGACGTCACTGACCGTCACCAAGCCGGCATCTACGCCGAGCGCTTGGCTGCGATCGTCGAGTCCACCGACGACGCCATCATCAGCAAGGACTTGAATGGAATCATCAGCAGCTGGAACCGCGGCGCGGAAAAGCTGTTCGGCTATTGCGCCGAGGAAGTGATTGGCAAGCCGATTACGATGATCATCCCGGCCGACCACATGAACGAAGAAAACGAGATCCTGACGCGAATCCGGCGGGGTGAACGGGTCGAGCACTACGAGACGATCCGCCGGCGCAAGGACGGGACGCTGGTCGAGATCTCGATCACGGTGTCGCCGGTGAAATCCCCTTCGGGAAAGATCATCGGGGCCTCCAAGATCGCCCGCGACATCACGGAGCGACGACGGGCGCAGCAGCAGCAGAAGCTGCTGTTGAACGAGATGAAGCACCGCATGAAGAACACGCTTGCCACGGTGCAGGCGATCGCAATGCAGAGCATGCCGGGCGCGCCAACCGCCCAGCGCACGGCGTTCACCGCGCGCGTGCAGGCGCTTGCCAGGGCCCATGACCTACTGACCTTCGAGAGCTGGAATGGAACGACGCTGAAGGAGCTCGTCACGACTGCCCTCGCGCCGTTTCGCGACACGCACCGCGAGCGCTTCCTGATCGACGGCGATGGCGAGCCTTGGCTCAATGCCAGCGATGCCCTTCTCTTGACCCTGATCCTGCACGAGCTGGCGACCAATGCGGTGAAGTACGGCGCCTTGTCGAACACCACGGGACGCGTTCATGTGTCGTGGAAGCCCGATTCTTTCCGGCAGGATCATGTATCCCTCACGTGGGTCGAACGAGGAGGGCCGCGTGTAACGGCCCCCGATCACGAGGGATTTGGCACTCGGCTGGTGCAGCGCGCGTTCGGCGCGGGTGCCGAGGTCCGTTTCGATTACAAGCCGCAGGGGCTGACCTGCGTGCTGGAATTGTCCCTGAAGGCCTAGTGCCGGTTCCGCTCCGCGCCCTTACCTGAAAATCGGCTATATTCGCCCGCGATCGCGAAGGAGTATGCCGTGAAATCGCTGAAGCTTGCATGCGGGGCGCTCGTCGTCCTTGGATTTGCCGGAAATGCTGCGGCGATCACCGGCCCCAAGCCCGAGTTCAAGAAGATGGCGGATGACGTTTACGCCTATGTCGGCAAGCTGAACGACGCCAACGCGCTCGTGATCGTCACCAATGAGGGCGTCGTGCTTGCCGATACCGGCAACAACACGACCGACAGCCGCGAGATCATGAAGGACATCCAGTCCGTCACGCGCCAGCCGGTGCGCTATGTCGTGATCACGCAGAACCATGGCGATCACATCGGCGGTACGCCGCTCTTCTCGCCGCCGGCGACCGTCATCGTGCACGATCGCGTGGCCAAGCTATGGTCAGAGATGAAGCCCTACCAGATCAATTCCTGGCGCAAGCGTTTTTCCGAACGCGCCGAGGCGCTGAAGAACGTCAATCCAATCGATACCGTGGCGAGCTTTGGCGATCACATGACCCTGCATTTGGGGGGAAAGGAGATTCAGCTCCTCTATGTCGACGACAAATACAATCCAGGCGACGTCGCTGTATGGCTTCCGAAGGAAGGTGTGCTGCATGCGTCGTTCGCAGGTTACAAGGACCGCCATCCGGATATCCGGCCCGATTACAGCCACGGCACCACGGAAGGCATGGTGAAACAGCTCGACGCCTACATCGCGTTGAAGCCGAAGGTCATCATTCCCGCGCATGGACCTTTAGCCGAGGTCACCGATCTCGAGACGATGGTGGATTACCTCGAACTCGCCCGACAGAAGGTTCGCGTGATGATGGCGAAGGGTCTGCCGCTGCCAGAGATCGAGCGCGGGTTCAACATGAACGAATACAAGGATTGGGATCGCACCGAACACTTGGGCTGGACCGCGGATACCATCTACCGCGAGCTCAAGGGGGAGGGTCCACTCGATATCCGCGTCGCCGAGCTGCGGCTCAATGGTGTGGTGATGAAAGCATTGCAGGACGGCCGCTTCGTCACCGTCAAGACGGACGAGGGCAAGGAGGTGCAGCTGCGGATTTCGGCCGACACCGATGTCGAGGGGATTGCCGACCGCACGCAGCTCAAAGCCGGCATGAAGGTATCCGCGCTCTATCAGATTCCCGAAGGCGTCAATCCCGCACTCGGTTACGACGCGCTTGAGCTGACCGTGGCGAAGTAACAATTTCTAACCGGAGACGCGGTCTCTTTCGGTCAACGGAGCATTGCCTTTTTTCACCCGCGCGATCAACTTTCCTTCGTGCCAGATTTCGACGTCGGAAGTGTCGGATTGGCCGATGGCCGCGTCCAACGCATCGAGATCGTCTCTGAACTGATGATCACGCTCGAAAGCGGCTTGGCCCGAACGAAAACGAAACCGGTAGATCAACACGTGCCGACTCCGACGTTCCGCGCAATCGCGCGAGCCGATGCGAGGGAAATCTTGTTGGCCGCCGGTCACCCACATCCGTCGCGGCGGTAACTGGACTGTAACCTCGTTCACCCGTGGAGTCACGTCGCGTTGGCGTGACAGCAAGGTGCGAGCTCTGTATCGCGCCCGATACGGTTCGGCGCCAAACGCAAC